>Ga0081538_10000123_pt1 | contig 78578 bp, 81 predicted proteins | sample TabmetS5T2R1_FD_71022 | JGI IMG/M metagenome (GOLD analysis project Ga0081538, IMG submission 71022) | Tabebuia heterophylla rhizosphere microbial communities from the University of Puerto Rico - S5T2R1 | ecosystem: Host-associated > Plants > Roots > Rhizosphere ... | reverse complement strand
CCGGAGTGGCGGGGGGTGGTTGACGAGGCACGTGGGATGAATCGATGCCAAAGCATCGGCGATTCCCGCGGGTGGCGTCAGCCGCGTCCAGACGCCGGGAAGGTGCGCACGAACTGACGGCTCAGGTCACTAGCCCCGCAACTCCTGCGGACGGGCCACCGGGCCCGGCTGCTCCTGGCGGCCTCGCAGCCGCCCCGCGATGGCCGCCAGCCCGGGCGGCACCCGCCCGTCGGTGGAGAGCCAGGATCCGGCGAGGATCAGGAGCAGGCCGACCACGGCCCCGGCCGTAACGCTCTCGTCGAGGATCGCCACGCCCAGCGCGAGCGCGACGACCGGGTTGACGTAGGTGATGATCGTTGCGCGGCTCGGACCGACTTCGGCGATCAGCCGGAAGAAGAACAGGAAAGCGAGGGCCGAGCAGACCAGGCCGAGGACGGCGATCGAGGCGAGCGCCTCCGCGGACGGCGTCGTCTCGGGGAGGTCGGCGGCCGCGAACGGCGTGACGAGTACCGTGGCGATCGCAAGCGACGCGGTCACGGGCCCCAGCGGGTCGACGTCCGCGAGCCGGCGCTTGACGATCATCGGCCCGATCGCATAGCAGACCGCGGCGAGCAGGATCGCGCCCGCGCCGACGAGCTCTGACGCCCGGCCGCCGATGTCGATGCCGACCAGTGAGGCGACGCCGGCGAATCCGATCAGCATCCCCACGAGGCGGGTGGGCGTCGGCCGCTCGGAGTGGTCGAACCGAAGTGCAAGCAAGGCGACCACGAGCGGCACCGCCGCGATCAGGATCGCGGTGAGCGACGACGAGATCCGTACCTCGCCGAAGCCTATGAGCGGCCACGGGATCGCCATCTCGATCGCCGCGAAGGCGGTCAGCGTGCGCCAGCGCGCGCTGAGGCCGCGGAGGGCGCCCATCTTCCAGGCGATGGGAACCAGGACGGCCGCCGCGATCGCGAGGCGCGACCACGCGACGAGGCTCGGCGACATCTCCTCCACGGCCAGCTTGATGAACAGGTACGGCATGCCCCAGATGACGGAGACCGCCGCGAAGAGGACCCAGCCGCGCGCGGTCAGCTGATCGCCCGCAATCCGGCGGCCGTGACGGCCGCCACGAGGATCACCACGAGCAGCGGCGCCTTGAGCAGCACCGCCACGGCGCCCGCGAGCAGCCCCGCCCCTCGTTCGTCGAGCACGAGCGACTCGTCGCTCGCGAACGCCTGCGTCGCCACGAGCGCGGCCAGCAGCGCGGGAGCGAGCAGGTCCAGCACCCGCGACACGCCGGTGGGGAGCTGGCGCTCGCCCGCGAGGATCGGGCCGGCCGCCTTGATCGCGATGGTGGCGGCCCCGACGACGAGCACGGCGGTCCACGCGGCCGTCATGTCGAGGCCTCCTGGGGCCGGGCGTCGCGGGGGTGCGTCCGGCGGCCGGCCGCGTCTGGCTGGGGCCGGCCCGCGTCGGCGCCGGCCTGCGCGCCCGCGGGGACGGAACGGGGGCGCGTCAGGCCCACGAGGCAGGCCGCCGTCGCCGCGATCACCGGAACGCCGGCCGGGGTGATCGGCGTCAGCGCGAGCGCGATGGCGGCGCCGAGGAACGCCGCGGCCACGGATGTACGGGAGCGAAGCAGCGGCGCGAGCAGAGCGAGGAAGAGCGCCGGGAAGGCGGCATCGAGACCCAGCGTGGCGGGATCGGCGAGGCTGTCGCCGGCCGCGACGCCGATGGCGGTGCCGGCGTTCCAGCCGACGTAGAGGAAGGCCCCAGCGCCGAGCATCACCCGGCGATCGAAGCGACCGTCCCGGTTCGAGAGCGCCCAGCTCTCATCGACGAGCAGCTGGGCCTCGAGCAGCCGGCGCAGCGGCCCACCCTTGAAGACGTCGGCGGCCGCCAGCCCCATCGGCCCGTACCGCGCGTTCAGCAGCACCGCCGCCACGATAGCGGCGGCCGTGGTACCCCCCGCGCCGAGGACGGAGACGACCGCGAACTGTGCGGAGCCCGCGAACGTGGTTGCCGACATGACGAGCGAGGCGACCCCGCCGATGCCCGCCGCCTGCGCAAGCACACCGAACGACGCGCCGAAGGCGACCACCGCCGGTATGAGGGGGAGCACGGCGCGCACGCCCGCTCTGTAGCTCGAAGCCGGCGTTCGTGACGTCGCGCTGCGCTCGTCCGCGGGCGGCGGCGTGTGCGCCTCCGAGGCGGCGGGGGATGTTCTGAGCGCTGATTCCGGCACGGAGGCCAGTAGGCTACGCGCGGTATGGAGAAATACGGCTCTCATCGAAGGATCTATGTCTGATGGCGGGAAGTGTCGAATTCGATTCGGTGACGCGAGCGCTCCTGGGGGAGCTCCAGAACGATGCTCGCCAGACCAACAAGGCCCTCGCCGAGAAGGTCGGCGTGGCGCCGTCCACGTGTCTCGAGCGCGTACGCGAGCTTCAGGCCCGTGGCGTCATCCGGGGGTTCCGCGCCGACGTCGACCTCGCGGCGATCGGACGCCCGATGGAGGCGATCCTCTCGATCCAGCAGCGGGCCGCCCATCGCAAGGCCATCGAGACCCTGCTCGGCAAGACGGCCCTCCTCCCGGAGACGGTGCGGGTCATGGCCCTGACAGGCACGACGGACTTCATCATTCATGTGGCCGTGCGGGACATGGCGCATCTGCGCGACATCGTCTGGCGGCTCACCGAGCGCCCCGAGGTCGGCCGGGTCCAGAGCTCGCTCGTGTTCGCGCGAGTCGAGGGACCGGCGATGCTGCCGCTCGACTGACGGTCACGCGGTAATTCCCCAGCGGCTCACGCGGTGGCCCAGCGCCAGCCAGCGGAGCGGACGAACTCGACCGTCGTCTCGCTGCTGCGCAGCGCGCAGCATCAGCGTGTCGACGACGTCGGTGGTGTAGCGAAATGGGTCGGCGACGATGCGACCGTCCTCGACGCCGACGGCCGCCACGAGCTCGTCGTCCGCGTACGCCAGCAACGCGGGCGCCGAGGGGGCACGGCGTCCGTCGAGGTCGGCCAGCAGGCGTAGCGCGTCGCCGTCCGCTGGTTGGGCGTGCTTGATTCTGATCGATTCGGTCATTGCAGCTCCTCGTAACCACCTATACCCGATTGGCGGTAGTCTAACACCAGCTAAACTCTTTTGATAGTTACGCAGTCTCGATATCAGGAATAAGCTCAGCTGAGGCAATGGCTCCCGGCGAATCCACTCCCGAGAAGACCGCACCGCAGCCGCTCTACCTCGTGCAGCGCTTCATCAACAGCGTGGACCTCGAGAGCGGCGAGGACGAGCTATACAGCCCCGCGGCGCTCCGAGACTGGCTCCGCGAGCGGGAGCTGATCGGCCCCCGCGACACCGCCAGCGATTCGGACGTGGAGCGCGTGGTGCAGGTGCGTGAAGGTCTCCGCGCCGTGCTGCTCAGCCACAACGGCTTTGCGCTCGACGAGGACAAGGTGAAGCGCCTCGACCGAGCGGTCGCCGACGCCGGCGTGCGGCTGCGGTTCGCTCCGGGCGCCGACCCCGAGCTGGTGGCCGACGCTGCGGGCGTGGACGGCGCGATCGCCCGGCTCATGGCGATTGTGGCCGCCGCGGTGGAGCGGGGCGACTGGGCGCGGCTCAAGGCCTGCCCGCGCGAAGAGTGCGAATGGGCCTTCTACGATCGCTCGAAGAATCGCTCGGGCCGCTGGTGCCAGATGGAAGTCTGCGGGAACATCGAGAAGGCGCGGGCCTTCCGGGAGCGCCGCCGCGCTGCCCGGGCCTAGAGCGACCGTTACTCGACCGTGTGAACCTTGAATAGGTTCGTGCCGCCGGCGCTCCCGGCGGGCAGGCCTGCCGTGATCCCGATCTTGTCGCCCGCCCTGGCCAGCCCGGCCCGACAGGCCGCGTCGGCGCACGACTCGATCAGGTCGAGCGTATCGAGCGGCTCCTCATGGAGTTGCGGATGCACACCCCACAGCAGGTGGCAGCTCCGCACGACGTCCAGCCGCGGCGAGAGCGCGAGCACCGGCGCCTTCGGCCGGTAGGCCGAGATCAGCCGCGCCGTGGTTCCGGTGTTCGTGGGCGAGACGATGCACTTGAGGCCCAGCTGGTAGACGGCGCCCACCGCCCCGAACGCGATCGCGTGGTACTGGTTGCTCGCCTGTGGCCCTCGCTCGGCCAGCCAGCGGCCATAGGGCAGCTCGCGCTCGGCCGCCTCCGCGATCGACGCCATCATCTCCACCGCCAGCACCGGATGGCGTCCGACCGCCGTCTCCTGGGAGAGCATCACCGCGTCGGTACCGTCGAAGATCGCGTTGGCGACGTCGGCGACCTCGGCCCGGGTGGGGCGGGTCGAATGCACCATCGACTCGAGCATCTGCGTGGCCGTGATCGTCGGCTTCGCCCGTCGCCCCGCCACCGCGAGCAGGCGCTTCTGCACGAGCGGCACCTCCTCGATCGGCAGCTCGATCCCGAGATCGCCCCGGGCGATCATGATCCCGTCCGCGGCGTCGATGATCTCCTCGCCGTTGGCGGCCGCCTGGGGCTTCTCGACCTTGGCTATGAGCGGAACGTGGTCCGCGCCGCGCTCCCGGAGGTGCTCGCGGACCGGCTCGAGATCCTCTCGACGGCGCACGAAGGAGAGCGCGAAGACGTCCAGCTCCATGTCGAGTCCCGAGTCCATCAGCGCGATGTCCTCCTCGCTGACGGCCGGCAGCGAGACGGTGACGTTCGGGAGGTTGAGACCCTGCCGCGACGCCACGCTGCCGCCGACCTCGACCCTGGTCAGAACCTCGCCGTCGGCGACGCCGTCGACTCGGAGCCGCACCGCGCCGTCGGCCAGATAGCAGAGGTCGCCTTCATCGACGAGCTCGGAGAAGCCCTGCCAGGCGACCGGGAGCCGTTCCGAGGTTCCCTCCACCTGCCGCGGGGTCAGGACCACGTGGGCGTCGCGCGCGAGCTCCGCCACTCCTCCGGCCACCGGTCCGAGGCGGAGCTTCGGTCCCGGCAGATCTCCGAGGATCGCCACCTCTCGGCCGGCACGCTGCGCGGCCCCGCGAATTGCCTGAGCGATCTCGCTGTGCTGCTCCGTGGTGCCGTGGGCGAAGTTCAAGCGCGCCACGTCCATCCCGGCCGCGATCATCCGCTCGAGCACCTCGGGGTCGCGTGACGAGGGGCCGATGGTGGCGACGATCTTGGTGGAGCGCATCGCCACTGGAACATACCCATAGAAGGGTCCCGGCTCGCGTAAACCTGGGCGCGTAGAAAAACCACGCACTTAGCGACAGACCGGCCTGAATCCCGGTTGACGCTCAGGCCGCGAATAGGTTTATTGGAGCCCGGCCTTCAGGTGGTCGGGAGAGGTTGAGAGTCAGGGCGCCGACCACGGTCCGATCTAAGAAGACGTGGCACTGGTATCGCCCGCTCTCCCCTTCCGCAACCCGGGTTGAGGCCGCCGGGGAACTGCATCTCTAGAACGCATCAAGTGCGGGGAGGTCTGATGGGCAAGTCAGCCACGGTCAGCGCTGGTCAAGAGCAGCATCTTCGAGCGCTCGAGTACGCCAACCGGGTACGACTTGCCCGCGCCCGGATGAAGCGCAAGATCGCTGCCGGCGAGCTCTCCGCCTCGGAGGTCGTGCTGAGTAGCCCGTGGCAGGCCCACAGCATGTCGATCAGCGACCTGTTGATGAGCCAGAAGCGCTGGGGTCGGACCCGCTGCCGCAGGCTGCTCGTGTCGCTGAGCGTGCCGGAGAACAAGTCGGTCGGGACCCTGACGGAGCGTCAGCGGCTCGCGCTCGCCGCGGTGCTCGTCGCGAAGTCCACGCCGCCGGCGACCGAAGCGCCGACGCCGGCATCGCTGACCACCGGCGAGCACGCTCTGACTGCGGCCTAAGTGGCCCCCGCCGCAAGTCCGATCGCGTTTGGCGGCTGCGAATCTTCGCCTGGCTGCGTCCTCGCTCGCTCGCGTGCCTTTCAGGCACGCCACGCTCGCTGCGTCCTTGCCATGCTCGATTCTCGCTCGCCAATCCGCGACCGAACTCACGGCGAGGACCACTAGGACGAGCGCTTGCGCTCGCGGGGGCTCGCCGGCGTGCGGGCGCCGCTCGAGCGCGAGCGCTTCGCCGGCAGCCTCTCCTCGATCGCGTCGAGCCGGCGCCCGATCGAGCGGAGCTCCGCCCTCAGCTCGGCGATGTCGTCATGCGTGGCGAGGCGGCGACCCTCGATCGCACCGGCGACCGAGCGCCGCCCACGGCTGATCCTCTGCTCGGCGCCCCGGCGCAGCTCGTCGACCGTGCCCACCAGGTCGTCGAGCGCGCCCTGCGCCGCCTCCCGGCTCCGGCCCGCGGACCCCAAGGTGGCATCGACGGTGCGCTCCACCGCGTCGCGGAGCGCGTCGGGCAACTCGCTGGGCTTGGCCGGTCGCTTGGCCATCGGGCGGATGAGGATATCCGCACGCCGCCGAGCCTCGGCGGCCGCCCACTATCGTCCGCCGCCGTGAATCCGCACCCAGTCCACCTGCGCCCGGCCGCCGCGCTCGCCGAGCGGGTACTTCTGCCGGGCGACCCGCATCGGGCGCTCGCGGTCGCCCAGGCGCTGCTCGACTCGCCAAAGATGTCGAACCACTCGCGCGGGCTGTGGGGCTACACCGGGATCGCAGCGGACGGGTGGCCGCTCACCGTCCAGTCGACCGGCATGGGCGGGCCGAGCGCCGCGATCGTCTGCGAGGAGCTCATCGCCCTCGGCGCGAGGAGGCTCGTCCGGATCGGGACGTGCACCGTCCTCGCGGCGGAGCCCGTGGTCGGCGAGCTGCTGGCGGCGCAAGCCGTCCTGCCGGCCGACGGGACGAGCCGCGCCCTCGGCGCGGAGGGCATCCTGCGACCCGACCCGGCGCTCACCGGGGGGCTCGCCGCGGCGGGCGCCCGACGGGCGATCGTCGTGACGAGCGATCTGTTCTACGAGCCACGGGAGGGAATCGCCGGTCGCTGGATCGACCGCGGGGCGGCGGCGGTGGACCTCGCCGCGGCGGCGGTGCTCCAGGTGGCAGCGCGCCGGGACGTCAAGGCGGCGTGCCTCCTGGCGGTGACGGGCGTCGCCGGCGACGGGGGCGCCGCGCGGGCGAGCCGGGAGGAAGTCGAGGCGCTCGGCTTGCGCCTCGCGGAGGTCGGCTACTCGGCGCTCGCGGGCTCGCCGTCGGCCGCGAAGCGGCCGGCGGCGGTGGAGGCTACGACTCCGTGACCGTCAGCCGCTCCTGCCCCCGGGAGACGGGTGCGGCGTCCGGCGCCATGGACTCGCGCAGCGCGCCGAGGTCGCGGGCGATCTCGTCGAGGCGCTCCTCGATCGCCACTAGGCGCTCCTCATCGGAGCGGGTGGAGGTCGCCGTGAGCCGCTCCTCCAGCCGATCGATGGCATCCTCGATCCCCTCGAGGCGCTGCGAGACCGAGCGAAGCCGCCGCGTGACGCGCTCGACGTCCGCCGCCGATGGAATGCCCAGCGCGCCCATGGCCGCCTCCTGCGCGATTACGGCCCTCTCGCGGGCCTCGAGCGCACGCCCGATTGCTCCGCTGACCACCGGATTCGCGATCAGCTCCTCCGCGATCCTGCCGAGCGCCTCCTCCCCCTGCCGGGCGAGCCGGTCGACGAAGCTCTGGTCCTCCCCGGGATCCGTCATCGCCGCCGGAGGCTACCCGATCCCGCCGCGTGCGGCGCCCGCACCGCTGTCTAAGGCTCCGGTCGAGGGTGAGGAAGGCCTCCGACGTTTCCTATTGGCGCTCGAATGGAAGAATGAGCCCGCAGAGACCGGCGGAGCAGCGCGATCCGGCCGCGGGGGGAGGGCTTCACTCGGGCGGGACAAGGCTGCACAGGATCCGGCGGAGCGTTCACTGAAGTTTTCGCGGGGCTGGGCCGATAGTAGGTCGTATCTCACGGGTCTTCGTTGCGGACGACAAAACGAGCAAGTAGCGTTCCCCGGGTGGCAGGCCCCCACTGCCGGCTGCGCGCTGTCCCATCCCGCCTTCGGCGGGGTCCCCGGACAGGACCGGATACGGCAAGGATGAAGAAGCGGCTTCTCACTCTCCTGCTCGCGACATGCGTCGTCATGCTCGCATCGCTCACCGCCCTCACGATTCCGGCGGCCGCGAAGCCCGAGACCGTCTGGGTCCTGCTCCCGACCGGCGAGATCGTTCCCATCCAGGTCGACGTACCGCCGGGAAGCACGCTCGCGGACATCGACCTGCCCGGCAAGCCCGTCCCCCCGCCCACTCAGACGGAGACGACCCCCGCCCAGCCGCCGCCGACCACGACGGAGACCACCCCGGCGCAGCCGCCGCCGAAGGAGCCCGCGAAGGAGCCGCAGGCCCCCCAGCCGGAGACGAGCAAGCCGGAGCCCGGCGCGCCGCGGTCGGGCGCCAGGGACGACGAGGAGCGCACCGAGTCGGGCGTGCGCGTCAGACGCGAGCGCGAGAAGGCGGACGAGCCGGAGGAGAAGGCGGGGCCGGAGAAGGAGAGGGCGAAGAAGAAGAAAACGGCGAAGGAGGAGAAGGCCGACGAACCGGCGCGGCCACGGTCCGAGCGCCGCGCGGCGCCCCGCTCGCGAGACCGGGGGACCACCCCCCCGAGCCCCGGCTTCTTCGACACGCTGCCCGGCCCCTCCTCCGCGGGCGGCGTGCCGAACTTCATCATCCGCAAGTTCCGCGTGCCCCCCTTCCTCCTGCCGATCTACCAGGCGGCCGGCATCGAGTACGGAATCCGCTGGGAGGTCCTCGCGGCGATCAACGAGATCGAGACGGACTACGGCCGCAACCTGAACGTGTCGTCCGCGGGGGCTGTCGGCTGGATGCAGTTCATGCCCTCCACGTGGGCGGTGTACGGCATGGACGCCAACGAGGACGGCCGCAAGGATCCGTACAACCCGGTCGACGCGATCTTCGCCGCGGCCCGCTATCTGCAGGCGGCGGGTTACGAGCAGGACGTGCGCGGAGCCATCTTCGCGTACAACCACGCCGACTGGTACGTGGACTCCGTGCTCCTCCGGACGCGGCTGATCGCCGGCGTGCCGGCCGACCTGATCGGCTCGCTGACAGGCCTCACCGAGGGTCGCTTCCCCGTATACGCTCGCGCCCGGTACGCCGACGACCTGGCCGACACGGAGCTGCTGAAGAAGGTGCAGCCGGGCGAGAACGCCGCCAACCTCGTGGAGTCGGCGGACGACCGGCGGTCGATCGACATCTACGCGCGCGAGGGCGCGCCGGTGGTGGCGGTGAACGACGGCGTGATCAAGCGGATCGGGCGCAGCGAGCGCCTCGGCCGCTTCGTGGTCCTCCGGGACGTGTACGGGAACCGATACATGTACTCGCAGCTCGGCTCGGTGCCGCGCGTCTATCCCGTTCCGAAGGAGGGCGCCACCGATCCGAACGCCGCGCGCGCGATCAAGGCGAACGAGCACGAGTCGCTTCCGAAGCCGACCGCCGCCGCCTCCGCCGGACGCCAGCCGGACGACTCGGACGAGGGGCGCGACGCACGTCGCGCCGGCCACGGGTCCGAGGACGGGCCGCGGGCGACCGTGCCGGTCAAGCGGCGCCTGTTCGCGCACCCGGGCATGGACGGCGCGCGGCAGGCCGGCGGGCTCGAGCAGATCCTCGACGCCCAGGCGCGCGAGAGCGGCCTGTACGAGACCTACCGCAACTACTTCTCGCGCCCGTTCGGGCTCGACCCGTCGAAGGTGACGCTGCGGCGCCTGCGGAAGGGGTCGCGGGTCATCGGCGGCACGATCATCGGCCGCATCGGACAGCCGGCCTCGACCCGCGCCCCGCACCTCGACTTCGCGATCCGACCCGCCGGCAAGGGGTCCCCGCGGATCGATCCGAAGCCGATTCTCGACGGTTGGAAGCTGCTCGAGGCCACGGCGATCTACCGGGCGTCGGGGCGCAACGTGCTCCGCGGCGACGAGCCCGGGGCGATGTCGATCGGTCAGGTGCTGCTCCTGCCAAAGCCGCAGCTCGAGCGGCGGGTGCTGGCCGACGACCGGATCGACCTGTACGACTGCGGGCACGACGACATCCGCTCGGGCCAGATCGACCGGCGCGTGCTCGCGACGCTCGCCTACCTGGCGGAGTCCGGGCTCGAGCCGACGGTCAGCTCGCTCAAGTGCGGCCACAGCTACTACACCTCGACCGGAAACGTCTCCCACCACAGCTCGGGGAACGCGGTCGACATCTCGGCGCTCAACGGCATCCCGATCCTCGGCCACCAGGAACCGGGCGGCGTAACGGACCAGGCCGTTCGGCGGCTCCTCCTCCTGCAGGGGACGATGGCCCCGGCCCAGGTCATCTCGCTGTTCGACATCGGCGGGCCCACCCTGGCGATGTCCGACCACCACGACCACATCCACGTCGGTTTCACCCCCACGCTCGGCGCCGGTGAGCGGCTGGGTCGCGAGGCGCTGACCGTGCTCGAGCCGGGTCAGTGGTCCGACCTGATCAACCGCCTCGGCGACATAGACAACCCGGTCGTGCCGACCAGGCCGTCCAGGTACTCGCTGCCGGCCGCGAAGGACCGGCGCGCGAGCCGCGCCCACCTGGGCGAGTAGGGCGACGGCCCCCGACGCCCAAGCGCTGTTCGGCTTCGCACAGCTCGAGTTCGGCTTCCTCCTCGGCCCCGCCGACGGCCGCTACCTCGTACGGGCGAGCGCCGACGGGCCGACCGACGCCGTGCTGGTGCTCCGCACGCTGTCCGCCCCGGAGCGCCGCCGCCTGCGCGGGCGGCGCCCGCGGCGGGTGGAGAGCTCGGAGCCCGAGCCGGTCCCCACCTGCCGGGCCACGGTGGTGCGCCCGGAGCCGTTCGGGTCGCCGAGCGAGGCGCGTGCGTGGCTGTCATCGCTCCGCCGCGACGGGGCGGCGCGCGAAGCCGAGCTCGACTCCGCCCTCCGGGTGATCAACCGGGCGCTGGTCGCGCAGCGCGCCGCGGCCGCGGACCCGTACGCCGGCGACGTCGCGGCCGACCGCGCGCTAGTCGCCCGCGTCGGCTACGGCTCCGGCGACGCCGTCGCGGAGGGACGGTTCGTCGCGGCGGTCGAGCTGCCGGCCCGGGCCGCCAGGCGGTCGCGGCGCTCGATGGAGGCGCGCGACGAGCGCTTCGCGGCGCTGCTGGGCGGCCGCGAGGAGCGCCTCGTCGGCGAGGAGCTCGTGCTGCGGGCGCGCGCGGACCTGAATGCGGGCCGCCCGCGCGAGGCCGCCCTCGAGGCCCGGATAGCGCTCGAGGCGCTGAAAAGGGAGCTCGGGGACCGCGCTCCGCTCGACCAGGCGGAACCGGTCCGGGAGGCGGCGGGCTCGGCGCTGGAGGGGCGCCCCCCGAGCGGGGTGGAGGAGGCCGTGAGCGCGATGGAGGCGGCCCTCCGCCGCCGTCGCCTCGCCCGCTGAACGCGCTACAGCGCCGCCAGCACGCTCCTTAGCTCGTCGACGACGTCGCCGTCGAGCTTCGCCTCCGCGTCGCCGTCGTAGGGCGTGGGCCCCTGCGTGATCAGCGCGAGCCGCCCGCCGCCCGCGAGCGTCATGGCCGGCAGCCCCGCCGCCGGATACACCTCGAGCGAGGAGCCGACGCACAGCATCAGGTCCGCGGTCGTCGCCAGGGCCTGCGCCTCGGAGAGGGCGCGCTCCGGCAGCAGCTCGCCGAAGAGCACGACGTCCGGCTTCAACGGGGCGGCGCACCCCGGGCAGCGGGGCGCCCCGTCGGCGGCCCCGAGCAGGTCCATCACCCGGTCGATGCCGAACCGCCCGCCGCACTGGAGGCACACGCTCCGATCGATCGACCCGTGCACCTCGACCAGCCGGCTCGTGCCGGCCATCCGGTGGAGGCGGTCGATGTTCTGGGTGATCACCGCCCGGATCAGCCCTCGACGCTCGAGCTCGGCAAGGGCGAGATGCGCCTCGTTCGGCAGCTTGTCGCCGAGCGTGGCGAAGCGCTGGCCGTAGAAGCCCCAGAAGCGATCGGGGTCGCGCCGCCAGGCGTCGATGTGGGCGACCTCCATCGGATCCACGTTCTCCCAGAGCCCGCTGCCGGGCGAGCGGAAATCGGGGATCCCGGACGGGACCGAGACCCCGGCGCCGGTGAGCGCGACCGCGCGCTCCGCGCCGCGTAGGAGGTCGGCGATCAGGGCGGCGTCCGTAGAGGCGGTCGTCACCGGCCCTTGAACGTCGGCCGCCGCTTCTGGAGGAAGGCGGAGATTCCCTCCTTCGCGTCCTCGGACCCGAACGCCCGCCCGAAGCCCTCCGCCTCGGCGGCAAGCCCCGCGTCGAGATCGGCGCTGTTCGAGACCCTCTTGATCGCCTCGATCGCGAGGGGCGGCTTCTCGGCCATCTTCCGCGCCCAGGCGAGCGCCGTGTCGAACAGCTCGTGGTCCGGGACCACCTGAGTGGCGAGCCCGACCCGGTAGGCCTCGTATGCGTCGATCGGGTCGCCGGTCAAGTTCATCTCGAGCGCCTTCGACTGGCCGGCCAGCCGCGGCAGCCGCTGGGTTCCGCCGAAGCCGGGCAGGATGCCCAGATTGATCTCGGGCTGCCCGAAGCTGGCCGACTCCGCGGCGATGCGCAAGTCACAGCCCATCGCCAGCTCGCACCCGCCGCCGAAGGCGATCGAGTTGACGGCGGCGATCGTGACCGTCGCGGACCGCTCCATCGAGCGGATGAAGCGGTGCGCGGACTGCAGGAGCTCGGCCCCCCCGGCGTCCGGGGACATCTTCGTGAACTCCTTGATGTCCGCGCCGGCGCTGAACGTGAAGATGTTGGACGACGCGATCACGAACGCCCGAGCACTGCCCTCGACCTCCTCCCACACCGAGATCAGGTCCCGTACGGCCTGCGGCGAGAGCGGGTTCGTCGGCGGGCGGTTGAGCCACGCGATCGCGACGTCGCCGCGGGTCTCGAGCAGCACGGTCTCGCGCTGGTCGCCCGGATCGGGCCGCGGATAGGGGAAGAATCCCTGACCGGACTTCTTCCCGAGCCGCCCCTGGGCGACGAGCCGGCGGACGATGGTCGGCGGCTCGAAGGCGTCGCCCCAGTCATGCTGCGCGCGCTCGAGCCGCTCCAGCACGGTGTCGAGCCCGGCCTCGTCGGCGCGCGTGAACGGGCCCGGCAGGACGCCGGCGCCCATCATCATCCCCATCTCGATGTCCCTGGCGGCGGCGACGCCCTCCTCGAGGACGAGGCAGGACTCGACCAGGGTCTTCAGACCCATGCGGTCGACGATGGCGCCCGTGGCGCGATCAGTTGCCGTGCTCATAGAAACCCTTCCCGGTCTTCTGGCCGAGGTGCCCTGCCTCGACCAGCTCCTTCATGCGCGACGACACGTAAAACCGATCGCCGTAGCACCCGCGCAGGTACTCGGCGACGTGCAGCACCGTGTCGAGGCCCAGGAGGTCGGTCAGGAAGAACGGCCCCATCGGCGCCGCGCCGGAGTCCTTGATGATCCGGTCGACCTCCTCCACGTCGAGCGCCTCCTCCTCGGTCACGCGCCACACCTCCGACGCGGCCGAGTTCAGGATGCGATTCACGACAAAGCCCGGGGCCTCGCCGCAGCGGATGGCCGTCTTGCGGATCGCCTGGGCGAAGTTCGCGGCCCCCTGGAGGGTCTCCGCCGAGGTGTCCTCGCCCTCGATCACCTCGACCAGGCGCATCATCGACGCCGGATAGAAGAAGTGGAACCCGCAGACCTTGTCGGGCCGCAGCGTGGCCTCGCCCATCTCGGTGATGGAGAGCGAGGACGTGTTCGAGGCGAGGATCGCGTGGCCCGGCGTGACCTCGTCGAGCTCGGCGAAGACCGCCTGCTTTACGTCCATCCGCTCGGGGACGGCCTCGATCACGAAGTCGACGTCACCGAAGCCGTCGTACCCGGTGGTGCCGCCGATGCGAGCCAGCACGTCCTCGAGCTGGCGCCGGGCCGTCTCCTGGTCGATCTTCTCCTTCGCCACGAGCCCTTCGAGCTGGGCCTGGGTGACGTCGCGGGCCTTCGTGAGGCCCGCTTCCACGAGCTCCTGCTTCACGTCCTTCAGGACGACCGGGATGCCGGCGGAGGCGACGACCTGAGCGATCTCCCCGCCCATGGTCCCGGCCCCCACCACGGCGGCTTTGAACACGAACACGGGCGCGCAGGCTAGACGATCGATTCCGGACCCGCGTGCCTCCGGGGGCGCGCCAGACCGAGGTGGGCGCCGCACGCGGACGAAGCCGATAGTGGGAGAACTATCGGCGAGGACGTGGGTGACGCCCAGCGAAGGTATGGCGCGTCATCCGGGGGTGCGCGGGTCCGGGATCGGTCGTCTTACCGCAGCCCCGCCTCTTCCTCCGCCTCTATGCCGAACCGGAAGAGGGTGCGCCGCAGCGAGTCGCGCAGCGCGCGGCGGATGAAGATCGCGTCGGCGACGGCGCCGAGCGGACCGTACTTCGTGAGCGTGTACTCGAGGCTCAGCTCGACCCGGGAGCCGCCCTCGCTCTCGGCGGCGCGGAAGGTCTGGACGCCGACGAGACGCTCCTCGAACACGCGGCTCGCGAAGCGGTCGGACGCCGGTGGCGCGACGACCTTCTCGGTGACCCGGCCGCGGCCGGAGGGGATCGACTCCCAGACGAGCCGCGCGCCCTCGGCGGGCCAGCCCGGGTCGCGCTCGACGATTCGCGCGAACCCCTCCACGAAGGTCGACCAGCGGCTCGGGTCGGTCCACAGGCGAAGGGCCGCCTCCGGGGTCAGGACGACCTCGCCCTCGGCCCGGGCGACGCTCACCGGCCGTACACCTCGCGCACGATCTCGTCGATCGAGGCCTTCACGGAGTCGAGGAACGGGCGGACCTCGGCGACGAGCCGCTCGTACTCGGCCCGGCCCTCCGCCGTGAGCGAGTAGTAGCGGCGTGTGCGGCGCTCCGGATGCTCCCACCTGCCCTCGATCCACCCCTGCTCCTCGAGCCGGCGTAGGAGCGGGTACATGGTGTTCGGGTTGACGGACAGCACGCCCTCGGTCATACCCGCGATTCGCTCCATCAACTGGTTCCCGTAGCTCGGGCCCTCACCGATCAGGTGGAGCACGAGCAACGGAAGGACCTCGCGCCGGCGCAGCTCGCCCGTGAACGGATCCTGCTGCCGCCCGCGCGGCGGGACCGCCGCCTCGAGCTCTCCGGCCTGGGAGACGGCCTCGCGCGCCGCCCGGCGGCTGCGCTCGCGTTTCGAGCCGCTCACGCGGCGCAATGCTGACAGGACTGCTCTCGGCCGTCCCGCGCCTCGCGACCGCTGCGCGGGGTCAGCCTGGCGCCGCCGCCGGCTCCTCGGCCCGGCGCGGCATTAGGACCTCACGGGCGATGACGAGCCGCTGGATCTGCGAGGTGCCCTCGTAGAGCTGCATGATCTTCGCGTCGCGCATGAGCTTCTCTACCGGGTACTCCTTGATGAACCCGTAGCCCCCGTAGACCTGCACGGCGTCGACGGTCACCTCCATGGCGGCGTCCGCGGCGAAGCGCTTGGCGTGGGAGGACGCGAGCGTGTTGCGCTCGCCGGCGTCGAGCAGAGCGGCCGACTTCCAGGTGAGGAGGCGTGCCGCTTCGACCTTCGTCGCCATGTCGGCGATCATGAACTGGATCGCCTGGTGCATGGCGATCGGCACGCCGAACTGGACCCGCTCCTTGGCGTAGTCGCGGGCGTACTCGAAGGCGGCCTGCGCGATGCCGACGGCCATGGCCGAGACGCCCGGGCGGGTCCGGTCGAGCGTCATCATCGCCAGCTTGAAGCCCTTGTTCTCCTCGCCGAGGAGGTTGCCGGCCGGGACCTCGACGTCGTTGAACGAGATCATCGCCGTGTCGGAGGCGCGCTGGCCGAGCTTGTCCTCCTTCTTGTCGACGACCACGCCGCCGGCGTCGCGGGGCACCACGAAGGCGGAGATCCCGCGGTGGCCGGCCTCCTTGTCGGTCTTCGCGTAGACCGTGTACCAGCTGGCGTGCGACCCGTTCGTGATGAAGCACTTCGTCCCGTTCAGGACGTACTTGTCGCCCCTCTTCACCGCCGTGGTGCGCATCGCTGACACATCCGAGCCCGCGTCCGGCTCCGTAAGGCAGAACGAGGCGAGCTTCGCCTCCTCGGTGAGCATCCCGAGGTACCGCTTCTTCAGCTCCTCGGAGCCCCCGAGGCTCACCGGGGCGGCCGCGAGGCCGTTGCACATGAGCGACGTGCCGATGCCGGAGCAGCCCCACCCGAGCTCCTCCTCGATCAGGCAACCGGAGAGGTAGTCGAGCCCGGGCCCGCCGTACTCCTCGGAGATGTGGGAGTTCATGAGCCCGACCTCCCACGCCCTCTCGATGATCTCGTGCGGGAACTTCGAGTCGCGGTCCAGCTCCCGTGCGACCGGCCGGATCTCCTTCTCCGCGAAGTCGTGGGCGAGCTCGCGGATGTCCTTCTGCTCGTCGGTGAGGGTGAAGTCGACCACTTGGCTGCTGCTCCTTGGCCACGAGCGGCGATAAAGCCACCCGATTGATTCGTCAGTCAATGCCTGGAGGGAAGATTACAGGGCGTGGACCTCTTCGGGACCGTCCTGATCGTCGTAGCCGTGATCGCCGTCGTCGTCGCCGTCGTCAGCTACTGGGGCAGCGGACGCGTCTACAGGGGGATCGGTCGCGGCGACCTCAGCATGGAGCGCGAGCGGGCGAGCGCCGTGCCGGCGCCGACGTCGGAGGCCGAGGCGCTCGAGGAGATCCGGCAGATGCTCGAGGCCAAGTCGGCCCGGCTCCAGGCGCGGGGCGAGGCCCCGCTCGACGTCGAGGCCGAGCTCGCCGCCCTGACGAGCGGGTCGCCGCAGCACGACCCGGCGCTGCGCGAGGAGGTGCGCCAGCACGTCATCGCGCGGAACGCCCGCCTCCGCCGGCAGGGGAAGGAGCCCCTGGACGTGGAGGCCGAGGTCGAACGCCAGCTGCGGGGGCTTGGGGGGTGATTTCGGAGGCCTCTCGGGTATAGGCTCCGGTCGATGGCCGACGACCGCCGCTTCGAGCTCGAGGACCTGCTTCTCCGCCCCGGCTGCTACCTGAACCCGCAGACCGAGGTGATGATCGTCGTCGACGACTCACCGTCGATCGACGGCGAGATCTTCAACCTCGAGGAGTTCGAGGGGGCCGATTGGGTGCTGGTCTCCGACGAGGTGCCGGTGGACGAGGCCCGCCGGGACGAGCTGCTCGAGAGCTTCCAGGCCACCTACCACGGCGGCGACGGCCGGGCCGTCAGCGAGGCCGTCATCGAGGACGGCGACGAGGCCGAGCTCGAGGAGGACGAGGAGTAGCGGCCGGTTCCGCTATGCCGGGGCCGGCGACTCGGTTGGCGCCCCGGTGTCGTCCAGGCCGGCTCGGAGCTCGCGCACCTTGTCGCGGTAGGCCTCCTCGCTCCCGCCCAGCAGGTGAGTCCCCCAGCGCACACCGTTGTGCACGTGCGGCACCTCGTCGGCGAGCAGGTAGTCGAACACGAGCGCGACCCGCTCCCGGCCCAGCTCCATGAGCTTCTTGCGGCGGTGCGAGTGGCGCCACATCGCCCGCTGCTCGGAGGTTCCGTTGAACAGGCAGAGCCGGCCGAGCAGGTCGTGGGCGTAGATCGACTTGAAGTAAGAGAACCCCACCGGGTAGTCGCCCCACCGGCAGCCGAGCTCGTCGCGCATCAGCAGGTCGTGCACCCTCGCGTGGCGCACCTCGTCCCAGGTCTGGCGCGCCATGTCGACGTGGAAGTCCCAGGGCATCTCCGGGTGCTCGTGGGAGTTGCGCGCCATCAGCTCGGCGGCCGACAGCTCGGCGTCCATCAGCCCGTGGAAGAAGTGGCGCTGCTCCTCGGGCTCGACCGGCACGTGGTTCTCGGCGCCGTTCACGTAGAGCTCGCGCGTGAGGTACGGGTCGCCGCGCTCGGTGACCTCGACGAAGTCGTCGCGGGCGGGCTCGACGAGCGGCGGCAGGACGCGCAGCTCGCGCGGGGCGGTGCGGAGGCGTACCGGGTACGCGCCGATGTCGTACGTCGCCCAGCCGAACGGCGTCGGGACGACCTCGGTTATGTGCCGCTCCTGGCGCTGCAACACCTGGGTGAGCAGCCGCAGCGACGGCTCGTCGGCGACCGGGTCGAGGTTCTCGAGGTGGGTCCGCATCGCGACCATCAGCGCCGGCTTCGCCTCGCGGTAGGCGACCTCCAGGTACGCGCCCGCCGACTCGGCCCCGGCCATCCGATCGAGCAGCTCCTCCAGCTGCGGCGACGGCGCCCCCGGATAGTCGCTCGGAGTCCGCAGCTCGTACAGGCGGCGCTTGATCTTGCTGAGGGCGCGGGCGTCGTCGTGAACGTGGTCGCCGAGGGCGTACTTGCGCGGCCAGCTCGGCTCGAGCGGGAGCCAGCCGTTCGTCAGGTGGACCAGCTCCCGGAGGACGTGGAAGTAGTTCGAGAAGCGCGTGGCGTTTACGTCGACGTCGTAGCCGAGCGGCCTGTCAGACGAGCTCTTCACTGGCGGATTCCTCCTCTTCGTCCTCGGCCAGCAGGCGCTGGCGGTGGCGCCCGACGACGCTGGGCAGGAGCCCGCCGCCGGCCGTCACGTTGATCACGGCCTGGTCCGAGATTCGGGTGATCATCCCCGCGTAGCGGCCGCCGATCCCGAACGGGTTGATGTTGAAGCGCTTGAGCCGCATCTGGACGTGCCCGTCCTCCACGGTCGGGAACATCTCCTCCGGCACCGGCACGTACTCCTGGACGACGAAGTCGCCCTCCTCGACGTGCTCCTCGATCAGGCGGTCCCACCGCGACCGCTCGGTCTCCATGCCGAGCGACACGCCGTGGCCGCCATAGTCGGACGCGGGCTTGAGGACGAGGCGCTCCCGGTTGTCCGAGACGAACTGCAGCAGGTCCACGACCCACTCGCCGTAGCTCGTGCGGCCCGGGCGGAGCACGCGCGTCCACGGGATCGTCTCGTCGATCACGCGCCGTTCGCGGTCCTCCACCAAATGGGCGAAGCGCGGGTCCTGGAGCAGCGCGAAGAGCTTCTTGTTGTTCGCCACCCGGGCCCGGAACGGGTTGACCACGGCGGCGCGCCGGTCGCGCGCGGCGGCGATGAGGTCGCCCTCCGGCAGGTCCTCGAGCAGGGCGCGCCGGTAGACGAGATGGATGGGCTCGTCATCCACCCGCAGCTGTGAGCCGTCGTACGACACGTCGTCGAGCGTGCCCCACACGGCCTCTAGGCCGGCCGCCTTGGCGGCGGCGCACACGATCCGGAACTCCGGCACGGACGGGCTGCCCTCGACGTCCACGAGCGCAAGCCGCGGCGTCTCGGGCAGCTCGCGGCGCTCCGCGCGGAGCTCGCGGTAGGCGCCGAGCAGCGTCTCGATCAGGAGCGGCAGCATCGGCGTGTAGGCGGTCTCGAACTCGGCGTTCACGCGTGGCAGGTCGATCGCGCTCCGCAGTCCCTCGTACAGAACGTCCGTGTAGCCGATCCCCGCCGGCGAGTCGGCGTTGAACTCGAGGAACTTCACGTCGTACCCCTGGAGGAAGGCGTCGAGCCGGCAGATCTTGAGCGGCCGCGAGAAGCCCGGGTCGAGCCGGATCAGCGCGTCCTCCCGGGCCGGCACCGCGAGCTCCTCCCGCAGGCGGCCGTCCGACGCGTAGGCGTCGCAGAACCGGTCGAGCACCGCCGACAGGCACGCGACCGCGCGCCGCACGCGGCGCAGCTGGCCGGGGGACACGAAATGCGGCATCAGCACGAACGGGATCGTGCGCCCGGCGAAGACCACGTCGTGCTCGGAGAGCCACCGCTCGATCCGGTCCTCGAGCCCGGCGCAGCTGTCGCCCAGCTTCGAGAGCTCGACCAGGTGCTGGAGCTTCAGGTTGTTGACGTGGTCGATCACCCTCTCCTCGCTCGATTCGAGGGTACCCCGTACTCTTCCGGCGCGGATGCGGCCGGTCTACTTCCTCGGGGTCTTCTTTCCGGTCGCGGTGGTGCTGGAGCTCGCGCACGCCGAGCCCGTCCTCGTGTTCGCCGCCGCGGCGCTCGCGGTCGTTCCGTGCGCCGCCGTGATGGGCGAGGCGACCGAGGCGATCGCGGCCCGCACCGGCCCCGGCATCGGCGGCCTCCTGAACGTGACGTTCGGCAACGCGCCCGAGCTGATCATCGCCTTTTTCGCGCTGATCGAGGGCCTGCAGGAGGTCGTGAAGGCGTCGATCGTGGGCTCCATCATCGGCAACATCCTGCTGGTCATGGGCGCGGCGATGCTGGTGGGTGGCATCCCGCGCGACAAGCAGACCTTCAGCCGCACCGCCGCCACCGCGCAGTCGGCGATGCTGCTGCTGGCGCTCGCCGCGCTGATCCTCCCGGCGGCCTTCCAGCTCATCCACGGCGGATCGTTGCCGGGCGTCGGCGAGGAGCGGGTCGACTTCGGCTCGGACGTGGAGCGGCTCTCGTTCGGGGTGGCGATCGTCCTGCTCCTCACCTACGCCGCCGGGCTCCTGTTCTCGCTGAAGACCCACCGCGCCGTGTTCAACCCGTTCCAGGAGCAGGAGGAAGAGGAGGCCCACCACTGGTCGATCGGGCGGGCGGCGACCTTCCTCGCGATCTCGGCCGTCCTCGTGGGCGTGATGGCCGAGATCCTGGTCGGGTCGATCAGCGAGGCCTCGGAGGAGATCGGGCTGTCCGAGTTCTTCGTGGGCGTGTTCGTCGTGGCGATCGTCGGCAACGCCGCCGAGCACTGGGTGGCGGTGCTCGTGGCCGCGAAGGACAAGATGGACCTGGCGGTGAACATCGCGATCGGCTCGAGCGCCCAGATCGCCCTGTTCGTCGCGCCGCTCCTCGTCCTGCTCTCGTTCGTGATCGGCCCCGACCCGATGGCGCTCGTGTTCAACGGCTACGAGCTCGGGGGCCTCGTGTTCGCGGTGCTGATCGCGAACTTCGTGACCCAGGAGGGCGAGTCGAACTGGTTCGAGGGCGTGCAGCTGGTCGCGCTGTACGCGGTGCTCGGGCTGGTCTTCTACTTCGCCTGACCCGTCAGACCTCGGTGTCGGGCGCCCGGGCCGCCAGGTAGCCGTCGATGTCGTCGTTCTTCAACACGTGCTCGAGCCAGGCGCGGCGCTCGAAGTCGAGCACCTCCATCTCCCACACGCACGCCAGGCCGGTGCCGTCGTTCGGCTCGTAGGCGCCGGGGTCGTCGAGCGGCGAGGCGAAGAAGCGTCCATGGATCTCGTTCTCGTTGTCCCACCAGTAGACGAGCGCCAAGCCGGCCGCGTTCGCGTCGTGGGCGATGACGAAGCCGGCGCCGCCGCCCCCCGGCAGCGCCTCGCGCGCCGCGTCGAGCGTGGCGTCCACGAACTCCGGGCGCGCGTCCGGGGCGTGGGTGCCGATGCCGTACACCTTCAGCCGCCAGTCGCCCAGGTCCTCGCGGCGGACGAAGCGGATCGAGCGGGGACGGTACACGCCGGGAAGCCTACGCGCCGCGGCTACCCGACGGCCCGCGCGAAGCCCGAGGGCGTCCGGCGCAGCTCGCGCTCGTTGATGATCCGATCGACGAGCCCGTAGTCCACGGCCTGCTCGGCGCTGAAGAAGCGGTCGCGATCCATATCGTCGTGGATCTGGTCCACGCTCTGGCCGGTGTGGCGCGCGTAGATCTCCTCCAGGCGCCGCCGCAGCTCGAGGATCTCGCGGGCGTGGATCTCGATGTCCGACGACTGGCCCTGGAAGCCCGAGGTCGGCTGGTGGATCAGGATGCGCGCGTTCGGGAGCGTGAGGCGCTTTCCCTCGGCGCCGCCGGCCAGGATCAGCGAGCCCGCCGACATGGCCATCCCGTAGCAGATGGTCTGAACGTCGGGGCGCACGTACTGCATGGCGTCGTAGATCGCGAGGCCCGCGTGGAGCGAGCCCCCGGGCGAGTTGACGTACACGGAGACGTCCTTGTCGGGGTCGTCGGACTCCAGGTGGATGAGCTGGGCCACCACCAGGTTCGCCAGCTCGTCGTCGATGGGCTGGCCGATGAAGACGATGCGCTCGCCGAGCAGGCGCGAGTAGATGTCGAACGAGCGCTCGCCGCGGGAGGTCTGCTCGATGACCATCGGGATGAGTGAGGTCTGGGCCCTGCCGATCTGCATTCGAGGTCTCCTCTGGCTAGACTGCAACTCTCTGGTTGCACGAGGTTAGCGCAACCGTTTGGTTGCAAGTCAGGAGGTCCCCATGGAGCACGCCGTCGAGCGCGAGCTGGTCGTCCCCGAGACCCCCGAGGAGGTGTGGCGCTCCCTGAGCGAGCCCCAGTGGCTCGGCGAGCACGCCGCGATCGAGCTGCAGCCGGCCGGTGAGGTGCATGCCGGCGGCCGGACCGGGTTCGTCGAGGAGGCCGACCCGCCGCGACGGCTCGTGTTCTGGTGGAGCGCTCCGGGCGAGGAGGCGAGCCGCGTGGAGCTTGACCTCGACGAGGTCGAGGACGGTACCCGCGTCCGCGTCATCGAGTCGCGCCCGCTCGCCGTGCTGGACGCGTACGGCGTCGACCTCGCCACGAGGATCGGCGCGCCGCGGCCGGAGGGTCCCCGGATGCTGGCCGGGGCGGGGATGCCCCGCTGATGGCGGTGGACTCGGCCGACGCGGTGTTCGCCGCCCTGTCGGACGGCACCCGCCGAAGCCTGCTCGCCCTGCTCGGGACGGACGGCGAGGCGAGCGCGACCGAGCTGGCGCGCCGGCTGCCGGTCAGCCGCCAGGCGGTCCAGAAGCACCTCGGCACGCTCGCCGATGCCGGGCTCGTGGCGGCGCGCCGCTCCGGACGCGAGGTGCTCTTCCGCCCCACCCCGGCGCCGATGTCGGACGCGATGGCCTGGATGGCGGAGGTTGGCGGGCAGTGGGACGAGCGCCTCGCGGCCCTGGACCGGCAGCTAGCCCGGGCCAGGTCGGGCGCCTAGCCGCTCGACGTGCCTGCGCCCCCCTCCGCGCTCGCCGCGGCCACCGTCTCGTCCGGCTCGACGCCCTGCTTCACCGATTCCACCCGCTCCTCGCGCCGGCGCTCGGACTCCGGGTCGCGCCGGTCGGCGGCCACGGAGGCGACTATCCCGATCGTGAACGCCGCCGCGATCACCGCGAAGCTCGCGATCGGCCCGACGTAAACCAGGTCCTCGATGAGCAGCTTGACCCCGACCAGGCCGAGCACGATCGCGATGGTCTCGTCGAGGTAGCGGAAGCGCGCGATCAGGCTTTCCACGAGCACGAACAGCGCCCGCAGCCCGAGGAGAGCGAAGACGTTGCCCATCCAGATGATCAGGGGGTCGCGCGTGATCGCGAACGCGGCCGGGATCGAGTCGATGGCGAAGGCGAGGTCGGCGAACACGATCGCCGCCAGGCAGAGGAACAGCGGCGTCGCCCACCGGCGGCCGTCGCGCCGGACGAACCAGTGCCCGCCGTGGAACTCGCCGGTCACCGGGTAGAAGCGCCGGACGAGCCGGACCATGAAGTTGCGATCGGGATCGACGTTCTCCTCGACGCCGCGGAAGACGCGGTAGGCGAGCAGGATGAGGGCCGCCCCGAGGGGGTAGATGATGAAGTGGAACTGCTCGATGAGCGCGGTGCCGGCGAGGATGAATACGCCGCGCATGGCCAGCGCCGCGACGATTCCCCAGAACAGCAGCCGCGGCCGGCGTTCGTAGGGAACGCCGAAGTAGGCGAACAGGATCAGGAACACGAACAGGTTGTCGAGCGACAGCGACCGCTCGATCAGGTAGACCGTCGTGTAGAGGACGGCGTCCTCGCCGCCCTCGAGCAGGTAGACCGGGATGATCGCGAGCAGGGAGAGCGCGAGCCAGCCGAGCGACCAGATCACCGCCTCCCGGAAGCTCGGCTCGCGGCCGCGCGCGAAGAAGTGGATGTCGAGCCAGAGGAAGAAGAACAGCGCGACGATCAGCCCCGCGAACAGGGTGATGTCGGCCGCGCTCATCCCAAGCACCTTAGAGTGAAGGCATGCCCGGTCACGTCGCAATCGGCACCTGGAGCGGCGGGCGCTTCATGCGTTTCGGGGAGCCCATCCCCGAGGAGCGGCTGGAGGCGCTTCTTCGCCCCGGGGGTGGCGTGACGACCGTGATGACCGCGGACGTCTACGGCGAGGGCGAGGCGGATCGGCTCCTGGGCCGCGCGCTGGCCGGTCTGCCCCGCTCGGACTACGAGCTCGTCGGGGCGATCGGCCACGACTTCTACGAGGGCCAGCGCGAGGGGCCTCGCGGCTACCCGCGGTTCACCGATCCGGCGCTCCGCGGCCCCGAGCGCTACCGCGACTACGTGCGGACGGCCACCGAGCGCAGCCTCGAGCGCCTCGGCGCCGACTCCTTCGACCTCCTGCTCCTGCACAACCCGGACCGGCGCGGGTTCGAGTCACCCGCGGTGTGGGAGGCGCTCGCGGACGTGCGCGACGAGGGCCTTACACGCCTGCTGGGGGTGGCCCCCGGCCCGGCGAACGGGTTCACGCTCGACGTGATCGGCTGCTTCGAGCGCTACGGCGAGCTGATCGACTGGGCGATGCTGATCCTGAACCCCCTGGAGCCCTGGCCGGGCGAGCTCGCCGTCGCCGCCGCGCCGCGGCACGGCGTCAAGGTGATCACCCGCGTGGTCGACTACGGCGGGCTCTTCCACGACGACGTCTTCCCCCGCCATGACTTCCCGCCGGGCGACCACCGCCGCTTTCGCCCGGACGGCTGGGTCGAGGCCGGGCGCGAGCGGCTGGAGCGGATGCGGCCGTTCGCGGAGCGGCGCGGGCTGACGGCGTTGCAGCTCGCCTGCGCCTGGAACCTCGCGCACGACGGGGTCGAGTGCGTCGTCCCCACGCTGATCCAGGAGGCGGGCCCCGTGGCCAAGCCGATCGAGCGCAAGCGCGAGGAGCTCGCGGACGTCCCGGCCGGGCCGGCCCTGTCGCCCGCCGAGGTCGCCGAGATCCGCACCATCGGCGACAACCACGGATGCATGGCGCTCAAGGGCGCGACGCCCGACCACGAGGGCGAGGAGCGGGCGGACCGCTGGGCGGTGGGGCCCGAGCTCGCCGGGGTGGCCGAGCGCTGGGACATCGATCCCGAACGCGATCTCAGGCGGCTGGCGGCGCCGGTTTGATCTAAGGCGCGTCGAGGATCTCGGCGCAGCGCTGGAGGGCATCGGTGTCCTCGGGCCGCGCCTCGTCGAGGCACTCGGCGTACTCGCGGAACCGCTCCGCCTCGGGCGAGTCCTCGCCGTCATCCGACGGGGCGCCCGGGTCGCCGCCGTCGGGCATGCCCCCGAGCCACGGGAGAAGCCCGCCGCCGAGGGAGCGGGTGAGCTTCGACATCGGCCGCGCCTTCGCGGGCGCCTCGATCTCCTGGTCGCCGTTCACGTCCGAGAGCTCGACCGAGAACTGGATCGTCCCGCCCTCGATGCCGTGGAGGTCCTGCCGCCGCTCCGGCGGGACGTCGATCTCGATCCGGCCCGAGACGCGGCGCACGAGGTGGTCACGCTTGCCCACGTAGACATCGAAGCTCGGGTCCTTCACGACCTCGGCGATCTCCCGGATCTCGGCGCGACTCAGGGGGTCGGGCGGCGGCTCACCGGTGGCGCCGTCGATGGCGGCGGCGGACCTGCGGAGAAACCGGTTCAAGTCGCGTGCCAGCGCCTCGACGTCGAGCGTCCCCGACAGGTGGTCGGTCGCGACCCCGGCCACCTCCTCCTCGCCGTGGTCTTCGACCTCCGTGAGCCATGAGCGTGGGCGCAGGCCGAGGGCCCCTAGCGCCCTGCCCCGGCCCTTGTGCCGGGCCAGTGCCCGATTCGCCCGCCGCACCTCGGAGCGCGGCCGCTCGTAGTAGACGTCCTGGAACTTGAGGAACGCCCGATCGCCCGTGGAGAGGAAGCCCGTGGTGATGGTCTGGCCGGCGCCGGCGGTGCCGACGTCGAGCTCGAGATCGACCGACGGCAGCTTCCGGTCGTTCATCCGGAACGGGCCGGAGGCCTGGATCCGGAGCGGGCGGTCGAGCGCCGGGCTGCCGTCGAGCTGGATCTCGGCCTCCACCTTGACATCGGCGCTGCGGAGCTCCTCGCTGAATGCCCTGTCGAGCAGCGCCTCGACGTCCGTCTGGTCCCCGCCGCCGCCGCAGGAAACAAGCGCCAGTGCGACGAGGACGAGCGACGGAAGCAGGCGGCGCACGCGCCGGAGCATAGTGAGCGCACCGCAACTCCCCGCCGACATTCACGTTGGAGACCCGATGGGGTACGCGAAACGCGCGCTTGCGGCCAGTTTTGCGCTGTGCCTGGCGATCGCCGCGCCGGCGGCGGCAGGCGAGGTCACCGTCGTCGACGGCAAACGGGCCACCCGGGTCGACGACCCGGCGGTCCCGTCGCGGGCCGAGATCGCCCTCGGGGCGCCGGAGGGCGGGCGGGCGACGCCGGGGCTGGCCGCGGCCGCCTCGGCGCGGGCGGCGCGCTCGGCGCGTCGAAAGGCGCGCGCCTGGAGCACCGCCCGGGCCGCGGCCGGAGGGCGGAAGGCGAGGCGCGCCGTCTACCGGTCGCTGGACCGGGCGCGGCGCGCCGGCGACATCGGCGCAGGCGACCGGCGCCGCTGGCGGCGCTGGTACGTCATCGCGCTGCGCACGCTCGGCGCGCTGCGCGGAGCGCGTGACACGCAGCTTCGCTACGTGGTCGACTCGGTCGAGGCGCTCGCCCTGTCGCGCCAGCTGATCCCGTCGCGCATGCCCGTGGCGTTCCTGCAGCTCGAGCGCAACAGGCAGTACTGGCGCTCCCTGCCCTACCCGGCGGCGGGCGACCAGGTGAGCTTCCGGGGCAGCCAGATCCTCTTCCAGTACTTCCCCGGGGAGGGTCTGCAGCTCCACCCGCTCGCGACGTTCAAGAAGGCGAACCACCTCCACGGCGCGTGCGAGTCGGGCGAGGCGAGCTGCGACCAGGACGCCCTGCGCGTGCTGCTGGACGAGATGAACTACCTGGCGGTGCAGCGCGCCCGCGGCTTCATCGCCTGGGAGTACCTCTTCCACTTCGGGGGCGGTGCGCCGCCCTGGATCAGCGGGATGGCGCAGGCCACCGGCATCCAGGCACTCGCCCGGGCCGCCGCGCTCCTGGACATCGCGCTTTACGTTGATACGGCGCGGCGCGGGCTCGGCGCGTTCGCGACGGCTCCGCCGACGGGCGTGCGCACCACCGGCCCGGCCGGAGGCGTGCACTACCTCCAGTACTCGTTCGCCCCCCGGCTCTACATCTTCAACGGGTTCCTGCAGTCGCTGATCGGGCTCTACGACTTCGCCCGGCTCACCGGGGACGGGCGCGCCATGCAGCTGTACCGGGCCGCCGAGCCCGAGGCGCGCGCCGAGGTGCCGCTGAGCGACGTCGGCGACTGGTCGCGCTACTCGTACCGCGGCGCGGAGTCCACGCGCGACTACCACGAGCTGCTTCGCGAGTTCCTCCAGAGCATGTGCCTGCGCCGGCTCGGTCGCCTCTACTGCGATTACGCGAGCCGCTACCGCGGCTACCAGGTCGACCCGCCCCAGCTCGACCTCCTCGGCCCGGACGCCGCCGCCGCCCGGCAGTGGACGAGCATCAGCTTCACGGTGTCGAAGCTGTCGGCCGTGGAGGTGAAGGTCTACAAGGGCAGGCGGCTCGCGTTCCAGCGGCTCGCCACGTTCCGGCGCGGAAACGGCTCCTTCGCCTGGCGCCCGCGCTCGCCCGGCCTCTACACGGTGCGAGTGGCCGCCAAGGAGCTCCGCACCGGGCTGGAGAAGCGGGCCCGGGTCACGGGCGAGATCGCGGTGGAGTAACGACTACTCCTTGAACCGCGGCAGGCCCTTCGGCCCCGCGTCGCGCTGGATCATCCGCCACAGGCGGCGCACCTGCACGGGATGGGTCGCGGCGAGGTCGCGGTGCTCGTTCCGCACGACGTACAGGCGCTTGTCGCGGCCGCGGTTGTCGGAGATGAGGAGCCAGCGGCCGTCGCTCGCGTTCACGTGGTCGTTGTAGGACGAGGTGCGATATGAGCGTCGCTTTGCCGGGCGCTGCCCGTCGAAGAGGGGCGACAGGTCCACGCCGTTCATGTGGGCGGGCTGCTCGTAGCCGAGCGCCGAGAGCACGGTCGGCCCGATGTCGTGCGTCGACGCGTAGTAGCGACTCGTCTTGCCCTTGGCCTTCCCCTGCGGGTGGCGGATCATCAGCGGCACGTGGGTCAGCTCCTCGTGCATCTCGGAGTAGCGCTTGCCGACCCAGCCGTACTCGCCGAGCAGCACGCCGTGGTCGCTGACTAGGACCACGAGCGTGTTCTCGGCCAGCCCGAGGTCGGCGAGCCGGTCGAGGAACCGCCCGAGCCAGACGTCGATGAGCGTGATCTCGGCGGCGTAGAGCTGGCGCATGCGGCGGAGCAGGCTGCGCGAGAGCTCGAGGTCACGGTACTTCGCCGCGGGCGTCGGGAAGGGCTGGATCGGCTCGACGCCGTCGGGCGGCCGTCTCGGCCCGTAGAGGCCGATCAGGCGGCGGGGCGCGTCCCACGGCTCGTGGGCGTCGAAGGAGTCGACGACGAGCGCGAACGGCTGGCGTGCACCTGCCCATTCGATCCAGCTCATCCCCCTGCGAAAGACCTGCGCCGCGAGGAACTGGTCCTCCGGACGCGTGCGGGGATTCGCGGCCAGGTAGGCCCTCATCCGGGGCTCTGAGCGGCCGTCGCGCAGCGCGCGAGGTAGGTACCGGTCTACCTGCCCCTGCGAGACGCGCCGCTTCGGCTTTCGCCGCAGTGGCACCTGCCCCTCGACCAGCTCCACGCGGTCGAACCTCGCCCGGAACCGGCGATGGACCGGCAGCAGCAGGTGCGGGTTGTCCGTCACGTAGCCGACCGTCCAGCCCTGCCGGCGCAGGAAGTCCGTGAACATCGGGCCGTCGGAGCCCACCGGCTCCCAGCCCGGCTGCGGCGGCAGGCCCTTGTACTCGCGCCAGCCCCGGAACGGGAACGTGCGGCGGCCGGACATGATGGCCCGGCGCGCCGGGATCGTCGGCATCCCCTCGGGGTAGGCATGCGTGAAACGGAGCGCCTCGCGGGCGAAGGCGTCCATCGTCTCGGTGCGGGCGCGCTGCCCATAGATGTGGTCGGCGCGCAGGCTGTCCATCACGACCACCACGACGTTCATGGCGCCCGACGGCGCCTGCCGCCGGCGAGCGAGGGCCCCGCTCGGCTCATCCTCGTCGCAGGCGGCGGCGCCGAGTAACGCGAGCCCGGCCGCGCCGGCGCCGCCGGCGCGAATCAGCTCGCGTCGGGTGAGATCGGGGGGCCTGATGTCCGTTACCGCCGGCCCTTGGCTATGTCTATCGTCCGGATCGCATTCCCGTCGGGCAGCTTGGCGAGCACCTCGCGCGCGATCTCGATCACGTCGCGCTCGTCGTGGCCGAAGTCGTCGAGGTAGGACTTCAGCGCCGTCCAGGTGATCTTGAGCTGGGCGGGGGTGAGGTCCAGGCGGTAGGCGATGTCGTCGGGACCGATCAGGTCGAGGTCTTCGTCTGCCATGCCGCTCGAACAGTACAAGCGCCGCGGGGCGCCTTCGACGCCCGCCCGGGCGCGCCCGCGGACGGCGGCAACCCTCCCGGTAGCCTTCGCCGCGTGGGCAAGACCTGGGTGCTCACCGGATCGCTCGAGAACCTTCGGGTCACGCGCGAGCACGGGTTTCGCGTGATCGGCGCGAAGGAGCGCCGGCGGGGGCTCGCCGAGCAGATCGAGCCGGGCGACCGGATCGTGTTCTACGTGACGGGCGTGCAGGCCTTCGGGGGCGCCGTCCGGGTGACCGGCGCGATGTACGAGGACCGCACGAAGCTCTGGCCCGGCAAGCCCTCGAACCCGGACCCCTATCCCTGGCGTTTCGAGACCGAGCCCGAGGTCGTCCTCGACGAGGACGACTTCGTGCCCGCCGCCGAGCTCGCCGGCCGGCTCGAGCACGTGAGGAAGTGGCCTGCCGAGCACTGGCAGCTCGCGTTCCAGGGCCAGCTCCGGAGGGTCTCCGACGCCGACGGACTGCTGCTCGAGCGCCGCATGCGCGAGCGCACCGGCGCGGCCGTGTGATCGCGCGCCGAGCGCCGTGCGTCATTCACGCCACTACACCCTCGAGCAGGCGAGCGCCCTCCTCCCCCGAGTGGCCGAGCTGATCGTGACCATGCGCGCGGCCCGCGACCGCCTCGGCGACCGGGAGGCGCGGAAGGCGCTCGCCGAGGCCGGGCGGACCAACGGCGGCGGCCGTCCCGGCCGCGTTGTCTCGCGGGGCTTCCTCGAGCTGCGCGAGTCGATGCTCGAGCTGCGCGCCCTCGAGGTGGTGCTGCGCGACCTCGATCGCGGCCTCGTTGACTTTCCGGCGCTGCGCGACGGCCGCGAGGTCTACCTCTGCTGGCAGGAGGGCGAAGCCGGGATCGGCTTCTGGCACGAGCCCGACGCGGGGTTCGCCGGACGGCGCCCCCTGGACGATGGCTGACTTCCTCCGCCGCGCGGGCCGGGCGTTCCGTCTGCTCAACCTGGAGCAGCGGGCGGCGGCGGTCGCCGCGCTGCTCCTGATCGTGAGCACCTTCGGCCCGTTCTCGTTCGTGGAGGCGGCCGAGATCCTGCTCGCGCTCGGGGTCCTCGCCCTGCTGTTCGCGCGGGCCGAGGGCAAGCGCTTCCACCTCCCGTTCGGCGACGGCACCGCGGTGGCCGCGGCGGGGATCTGGGCCGGCCTGTTGATCGTGGTCCGGCTCTTCGACCGATCGCTCGGTCAGAACCTGCTCGCGCTGGCGTGCGCGGCGATCCTCTTCCTGGCGGGCGCGCGCGAGCGGGCGAAGCGCCCCGCGGACGACCTGCCGCCCGAGCACACCACCCAGGTGATGGGCCCGCCGGCGTCCCCGCCCGATTCCTGAGGGCGGCTGGGGACCCGCCGCGCGGAAGCATCCTGCCTAGGGCACCTGTCAGGTGCTCGATCCAGGACGGTGGACCCGTGAGATGCGAGCGGCGCCGCCGCGCCCGCCCGCGGCACCACCCCGGACGGCAGAGACCAGCTGGGCCGCCCTACGCCGGTGGTATCGCTTGGGCGAAGCGGAACTTGAAGTCGGGGTCGTAGGTCCGCTTGATCTCGCGCAGACGCTGCAGGTTCGAGCCGTAGTAGGCGCCCTGCCAACCGCGCAGCGCGGGGTCGATGTAGTTCTGGTAGGCCTGCCCCGACGCGAACGGCCGCAGCGCCCGCGATACGCCGTTCGCCCACGCGCGGCTGGACCGCGCCGGGCCCGCAGTGTAGATCTGGAGCGAGAACAGCATGTCGCGGTGGACGAACGCCGTGGCGTCCGCCGCCGGGCGGTTGTACGCGCCGCCGTAGGCGTCGAAGAGCAGCGCGCCCGAGCCGCCGGAGGGGTTCCGCTGGCGGCGCTCGATCCACTCGATCATCCGCCGCCGGCCGCGCGGCGGCACCGCGCGGTCGAAGTAGTGTGACTTCGCATAGAAGGACTCGCGCGGCATCCGCCCGCCCGGGCTGGTGCCGCGGGTGTGGCAGGCGCGGAGACCCTCGTCCAGGCAGCCCGCCCAGCGCAGCGCCAGAGCCAGCATCGACGAGCGTCCGATCGAAACGTTGGCGCCGCCGACGCGCGTGAGCGGCCGGATCAGCCGCCGGAGGGCGGCCTCCGAGCCGAAGAACTGACCGAGGGCGGTGACCCGCGGCGACCCGACCCCGCCGGTCGTTCCGAGGGTAAAGATCGAGGTGAGCGCCGGCGGGGCGTGCGGGGCGAACCGCTGCCAGGCGGCGAACGCCTCGCCCGCCGCGGCCCACGGCCAGCTGATGAGGAACCAGGCGGCGCCGTTCGCGCGGTGCGCCTGAAGCGTGAGCGAGGTGACGATCCCGAAGTTCCCTCCGCCCCCGCCACGGCAGGCCCAGTAGAGGTTCTCCTCGTTCGCAGCGCTCACCTGCCGGATCCGGCCGTCCGCGGTGACGATCGTGGCGGCGCGGATGTTGTCCGAGGTCAGCCCGAACCGGCGCCCCGAGAGGCCGTGGCCGCCACCCAGGGCGAGGCCGGTGATCCCGACGGACGGGCACGACCCGCCCGGCACCACCAGCCCGCGGCGCGCCAGCGCGGCGTACATGTCGATGAGCTGCGTGCCGGCCCCCACGGTCGCGCGTCCGTTCGCCACGCGTACGCCGCGCATGCGCGAGAGGTCGACGACGACCCCCCGCGAGGTCGTCGAGTAGCCCGCGTAGTCGTGCCCGCCGGAGCGCGGGACGAGCCGCACGTCGAAGCGGTTCGCCCAGCGGACGAGCGCGGCGACGTCGCGCGTGTCGCGCGGCCGGACCACGGCCTCCGGCCGGATGCCGTCGTAGATCGTGTTGTAGACGAGCCGCGCGGAGTTGTAGCCGGGCGTGCGCGGCAGGTATACGCGTCCGCGCACCTCTGAGCGGAGCGCCCGTATGGCCGGCCGGCGCAGTCCGCGAGCTCCCTGCTGGGCGGCGACGAGGTCGAGCGGGACCGCTCCGGCCAGCGCGCCGGCAGCAGCGGCCGCGAGGAACTCGCGGCGGTCGAGTCCAGGCATCGGGTTACTCTAAATCGCCACTGAGCGCGTGGCTAGTGGGACGCTGCCAATCGCACGGCGACTGCCGCGCGCCGTCCTTCGGCACGCCGACCAGCTGGCCGCCCGGGCACTCCTCGGCCTCCACGCGCCGGCGCGGGTTCCGGATGCCCACGAGGCCCAGCACGCCGCCCAGCGCGACCAGCACGGTGGCGATCCCGATGCCCACCCTGAACGCGGCCACCGACGCGTCCTCGGCGGCGCCCGACACCACCCGCCGCACTTCCGCCGGCGCGCCGGTCGGGACCACGTCGGCGAGCGGTTGCTGCTCCGCCTCGTCCATCGCGGCGGCGACCGCCGGTCGCGATGTCAGCGGTCCGAGGTCGTCCTCGAGCTTCGAGACGAACGACGCCGCCACGAGCGCCCCGACGGCCGCGATCGCGACCAGGCTCGCCACGCGGGCGATCGCGTTGTTCACCCCCGACGCGATCCCGGCGTTCCGCTCGTCGGCGTCGGCCAGCACCGTGGCGGTGAGCGGCGCCACGGTCATCGCGAGCCCGAGCGCGAAGAGCACGAGGCCGGGCAGCAGGTCGACCAGGTAGTCGACGTCGGCGTCGAGCCTGAGGAACCAGGCCAGGCCAACGGCGGCGATGAGCGGTCCCACGCCCATGAACAAACGCGGCCCGTAGCGGTCGGCGAGCATCCCGAACCGCATCGACAGCAGGAACATCACGAGCGTCACCGGCAGGCTCGCCGACCCGGCGGCGAGCGCGCTGTAGCCGGCGATCTGCTGGAGGAAGAGCACGAGCAGGAAGAAGAGGACGCCGAGGCCGCCGTACATGGCGAACGTCTCGACGTTCCCGGCGGCGAAGTTGCGCCGCTTGAAGAGCCCTAGCGGCAGCATCGGGTGGGGGGTGCGTGCCTCCCAGACGATGAAGCCGGCGAACAGCGCGGCCCCGAGCGCGAGAGTCAGGAGCACCACGGGGCTGCCGAAGCCGCGCAGCGGCTGCTCGATGAGGCCGAAGGTGACCCCGGCGAGCCCGAGCGCGCACAGCGTGGCGCCGACCACGTCCACGCGTGCGTCGGCCGGCCGCTCCCGGCCGGCCGGGACCACGCGCAGCGTCAGCAGCATGGTCACGACCACGATCGGCACGTTGATCGCGAAGATCCAGCGCCAGGAGGCGGTGTCCACGAGCTGCCCTCCGATCAGCGGCCCGAGCACGGTGCCGATGCCGCCCCACGCGGTCCAGGCCCCCACGGCCCGACCGCGCTCCTCGGGTGGGAACACAGCCACGATGACGGCGAGCGCCGCCGGCGTGAGAAGCGCGCCGAAGACACCCTGGAGCGCCCTCGCCGCGACGAGGAACTCGATCGTTGGCGCCACCGCGCAGAGCACGGAGGTCACGCCGAACCCGCCGACGCCGACCGCGAACATGCGCCGCTCACCGAACAGATCGCCGAGCGAGCCGCCAATCAGGAGCAGTGAGCCGAGCGTCACCAGGTAGGCGTTGGACGTCCACTGCTGCCCGGCAAGACCGCCACCGAGGTCGTCGGCGATCGCCGGTAGCGCCACGCTGACCACGGTCGAGTCGACCGTTACGACGGTCGTTCCGAGAATCGCCGCGACGAGGACGAGGGTCTTGGTCCTCGACGACGGCATGGCCCTACGCCGAGGGCGCCTCGATCAGCCCGGCCACTGGGCCTCCTCCCTTGCGCCGGCCCTGACCTCGTCGCCGACCGCTATCCGGCCGCCCCGCACGATGTCGGCGCGCAGCCCGGCGCGATGTACGAGGCCGCGGAGCACCCCCGGCTGCGTGAGGCGCTGCAAATGGGCGCAGGGCTCGCACCACTCCTCGCCGACGCACTCCACGTCGCCCACCGTGAAGCGCTTCCCGACCAGGTCGTTCAGGCGGACTCCTCTCGTCAGCACCTGGCGTCGCGACTCGGCCGCGGAGAGCTCGATGCCCGTGTCCTCCCGCAGCCCCTCGAGCGCCTCCGCCTCGATGAGCGTGAGGTTGCGGGCCCCGAAGTAGCGGTCGCCGCGGACGCCCTCGGCGGTCACCTCGACCGCCTCGACCCGCCGCGGCAGCTCGTGGGACTTCGGCCCGATGTGGATTGCCTCGACGATTCCGGCCACTCGCGGAGGGTACCCTGCCGCCCCATGCGGATCCTCGACGAGCGCGTAGAGCGCTACCTCCACGAGCTGCGGCCGAAGCGCTCCGAGGTGATGGGCGAGATGGAGGCGGTGGCCCGGCGCGACTCCGTGCCGATCGTTCAGTGGGAGACCGGCCGCCTGCTGGCGACGCTGTGCCGCGCGCTCGACCCCGTGGTGCTCGAGGTGGGCACCGCGATCGGGTATTCGACGCTTCACATGGCGGAGCAGCTCGACCGGGGCCGGGTCGTGACGCTCGAGCTCGACCCCGACCGAGCCGCCCAGGCGCGCACGTACCTGGAGCGGGCCGGTGTCGCCGATCGCGTCGAGCTGATCGAGGGCGACGCGCTCGAGACCATCGCCCGCCTCGACGGGCCGTTCGACCTCCTGTTCGTCGACGCGGCCAAGACGCAGTACGCCCGCTACATCGAGCTGGCCGAGCCGAAGCTCTCCGGGCGCGCCCTGCTCGTCGTCGACAACCTCCTGATGGACGGCGAGGTCGCGCTGCCCGCCGACGCGGAGACGTGGTGGAACCCGGACTCCCTGGCCGCGGCTCGGAGGCTGAACGCCGAGCTCCTCGGTGGCGACGGCCGCTGGCTCGCCTGCGTGCTCCCGGTCGGGGACGGGATCGGGATCGCCGCCCGCGCGCGCGCCGACGCCCCTCAGCGCGACAGCGTGTAGGCGACCGGCAGCAGCAGCGTCGCGGCCATCACGAGCACCACGCCGGCGGCCACGAGCGCGCGTGACCTGACGAGGTGCCCGAGCGCGGCGATCACGAACCCAGCCGCGAACACCGCGATGAAGAACGTGGGCGAGACCCTGAAGTCGCCGCCCTGGTCGGGTCCCCGGTCGGGATCGAGGAAGTCCGACATGGCGACGAGCAGCGAGGCGCGCAAGGGGGCCGAAAGTATCCTTCGTCCGGTGAGTGGCGAGCTCGGCACGATCGAGGAGACCCGCGGCCGCCTAGGCGACGTGGGCTACCTGGCGGACGAGTCCGCCGCCCTCGTCACCTACCTGGCCGGCCGGCTCGGCAAGCCGGTGCTGGTCGAGGGCCCGGCGGGCGTGGGCAAGACGGAGCTCGCCAAGGCCGTCTCGCGCGCCACGGAGCGCGACCTGATCCGGCTCCAGTGCTACGAGGGCCTCGACGAGGCGAAGGCGCTGTACGAGTGGAACTACCGCAAGCAGCTCCTGCGCATCCAGACCGAGGCGGCCGACGCCGGCTGGCAGGAGGTGCGGGACGACATCTTCGGCGAGGAGTTCCTCCTCTCGCGGCCGCTCCTCACGGCCATCTCGACGGATCGGGCGGTCGTGCTCCTGATCGACGAGATCGACAAGACCGACCAGGAGTTCGAGGCGATGCTGCTGGAGGTCCTCTCGGACTTCCAGATCTCGATCCCGGAGCTGGGCGTGGTCGAGGCCCGCACCAGGCCGCTCGTTGTGCTGACCTCGAACAACTCACGGGAGCTGACCGAGGCGCTCAAGCGGCGCTGCCTGTACCTGTGGCTCGACTACCCGAGCGTCGAGCGCGAGCTCGAGATCGTGCGGCTGCACGCGCCCGAGCTCGGCGCGCAGATCGCGCGAAAGCTGGTCGAGGTGGTGCACATGGTCCGCGCGCTCGACTTGAAGAAGCCGCCCTCGATCGCGGAGTCGATCGACTGGGCGCGGGCGCTCGTGCTGCTCGGCGCCGAGGACCTCGACCGGGCGGTGCTCGAGCGGACGATGTCGATCATCGTCAAGCACCGCACCGACCTCGACCTCGTCGCGGAGCGGGTGGGGGTGAAGCTCGGCGATGAGCTCATCGGACAGCGGCGCAGGGCGGGGTAACCCGCTCTACGGCGGCATGCCGGATCGGCGCGGCCCGGCCGGCATGGCCCCCCGGCTGCTCGAGTTCGCCGACGAGCTGCGCCGCGAGGGCGTGGCGGTCGGCACCTCGGAGCTGCTCGACGCGATCCACGCCCTCGATGCCGTGAGCTGGACCTCCCGCCAGGACTTTCAGGAGGCGCTCGCGGCGACGCTAGCCAAGTCGCAGGAGGACCGGCACGTGCTGGACGTGCTGTTCGACCGCTTCTTCTTCCGCGCGGTCGAGCGCGAGGCCGTGGAGCGCGGGCTGACCGAGGGGCGGTTCGAGGGCGGCGCCGAGCTCGACCTGGACGCCCTGCGGGAGCGGATCCGGGAGGCGATCAGGGCCGGCTCGGACGGTGAGATGCGGGACCTGGCGCGGCTCGCGATCGCCGCCTTCGGGCGCCAGGGCGAGGGCTCCGGCGTGGTGGGCGTGGACGTGCAGCGCATCCGGCGGACGCTCGGCCTCAAGGCCGAGAAGGCGAGCTCCGAGCTACCCGACCCCGAGGCCGTGCCGCGCGACCGCCTGCAGGAGTTCGAGCGCCACGTGCGCCGTGAGCTCGACCGCCAGATGATCGAGCGCACGCGGTCGCTACCGCCCTCGAAGCCGCTGCGCGAGTTCGACCGGGCGCTCCCGTCCAACCCGGCCCAGGACCTCTCGCAGGTGCACCGGGTGGTGGCGCAACTGAAGCGGCGGCTCGCATCGCACGGGCGAGAGCACCGCGGCCGCCGGCGCTCCTGGCAGGTGGACGTCCGGCGCACGATGCGCGCCTCGCTCCAGACGGGCGGGGTACCGCTCGAGCTGAAGTACCGGCCGAGGCGCCCCCGCCGGCCCGAGCTCTACGTGCTCTGCGACGTCTCGACGAGCGTCACGAGCGCCAGCGTCTTCTTCCTCTCGGTGCTGCACGCCCTGCACGACCAGTTCCGCAAGCTGCGCTCGTTCGTGTTCGTCGAGCGGATCTCCGAGGTGACCGACGTATTCGAGCGCGAGCGCTCGTTCGAGGCGGTGTCGCGCCGGATCGCCACCGACGCCGGCGTCGCCGACGTCTCTGGCTACACGGACTACGGGCGCGTCTGGCTCGAGTTTCTCGACAAGGTCGTGGACGACCTCGACCCCCGCTCGACCGTGATCGTCCTCGGCGACGCCCGCACGAACGGCCGCGAGCCGCACGCACGGGTCTTCGCCCGGGTGGCGGAGGGCGCCGGCCGCACGTTCTGGATCAACCCCGAGCCGCGCCTGTACTGGAACTACGGCGACTCGGTCATGGCCGCGTACGAGCCGTACTGCGACGGCGTCTTCGAGTGCTGGACGACGAAGCAGCTCGAATCGTTCGTGAACGCGATCGCGGAGCTGCGGGCGGCCGCCTGAGCGGGCCCGCTCGTTAGACTGCGGCCGGAGACAAGCCAGGGGGGCTCGCGGGAAGGCGGGCTGAGATAGCGCCCTCGGCGGACCGGCCGCCCGGCGCTGACCCTTCGAACCTGTGGGGTAATGCCCGCGGAGGGAGCTATGCAGACCGAGGCCGAGGCTCCCACGACGGAGCCTCTTTCGTTTCATGACAGCGGAATCGTCCTGCGGGGCGTCGGCCGCCGCTTCGGCCGGCTCGTCGCCCTGGACGGGCTCGATCTGGAGCTGCGCCCGCGCGAGGTGCTGGCGGTGGTCGGGCCCTCGGGCTGCGGCAAGTCCACGTTGCTCGAACTGGCGGCCGGGCTTCAGGAGCCGGACGCCGGCACCGTCGCCGCGGCCGGCGCGAGCGCTCCCGCGGGTCGCCGCGCCGCCTGCGCCTACATGCCCCAGCGCGACCTGCTGCTCCCGTGGCGGGACGCCCTCGGCAACGCCGCGCTGGCACTCGAATGCCAGGGCGTGGCGCGCGCGGAGGCGCGGCGCCGCGCGGAGCCGCTCTTCGACCGCTTCGGCCTGGCCGAGTTCGAGCGCGCGCGCCCCGCGGAGCTGTCGGGTGGGATGCGCCAGCGCGTGGCCTTCCTTCGCACCCTGCTGCCGGGTCGGCCGATCCTGCTGCTGGACGAGCCGTTCGGCGCCCTCGACGCGATCACCCGCGCCTCGATGCACGAGTGGCTGGCAGGCGCCCTGCTTGCCGAGCCGCGCAGCGTGCTGCTCGTGACCCACGACGTGGAGGAGGCCGTGTTCCTGGCCGACCGGGTCGCGGTGATGTCGCCCCGCCCCGGTCGCATCTTGGAGACGCTCGAGGTGGGGCTGCCGCGTCCCCGCCGCCTGACCGACGCTCGGCTGGTGGAGATCCGCGCGGCCGCCCTGGAGGCGCTGACCGGATGACGCGCGCGCTCCTCACCGCCGCGCTGCTCGCCGCGTTCGTCGCCGCCTGGCAGGGCGTGGCCTCGCTCGACTCGGTCGACGACCTCACCCTCGCCTCACCGGTCGAGACGTTCGACGCCCTCCGCGACGACTGGTCGCTGCTGTGGGACAACGCTCGCGTCACCCTCGTCGAGGTCCTGCTCGGGCTGGCCATCTCGGTCGTGGCCGGCGTGCTGTTCGCGGTGGCGATGCACCTGGTCCGCCCGCTCCGCGACGCCGCCTACCCGCTGCTCGTCGCGTCGCAGGCCATCCCCGTGGTGGTGCTGGCGCCGATCTTCGTGCTCGCGTTCGACTACGGCATCGGGCCGAAGCTGGCGATCGTGGCGCTTATCTGCTTCTTCCCGATCACCGTCAACCTGCTGGACGGCCTGCGCTCGGTGGACCGCGAGCTGCTCAAGCTGATGCGGAGCCTCGGGGCGTCGCGGCTTCGGACGCTGCGCAGCGTCGAGCTCCCGGCTTCGCTGCCCTACCTCTTCAGCGGCCTGAAGATCGCCGCGACCGTGTCCGTGATCGGGGCCGTCTTCGGCGAGTGGGCGGGTGCGGACGAGGGGCTCGGGCGGCTCGTCCTGCTCGGCAACAACCAGCTCCAGACGCCGCGCGTGTACGCGGGCATCGTGCTCCTCACGCTGATGGCCGTGGCGCTGTTCGCGCTGGCCGCGCTCGCCGAGCGGGCCGCCTGCCCGTGGAACCGGGGGGAGCGCGCGGCATGAGACGAGCGCTTCCGCTGCTCGTGGCCGCGGTCGCCCTGCTGGCCTCCTGCGGCGAGAAGGAGGACGTGCTGGAGCCGCAGGGGTCGAGGCACGTCGAGCTGATGCTCGACTACTTCCCGAACGCGGACCATGCGGGGATCTACGCGGCCGAGGCGGGCGGCGACTTCGAGCAGGCCGGGCTGGACGTGACGATCCGCCAGCCCCCGGACCCCGCGGCGCCGATCAAACAGGTGGCCGCGGGGCGCGTGGACCTCGCAATCTCGTACGAGCCCGAGGTGCTGCGGGCCCGCGATCAGGGCCTCCCCGTGGTGAGCGTCGGAGCGATCGTGCAGAAGCCGCTCACGTCGATCATCTCCCTGCCCGAGGCGAAGATCCGCGGACCGGCCGACCTCGAGGGAAAGACCGTCGGCACCGCCGGGATCGACTACCAGTCCGCCTACCTGCGGACGATCCTGCTTGAGGCGGGCGTGCGCCCGAGCACGGTGAAGGAGCGGAACGTCGGGTTCGGCCTCACCCCGGCCCTGCTCACCGGCCGGGTGGACGCGGTGCTCGGCGCGTTCTGGAACTACGAGGGCACGGAGCTCCGCCTGAGGGGTAAGCGGCCGCGCATCATCCGCATGGAGGAGGCCGGCGTACCCACCTACAACGAGCTGGTGCTGGTCGCGAACGAGCGCTCACTGGAGCTGGGCGCGGAGAAGATCCGCGCCTTCATCGGCGCCCTCTCCCGCGGCACCCGCGACCTGCGCGAGGACCCCGACCGGGCCATCGAGGGCCTGCTCGAGGCGAACCCCGACCTGGACCCGGAGCTCCAGCGCGCCGTCGTCGAGGTGACGCTGCCGCTGTTCTTCCCACCGCGCGGGCGGCCGTTCGGGTGGCAGGACCCCGAGCAGTGGGACGCCTTCTCGGCGTGGATGAAGGACAACCGCCTGCTCGAGCGGCCGCCCGACGTGCCGAGCGCCTTGAACAACGAGCTGCTGCCGGGGGCGGGGCTGTAGCTGACAGGCCGTGCGTACCCTCGCGATCACACAGAACATGACGGTCGACGGCGCCATCGAGATGCTCGGCGACTGGTTTGACCCACAGGGGCAAGGCGACGTCGACAACTCGGATCTGCTCGAGGAGCTGCACCGCCAGGACAGCGAGGCGGACGGATTCCTCGTGGGCCGACGGACCTTCGAGGACCTGCGCGCCTACTGGCCCCACCTGCCCGAGGACCCCACCGGGATCAGCGACTACCTGAACCGGGTGCAGAAGTACGTCGTGTCCTCGACCATGACCGACCCGCAGTGGCAGAACTCGACGGTCCTCTCGGGCGATCCCGTCGAAGCGGTCCGTGCCCTCAAGGACCAGCCGGGCCGGGACATCGTGGTCACCGGCAGCATCACGCTGTGCCACACCCTGATCGGGGCCGGTCTCGTCGACGAGTATCGGTTGTTCGTCTATCCCGTCGTGCAGGGCCGCACGCGCTGGCTCAACCGTCCCACTTTGGTGTTGCACTGCAACAGTAGGTTGGGACGCTTCCTGAAACCGCCGGAGCGCCGCGCTTGGCTCTAGCCCCGCTCGCGCTCGTCGAGGTCGAGCGCCAGCGAGTTGATGCAGAAGCGCTCGCCGGTCGGGCCGGGTCCGTCCGGGAAGACGTGGCCGAGGTGGCTCCCGCAGCGCGCGCACCTCACCTCGGTCCGGGTCATTCCGAGGCTACGGTCCTCGCTCAGCTCGACGGCCTCCGCCACGGCCGGCTCGGTGAAGCTCGGCCAGCCCGTCCCCGAGTCGTACTTGGCGTCAGAGCTGAAGAGCTCGTTGCCGCACGCCCCACAGCGGTAGATGCCGTCCGCCTTCGAGTACGTGTACGCGCCGGTGAAGGGCGGCTCGGTGCCGGCCTCGCGGAGGATGTGGAAGCGCTCCGCGTCGAGCTCCTCGCGCCACTCCTGATCGGTCTTCTGAAGCTTCTCGGTCATGTCCTTCAGAGGCTAGCGTCGCTGCAGCGCGTAGATGCCGGCCAGGCCCGCGTACTCCTCGTACGGGGCGAAGAACTCCCGCACCTCGTCCTCCGTCGCGGGCCGCCCGAGCCCGGCCAGCCGGCCCACGAGCCGGACGTACTTCAGGTCGAGGGCGGGCAGCTGGTCGTCGCGGCCCTGGCCCTCGAAGGCCAGCATCTCGATGGTCCACGACCCGATGTCCGGAATCGCCCGCAGGCGCCGCCAGGATGGCTCGTGAAGGGTTAGGTCCGCACGGCCGGCGGCCACCTCGCGGGCCGCGCGGACCAGCGCCACGGAGCGCTTGGGCGCGAGACCGCATGCGTCGAGCTCGGCGGGGGCGCGCGCGGCCAGCCACCCGGCCGTCGGCGGCGCCACGAGCGTGCCGCAGGCGCTGCGGCGCCCGTGGCGGCCGACGACGCGGCGCTGGATGCGGGCGGCCCGGCGCGAGTCGATCAGCTGCTCGCAGATCGCCCAGAGGAGCGCCTCGAACGGCTCGGGCCGGCGGCGCGGGCGGAGCCACGGGACGGCCCGGATCACCGGGCCGACGAGCGGATCTCTCCGGAAGCGGGCGTGGAAGCCGGTCAGGTCGTGATCGACCCCGAGCGCGAACCGCATGCGCTCGACGCCCTCGGCGGCCGCCGCCCGCGACGGCGCTTCGGCCCGGAAGCGGATCTCCCCGGCCTGCGCCCATGCGCGCACGACGACCGCCTCCTCGCCGGCGATCAGCAGCCTGGTCAGCGTGCCCCCGCGGCGAACGAGCACGCCGTCCCGGCCGGCGGCCGGCAGCCGGTACGGACCGGCGGGGACGACCGCCCGCTCGACGGTGGCGCCTACCGGTCGCGCAGCAGGTGGACGTCGACCAGGAACGATCGCGATGCCGCCACCTCCACCCGCTTGCCGCGCCCGCCCCCGCGGCCGAGTCGCAGCGTGGCGGGGCGTGGCCGGCGCAGCACCCGCACCAGGACGAACGTAGCGACCCCCAGCAGGAAGCCGCCGGTGGCGGCGACCACCGCCGCGGGCAGCGAGACCTCCGGCGCGCGCCGGATCGCTCGCGGCTCGGCGAGCACTGGGAGCGGACGGACCTCCGCCTCGTGCGAGGGATCCGGCGGCAGCGGAGCGGACTCGGGCATCGGGCGAGTGTAACGCCCGATCAGAGGACCCGCTCGTACACCCGGTAGCGCTTGCAGATCCGGCCGCCGAGCGCCTCCATGCCGCGGTTGAGGCCCTTGTTCGTCTCGAGGACCCAGCCCGCCTCGCCCCACTTGACCCGGGTCGCCGCGGCCATCGCGAAGTGCTCCATGTAGAGCCCGGCCGCGACACCGGTGTGCTGGTAGGCGGGCTTCACCCCGAGGAACCCGATCCGGCAGCGGTCGGCGATCCGGCGCCGGCGCAGGTAGTGCCACCAGCCGAGCGGAAACACCCGCCCCCCCATCCGCCGCAGCACCTGGTTGATGTCCGGGATCGTGATCGCCACGCCGACGGTGTCGCCCCCGGAGTTCTCGGCGACCATGAACCAGTCGCGGTCGAACACGAGCTGGAGCTCCTGGGCGTAGGCGTCCAGGTCCTCCTTCGTGTACGGGACGAAGCCCCAGTTGCCGGACCAGGCCTCGTTGTAGATGTCGGCGAACGCGTCGAGCTCGCGGCGCAACCGCCGCCGGTCCATCTTCCGGATCGTGATGCCGTGCTTCGGCTCGAGCTCGCCGGCGAGCCTGCGGATGATCGGCAGGATCTTGTCCCGGTCCCAGATCCGCAGCTCCCACATGAACAGGTCCACCGCCTTCTCGAGGCCGGCGTCCTCGCATAGGCGCCGGTAGTAGGGCGGGTGCCACGGCTGGCGCACGAGCGGCTCGCGGTCGAAGCCCTCGATCAGCACGCCGCTCTCGTCGTTCATCGTGAAGTCCATCGGCCCGACCATGCGGTCGCGCCCGCGTTCCCGCAGCCAGCCGGCGGCCGCGTCGAGTAGCGCTTTCAGTACGTCGGGATCGTCCTCCATCTCGAGGAAGCCGAACATCCCCCACGCGTTGCCGTGGTACGCGTTGAACTCCAAGTCGATGTGTCCGCTGATGCGGCCGGCGACGCGACCGTCGCGGCGAGCGAGGAAAAGCTCCGCCTCGCCGTGTCGGAAGAAGTGACCGGTGCGCGGGCCGAGAAACAGCCGCCGCTCGATCCTGAGCGGTGGAACCCAGGGGGTGCCGGTAGCATGCAGCCGGAACGGCAGCTCGATGAACTCGCGCCTGTCGGCACGCGACCGGACCGGTCGGACCTCCACGGACACGGCGCGGCACCCTACATGCCAACCGCCATCGATCTTTTCGAGAAGGCCCGACGCCACGAGCGCCTGGAGCAGCTCCGGGCGGCGCGCGAGAACGACCTCATGCCGTACTTCCGCGTGCTGGAGGGCCCGGCCGGGCCGGTGGTGGAGATGGAGGGTCGCGAGCGGATCATGCTCGGCTCTAACAACTACCTCGGGCTGACCGGAGATCCGCGCGTGAAGGACGCGGCCCGCGACGCGCTCGAGCGCTTCGGCACCGGCCTGACCGGCTCCCGCTTCCTGAACGGCACGCTCTCGCTGCACCTCGAGCTGGAGCGCGAGCTGGCGGACTGGATGGGGTCCGAGGACGCCCTCGTGTTCACCACCGGCTACCTGGCGAACACGGGCGCCATCGGGACCCTGCTCGAGCCGGGCGACACCGTGATCTGCGACTCGGGCGACCACGCGTCGATCCTCGACGCGGTGTCCATGTCGCGGGCGCGGATCCGGCCCTTCCGCCATAACCGGCTCGACAAGCTCGAGACGATGCTGAAGCGCGCGGAGTCCGACGGCGGCGGAGTGCTCGTGGTCGTGGACGGCGTGTTCTCGATGGAGGGTGACCTCGCCCCGATACCGGACATCGCGGCCCTCTGCCGCCGGCACGGGGCGCGCCTGATGATCGACGAGGCGCACGGCGTGGGCGTGCTCGGCGAGCGCGGGGCGGGCGCCTGCGAGGCGTTCGAGTGCGAGGAAGAGGTCGACCTGCGGATGGGGACGTTCTCGAAGTCGCTCGCCTCCTGCGGCGGGTTCCTGGCCGGGCCGGCGGACGTGATCGACTTCCTGCGTGTGCAGTCGCGCTCATTCATGTTCACGGCCGCCGCCGTGCCGGCGGCGATCGGTGCGGCCCGCGGCGCGCTCGCGATCATTCGCTCCGACGAGGGACCGCAGCTCATGGCGAAGGTGCTCGCGGGCGCGCGCTACCTCCACGACGGGCTGGCCGACCTCGGCTACCACGTGCTCGAGCCGAACCGGCTGCCGGACGGCTCGGAGGTCATCACCCCGATCGTTCCCGTGCTCGTGGGCGACGACTGGCGCGCCGTGCTGCTGTGGAAGGCCCTTTACGACGCCGGCGTCTACGTCAACGTCGCCATCTATCCGGCGGTCCAGCGGGGCGGTGCGCTGCTGCGGACGAGCGTGATGGCCACGCACGAGCGCGAGCACCTGGACCGGGCGCTCGCGATCTTCGAGCGGGTGAAGGGCGAGGTGACGGAGCTGGCACCACCCGTCGTGGCGGAGCCGCCGGCTGCGGTGCCCGAGGCCGGCGGGGACGAGGTCCGCCCGTAGGCCCGCTCCCCCGGGGCCGCCCGCCGCAGCTAACGTCGCCGTCTCCGCCGGCCGGTCTGGGGCGGGTTACGGGGTGACTCTTGCCGGTCCCTAGCCGCCACTTGGGGGGTTCCACACATTTCGGGACTATGCCTCACGTTTTGTATGGAACCCCCTCGCGATCGCGAGCGAACGGCCGCGGCGCGGCCACCCTACGCGCCGTGCTCGCCGGTCGCGCGGGGCCGCCGGCGGCGCCCGCTTGTGTGCGTCACGGGGCCGCCGGGCGCCGGGAGTCCACGCTCCTCTCGGCGCTGCTTCCGGAGTGGCGGCGGCGCGGGCGGACCGTGGCCGTGCTGGCCGTCGACCCGTCGTCGTCGAGGCGCTCCGGCGGGTCGCTGCTCGCCGACCGGGCCGCCGGCGCCATCGGGTTCGCCCGCATGTGCGGCGGGCCGCCCGTAGGCGGCCCGCCGCGTGCATCCGGTGTCTCGCGCCGGCTAGCGCAGGAGGTACCGCATCGTTCGTGCCATCACCGCGTTGCGGGTGGCCGCGTCGCTGATGCCCTCGATGCCGAACCCCATCAACAGCGTGTCGTCGGTCGCGACCGCGGCTCCCTCGGGGAAGCCCCCGGCAGTGATCCGAGTGAAGTTGTTGAAGTTCGGCGCGCTGCCCTCGGCTGGCCCCGTAACCTCCCAGCCGCCGAGATCCGTCTCGAACGACGTCGTCTCTCCGTTCGGCAGGGTCACGTCGTCGATGAAGACGCCGAGTCCCTGCACCGCCCAGTCGCTGGCGTAGGCGATCGAGATCTCGACCTCCTGACCCGCGTAACGGGAGAGATCGATCTCCCAGAGCTGCCAGCCGCCGGAGCTGCCCGAGGCGGCGTGCCATTCACCCGTGGTGCCGGTCGGCGAGCACGTTCCGTCGGGATTCAGCGTCTGGTAGTGGTCGAGCTGGGGATGCAGGTCCCGCCAGCCCGCGGGACAGCTGTCTCCCGGGGCCTGAGTCGTGTGGCCGTTCCGCTCGGGCAGGGTGGTCCAGTCGTCCCCGCCGGGCGTGCGGGCCTCGACGAACAGGTGATCCCAAGCGGGCTCGGTTGCGTACGAGGTCCAGAACGACAGGATTCCGCCACCGGCCGGCACCGAGATCGTCCGCGTCAGGCGCTTGTACGAGACGTCGGCGATCTGCGAGTGCACGTAGAAGTCACCGGTGTGCGGATCGAACGGCCCGCCGGGACGGTCGTACCGCGCCGCCACCCAACTCTCGAACTGCGGGTACCGCTCGACCGGAAGCAACCCGCTCGTCGCGATGTACGAGTTGAGGTTGTCCTGGTTCTGGGCGCTGTCGGGCCCGTTGAAACCCCATGACAGCCCGGAGAACGGGTCGTCCACGCCGAGCACGCCGGAGGCGTTCCCCTCGTCGTCGAGCCCGGCGCCGATGTTCACGACCCCCGCGCCGAACCAGTACTCGAGGACGTCGTTAACGCCGTCGCCCGATCCGTAGAGCGGACGACACCGCGGCAGCACATCGCCCACACACTGCAGGTTCTCGAACGGGTCGAAGAACTGGGCGTTGCCCGACGTCGAGTCCGTCCCGGCGTGCTTGCCCGTATAGGCCACGCGGCCGCCCTCGTTCAGGAACTCCCGGATCGCGAGGTACTCCTCGATCTTCACGCGGGAGACGTTGCCGGGCCCCCAGCCGGGCTCACGCGGAATGATGTCGTTACCCGTGTACCAGACGACGGCGTCGTAGTGGCTCAGCACACCGAGCGCGTCCGGCGCCTGCCGCCCCTCGGCGTCGACGTCGTAGACGTCGAACGCAATGCCGTTGGCGGTCAGGGCGTCCGCGTAGTAGCCGAGGTAGAGAGGACCCGCGGCATTCTGCGGCGGTGACGCGCCCGTGTAGTCCTCCGCGGAGAGCACCAGCACGCGGCGGTCGCTGTCCGATCTGACCGTGTACGTGAACGAGTCGCTCCGCTCGCCCCCGCCTCTGAACCAGACCTCGACCGTGTCGCCGGGCTCGGTGCCTCTCACCCAGCCGCGCATGACCCGGTAGTAGTTCGGGTTGCCGACGCCGTAGCGCTCTCCCTGTCGCCACTCCGAGGTCGGCGCGCTACGCACGCGGCCGCCGTTGATCCGGTACCTCACGCGCACGCGGCCGAGACTGCGCTTGGCGAGCACGCGAACCTGCTGGGGGTTGCCGTACGACTCCTCGAACGTGAAGTCGAACATCGCCAGCGGGGTATTCTCGGGGTCGATCTCGGCCTGATCGAGGTAGAACGGCTCCGCCTCGATTCCCACGGGCGACACGGGATCGTCCGGGTCCCGGGCTGACCTGGCCAGCGCCAGATCGTAGGCCAGCGTCTTCTCGAACTCCTGCTGGACCAGCGCCTCGTCGTCGGGGAAGACGAAGCCGCTGCCGGGCGTCCCCTCGCCGAGCTCCGGGGTGAACGCGACCGTGCCGGCGCTCGTGTCGGCGTAGTCGGTCGTCTCGCCGTTCGTGATGTACAGCTCGTCCGAGCTGATGCCGGGGTCGAAGCCCGGAATCGCCGGGTTGGCGTCCGTCCCGGCGAGCGCGGTATAGATCGGGTTGTCGGCCTCCGGCGTGCCGACCTGCCACCCCTGCGGGAACAGGATCAATGGACCGTATGAGTGGAAGTTCGACTGGAACTTCGGCTTGACCCGATCGAGCAGCCCCTGCATCGCCCGCGTCTCGGGCTCGGAGGCCGGGCTCGGACCACGATAGGTGTCGCTCGAGACGATCGAGGACGAGCCCTCCTCGTCGTAACCCCAGTGCTCGTCGAAGTTGCGGTTCGGGTCGACGCCGTCGGCGCTCGTGATCTGACCGTCGCCGTCGTTGTCGCGCAGGTTCTTGCGCCAGAGCCGCTCGACGTCGAACGAGTACTGGTAGCCATCCGGGTTGGCGACGATCACAAACCAGAGCTCGACGTCCCTGAGCAGCCGGCGGATCTCCCTGTCCCTGGCGCGCCACCTGTCGATGAACCAATGCATCAGGCGGCGGTTCACCTCGGTGCTGATCCACTCGCGGGCGTGCTGGGTCGAGCTGTAGAGGACCGCGGGCCGGGCACCGTCATGCCGACGGCGGGCGCCCTGGGTCAGCTTGAGCCCGATGATCTCACGCCCCTGGTACGTCGTCCCAAGCACGCGCAGCTTCACCAGCTGCCGGTTGCGGCGGGCCACCCGATATAGCTCGTCGCGGATGCCGCCCGGCTCGTCCCACGAGCGCCAGACGTTGTATCCCTGCTGCGCCTGGGCGGCCGCTGCTTGCCGCGCGGTCCTCCCGCGGCGGTTCCGCATCAGCTTCACCCGGATGCCGCGCGCCCTCAGGCGCCGTGCCTCGGCGCGCGTGAGGACGAGGTCGACCCGCGTGCGCTTGCCCCTGTGCCGAACCGCGGCCACGTCGTAGCCCTTGCGGACCAGGTAAGTGGCCTTCCCGGCGCTCATGGGAGCGGTGTACATGTCGAGTGACTGACGCCCCTGTGCTCCCGCGGGCGGTGCCAGTGCCGCGGCGAGCAGTGCGAGTCCAAGCAGAATCAACGCTGAGCGCTTCACGCTCCCTCCCCGTTGTGTTGCTTCCTTCCCGCCAGAAGTCTCCCCCGGCCGGCGCGAGACTACTCCCGCCGGGGGGTGCCGGCAAGCCCCCCCTCCGGGGGACGCCTACGCCTACCCCCGAAGCTCTTGCGGCCGCGCGACCGAGCCTGGCTGCTCCTCTCGCCGGCCGAGCCTCCCCGCTACCGCGGCGAGCCCCGGCGGCAGCCGGCCGTCGGTGGAGAGCCATGAGCCGGCGAGGATGAGCAGGAGGCCGACCACGGCGCCGGCGGTCACGCTCTCGTCGAGGATCGCGACACCCAGGGCGAGCGCCACCACCGGGTTGACGTAGGTGATGATCGTGGCGCGGCCGGGGCCCACCTCGGCGATCAGCCGGAAGAAGAAGAGGAACGCGAGCGCCGAGCATACGAGCCCGAGCACCACGACCGACCAGATCGCCTCGGCGGAGAGCGGCTCGTCAGGCAGGTCGGCGCCGGCGAACGGCGTGAGCAGGAGGGTCGCGATGGCGAGCGAAGCGGCCACCGGGCCGAGCGGGTCGACGTCCGAGAGGCGCCGCTTCACGATCATCGGCCCGATCGCGTAGCAGACGGCGGCGACCAGGATCGCCCCGGCGCCCACGAGCTCGTCCGCGCGGCCGCCGATGTCGATCCCAACGAGCGCGGCGACCCCGGCGAAGCCGATGAGCAGGCCGGCGAGCCGCGCCGGCGTAGGCCGCTCCGAGCGGTCGAAGCGCACCGCGAGGAGCGCCACCACGAGCGGGACGGTGGCGATCAGGATCGCCGTCAGCGAGGACGAGATCCGCACCTCGCCAAAGCCGATCAGGGGCCACGGGATCGCCATCTCGACCGCGCCGAACGCGACGAGCACGCGCCAGCGGTTGCCGAGCCCGCGCAGCGCGCCGAGCCTCCAGGCGATGGGAAGGAGCACCGCCGCCGCGATCGCGAGCCGCGACCAGGCGACCAGACTGGGCGACATCTCCTCGACGGCGAGCTTGATGAAGAGGTACGGCATGCCCCAGATCACGGAGACCGCGGCGAAGAGGATCCAGCCGCGGGCGCTCATGTGAGGGCGCGCAATCCGGCCGCGGTCGCCGCCGCCACCACGACCACGACCAGGAGGGGGGCGCGCATCAGCACGGCGACCGCGGCGACCGCCAGGCCGGCGCCCCGCTCGTCGAGCACGAGCGACTCCTCGCTCGCGAACGCCTGCGTCGCGACGAGCGCTGCGAGCAGCGCGGGCGCGAGTAGCCCGAGCACGCGCGACGCCCCGACCGGGAGCTCCCGCTCACCCGCCAGCACCGGGCCCGCCGCCTTGATGGCGATGGTGGCGGCGCCGACGACGAGCACCGCTATCCAGGCGGCGCTCACGACGATGCCTCCCCGGGCCGGGCGTCGCGCGGGCGAGCGGATGTGCGGCGCCGGTCGTCGCCGGCGCGGCCGTCCGCCGCGCCGGCCCGCGCGGCGGCGGGGAGGGTTCGCGGCCGCGCCAGGCCGACGAGGCAGGCCGCCGTGGCCGCGATCACGGGGACGCCGGCCGGGGTGACCGGCGTCAGCGCGAGTGCGATGCCGGCGCCGAGCAACGCCGCCGCCACCGCCGTGCGCGTGCCGAGCAGTGGAGCGAGGAGGGCGAGGAAGAGGGCCGGGAAGGCGGCGTCGAGACCGAGGGTCGCCGGGTCGGCGAGGCTGTCGCCGGCCAGGACGCCGATGGCCGTGCCCGCGTTCCAGCCGACGTAGAGAAGTGCGCCCGCGCCTAGCATCACCTGCCGGTCGAACCGGCCGTCGCGGTTCGAGAGCGCCCAGCTCTCGTCCACCAGCAGCTGGGCCTCGAGGACCCGGCGGAGCGGGCCGCCCCTGAAGACATCCGCGGCGGCGAGCGCCATCGGGCCGTAGCGGGCGTTCAGCAGCACCGCGGCGACGATAGCGGCGGCCGCCGTGCCGCCGGCCCCGAGCACGGACACGACGGCGAACTGGGCCGAGCCGGCGAAGGTGGTGGCCGACATCGCGAGCGAGGCCGCCGCCCCCATCCCGGCGGCCTGGGCGAGCACCCCGAATGAGGCACCGAACGCCAGCACCGCGGGCACGAGCGGAAGCACGGCCCGCACGCCGGCCCGGTAGCCCGTGGCGGGCTCACGGCGCTCGGGCTTCCGCGTGTCGCTCGGGATGGGCTTCGATTCAGGCACGAAGCGCACTACGGTACTCACGGTATGGATAAGCGCAGCTCTCATCGAAGGTTGTGTGGTCGATGCCTCAGATAGTCGAATTTGATTCGGTGACCCGGGCGCTGCTGGAGGAGCTCCAGAAGGATGCGCGCCAGACCAACAAGGCGCTTGCCGAGAAGGTGGGAGTGGCGCCGTCCACGTGCCTGGAGCGGATACGCGAGCTTCGGGCGCGCGGCGTGATCCGCGGCTTCCGGGCGGACGTCGACCCGGCGGCGATCGGGCGGCCGATGGAGGCGATCCTCTCGATCCAGCAGCGCGCCGCCCACCGCAAGGCGATCGAGACCCTGCTCGAGGAAACGGCGCTCCTGCCGGAGACGGTGCGGGTCATGGCCCTCACCGGCACGACCGACTTCATCATCCACGTGGCCGTGCGGGACATGACCCATCTCCGCGACATCGTCTGGCGCCTCTCGGAGCGACGGGAGGTCGCGCGCGTCCAGAGCTCGCTCGTGTTCGCGCGCGTGGAGGGACCGGCGCTGTTGCCGCTCGACTGACGGTCACGCGGCCATCCCCTGGCGCCCCATGCGATGCCCGAGGGCGAACCAGCGGAAAAGGTTCCGGCTTCCGTCGCCGCGCTCCCGCTCGGCGCGCAGGAGCATGGTCCGAACGACGTCGACCGTGTACCGGAAGGGGTCCGCGACGACGCGACGGTCCTCCACGCCGACCGCCGCGATCATCCCGTGGCCGTCGAAGGCCGCCAGGGCGTGCCCGTCCGGAGAACGGCGGCCGTCGAGCTCCGCGAGCCGGCGCAGCGCCTCGCGGTCGGCCTCGGTGGTGTGCCTGATCGTGATCGACTCGCTCATCTCGACTCCTTTGATCGCCTGCGACTTAATAACCACCTATACCCGATAGCTGGTAGCCTAACACCACCTAATGCATTTTGGTAGTTACACGATCTTCGAACGGGAATAAGCTCGATAGAGGAATGGCTCCCGGCGAGTCCACCCCAGAGAAGACCGCCCCCCAGCCGCTCTACCTCGTGCAGCGCTTCGTGAACAGCGTGGATCTCGAGAGTGGCGAGGACGAGCTGTCGAGCCCCGACGCCCTGCGCGACTGGCTCACGGAGCGCGGCCTTCTGGAGCCGGGAACGCGCGCCGACCAGGGCGACCTCGAGCGTGCGCTGGACGTCCGGGAGGGGCTGCGCGCGGTGCTCCTCGTGAACAACGGCCTTCCCCTCGACGAGAAGCGGATCGAGCGGCTCGATCGAGCCGTCAGCGGCGCCGGCGTACGCGTGCGGTTCCGTCCCGGCGAGGACCCGGAGCTCGTGCCCGACGCCGCCGGCGTCGACGGGGCGCTTGCCCGCCTCATGGCGATCGTGGCCGCCTCGGTCGAGCAGGGCCGGTGGGCGCGGCTCAAGGCGTGCCCGCGCGAGGAGTGCGAGTGGGCGTTCTACGACCGCTCGAAGAACCGCTCCGGTCGTTGGTGCCAGATGGAGGTCTGCGGGAACCTGGCGAAGGCGCGCGCGTTCCGCGAGCGCCGGCGCGGGGCGAGCGCGTAGGCCGCTACTCCACGGTGTGGACCTTGAACAGGTTCGTGCCGCCGGCGCTCCCAGCCGGCAGGCCGGCGGTGATGCCGATCTTGTCGCCGGTCCGCGCCAGCGTGGCGCGACACGCCGCGTCGGCGCAGGACTCGATCAGGTCGAGCGTCTCGAGCGGCTCCTCGTGGAGCTGCGGATGCACTCCCCACAGGAGGTGGCAGCGGCGGACCACGTCGCGTCGCGGCGAGAGCGCGAGCACCGGGGCCTTCGGCCGATAGGCCGAGATCAGCCGCGCCGTGGTGCCGGTGTTGGTGGGCGAGACGATGCACTTGAGACCGAGCTGGTAAACGGCGCCCACCGCACCGAACGCGATCGCGTGGTACTGGTTGTTCGCCTGCGGGCCGCGCTCGGCCAGCCAGCGCCCATAGGGCAGCTCGCGCTCGGCGGTCTCGGCGATCGAGGCCATCATCTCCACGGCCACGACCGGATGGCGGCCGACGGCCGTCTCCTGCGAGAGCATCACCGCGTCGGTCCCGTCGAAGATCGCGTTCGCCACGTCGGCGACCTCGGCCCGCGTCGGTCTCGTCGAGTGGACCATCGACTCGAGCATCTGGGTGGCCGTGATCGTCGGCTTCGCCCGCCTCCCCGCCACCGCGAGGAGCCGCTTCTGGACGAGCGGCACCTCCTCGATCGGCAGCTCGATGCCGAGGTCGCCGCGGGCGACCATGACGCCGTCGGCCGCGTCGATGATCTCCTCGGCGTTGGCCGCGGCCTGCGGCTTCTCCACCTTGGCGATCAGCGGCACGTCGGCGTCGCGCTCGCGCAGGTGGTCGCGGACGGGCTCGAGATCCTCGCGCCGGCGCACGAACGACAGCGCGAAGACGTCGAGCCCCATGTCGAGGCCGGCGTCCATGAGCGCGATGTCCTCGTCGCTCACGGCCGGTAGCGACACCGTCACGTTCGGCAGGTTGAGCCCCTGCCGCGACGCCACGCTGCCACCCACCTCGACCCTGGTGACCACCTCGGAGTCGGCGACCGCGTCGACCCGCAGGCGCACCGCGCCGTCGGCGAGGTAGCAGATGTCGCCCTCCTCCACGAGCTCGGAGAACCCCCGCCATGCGACCGACAGGCGCTCGGAGGTTCCCTCGACCTGCCGCGGCGTGAGCACGACCCGCGCATCGCGGGCGAGCTCGGCCACTCCCCCGGCCACGGGCCCCAGCCGGAGCTTCGGTCCGGGGAGGTCGCCGAGGATGGCAACCTCGCGACCGACGTTCGTCGCGGCGGCGCGGATGGCAGCGGCGGTGTCGGCGTGCTGCTCGGGATTGCCGTGCGCGAAGTTCAGCCGCGCGACGTCCATGCCGGCGGCGATCATGCGCTCGAGAACCCCGGGTTCGCGCGACGACGGACCGATGGTGGCGACGATCTTCGTGGAGCGCATCGTCACTGGAACATACTGCCCCGAGGTCCCCCGCCGGGGTTAAACATCGCGGTGCAGAAAAACCACGCACTTAGCGGGAGAGCGCCGCGAATCTCGGTTGACGGTCAGCGCCTGAAATTGTTTATTGGGGCTCGGCCTTAGGTGGTCGGGAGAGGTCGAGAGTAGGGGCGCCGATCGCGGGTCTGGTTTGCGACTGCGCGTCACTGGTTCGCCCCATCTCCCCTCCCGAGCGCCGGATCTAGGCCGCCGGGGAACTGCATCCGCTAGAACGCACCGAAGTGCGGGGAGGTCCGATGGGCGAGTCAGCCACGGTCAGCGCTGGTCACGAGCAGCATCTTCGAGCTCTCGAGTACGCGAACCGGGTGCGGCTCGCGCGCGCCCGGATGAAGCGGAAGATCGCTGCCGGGGAGCTGGCGGCCTCAGAGGTGGTGCTGAGCTGCCCGTGGCAGGCGCACAGCATGTCGATCAGCGACCTCCTGATGAGCCAGAAGCGCTGGGGCCGCACGCGCTGCCGGCGGTTGCTCGTGTCGCTGAACGTCCCCGAGAACAAGCCGGTCGGGACCCTCACGGAGCGCCAGCGGCTCGCCCTGGCGGCCGTGCTGAGCGCGAAGAGCTCGGCGGCGGCCGCGCCGGCGGTCGACGCCCGCGAGAGCGCGCTCAGCGCCGCGTAGCCCGAGGCGCTATCCGACCGGCCTCCGGCCCAGCTCGTCGAGCGGCTCGTCCGCGGTGAGGCCCGGGCCGAACGTGGCGAGCTCGAGCAGGTGGCCGTCGGGGTCGCGCAGGTAGAGCGACTTGAAGTAGGTGCGGTCCATCACGTCGGTGCACGGGACGCCCCGCCCGCGCAGGTAGTCGCGCCAGGCGTCGAGCTCCTCCTCCGACTCGACCGACAGAGCGAAGTGGTGGGTGGATCCGCGGCCGACGACGCCCTCGTCGAGCTCGGCGTACTCGAGGCAGGTGATGAGCGTGCCGGGCCTGCCGTGCTCGTCGCCGAAGAACAGGTGGCGCGCCGAGCGGTCGTCCTCGTTCACGGTCTGCTTCACGACGCGCATGCCGAGGAGGTTGCGGTAGAAGCCGACGGAGCGCTCCACGTCCGCGCAGATCAGCGTCACGTGGTGGAGACCGGCGATCCGCAGGCGCCGCTCGTTCACGGCGCCGGACCCTACCTGAAGCCGAGCCCCCCGGATCGTCGCTTGAAGAGCTCGCGCATCGCGTAGAAGGCCGCGGCGAAGACGGCCGCGCCGAGCAGGAGGAGCAGCCACACCTTCACCGGTCCCAGGCCGAGGGCGACGACGGTGACCGCCACGAACGCGGCGACTCCCGCCAGGAGCGCCGAGTGGGAGCGGTAGCCTGCCAGGTGCTCCCTGAGCGCCAGCTCGCCGCCGCCCAGCGCCGCCACCACCAGGCCGGCGACGAGCCGTTCCTCGCCGTCGCGCCCGCCGACGGCGCCCCAGACGATCAGCACGATCCCGATCAGGATCACGAGCTCGCTCAGCGGGAAGCTGCCCCACGGCGCACGCGGGCGGGCGCTCGTCGACCGCGCGGTGGCGGTGGCCGCGCGGGGGGCGGCCGCGCGTTCGCGGCGCGCGGCGTCGCGCTCGGCGCGCGTCGACCCCGCCGCCCGCTTGCGGCTCCTACGCCCCATTCAGCCGGCTAACGGGCAACCGGAGCTGATGACGACCCGCCACCAGCCCATCAGCATGCCGAGCAGGCTCCAGCGCGGCCGCACGTGCCAGTTGCGACAGCCCGGCTCGCCGATGTCCTCGCTCGACACGCGCGCCCACTTGTGGCGCTCGGGCTCGAGCAGCATCTCCTCGATCTTGCGCCGGTTCTGCTCCTCCACGTAGGTGCGATCGGAGAGCGCTCGCCGGCAGTGCTGGACGCGACCGACCAGGTCGTCGCGCAGCTCCTCGAGCTCGGCGAGCGAGAGGAGACGCGGACCGCCTCGGCCGGACACGTTCCAGTCGAAGTCCTTGCGGGGCCAGGTCGAGCAGAAGAGCCGGGCGAGCTCGCCCTCGAGCTGGGCCACCTGGTCGAGCAGGGTACGCCGGGCGGCGCGCTCGTCGGGCAGCGTCCGCGGACCGAGCTGCTGCGGGGGCGGTGGCAGGACTCCTGGCACCGTGCCCTAGTCTAAACCCAGCACCTCCGCCGCGATCCAGAGCGCCTCCTCGACGCTGATCCGCGGCACGCCCTTCACGGACACGGCGCAGAGCACCATCCGCTCGGTCCCGGGCACCACGCCGACGTCCTCGGCGACCTCGCCGAGCACGACCGCCACCGGCCGGCGCGGATCCGCCACGACGATCTGGCCGGTGGACAGGGGACGCGTCGCACCGAGCATCTCGCCCGGCGCGGCCAGCCGCAGCCCGAGGTCCCGCTCCACGCGGTCGCCGTCGAGCGCGATCACCGGCACGCCCGTCTCGGCGGTCGCGATCGTGAGCGCGTCGTCGAGAAGGTTCTCGCTCCTGAGCCCGCCGCGCTTCAGCCGCTCGAGCGCGATGGCCTCGACCGGCGTGCGGTCCGTGTCCGGGTCGATCCCCACCTGGCGCGAGAAGACCCGGTAGGCCCAGGGGACCGGGTCCTGACGCATGTGGATCACCTTGCCGCCGGTGTAGCGGTCGGCCATCGCGCGCAGGCGGAGCTTCACCTCCCGCGTGCTGGGGCCCGGCCGCGCCGCGATCGGGGCGTGGACCAGCCCCAGCTCCGGAAACTCGTCGGCCAGCTCGGGGGAGACCCAGCCGTCGCGGAGGTCGAGCTCCATCAGCTAGATGATTGATTCCGAATCCGCGTGCCCGCGGGGGCGCGCCAGACCGAGCTGGGCGGCGACCGCGGACGAAGCCGATAGTCGAAGCACTATCGGCGAGGACGTGGGTGCCGATACAGCGACAGTATGGCGCGTCATCCGTGGGTGCGGGGGTTTGGGATCAGTCATCTAAGCGACGGGTGCCGCCAGGCGCCGCGCCCGGCGCCGCAGCTCGGACTCGGTGAGGTTGCCGAGCTCGGTGGCCTCGACGCGGCCGCCGGCGCGCGCGAACACCGTCGTCGGGCAGCCGCCCACGCCGTAGAGGTTGGCCACGGCTCCGTCCTCGTCCACCGCCACCGGCTGGCGCCAGCCCCGCCCCTTCACGAGCGCGCGCACCTCGGGGCGCTCCTTGCTCGTGAAGAAGACCGTGGCGAACTGCACGCCGGGTACCTCGTCCATCACCCGCTCGGTCCGGTCCACCTGGGGGTAGCAGTCGGCGCCCCGGTCGAAGATGAACGTGAGCACGAGCGGCCGCCGCCGAAGCCGGCAGAGGTTGACCACGTCGTCGGCCACGACATCGCACGCCGGCACCGTCCCGGCCTGTTCGGGGCAGGGTCGCCCCTGGCACACGTTCGCCTCGCCCTCGAGGTCGCCCAGCGCAGACGGCGCCGCGAAGGCCTTCAGCCGGCTGCCGGGGTCGGGCCCCTCGAGCCCCTCGCCGCTGTTCGGGAGGGTCTGGGCGAAGAGGAGCACGCCCAGTCCCATCAGCATCACGATCCCGACCGCCCAGGCGTACTTGTTGCCCGGCCGCGGCACCTCCGGGCGCCTGGCCGGCTCCGGGTGCGTCCGGTCTCGCTCGGCGAGCCGCTCGCCCGGCGAGCGCCGGCTCAGGTCGTCGAAGCGGTCCTCGGTCACGGCGCGTCCGCGTGGGCGCGGCGCGGGCGGGGCGCACGGACGCCGCGGAGAAGCCGCCGGGGGTCGAGGTCGCGGATGCTGAACGGGCCGTGCTCCTCCCCCCACACGAGCGCGGCGGGGAGGACGAGCATGACCCCCAGCAGCGAGACGGTCAGGTCGACGACCGCCACGATGCCGAAGTCGCGGAGCATCCGGATGTCCGACGCGATCAGGACCGCGAAGCCGGCGATGGCGGTCACCCCGGAGGCGAGCACGGCCGCGCCCGTCGACGCGTAGGCCCGCTCGATCGACCGCGCCGGGCCGGCGCCCGCCTCCCGCTCCTGCGCGTAGCGCGCGGAGAGGAGGACGCTGAACTCGGTCGAGATCGCGACGACCAGCGCGGCGAGCGTCACGGACATCGGGTTCAGGTCGACCTCGAGCGGGCCGGGAAGGAGCCCGAGGAGGAACAGCACGCCCCCCGACCAACCGGTGGCCAGCGCGATCGGTATCACGGGCAGGGCGGCGGCGCGGGCGGAGCGGCGGGCCGCGAGCAGCACGAGGAAGACACCCACCAGCGCCGCCAGCAGGGTCAGCGCCCGGCGCGACGGCGACGACAGCGCCCCGCCCGCCTCGGCGGCCAGCACCGGCAGGCCGACGACGGACGCCCGCACCCCCGCGGGCGGGTCGAGCCGCTCCTTTATCTCGTCCACGACCTCGCGCTGGCGCTCGAGCGGCATGAGGCGGATGCCGAACGCCAGGTTCGCGGTCCTGCGGTCGGGCGTGACGACGCCCTGCGAGAAGTAGGGCGGCACGGCGTCCAGCAGGCGGCCCACCTCGCCGCGGGTGGCGCCCGCGGTGCCGAAGAGATCAGGCAGGGAGAGCGCCGGGCAGAGCTCCGGGGCGTTCCGCTCCTGGGTGCAGCGCCGGCCGGGCCGGTAGCCGTGGGCGCGCAGGACGTCCGCCTGGAAGCGCGTCATCCAGCGCACGACCGCCGGGCTCGTGATGTCGTTGGCCCTAACGGTCACGTCGATCTCGCCGGAGACGCCGGTCTCCGCCTGGAGCGTGTCCACGTCCCTGAGGGCCTGGAGGTCCTGGGGAACGAGCTCGCGGATGTCGGAGACGACCTCGCTCTGGGTGTCGAGCGCGAGCCCGACCGCAGCCAGCACGAGCCCGATCGCGAGCACCCGGCGGGGCCGCCCCAGAGCCGCCCCGAGGGCGCGCCACGATCGATCGGCAAGCCACTCGCGGGCGCCCTGCACGGCGGGGTGTCGACCGCCGGCGGCGAGCCTCGCCCGCAGGCGCGGGAGGGCCGGCGGCACATCCGGCGCCGGCTGGCGGCCGGCGGCGAGGACCAGCGCGGCGAAGCCGGCGCAGATCGCGCAGGCGAGCGCCAGTCCGACACCCAGCACGAGTAGGGCGCCGAAGGCACGGACCATCGGGACCGGCGACAGGAGCAGCACGAGGAAGCCCACCGCGGTGGCGATCCCGGCGGTGAGGATCGTGGGGCCGCCGGCCCCGGCCGCGACGACCGCCGACTCGCGCGGCGTCCGGCCCGGACGGCGTGCCCGCTCCTCGTCGAAGCGGGCCTGGAACTGGATGGCGTAGTCCACGGCCAGGCCGATCAGCACCGGCAGCACCGCGATCGAGGCCATCGTGAGGCTGCCGCCCGCGAGCGACAGCGCGCCGAACGTCATGGCGGCCGCCGCGAGCGCGAGTCCCAGCGGCAGCAGGCGCGGCGTGCTTCGGAACACGAGCGCCAGCGTGCCCGCCATCACGAGCACCGCCGCCGCGAGCAGCACGAAGATCGAGCGCTGCACCGCATCGGCCAGCCGCTCGGCCACCACCGGCACGCCGGTGACGATGTAGCGGGCCCCCTCACGCGGTTGGAACCTGCGCTGGCGCGTCGCCTCCTCGAACAGGCCGATTGCGCGGCGCCGCTCGGCGTCGGTCAGGTCGGGGCGCATCCGGACCTGGATCAGGGCCGCGTTCTTCGAGGGGAAGAGGTAGGCGAAGCGCGACTTCGGCACGCCGGGCTCGCCCGCGCCGGAGTCGAATACGAGCGTGGAGACGAAGCTCGGGCTGTCGATGCGCGGGACGTCGCTCAGCCCGTAGCGGAGCGCCAGCCGCAGGACGTCGCTCTGGAACTGGGCCCGCACCGCCCGGGCCGCCACCCGGGCCACACGGTCCTGCTCGGCCGGCGGGGCGCCGCGCCGCTTCGCCAGCCGGCGGGCGGCATCCGCCGCCGCCGCGGCCCGGCGCTCGGTGGCGCGCCGGCGCTTCGTGAACTCCTCGCCGATCTGGGTGGCCGCGGTGTTGATGAACGTGCCGGGGCCGTAGACCACCTTGGCCGGGTCGAGCTCGGCGATCTCGCGGCAGACGGGCGGAAGGCTCCCGAGCCCCTGCTTCGTGTCCGGCACGTTGCCGGACAGGCAGCCCTCGAGGCTCAGCACGCGGAGGAGGTCGGCGGTCAGCACCGTGCGGGTGAGCTCGCCGCGAACGAGCACGAGCACGGCCTCGTCGCCGAAGTCGCGCTTGAAGCGCTCGGTGGCCTCGAACGTCTCGGAGCCGCGGTCGACGAGCGTCTCGGTGGCGGTGCTCGGCTCGAGCCGAAGGGCGACCGCCGCGCCCCCGAGGGCCAGGAGGGCGGTCGCGGCGAGGACGACCAGCGGCCGCCGCGTGACCGTACGGACGACGCGGCCGAACACGTCCCCCTTCATCGAGGTCAGCTTAGTGCGCGGGCACAAAACCTCGCCTGGGCTGCGAGCCATCTGTAACGATGACCATGCTCCGGCGGCCGCGACACGCGTCGGCGTGCGTCGGCCGGCGGGAGGGAGCAAAATGCGATCGGTCACCGCCGTCGGACGAGTTGCCGCAGTGGGCGCGGTGATAGCCGCGGTCGCAGTCGTCGCCCTGCTGCTCGTCGACGCAGGGGGCGGCTACTCCGTGAGGGCGCGCTTCATCAACGCCGGTCAGCTCGTGGAGGGCAATCCGGTGCAGACGGGCGGCGTGTCGATCGGGTCCGTGAGCGAGATCGAGATCACCGACGACGGGCAGGCGGAGATCACGCTCGAGCTGGACGACGACCACGCCCCCCTTCGACGCGGCACGCAGGCCACGATCCGCCAGTTCTCGCTCTCCGGCATCGCCAACCGCTACGTCGAGCTCCGCATGCCGCCGAACGGCGCGGAGGAGATCGACGACGGCGGCGAGCTCGGGACGGCCTCCACGACCACCGCGGTCGACCTCGACCAGCTCTTCAACACGCTGGACCCGGAGACGCGCGAGTCGCTCCAGGGCTTCCTCAAGGGCCAGGCGCGCCAGTTCGCGAGGCGCGGGATCGAGGGAAACGAGGGCCTCGAGTACCTGAACCCGGCGCTCGCCACCTCGTCGCGCCTGTTCGGCGAGCTCACCCGCGACACGCCCTTGCTCGAGCGCTTCCTGGTCGAGAGCTCGAAGCTGGTGACCGCGCTGGCCGAGCGGCGCGACGACCTCGCCGCCCTGATCGGCAACCTCGGTGACACCACCGGCGCGCTCGGGCGTCGGAGGGCGGCCCTGGCCGAGTCGATCGAGCGGCTTCCGCCGTTCATGCGCAGGGCGAACACGACGTTCGTGAACCTGCGCGCGGCGCTCGACGACGTCGATCCGCTGGTGGCGGCCGCGAAGCCGGTCGCGCGGCGCCTGGGGCCGTTCCTGAACGGGGCGCGCGCGTTCGCCGCCGACGCGGAACCCGCGATCAGGGACCTTCAGCTGACCATCCGCAGGCCGGGCCGCGGCAACGACCTGATCGACCTGATGGCGTCGATCCCGCCGCTCTACGACATCGCGCGCGTTACGCGCACCCGGGTCGTGGACGCGATTCCGGGCCGGGCGCGGCGCGCCGTGAACGTGGGCCGCGTCCGCGGCGCGCTTCCGGAGATCACGGAGGCGTTCCGGGGCGGCGCGCCCGAGACCCGGATCGGCCGCTTCTACACGACCGACCTGATGGGCTGGTTCGACGACTTCTCGACCACGGGCGCCGGCTTCGACGCGCTGGGGGCGTTGGCCCGGGCGCACACGAACTTCTCGGAGACCCTGCCCGTCCCGCGGCCGGGCCCCGTGCGCCGCGGCCAGTTCCGCCGCTGTCCGGGCGCGGCCGAGGGCCGGGCGTTCGACGCCTCGAACGTGCTGTCCGCGGAGCTCCGGGCGGAGCTGCGCTGCGAGGAGGAGGACCGCGCCGTGGGGGACGCGCCGGAATGAGGCGCGTCCTCGCCACGCTCGCGCTGGCGGTCGTGTGCGCGGCGGCGGCCTTCCTCGCCACCGGGGCCGACGGCGACGGAGACGGCACGGTCGAGTACGAGATCGTCCTCGACAACGCCTTCGGCCTCGTCGAGGGCGGCGACTTCCGGGTCGGCGGCGTCACCGCGGGAAAGACGACCGAGTTCGACGTCCGCAAGCGGCCCGGGCGCGCGCCCAAGGCGGTCGTCACGGCCGTGGTCGACAGCCCCGGCTTCGCCGACCTCCGCGCCGACGCCAGCTGCGACGTGCGGCCGCAGTCGCTGATCGGCGAGTACTACGTGGACTGCCAGCCAGGCGAGAGCGAGCGCAAGCTGCCGGGCGACAAGGTGCCGGTCGAGCAGACCTCCTCGACCATCCCCACCGACCTCGTCCAGAACATCATGCGGCTGCCGGTGCGCGAGCGCCTCCGCCTGATCGTGGCCGAGCTCGGCACCGGCCTCGCCGGGCGGTCGGAGGACCTCCAGGCGGTGCTCAGGCGGGCCCATCCCGGCCTGCGCGAGACCAGCCGCGTGCTGAGGATCCTCGGCGACCAGAACCGGATCATCGAGCGCTTCCTACGCGACTCCGACACGGTGGTGGCGCAGCTCGAGGCGGGCAAGCGCGACGTGCTGCGCTTCGTGCGCGAGGCGGGCGACGCCGCCGAGGTCGCCGCCTTTAGGCGCGGAGATCTCGAGCGGAGCTTCGAGCGGCTGCCGCGATTCCTCGCCCAGCTTCAGCCGACGATGAGCGAGCTTGGCGAGCTCGCCGGCGCGCAGGTCCCCACGCTCACCCGCCTCCAGCGCGCCGCGCCCGCCCTCGACGAGCTCTTCAGGCGCATCGGCCCCTTCTCCGATGCCTCGCGCCCGGCCGTCCGCTCGCTCGGGGACGCCTCGGCAGAGGGCCTGCGCGCCGTGCGCGAGGGCCGCACCGAGGTGCGCGAGCTCGAGCGCGTGGGGGAGCAGGCCCCCGGCACCTTCCTGCCGCTCCGGGAGTACCTCCAGTCGATCGACGACCGCTCGCGCACGGTGGAGCTGAGCGACGGCAGGATCGAGAACGATCCCCGCGCGCGGATAGGGGCGCCGCCGCCGCCGGACATCACCGCCCCGAGTCGCACGCCGCGGACGACCGGCTTCACGGGCATGGAGTCGTTCTGGAACTACTTCTTCTGGCAGGGCCTGAACCTCAACGGCTTCGACGCGATCGGCCACATCCTGCGCGTGAACGTGCAGCTCAACCCGATCTGCGGCGGGACTCCGGGGAACGGCGCGCTCAAGGTGAACCGCGAGCAGGTGGACGCGGCACCCGAGGAGTGCAAGCAGTGGCTCGGGCCGAACCAGCCCGGGATCACCACCCCCGATCCGACCGCGGGCGGGCGCGCGCCGCGTGACGCCGCGGCGGTGCCGGGCCGGCGCGACGTCTCGAAGCCGCGGCCGACCCTTCCGCCCGGCCTCCGGCGACTCGCCCGCACGCCCACCGGCGCGGGCTCGAGCGCCCCGCGCGGCGACGGCTCGCAGGCACTCCTCGACTACCTGCTGGGCCCGTGACACGCCGCGGAGCACCCTCGCTCGTCGCGAGCCCGGTGCTCGTCGGCGCGGTCACCGTGCTGGTGGCGGTGATCGCGGTGTTCATCGCCTACCAGGCGAACCAGGGCCTGCCGTTCGTGCCCACCTACGACCTGAGGGCGGAGCTGCCCTCCGGCGGCAAGCTGGTGAGGGGCAACGACGTCCGCGTCGGCGGCTTCCGCGTCGGAACGATCGAAGAGATCCAGCCGGACACCGCGACCGTGGAAGGCGGCGAGCGCGCGATCGCGGTGGTCGATCTCAAGCTCGACAAGACCGTCGAGCCGCTGCCGCGCGACACGCTCGTAAGGGTCCGGCCGCGGTCCGTGCTGGGCCTCAAGTACCTCGAGCTCCGGCCCGGCAGGAGCCACGAGACCTACGAGGCCGGCGACACCATCCCGCTGCGCTTCTCGAGCGAGCCGCTCGAGCTCGAGGACGTGCTCTCCATGTTCGACCGCGACACGCGCCCGGCGGTCCAGGAGGCGACGACCGGCTTCGGCGACGCGCTCGCGGGGCGCGGCGCCTCGATCAACACCGCGATCGCCGCGCTCAACCCGTTCTTCAGCTTCCTCACGCCGGTCATGCAGGACCTGGCCGATCCGGGCACGAGGCTCGACAACCTCTTCCGGCAGCTCGGCCGCTCCGCCGCGCAGGTCGCGCCCGTGGCGCGCGAGCAGGCCGAGCTGTTCACGCTGATGGCGGACACTTTCGCGGCGATCTCGCGTAGCCCTCGCGCGCTCGAGGAGAGCATCGAGAAGTCGCCGCCCACGCTGGACGTGGCGATCCGTTCGCTCCGGGCGGTGCGCCCGTTCCTCGCCGACTTCGCGGCGGTGTCGCGCGACCTCGAGCCGGCGGCCGCCGAGCTCGTGCGCTCGCTCCCGCCGATCAACGCCGCCCTCGGGGTCGGGACGCCGATCCTCCGGCGCCAGCCGCAGCTGAACGTGCGACTGGCGAGCCTGAACCGCGAGCTCCGAGACCTGTTCGAGAACCCGAGCACCCTGCTCGCCCTCCGCGACCTCCGCACCGCGCTGACGGTGATCCGCCCCGCGATCGAGTACATCGGCCCCTACCAGACGGTCTGCAACTACTGGAACTACTACTGGCACGGGCTCGGCGAGCACCAGAGCACGCTCGCCTCCGACGTCACTCCGCCGTTGCCCGCCGGCGGCACGGTCCAGACCCAGGGCGTCAAGTTCGTGAACCTCTTCCAGCCGAACAACTACGGCTCCACCGAGACCTCGCGACCGCCCGACCTGTCGCCCCGCGAGGACCCGAGGGTCGTCCATCCGGTCGTCGACCCGACGACCGGACAGCCCGTCCCGCAGGCCAAGCACAGGCTCTATGCGCAGCCCTACCAGCCGGCGGTCGACGCGCGTGGCAACGCGGACTGCCAGATCGGTCAGCAGGGCTACATCAAGGGTCCGTACAACTACGGCTTCGAGCGCTACGGCCGCGGCACGCTCCGCGACGGCACCCCCACGGGCGGCAACTGGTCCGTGACGAAGAACTTCGACTGGCTGAGCGGTCCGACGTACACGGCGAAGCGGCTCGGGATAGGCAGCCTGTCCGACGCCCGCCGGCTCCTCGGGAGGCAGCCGTAATGCGCAGGGCCGGGATGACGCCGTTCCGGGCAGGCGTCCTGGCGCTCGTCGTGATCGGCGTCCTGTCGTACTTCGGCTTCACCAGGGCCAACCCGTTCGCCACGCCGTTCGAGCTGAAGGCGGTCTTCGACGAGGCAAACAACGTCCAGCGGAACACGCCCGTCCGGATCGCGGGCGTGGACGTCGGCAAGGTGACGAAGGTCGAGCCGCTCACCGGCGGGGAGGGTGCGGCGGAGGTCACGATGGAGCTGAACGACGAGGCGCTCCCGCTCCGCGAGGACGCCTCGATCAAGCTGCGCTCCCGCGTCTTCCTGGAGGGCAATCTGTTCGTGGACCTCGAGCCCGGGTCGCCGTCCGCGGAGGAGATGGAGGACGGGGGCGCGATCCCCGTCACCCGCACCGCCGCGCCGGTCCAGCTGGGACAGGTCCTGACCGTGCTCCAGTCCGACGTGCGCGAGGACCTCAAGACGTTCCTGCGCGAGTACTCGCGAGGCCTCGAGGGAAGCGGCGCGCGCGGATTCAACCAGGCGATCAGGTACTGGACGCCGGCGTACCGCAATGCGGCGCTCGCGAACGACGCCGCGCTCGGCGTGGACCCGGACCGTGACCTCGAGCGGCTGCTGCACGGTCAGGCCGAGACCGCCGCCGCCCTGGTCGCGGACGAGCAGGCGCTCAGGGACCTCGTGACGAACTTCAACACCACGGCCGCCGCGTTCGCCCGCGAGGACGCCGCGCTCGAGGCCGCGGTGCCCGCGCTGCGGGACACGCTGCGCGCGGGCCGGCCGGCGCTCGGCTCGCTGAACGACGCGCTTCCCTCCCTCCGCCGCTTCGCCGTCGAGGCGTTGCCGGGCGTCCGCTCCTCGCGCCCCGCGCTCGACGCCGCGATCCCGTTCATCACGCAGGCGCGGCGCCTCGTGCGGCGCTCCGAGCTCAGGGGGCTCGCCGCGGCGCTCCGCCGGCACGCCCCCGACCTCGTGCGCCTCAACGAGGTGAACGTGGGCGTGCTCGGCGAGAGCCGGACGCTCTCGCGCTGCACCAACCGGGTGCTGGTGCCGTTCGCGAACGACCGCTTCCCGAACATCGCCGAGAGCGGCGCCGGCGAGCCGGAGGACGCGCGGAACCAGGAGGTGACGTTCCAGGTGCAGCGCAGCCTTGTCGGCCTCGCGGGCGAGAGCCGGCTGTCCGACGGGATCAACCAGTGGTTCCGGGGGATGGCCGTCGCGCACCCGCCGCAGGTCCAGCCCGCCCCGCCGCCCGACGACCGGATGGACCAGCCGCCGCCGCGCCGGCCGGACATCCCCTGCGAGACGCAGGAGCCGCCCAGCCTCGCCGCCCCCGTCATGGCCACACCGCTTCCATGAGCGCAATCCGCAAGCACCCCGCCGAGTTCATCGCCGTCGTGGCCCTGTTCCTCGTGGCGGTCGGCGTCGGCGGCTACATCCTGTCGCAGCAGCGGGTCCGCTTCCCGCTGATCGAGGAGGAGCCGTTCACGGTCGAGGCGGAGCTCGACACGGCGCAGGCGGTGCAGCCGGGCCAGGGGCAGACCGTCCGCGTGGCCGGCGTGCAGGTGGGACAGATCGGCGGGGTCGAGCTCGAGGACGGCGTCGCGGTCGTGGACCTCGAGCTCGACCCGAAGCACGAGGACCTGATCCGCGAGGACGCCACCGCGCTCCTGAGGGCCAAGACCGGCCTGAAGGACATGTTCGTCGAGGTCGACCCCGGCGACGGCGAGCGGATCGAGGAGAACGGACGCATACGCGTCTCGAACACGCTGCCCGACGTCGACCCGGACGAGCTCCTCTCGGTGCTCGACGCCGACACGCGCGACTACCTGCGCCTCCTGATCACCGGCGCCGGCAAGGGGCTCGACGGGCGCGGCTCGGATCTGCGGGAGGCCCTCGCCCGGCTCGGCCCGATCCATCGCGACCTGGCCAGGGCGACCAGCGCGATCGCCCGCCGGCGGCGGAACCTGCGCCGCCTGGTCCACAACTACGGGATGCTCGTGCGTGAGCTTGGGCGCGGCGGCGACGACCTCCGGCGCCTCGTGCGCGCCGCGAACGCGACGCTGTCAGCGTTCGCCGCGGAGGACGCGAACATCTCCACGGCCGTCCGCCGGCTGCCCGGCACGCTCCGGACGACCGCGAGCACGCTCACGAGGGTGGACCGGCTCGGTCGCGTGCTCGGCCCGGCGCTCGACTCGCTGCGGCCGCCTTTCCGCAGGCTGGTCGACGCGAACCGCAGGGCGACCCCGTTCCTGCGCGAGGCCACCCCCATCGTGCGCGACCGCATCCGACCGTTCGTGCGCGCGGCGCGCCCGTTCGTCGACGACCTCGGCGCGGCGTCGGAGGATCTCGTCCGGGCGGGACCGGACGTCCGCCGCACGCTTCTCGGGCAGAACCGCCTCTTCAACATCGGCGCCCACAACCCGGGGGGACGGGAGGGGCTGAGCGGCGACCTCGCCCGCGATCGCGCCCGCCAGGAGGGCTACCTCTACTGGCTCGCCTGGACGGCTCAGAACACCCTGTCGATGTTCAGCACGAGCGATGCCCAGGGGCCGTGGCGGCGGTTCTACCTCGGCGGCGCGCTCTCGTGCGGCGGGCTCCGGGCGCTCTCGCTGCCGAAGGAGCTGCGGGCGGCGCAGCGGCAGCTCCCGCCCGAGCTCGTGGAGCTGATCGAGAGCCGGCTCGGCGTGCCGGCCCCGACGAACACCCAGATCATCGGCGGCCTCGTGGACATCCTCGACGCGAACGGGGTCTGCGGCTCATGATCAAGCGGGCCCCAAGCGCCGGCCGGCTCGCCGCCATGGTGGCCTTCGCGCTGTCCGTGTTCGGGCTGCTGATGTTCCTCTGGCTGGCGTTCGGCGGCCCGATCCCGCTGCGCCCCGAGGGGTACCGCATCAAGGCGAAGTTCCCGGAAGCTGCCGCGCTCGTCGACGAGGCCGACGTGCGCATCGCCGGGGTCAACGTCGGGAAGGTCAAGGCCAAGGAGCTCGACGAGGATGGGGCCGGCACGATCGCCGAGATCGAGCTCGACTCCCGGTACGCGCCGGTGCCGCGTGACACCCGGGCGATGCTGCGCCAGAAGACGCTCCTCGGCGAGACGTACGTGGAGCTGTCGACCGGTGACAGGTCGGAGGGAATGCTCGACGACGGCGGGACGCTGCCGAGCGGCCAGGTCGAGCCGACGGTTGAGATCGACGAGATCTTCAGCAGCTTCGACGAGCCGACCCGGAGGGCATTCCAGGAGTGGATGAGGGAGCTCGCGCGGATTATCAGGGGCCGGGGGCGAGACCTGAGCGACGCCCTCGGCAACCTCTCGGGCTTTGCGGTCGACGGCGCCGAGCTGCTCGAGGCCCTGGACGAGCAGGCCCTCGCCGTGCGCCGGCTCGTGCGGAACACGGGCGAGGTGTTCGGCGCGCTGAACGAGCGCCGCGGCGCCCTCCGCGAGCTGATCCTGACCTCGCACGACCTCTTCGAGGCGACCGCGTCGCGCGACGAGGCGCTCGCCGAGACGTTCGAGATCCTTCCGACCTTCCTGGACGAGTCGCGCGCCACGCTGGCCCGGCTCCGCCGCTTCTCGCGCGGCGCGCACCCGCTCGTGAGGGACCTCAGGGGTCCCGCCGAGGACCTCGGGCCGACCGTGCGCGATCTCGGCGACCTCGCGCCCGACCTGGAGGACGCGTTCCGCGACCTCGACCTGCTCCGCGTCCGCTCGCGGCGCCCCATCCCGCAGCTCGAGCGCGTGCTCGCGGGCCTCCAGCCGCTCGTGGAGGAGCTGCACCCCTTCTTCCTCGAGCTGAACCCGATCCTCTCCTACCTCAACTTCCACCAGGCCACGGTGGCGGGCTTCCTCTCGAACGGGGCGGCCAACCTCAGCGGCTTCTGGGCGGGGGAGGGCTGCGGCGAGCGGATCACCCCGGAGTGCGTGCGGGTGCAGACCCAGGTAGGCATGATCGACCCGCGCTCGTTCGAGAAGGTGTTCCACCGCGAGGACTGGGAGCGCGGCAACGCCTACCTGGCGCCGAATGCGCTGGTCCGCAGCTTCGCGCTCGGCACCATCGAGAGCTTCCGCTCCCGCGGAGGCGGCGCCTCGTGCTCCTCCGGCGGCCCGCAGCAGGTGCTGCCCCACGACGCCGACGGGCCGCCGCCCGCGGACGACCCCAACGTCCCGGTCGACAGCCCCCTCAAGCCCGAGGGCCGCCGACCGCCCTGCTTCGTGGCGCCGCGCTCGCTCTTCGACGGGCGCGGGTTCGCGTTCCCGCATCGTGGCCAGGCGCCGCTCGAGAGGGCGCCGCGCGGGCTCGAGGGAGCGACGCCGGCGCGCGATCCGCGCCCGGACGACCCCCGCTACTAGCGGCCTACTCCATCCCGAGCGGCCCCTGCGCCTCCCCGGAGAGGAACTGCCTCACGAACTGGTTGTCCGAGTTGAACAGCTCGCCCGCCGGCCCTGACTCTACGATCCTGCCCTTCCACAGGATCGCGATGTAGTCGGCCACGCGGCGCGCCGACATGATGTCGTGGGTGATCACGCAGTAGGCGCCGCCGTTCTCCTCGTGGACCTCCTGGATCAGCTCGCAGAGCAGCGCGGTCCGCACCGGGTCGAGTCCGGAGTCGGGCTCGTCGAACAGCACGATGTCGGGATCGAGCACGAGCGCCCGGGCGAACCCGGCGCGCTTGCGCATTCCGCCCGAGAGCTCGTTCGGCATCTTCTCCGCGGCCGCCGCGAGCCCGACCTCGGTGAGCCGGCGCATCACGATGTCGCGGATCTCCTCCTCGCCCTTGTCCGTGTGCTGGCGGAGCGGGAACGCGGTGTTGTCGTAGACGTTCATCGAGCCGAACAGCGCACCGTCCTGGAAGAGGACGCCGAACTTCTTGCGCATCTCGAAGAGGGAGTCGTCGGTCATGCCGGGCACGGACTCGCCGTGCACGAGCACGTCGCCCTCGTCCGGATAGAGCAGCCCGACCATGTGCTTGATGCAGACCGACTTGCCGGTCCCGGAGGGGCCGAGGATCATCGAGATCTGGTTGTCGGGCAGGCCGAGGTTGAGCCCGTTCAGCACTCGGTTGCGCCCGAACGCCTTGACCACGTCGATGAACTCGACGGCGTCGTCGCCGCCGTGCTCGCGCTTGACGCCCGTGTGCCACTGGTACTCGTGCGTCTCCGGCGTCGCCGCCTGACCGGCGCCCCTCGTCGCCTCCCAATCCCGCGGGTCGAGCGGCCGGTCCGGGCCGCCGTCTCCGCCCTCGTCTCTGCGCTGCTCCATCCTCGCTCCTCGTTCAGCCGCCTATCGGCGCTCTCGGATTCGTGCCCCAGAAGATCTGCGTGCCAACCATCCCCACCAGGTGAACCATCACGGTATTCAGCACCATCGACTTGGCGGTCGCGGTGCCGACGCCGACCGGCCCGCCGCTCGCCGTGTAGCCGTAGTAGCAGCCAACCAGCACGATCACCGTGGCCATCGCCATGCCCTTGATCAGGCTGTAGAGCAGGTCCGGCGGATTCTGGAACATCCAGAAGATCAGGAAGTAGCCGCCGGACGAGACCTCGCCGATCTGCTGTACCACGGCTAAGTAGCTGGCGAAGAAGCCGGCGCCGATCGCGCCGATGTACATGAAGGGCAGGACCATCCACGCGGCCAGCAGTCGGGTGGCGCAGAGGAACACGAGCGAGTTGATGCCCATCACCTCGAGCGCGTCGATCTCGTCCGAGATCCGCATCGCCCCGATCTCGGCCACCAGGCCGGTGCCGACCTTGGCCGACATCATGTAGCCGAACGCGTAGGGCATCAGCTCGCGCAGGTCGCACCAGGCGGAGAACACCCCGGAGTAGGCGGGGGCGCCGATCGAGCGGTTCAGGTAGGCCCCCTCGATCCCGCACTGCAAGCCGATGATGAACGCGAGGCCCCAGATGACGAGGGCCGAGCCGAGGATCAGGATCCCGGCCTGACGCAGCGCCTCGCCGAAGAAGCGGAAGACGCGCAGGTTGAACACGTCGCCGACGACGCGCGCGCAGAACTTCGTGATGTCGCCGAACGAGGAGATCCAGTCGCGCGGGACGCTCAGCCAGCCGGTGCCCATCAGCCGCTCACCGTCACTTGATCACCGAGATCTCGGGATGGGTCGCGAGCAGCGTCTGGGTGAATACGTAGTTGAAGGCGAAGATCCCCAGGAACTCGATCACGACGCCCTGGTTCACGGCTCTGCCCACCCCTTCGGCGCCGCCCGACGCGGTCATCCCCTTGTAACACGAGACGATGGCGATGATCGCCCCGAATAGCGTCGTCTTGACGACGGATCCCCACAAGTCCGTGGTGGATGCGTTGTTCAGCAGCGTCGCGAAGAAGGGACCCAACGGCGCGTCGAACGTCAGCGTCGCGAGCACGCCGCCGAAGATGCCGAAGATCAGCGCGTAGATGTTGAACAGCCCCGTGACCACCATGAGCGCCAGGAAGCGGGGCACCACGAGGTTCTTGATCGGGTCCACGCCCAGCACCTGGAGCGCGTCGAGCTCCTCGCGGATCTTGCGCGCGCCCAGGTCCGCCGTGATCGCCGTGCCGCCGACGCCGGCCAGGATGATCGCGGTCACGAAGGGGGCGAACTCGCGAATCGAGGCGAGCACGAAGAAGCCGCCGAGGCGGTCGATCGCCCCGAACAGGACGAGGAAGTTGCCGGCCTGCAGGCCGGGCGCGCCGTAGCCGAACGCGATCGTCGAGATCGTCAGCGGAAGCCAGCAGAGCCGCAGCATGAAGAGGAACTGCTGGACGAACTCCGTGCCGTACGGGTAGGGCGGGCGGAGCGCCGACACGAGCGTCTTGCCGGTCAGGATCATCATGTCGCCCACCTGCTCAAGCAGGTTCTTCGTGGGCAGGAAGACCCGGTCGGCCGCTGATCGCACCACTACAGAAACTCCTCCACGTGGACGACGCGCTCCCCCCACAGGCGCGTCTCCTCGGACGAAGCCTATGGCATGCGTCGGGGCGCCGCCAGAGAGAGGGAGGCCGGAGCAGGGGCCCCGATCCGGTGGTATGTTCGCCCCGACTTGGTGGCGAGGAGGACCTACGCGAGCGGTGCTCTCACGCTCGCCCTGCTGCTCGTGCTCGCCGGCTGCGGGGGCGAGGAACGCCAGGACGCCGACGAGCCGGAGGGCGAGTTCGCGGTGGAGGTCACGCGGGCGAGCTTCCCGGAACGTCAGCGGCTCGCCCAGCGCTCCGACCTCGAGATCACCGTGCGCAACCCGGGCGACCGGACCATCCCGAACGTCGGCGTGACCGTGAACGGCTTCAGCTACCGCGCCGACGGCGCCGACCTGTCCGATCCGGAGCGGCCCCGCTTTGCGGTCAACAGCGTGCCGGTCGAGATCGGCGGCTTTCCCGACGTCAAGACGGCCACGCCGCGCGGCTGCGACACCTCGTACGTGGACACCTGGGCGTGCGGGCCGCTCCGGCCGGGCCGCGAGCTGACGTTTCGCTGGTCGGTCACCGCGGTGAAGGCCGGCCCGTTCAAGGTCGACTGGCGCGTGGCGGCCGGGCTCGACGGCAAGGCCCGCGCGGTCGGCGCCGGCGGCGGACCCGCGCCGAGGGGCAGCTTCACCGGGTCGATCTCGGCCAGGCCGCCGCAGGCCCGCGTTGCGGAGGACGGTAAGACGGTCATCACCGGTTCCCGGTGACGGACCTCCGCTCGTATCCCGGGCAGCGCTCTACGGGCAGCCGCGGATACCGCGGGTAGCGCTCGTCCGTCCGCGATCGCTCGCACAGGGAGAACGTGCTGCCGCGCGTGTTGCGGACGATCCGCTGGTGGCGGCAGCTGTCGCAGAGGCCGGCGTTCACGCCGCTAAGGGTCTCACGGGCCCGGGTAAGTGGTCGAGCCGTCGAGGTCGCTCCGAATGCCCGATGTGGACCGCGCGTCCCGGCGCGACAATCGGCTCCATGTTCGACGTCACGTTCCGAATCTCCGGTCCCGAAGACGAGCACGCCCTGGCCCGGCTCGCCGAGCTCGACGGGGCCCACGCGCCGCGTGGGCCCGCCGTGATCGCGGAGGCCGACAGCCGCATGCTCGCCGCGCTGCCGCTCGGCGCGGGCCGCCCGATCGCCGATCCGTTCGAGCCGACGGCCGACGTCGTCGCGCTGCTCGAGGCCCAAAAGAGGGGCCTGCTCGCGCCGCGGACGGACCGGGCCCGCCGGGGCCGGCTGCGCTCGCTCGTGCGGGGCCGGCTCTCGCACGCCCGCCCGTAGCGCCCGCCGGAAGCGGCGATGCCCGCGCCCCTACAGGGCCGCGGGGCCACGTGGGACCATGGTCCCCCGATGGCCACCCGCATGACGAGCAGCCGCTTCGTGGGGCGAGCCGGGCAGCTCGCCGAGTTGGAGGCCGCGCTGCGCGACGCGCGCGAGGGCCGTCCCTCGCTCGCCCTGGTCGCGGGCGAGTCGGGCGTGGGAAAGTCGCGGCTGGTCCAGGAGCTCGCGGACCGCGTGCGGGAGGAGGGAGCCGTCGTCCTGTCCGGCGACTGCGTCGACCTCGGCGAGGGCGAGCTTCCGTACGCGCCGTTGGTGAGCGCGCTTCGGTGGCTGGTCCGAGACGAGGACCCCTCCCTGGGCGTCCTTCCCCCTCACCTGCGTAGCGCGCTCGGAGCGATCCTGCCGGGCCTGCGCGAGCCGGCGGATCACGCCGAGGCCTCCCAGGCGAGCGTGTTCGAGGCGCTGCTGGCGCTTCTCGACGCCGTCGGCGACGGGGAGCCGGTGCTGCTCACGATCGAGGACGTCCACTGGGCCGACAGCTCGACCCGCGCGTTCCTCAGCTTCCTCTCCCGCACGATCTGCCACGAGCGGCTCCTCGTGGCCGCCACCTACCGGTCGGACGAGCTCTACCGCAGGCACCCGCTGCGCCCGCTGCTCGCGGAGCTGGCGCGGGATCCCGCGGCGCGGATGCTCGACCTGCCGCCCTTCACGCGCGAGGAGCTCGTAGACCAGCTCGGCGGCATCCTGGCCGGCCCGCCGGATCCGGGGCTGGTCGAGCGCGTGTGGGCACGCAGCGAGGGAAATGCGCTCTTCACCGAGGAGATCCTGGCCGCCGGGCTCGACGGGCGCGGACCGCTCCCGCCTACGCTGCGCGACGCCCTGATGCTGCGCGTGGAGTCGCTCTCGCCGCAGACGCAGGAGATGCTCCGCTGGCTGGCCTGCCGGACGCACACCGACCACGAGCTGCTCGCCGCCGTAAGCGGCCTCGACCCGGGCGACCTGCGCGCCGCGCTACGCGAGGCGGTGACCAGCCAGATCCTCGTCGCGGAGGCCGAGGGCGCGTACGCCTTCCGCCACGCGCTGCTCCGGGAGGTCGTGCACGACGACCTCCTCCCGGGCGAGCGCTCCGAGATCCACACGGCGCTCGCCCGCGCGCTCGAGGACCGGATCGCGGCCGGCGACGCCGGGGCGCACGTCACGGCGCAGGCGGCGCATCACTGGATGGCCGCCGGCGACCAGCGGGCGGCGCTCGCGGCGGCGGTTCGGGCGGCCGCGGCCGCCGAGCGGGTGGACGCGTACGGCGAGGCCCACTCCCTGCTCGAGCGCGCGCTCGGCCTCTGGCAGCACGTGGACTCGCCGGAGGCGCTGGTCGGCGCGTCCCGAGTCGAGCTGTTGCTCCGCGCCGCCGACGCCGCCGAGGCGAGCGGCGAGGGTTTCCGTTTCGAGGCGCTGGTGCGCGCGGCGCTCGAGCAGGTGGACCCGGCGTGCGAGCCGCGCCGGGTGGCCTCCCTGCTCGGCCGCCTCCACCGCGTCCAGTGGGAGCTCGGTCGCCAGGAGGAGTCGATCGAGACGCTGGACCGCGCACTGGCGCTGCTCGAGCCCTTCGAGCCGCGCGGCGAGCTGGCCGGCCTGCTCGCGGCCAAGGCCCGGGCGCGCATGCTGCAGGCCCGCAACCGCGAGGCGATCGAGGCGGGCCGGGAGGCGATCGAGGTGGCCCGCTCCGTCGGCGACGTGGCGGCCGAGGCGCAGGCGCTGAACGCGATCGGGGTGGCGCTAGCCGCCGCCCGGGAGGTCGACGAGGGCATCGCCGCGCTCCGCGAGGCGCGGACGCTGGCCCGCGAGCACGAGCTCGACGATCAGATCGAGCGCTCCTCGGTCAACCTGGCGGACACGCTTAACCTCGAGGCCCGCAGCGAGGAGGCGCTCGCGATCGCCCGTGAGGGCCTCGAGGAGGCGGTCGCGCGGGGTCGACCGCACACCTGGCTGGCGCTGCAGGTCGCGGAGGTGGAGTTCGCGCTTGGCCACTGGCGCGCCGCGGCGGCGGCGATGCCGGACGAGCGCCGGCGCTACTGGGGCACGACGCTGGTCCACTACCGCGTGCGGCGCGCCGAGCAGGCGCTCGGCCGCGGCGACGACGCCGCGGCGCGCGTGGAGCTCGACGCGGCGGCGCGCGCGGCGGAGGACTCGACCGAGCCGCAGTTCCTGGCGCCGCTGGGCGACTATCGGGCGGAGCTCGAGCGGCGCGCCGGCGACGTGTCCGCCGCCCGGGCGGCCGTAGGCGAGGCGCTCGACCGGATCGAGTACTGCTCGGAGGACCTGGCCCGGATCGCGCAGGTGGCGGCGGCGGGAGTGCGGGTGGAGGCCGACGAGGCGGAGCGCGCCCGCGACCGTCGCGACGAGATCGGCGAGCGCGTCGCCCGGGAGCGGGCGGCCGCGATGGCGGAGCGCGTCCTGCTGGCCGCCGAGGACGGCGGGCCGGTGGTGCGCGCCCAGCGCGCGCTCGCGGAGGCGGAGCTCGCGCGGGCCGAGGACCGCGAGGACGCGGCGCTATGGGACGCCGCGGCGGCGGCCTGGAGCGACGTCGGCCGGCCCTACCCCGAGGCCTACGCGCGGTCGCGCCAGGCCGAGGCGCTCGCGGCGGCGCGCGACCGCGAGGGCGCCGAGCGGGCGGCCGCCGCGGCGCTCGAGACGGCGCGCGAGCTCGGGAGCGCGTGGCTCGTGGCGGAGGTCGAGGGCCTCGCGCTGCGGGCCCGCCTGCGCGTCGACCGGCCCGAGGCGCCGGAGCGGGCGGACGGCCGCCCCGCCGCGGAGGACCCCTTCGGCCTGACCGCCCGCGAGCGCGACGTCCTCGAGCTCGTGGCCGCCGGGGCCACGAACCGCGAGATCGGCACGCGCCTCCACATGGCGGAGAAGACGGCGAGCGTGCACGTCTCGCGCATCCTCGCGAAGCTGGACGTGCGCTCCCGCACCGAGGCGGCCGCGGTCGCCCATCGCCACGGGATGGCGCCGACCGTCTAGCGGCCGCCCGCAGCCGTCACACTTCGCTCGCCCGTGGAGCTCCGCGCCCGTACCGCGAACCTGGCGCTCGCCGAGGAGTTCGCGATCGCCCGCGGCGCGCGAACGACGCAGGAAGTGGTGCGGCTGGAGCTCGAGCACGAGGGAATCGTCGGGCTGGGGGAGGCGGTCCCCGTCTACTACCGCGGCGAGACGGCCCGGTCGACGACCGAGTTCCTGTCGGAGGTCGCGCCGGCGCTCGCCCGCGACGATCCCTTCTCCCTCGAGGAGATCGGGCAGCGGGTGGAGGACGTGGAGGGCCAGGCGGGCGCCAAGGCGGCACTCGACGCGGCGCTCCACGACTGGATCGGCAAGCGGCTGGACCTTCCCGTGTGGCGGCTGCTCGGGCTCGCCCGCGCCGCGCCGCCGACCTCGTACACGATCGGCATCGACAGCGTCGAGGGCACCGCCGACCGCGCCCGCCGCGCCCGCGGCTTCCGGGCGCTGAAGGTCAAGGTGGGCGGCCCCGAGGATCTGGCCCGCCTGCGGGCGGTCCGGGCGGAGTCCGAGGCCCCCCTCCGGGTGGACGCCAACGAGGGCTGGACGCTCGAGTCCGCGCGTGAGCTGCTGCCCGACCTGGTGGAGCTCGGGGTGGAGCTGGTCGAGCAGCCGTTCCCGGCCGACGACGTGGACAGCTTCCGCGCCCTGCGCGAGGTCGAACCGAGGCCGCCGCTCGTGGTCGACGAGGGCTGCCACGACCTCGCCGACGTGGCGCCGGTCTCCGGCTACGCCGACGCGATCAACGTGAAGCTGGCGAAGTCCGGCGGTCTGCGTGAGGCTGTGCGGATGATCCACGCCGCCCGTGCCCTCGGCCTGCGGGTGATGCTCGGCTGCATGGTCGAGTCGCAGCTCGGCGTCGCGCCCGCGGCCGCGATCGCCTCGCTCGTCGACTGGGCGGACCTCGACGGGCACCTGCTGCTGGCGGACCAGCCCTACACGGGTCTCGCGCTCGAGGACGGCCGCGTGCTGTCCGGCGCCGGGCCGGGCCTGGGGGTCGCGCCGGCGTGAGCGAGCGGCTCGCCATCTTCGCGGAGGGCCTGTTCGCCCGCCACTCCGGCAAGACCGCGCACGGCGTCATCCGCTACGGCACGCGCGACGTGATCGCGGTCGTCGACTCGACCGAGGCGGGCCGCACGGCGAGCGAGGTGGAGCCGTTCTGCCTTCATCCCGTCCCCGTCGTCGCCACCGTGCGCGAGGCGATCGAGCGGGGCGCCACCACGCTCCTGATCGGCGTTGCGCCAACCGGCGGGAAGCTCGACCCCGGCTGGCGCCCGGCGCTGCTCGAGGCGATCGATGCCGGCCTCTCGCTCGAGGCGGGCCTCCACACCCAGCTCAGCGACGACCCGGAGCTCGCGGAGGCGGCGCGCCGGCGGGGCGTCGGGCTGCGCGACCTGCGGGCGGCGCCGCCCGACCTGACCGTGCCGAGGGGCCCGGCGAGCCGCCCCGAGGGAGTGCAGGTGGTGCACAGCGTGGGGTCCGACACGGTGATCGGCAAGAAGGTCGTGACGCTCGAGCTCGACCGGGCGGCACGGGAGCGCGGCCTCCGCTCGGTCTACGTCCCGACCGGGCAGACCGGCGTGGCGATCACCGGCTGGGGAATCGCGGTCGACCACGTCATCTCCGACTACGTGGCGGGCGCCGGCGAGCGCCTCGTCCTCGAGGGGGCGGAGCGCGGCGACCTGCTGTTCGTCGAGGGCCAGGGCGCCCTCTTCCACCCCGCCTACTCCGGGGTCACGCTCGGCCTGCTGCACGGCACGGCGCCCGACCTGCTGGTGCTGGTCCACAAGCCGACCTCGACCGGCATCCGCAACTATCCCGAGCTGCCGATACCGCCGCTGCCGGAGCTGATCGCGGCCTACGAGGCGATAACCACGCCGGTGCGCCCGGCGCGAGTGGCGGCGATCGCGCTCAACACGAGCGACCAGGACGAGGAGGCGGCCCGGGCCGCGGTGGCGGCCGCGGAGGACGAGACGGGCCTGGTGGCGGACGACGTGGTGCGCTTCGGGGCGGAGCGGGTGCTCGAGGCGGTGCTACGGGCGCTGCCGGTCTCCGCGGGGCCCGCCCGACGGCACCGTGTCACTTAGGTGCTGCAGGACAACACCAGGATGCCACGGTAAGCGCGGCCGGCTCTAGAGACGCTCACTGGAACGGAGCGTCGCCCGCGAACAAGCTCGCGGTGAAGCGCCGGTACGTTCGCAGGCTGCGACCGGTGCGCGCGTCGATCAGCGTGTTGCCGCTCATGGTGCCCACGAGCGCTCTCTTGCCGAGCGGCTGCACTCCGGGGATGGCGGCCTTGCCGAACAGGTGGAACCGGCGCGTGCCGTCCAAGTCGTAGCCGGTGAGTCCGCTCCCCGCGGTCGTCCCGCGTCGCGAGTCGAACACGAAGGACGACGCGAGCACGGTGCCGGCGGCGACCGCGACGTCGGTGGTACGCGAATCGATCGTGCGCGCCCGCCAGCGGCGGGTGTCGACGAGCGTCAGGCCGGCGGGGGTGGTTCGCTCGCGCCCGCCC
>Ga0081538_10000122_pt1 | contig 78780 bp, 70 predicted proteins | sample TabmetS5T2R1_FD_71022 | JGI IMG/M metagenome (GOLD analysis project Ga0081538, IMG submission 71022) | Tabebuia heterophylla rhizosphere microbial communities from the University of Puerto Rico - S5T2R1 | ecosystem: Host-associated > Plants > Roots > Rhizosphere ... | reverse complement strand
GCTCCACCAGCAGACCCCCGCACTTCCGGACGTGGCGCCCTACGACACCGTCAGGATCGCCGACCTCGCCTGGTGCGCGGGGCTCGCGGTCGTGATCGCACTCGTCGTCGTGGGCACGCGGCGCCTGGGGTTCGCCGTAGCGGCCCGGCTCGGCAGACGGCCGCTCGCGACCCTCGTCGGCGCTGGGCTCCTGATCGGGGTGCTGGCCCTCCTGTTCCGCGAGCTGGCGGACCGCCCGGTGGATCTCGTGCTGTTCTCCGGTCAGAGCGCGCTGCCGGACATCGTCGCCGAGAGCTCCGGCGGCGTGTTACTGCTCGTGGTCGTGGTGAAGGGCCTCGCGTACTCGCTCTCACTGGGATCCGGCTTCCGGGGCGGGCCAGTGTTCCCGGCCATCGCGATCGGCACGGCGCTGGCCGTCGCCGGCGCGGACCTGCTGCCCGGCCTCGAGACGACACCCGCGATCGCCACCGGCGTTGCCGCCGGCACGGCGGCGGTGCTGCGAGTTCCCTTCAGCGCGGCCCTGCTCGCGGCGATTCTCGTGGGCTCGGCCTCGGCCGACACGGCTCCGATCGCCGTGATCGCAGCCGTCGTGGGTGCGCTCGTCGCCTGGGCCATACCCGACCCAGGCCAGAAACCGGCCGCGACTCCGCCGGTTTAACTCCAGGGATACGGGCTGTTCGACACCGGGTGCAGATCCCCGGTCGCGAAGCGCTCGTAGCGGAACGGGTGCAGCAGCGACGAGTGCTCGCCCGTCACGACGCGGGCGACTTCCTTGCCCACGGCGATCATCTTGTAGCCGTGGTTCGAGTCCGCGGCCACGAAGACGTTCGGCCGCATGTAGTCGAAAACTGGGAAGTTGTCGGCCGTGAACGCGCCGACGCCGCCCGAGCGGACCTGGCGGTACTTCGGACGCGCGCCCTCGAAGCGCCCCATGCAGTGCGACAGCGCGGCACACCACAGGTCGGGGAAGCCCTCCTCGACCGTTCCGGTTGGATAGGGGTCGAGCTCGAAGTCGTGGCCCTTCGGAAGCGGTGACGCGCCGCCCTGGACCGAGTGCTTGTCCTGCTTGACGTAGATCCCCCACTGCTCGTCCGTCACAAGGGCGCCGTCGTCAGCGTGGAGCGGAGCCGTCGAGTCGACGTGCAGGACGGGCGGCAACGACCCGTCGGCCGTCACAAACCCGCTCGGATCCACGTCGATCTCGCCCTCCTGGAGGTACCAGTAGGTCCACATCTCGCGCTCCTCGCCGGCCACCTCCAGGCGCCGCGGCAGTCCGAGCTCGGCCCACAACCCGGTAATCCAGGGGCCGACAGCGACCACGACCTGCTCGGGCACGATCGGACCGGCGTTGGTATCGACACGCGTGACGGCGCCGGAGCCGTCGAGGTCGAAGCCCGTGACCTCCACCCCCTCCTCGATCGCCGCGCCGGCGGCACGCGCCTTCGAGGCAAGCCCCAGCATCGAGTCGCGGTTGAAGGCGAAGCCGCCCTGGTGCTCGTGCAGGCACACGCTGAGCCCGGGCGCCCGCCAGTCGGGGAAGAGCTCCTTCATGTGGGCGGCGACCTCGGCCTCGCCCGTGATCAGCTCGGACTCGTAGCCGATCCGCTGCTGGCGCTCGAAGACAGTCGTGAGCTCGGCCTCCTGGGCGCCATCGCCGAGGGCGATGTAGCCCGAGCCGTGGTAGGCGAGCGTCGCTGGGTCGGACTCCCAGATCTCGACGCAGGCGGCCATCAGCTCCTGCATGGCCGGCTGGAAGTAGTTGTTGCGGATCACTCCGCAGGCGATCCCTGACGCGCCCGCCGCGACCTGCTCCTTGTCGACGACGAGCACCTCCTCGCCCTGCTCGGCGAGGTGCCAGGCGGTCGAGAGCCCGTGGACCCCGGCCCCTATGACCAGGTAGGGAACGGAGCGCATCTCAGTGGAGCGGGGGCTCCCAGCCCTCGAGCACGGGCGGGCGCCAGTCCTTGCCGACTGTCTTCGATCCCTCCACCCAGGGCCCGAGCTCGGGCTGCGGGAACTTGCAGTGTGTCTCCTTGAGGCGGATGCCGTAGGAGTTCCCCGACTGCAGGTGGGCGATCAGCACCTTGCGGGCGATCTCGTCCTCGCGCCCCTCGGGGATCGCGAAGTAGATCTTGAGGAAGGAGTTCGAGTAGCGGTCGAACACCGCCGGCGTGCCCTCCTCCTCGAGCAGCTCGATGTCCTCGAGCCAGTTGATGTCCTGCCCCGGCGTGGCGGCGTCGAGGTCGACGTCCTCGACAACGCCGATGTCCTCCTGGTAGGGATAGCGTCGACCGGAGAGGTACTCGGCGTCGATCGAGACGACCTTCTGGGGCTCCTTGACCTCGTCCGCGCGGGTCATCGCTCCACCGCCTCGCGCTCGGGCAGCCGGTCGATCGGGTTCTCGAGGTAGCGATCGAGCATCGTCTTGATCTCGTCCAGGGCGCGCTCCTCGGAGACGCCCGGGACGTAGTCGGTGCCGGCGAGCGGCACCTTCGCCATCGCCGCCGCCTCGGTGGTCAGCGCGGCCAGGTCCTCCGGCTCCAGGCTGTGGACGTTCGTCTTGCCGCACGCCCGGGCCAGCATCTGCACCTCGAGCGTGAGCGAGTGGAGGAAGTTGTAGACCCGCTGGGCGGCCTCGTCGACGTGCAGACGCTTGCGAAGCTCCGGGTCCTGCGTCGTGATCCCGACGGGGCAGCGCCCGGTATGGCAGTGGTAGCAGCGGCCGGCGGGGACCCCGACCGAGCCCTCGTAGTCGGTGACGCCCGGGATCTCCTTGTTGCAGTTGAGCGCCATCAGCGCCGACTGGCCGATCGCCACGGCCTTGGCCCCGAGCGCCAGGCACTTCGCGACGTCGCCGCCGTTGCGGATGCCGCCGGCCACGACGAGGTCGATCTCGTCGACGAGCCCGACGTCCTCGAGCGCGCGCCGCGCCTCGGGGATCGCCGCCATCAGCGGGATGCCGGTCTCCTCGGTGGCGATGTGAGGGCCGGCGCCGGTGCTGCCCTCGGCGCCGTCGAGGTAGATCACGTCCGGCCCGCACTTGGCGGCCATGCGGACGTCGTCGTACACGCGCGCAGCGCCCAGCTTCAGCTGGATGGGGACCTCGTAGTTCGTGGCCTCGCGGGTCTCTTGCACCTTCAGCGACAGATCGTCGGGACCGAGCCAGTCGGGGTGGCGGGCCGGCGAGCGCTGGTCGATGCCCGGCGGCAGGGAGCGCATCTCGGCCACCTGCTCCGTCACCTTCTGGCCCATGAGGTGACCGCCGAGCCCCACCTTGCAGCCCTGGCCGATGAAGAACTCGACCCCGTCGGCCAGCATCAGGTGGTGCGGGTTGAAGCCGTACCGGCTCTGGATCACCTGGTAGTACCACTTGGTCGACAGATCGCGCTCGGGCGGCGTCATGCCGCCCTCCCCGGAGCACGTGGCGCTGCCGGCCATCGACGCGCCCTTCGCGAGCGCCATCTTCGCCTCGAGCGACAGCGCCCCGAAGCTCATCCCGGTGATGTAGACCGGGATGTCGAGCTCGAGCGGCTTCTTCGCGAAGCGCGCGCCGAGCACCGTCTTCGTAACGCACTTCTCGCGGTAGCCCTCGATCACGAAGCGGGTGAGCGTCCCGGGAAGGAAGATCAGCTCGTCCCAGTGCGGCATCTTCTTGAAGGCCGAGAACCCGCGCATCCGGTAGCGGCCGAGCTCGGCCTTCATGTGGATGTCGTTGATGACCTCCGGCGTGAAGATCTTGCTCTGGCCCAGGATCGTGCGCTGAGAGGGTGCGTTCTCGTCGGCCATGCCCTGCCTCCTCCTCAGAGCACGAGCTTGCGCTCGCTGGGCTCGAGGACGTCGTAGTTGTAGAGCTTCTTGCCGCACACGAACTTGCGCAGCTCGGGCGGCGATCCGAGCCCGTAGATGCGGAACTTGCGCTCCACGAGCTCCGTGTCCGCGTCGGTCCACTCGCCCTCGACGCAGTCGATCCCGAGCGAGGCGACCTTTCCGCCGACGTAGATCGTCCCGTCGTACATGGAGTCGCCGAGGCCGGGGCCCACGTCGCCGCAGATGATCTGCCGGCCGCGCTGCATCATGAACGCGGTCATCGAGCCGGCGTCGCCGAGCACCAGGATCGTGCCCCCCTTCTGGTCGATCCCGGTGCGCGCGCCCACCCGGCCCTTGACGACGAGATCGCCGCCGCGGAGGGCGGCGCCGGCGAGCGAGCCGGCGTTGCCGTCGACCACCACGACGCCCGACATCATGTTCTCGGCCACCGACCACCCCACGCGCCCGTTCACATGCACCTCGGGCCCGTCGATGAGGCCGCAGCCGAAGTAGCCGAGGCTGCCGTCGAAGGTGATCCGGCAGCGGGTCAGGATCCCCACCCCGAGCGAGTGGCGGGCGCTCGGGTTGCGCACGGTCACCTCCTTGACGCCCCGCTCGTAGAGGAGCCAGCGGAGCTCCGCGTTGATCTTGCGCGTGGAGAGGTCGCGGGCGTCGAGCTCGGCCCGGTCGCCCTCGATCTCGGCGATCCTGGGGACGGTGCCGTCGAGCTCGACGAGCCCGCGGGCGTCGTACGTGATCGTGACGTCGCCGGCTACCGTGTCCACACCATCACCTCGCCCTCGTAGGGGTCGTAGGTCTCGATCTCGCGGTCGACGACCTTGCGGATCGCGATCTCCTCGGAGGCCAGCGCGACGATGTCGTCCGACTCGTAGAGCACGAGCGGCTTCGCGCCGAGCTCGTCCTTGGCGACGCCGAGCGCGTCCTCGGTCACGCAGATGTAGGTGAAGACCCCGTCGAGGTCGGAGAGGCTGCGGCGCATGGCCGCCTCGAGCGAGTCGCCGCCGGCCATCCGCTCGGCGAGGTAGACGGCGATGATCTCGGAGTCGCAGTCGGACTGGAAGCGGTGTCCGGCGCGCTCGAGCCGGCGGCGCCACTGGTGGTAGTTCGTGAGCTGGCCGTTGTGGACGACGGCGACGTCGGGGAAGGGATACGCCCAGTACGGATGCGCGTTTGCGATGTCCACGTCCGACTCGGTGGCCATGCGGGCGTGGCCGATCGCGTGGGTCCCGACGAAGCCGTCCAGCCGGTAGTCGGCGGCGACCGTCCGAGCGTCACCCAGGTCCTTGACGATCTCGAGCGAGCGCCCGAGCGAGAGGACCTCGGCGCCGCGGACGTCCTCGACGTAGTCGGCGAGCTGCTTCAGGTCGCCGTCGTGGTCGAAGGTCACGGTGATCGCGTGCTCAGTGCTCGTGTCCACCGTGCCGATCCGGGCCCCCAGGGCCCTGAGCCGCGACTCGACCTCGCCGCGCTGGCGGCGCAGGCGCTCCTTGAACTCGAAGTCCTGGTCGCCGTTCGCCTCCGCGAGCTTCACGTGCATCACGTAGCCGTCGGCCGTCGGGCGATAGAGCGCGTATCCGGTCGAGTCGGGGCCGCGGTGCTTCATCGCCTGAAGCATCGCGGTCATGTCGTGCCCCACCCGATGGGCCCCGCCGCCGTCGCGATAGATGATGCCTGCGATCCCGCACATATCTACGGCAGCACCTCCAGGTACTCCTCGCGCTCCCAGTCCGTCACCGCAGCCAGGTAGCGCTCCCACTCGTCGCGCTTGTAGTGGTGGAACACCCTCCACAGGCGGCCCGGCATCGCCCGGCGCACCACCTCGTCGCGCTCCAGCTCGACGAGCGCCGCGCCCAGGCTCTCCGGCACCCGCTGAAGCGAGTCGCCGTTGGCGTGGACGAGGTCGTAGGTGTTGGCGCTCTGCGGCGGGCCCGGGTCCAGCTCGCGGCGGATGCCGTCGAGCCCGGCCACCAGGAGGCTGGCGATGCTGAGGAACGGGTTGCAGGAGGAGTCGACGCCGCGGTACTCGAAGCGCCCTCCCGAGGCCACGCGCACGGTGCAGGTGCGGTTCTGCCAGCCCCAGTTCCTGTAGACGGGCGCCCAGAAGCCCTCGTCCCACATGCGGCAGTACGAGTTCACGGTGGGGTTGCCGATGCACATGAGCGCGCCGAAGTGGTCGAGCATCCCACCGAGGAAGTGGCGCCCCATGTCCGACAGCTTCGCCGGGCCGTCGGGATCGTGGAATACGTTCGTGCCGTCGTCGGCGATGAGCGTGAAGTGGTGGTGATGCCCGTTCGCCGACACGCCCACGAACGGCTTCGGCATGAAGCACGCCAGGAGGTCGTGCTTGCGGGCGACCGCCGCGCAGATCTGGCGATAGGTGGTGGCGTTGTCTGCCGTGCGGACCGGCCGGTCGAAGCGGTAGTTCAGCTCGAGCTGCCCGGGTGCGTCCTCGTGGTCGCCGTAGCTCATGTCGAGCCCCAGCGCCTGGCCGTACTCCACCACGTCGAGCAGAACCGGACGGAGCTCCTCGAACTGGTGGATGTGGTAGCAGTAGGGCTTCGTGACCCCGTCCGGCTCGGAGCCGGGCTCGGGGCGCTTGAGCCACATCATCTCGGGCTCGATCCCGATCAGGAAGCTGTAGCCGAGCTCCTGCTCGAACTCCGCCACGACGCGCTTCAGGTTCTGGCGCGGGTCGGCGTCGAGGAGCTCGCCCGTCTCGGTGTCGTAGCAGTCGCAGTAGACGCGCGCCACGCGCGGGTCCCACGGGAGGGTCGCGAACGTGTCGAGGTCGGCCATGGCCGCGAGCTCCGACTCCTCGGGCCCGAAGCCGATGTAGTTGCCCACCCGGTCCGTGAACAGGTTGGCGGTGGCGCCGTAGACGAGCTGGTAGCCCTTCTCCGCCACCTGCGGGAAGAACGACGAGACGACGCCCTTGCCCATGACGCGGCCGGTGACCGAGACCTGCTGGAAGAAGACGTACTTGATCCCCTCTGCCTCGATCCGGCGCGTGATCTCCTCGATCTGCTCGCGGCGCCCGGGGCGGCTGCGAGCCTCCTCGAGGGTGGCCGGAGGCACCTCGGACCTGGGGGTCTCGAGGACGGTGCGGACGTCGCCGCCAAAGGTCAGCGGGGCCTGCGCGTCGACCGCGACGCCGGCCTCGTAGGAGTCGCTCATACCCTCTCCTCTGGGTGTCGAATGGCCTACCGGGCCGCGCCGCCCGGCCGAGGCGACTATACCATTTGAGCCAATTTGTACAGGCGGGCGGTTCTGCTGGACGTGCCGCTGCCCCCGTTATCCAGGACGGGTCAGTCGCAACCGGAACGGGAGACGCTCACGCTGCGTCGCGCCACCGGGCACGCGGACTGAGACCCGTCCCGTCCCGCGCCCGAGTAACGCGTCCCCGCGGCGCCTGAACGTGGCCACCCGCCGAGGCCGCTCGGCGAAGGTGAAGCGGAAGCCGAACGCGGCGCTCTTCCGGGCCACCGTTCGGTAGGTCCAGCGCCCCGGGCGCTCCGGCACGGGCTCGCCGAAGCGCGAGGCGATCCACGGGAACGCGTCCGCGAAGGACCGCCATGCGAGCTCGTGGTTGTGGATTCCCGGCTGCGGACGGAACCTGACCCGCACCCCCGCTCGGCGCGCCGCCGGCAGGAACCGCTCCGTGAGCCGGCGGATGTTCTGCTCGCCGAGCGCCGCGGCCGCGTTCGGCGCCTCGCCGGGTTGCGCGATCCCGTCGCCGGCGCTCACGTAGAGGCGCGTCCAGCGCAGGTTGGGCGCCAGGGCGACGGGGTCGTGTCCGGTCCAGTAGAAGCGGTTCTCGGCGTGGTCCCCGAGGACGTACGCGAGGCGCGGGAAGAGGACCGGGTCGCGGAGCGAGAGGCGCGCCGAGAGCGCCGCCGCGATCCCGAAGTAACCCGGCCGCTGGCCCGCGTAGAAGGCGGCGCCGTACCCGCCCATCGAGAAGCCGGCGATCGCGTGGAACCGGCGGCCGCGCCGGACGCGGAGCCTCCGCTCGACGAGCGGGATCAGCTCCTCGAGGTGGTAGCGCTCCCACGCCGGATCGCCGCGCAGCCCGCTCCGCCAGTTCGCGTAGTGGCCATCCGCGCCGCCGTCCGGCATCACGATGATCCCCGGGAAGTCGCTCGCCAGGCCCGGCAGGATGCCGCCGCGCGGGTCGTTCGCCCGCGGGCTGTGGAGCCAGAAGTCGTACTGGGCGTCCGTGCCGTGGAGCAGGTAGAGCACGGGAAAGCGCCGCCTGCCGTCATAGCCGTCGGGGAGCTGGACGTTGACGTAGAGGCCGTCCTTCGGATGCTGCGCGCACGCGGCGCAGAGCGGCGGGCGGCCGAACTCGACCTGCGCCGGGTCGACGTGGCGACTCTCCGTCCTCCAGGTGAGCAGCCGCTCCGCGTGCGCCGCCGGAAGCGGCCCGGCGATGACGGCCGCGACGGCGACAGCGGCGAGGACGAGCCGACGCGGGCCGGACATGCCGCTAGCGCGACCGCACCGCCGACCCCCGCCCGATCGCCGGCACGGGCGGCAGGTCCTCGAGCCAGCGCATCACGTGGAGGTCGAGGCTTTGCGGCAGGAAGATGTCGACCGAGTGCTCCACCGGGGAGCCCTCGGCGGTGCAGGTCACGTGCTCGATCTCGAGCGCGGCGGTGGTCTCCTGGACCTGCAGCGCCCTGCCGACCCGGTCGCGCCGCGTGACGACCCGGGCCAGGATGTGGGCGCGCGTGTAGGCCACCGGCACGCCGTGGGCCAGCAGCTGGTCGAGCACCATCTCGCCGCGCTCGAGCGCCTGCCGTACGCGCGAGGGCGGCGGCAGCTCCACCTCGGGGTTCACCACGTCCCTCATCCACGAGCCCGGCTGGCCGTCCAGGAGCAGCACCCGCGTTACCGTCAGGGCGGGGGTCTCCGCCGGCAGGCCGAAGATCTCGCCGCCCTCGGGGCCGAGGCGCTGCTTCTCGATCGTGAGCTCCCCGACCTCGAGCGTGACGCCGCGGCGGCGCGCCAGCTCGCTGTACGACACGAGCTTCTCGAGCCCCTCGTCGAGCGTGGTCGCGCTCGCCCGCCCGACGTACGTGCCGCTCCCCTGGCGGCGCACGATCTCGCCGCTCTCCTCGAGGCGTCTGAGGGCGGTCCGAAGGGTCCCCCGCGAGATGCCGAGATGGGCGGACAGCTCCTGCTCGGGCGGCAGCCGCTCGCCGGCGCGGTGGCGCCCGGTGGAGAGCCAGGTGCGGAGGGCCTCCTCGGCGACGTCGACCAGCGAGGGCCTGCGGTCGCGGGCGACGGTCGCGGCGGAATCGGCCCCCTTCGACATGTTCGGAGGGATACTAATCCGGCCGGAGGCCCCTCAGAACAGCCCGATCGTTCGCCCCTCCTCATCGATGTCGACGTTCAGCGCGGCGGGCGCCTTGCCGAGGCCCGGCATCTGCTGGATGTCGCCGGCAAGCGGCACCAGCCAGCCGGCGCCCGTGTAGGCCCGCAGGTCGCGCACCGGGACCTCGAAGTCCTTGGGAGCGTTCAGCAGCTGGGAGTCGGCCGACAGCGACAGGTGCGTCTTCGCCATGCAGACGGGCAGCTTGTCGAGCCCGTCCTCCTCGTACTGCCGGATCTTTCGCCGGGCGTCGAGGTAGAAGACCACCTCGCCGGCCCCGTAGACCTGCTTCGCCACCTTCTCGATCTTGACGTCGATCGGGTCGTCGTCGGAATAGGTGAACTTGAAGGAACTGGGCTGGTCGCACGCGTCGGCCACGGCCTCCGCGAAGGCGGCCGCCCCCTCTCCGCCCCGCTCGAACCCCTCGTTCACCTCGGCCGCGTGCGCTCCGCCCTCGAGCGCGAGCGCCTTGACCAGCTCGACCTCCTCGTCGGTATCGCCCGGTCGCCGGTTGACCGCCACCACGCAGGGCAGCCCGAAGCCGCGCACGTTCGCCAGGTGGCGGTTCAGGTTCTCCGCGCCGGTGGCGATCGCCGCGAGGCCGCGGACGCGCTCCACGCGCGGGTCGTCCTCGATCCCGCCGTGGTGCTTCAGCGCCCGGACGGTCGCGATCAGGACGACCGCGCTCGGTTGCAGCCCGCCCTTCCGGCAGACGATGTTGAAGAGCTTCTCCATGCCCATGTCGGAGCCAAAGCCCGACTCGGTGATCACATAGTCGCTCAGCTTCAGGCCGATCAGGTCGGCGATGAGCGAGGAGTTACCGTGCGCGATGTTCGCGAACGGCCCCGCGTGCATGAGGCAGGGCTGGCCCTCGAGCGTCTGGATCAGGTTGGGCTTGAGCGCGTCCTTCAGCAGGACGGTCATGGCCCCGGCGGCGCCGAGATCATCGGCGGTGACCGGCCTGCCGCCGTCGTAGCTGTGGGCGACCGTGATCGCCCCGAGGCGCTTGCGCAGGTCCTGCACGTCCCGCGACACGGCGAGGATCGCCATCACCTCAGAGGCGGCGGTGATGTCGAATCCCGTCTCGCGCGGGTACCCGTTCGCGCGGCCGCCCTGCCCGATCGTGATCCGGCGCAGCGCGCGGTCGTTCATGTCGAGCGCGCGCTTCCAATCGACCCGCAGGGCGTCGATCGCGTGCGGGTTGCCGTGCAGTATCGATGCGTCGAGCAGCGCCGCGAGCAGGTTGTTGGCGGCCCCGATCGCGTGGATGTCGCCGGTGAAGTGGAGGTTGAGGTCCTCCATCGGCACCACCTGCGCCAGGCCTCCGCCGGCGGCCCCGCCCTTGATGCCGAACACCGGGCCTAGCGACGGTTCACGCAGGCACAGAAGCGGCTCCTTGCCGATCGCACCGAGGCCCTGCGTGAGCGACACGGCGGTGGTGGTCTTGCCCTCGCCGGCCCGCGTCGGCGTCACGCCGGTGACGCAGACGAGCTTTCCGTCGGGAGCGTCGCTCAAGCGGTCCAGCACCGTCCGCGACACCTTCGCCTTGTGCCTGCCGTAGGGCTCGAACTCCTCCGGCAGCAGACCCATTCGCTCGGCGATCTGCTCGATCGGGAGGAGCTCCGCCTCCTGGGCGATCTCGAGGCTGCTCTTCATCGACTCTCCTCTCAGTGACTCACCGCGGCGGCGGCCAGCTCGGACACCAGCCGGTCTTCATAAAAGCGCTCCAGCGCGAACGGTGCAATCAGGTCGGGGGTGCGCTCGGTGGCAACGAGCTCGGCGAGCGTCTTGCCGACGATCGGCGCGGCCTTGAACCCGTAGGTGCCCCAGCCGGCGCTGACGTGGAAGCCCTCGACGTCGGTGCTGCCGAGGATCGGGCTGTAGTCCGGGCTGAGATCGCAGAGGCCCGCCCAGCTCCGCAGGATGCGGGTGCGCTCGAGTTGGGGGAACAGCTCGAGGGTGTGCCGCGACACCTCCTGCAGGAAGTTCAGCGTGCCCTGCGTGCGGTAGGTGGTCCAGGGCTCGATCTCGGCCCCCATGAGGAACTCGCCGCGGTCGGTCTGCGAGATGTACACGTGCATCTGCGAGGACACGATCACCACGTCGAGGAGCGGCTTGAGCGGCTCGGTCACGCAGGCCTGCAGGATGTGCGTCGTGATCGGCAGCCCGACCCCGACCATGTCGCAGATCAGCGTGCTCCAGCCGGCCGTGCAGGACAGCACGGTCCCGGTGCGCACCGTGCCCCGGTTCGTGCGGACGGCGGCCACCCGGCCGTTCCGGCGCTCGATGCCCGTGACCTCGGTGTAGGGGTGGATCTCGGCGCCCGCGCGGTCGGCGCCGCGGGCGAGCCCCCAGACGACGGCGTCGTGGCGGATGATCCCGCCCGGCGGGTGGTACAGGGCGCCCAGGATCGGATACACGGCGTGAGCGTTGTCCACCTGCATGGCGGGCGCCAGCTTCTTGATCTCGTCCGGATAGATCAGTCGCGAGTCGATCCCGTTCAGGCGGTTCACCTCGGCGCGGTTCGCCATGACGAACATCGCGCGGTCCGAGTGGGCGAGCGTGAGGTGGCCGTTCTGCGAGAACAGCAGGTTGAAGTCGAGCTCGCCGCCGAGGCCCTCGTACAGCTTCACGGAGGCGTCGTAGAAGCGGGCCCCCTCGGGCGTCTTGTAGTTGGAGCGGAGGATGGTCGTGTTGCGCCCGGCCGCGCCCGAGCCGATGTAGCTCTTCTCGAGCACCGCCACGTTCGTGATGCCGTGATCGCTGGCGAGGTAGTGGGCGGCCGCGAGGCCGTGCGAGCCGCCACCCACGATCACGACGTCGTACGAATCGCGCAGCTCCCCGCGCGGGCGCCACATGCGCCGCGTGCGGAAGAGGTCACGCATGGCCCGCCACCTCCGGCACCGGCTCGTCGATCGGGGCGAGAGCGTCCACGCCCACCGGGGCGCCGCCCAGGTGCGTCGCGGCGTCCGCGACCACGGTCCACACGTAGCGGCCGAGCGCCGCGCCGAACAGCATCAGGTAGCGCTCCTCCGCCTCGCGGAGGATTGCGCCGGGCACCCGGGCGAGCGAGCCCGGCCGGAAGGCGTGCGCCGGCGCGACCCTGGGGCGCAGGTCGATCGCCGTGAAGCGCGCGAACACCTCGCGCGCGAGCGGCCCGACGACGGCGAGCGCCCCGTGCGCGGCGGTCACGTCGACCACGCTGGCGGGACCGCGCACCGCGCCGGCGGCCTCCTCGAGGCGCCCCCGCAGCTCGGCGGCCGGACCGGGCTCGCAGATGACGAGCGCGCGCTCCCCGGTGTACGGGCACCACCAGGCGCCGCGGGCCCGGGTGGCGCGCCCCAGCTCGAGCCACTCGCCGCCGCTGCACTCCGCGACGATGGCGGCGAGGTCGGCGACGCCCGCCTGGACCTCGAGCTTCGCGAGCCACGAGACGTCCGCGAAGCCGACCGACTCCCGGCAGACCGCGCGCTCCGCCTCGGGCGCCCCGAAGTCGGCCGGCGTGTTCCATCCGTCGCGCCGCTCGAGGCGCGCCCCCGCGGCCAGCGCCTCCCGCTCCATCGGGCTGCGGGCGACCGCACCCGCGCCGGGTGTGAGAAACGCGAGGCTCACGAGCGGAGCACCTCACCCTCGGCGTCGTAGAACGGCTTCGTGACGACCCGCGCCCGGAGGCGCTGCCCATCGTCCGAGATCGTCACCTCGGCGCCGTCCTTCGCCAGCGCGGCCGGCACCCAGGCCATGCCGATCACCCGGCCGAGCTGCGGCGAGTGGCGGGCGCTCGTGACCTGTCCGACCTGGCCGTCGCCGGTCTCGGGCAGCACCGCCGCGCCCTCCGTCGGCACCCGGCCGTCGGCGAGCGTGAAGCCCACGAGGGCGGTCTCGGGGGGCTCCTCCGCCGCCCGCTCGAGGGCCCACTTGCCGATGAAGTCCTGGTCCTTGTCGAGCTTCACGATCCACGGCATCGCCGCGCCGTAGGGCGTCGACTCCGAGTCCGTGTCCTGCCCTACGAGGATGTGCATCTTCTGTAGCCGCAGGAGCCGTTGCGGCTCGAGGCCGAACGGACGGAGCCCCGCGGGGGCGCCGGCGTCGAGCAGCGCGTCCCAGACGTGCTCGCCGTGGGCCGCCGGGAAGTGGATCTCGTAGCCGACCTCGCCCACGAAGCCGATCCGCAGGATGAGGCACGGCGCACCGGCCACGTCCGCCTGCTTCCCGTCGAGGTAGCCGAACGCCTCGCTCGAGCAGTCGACGTCGCTCACCCGGGCCAGGATCTCTCGCGACCGCGGGCCGGCCAGGTTCACGGCCGCCAGGCCCTGCGTGACGTCTGTCAGGTGCACCCGCAGCCGCCAGTCGGCGAGCCACCAGGAGAACCACTCGTAGACGGCGCCGGCGCCGCTCGAGGTGGTGGTCACGTAGAAGCTTTCGTCGTCGAGACGGCAGATCGTGCCGTCGTCGATGATCCGCCCGGCGTCGCTCGTGATCACCCCGTAGCGGATGCGGCCCGGCTTCAGGTTCGAGAAGCGGTTCGGGTACAGACGGTCGAGGAACTCCCCGGCGTCCGCGCCGCGCACGATCAGCTTCCCCAGCGTCGATACGTCGATCAGGCCGGCGGCCTCGTGCACCGCAAGCGCCTCCCCGCGCGGGTCGCCGTAGTCGTACGCCCGGCGCCAGTCGCCGGCCCACATGACGTTCGCGCCGAGATCGCGGTGGCGACCGTGGATCGACGAGCGCTTCGCCGGCTCGAACGGCCGCCCGGCGAGAGCCCCCATGGGCACGGCCTGCCACGGCGGCCGGGCGGTGGTCGTCCCGATCTCCTCGAGCCCCTGGCCCGTCTCCTCGGCCATCAGCCGGATGGCCGGGAGCTGGCACATCCGCCCCTGACACGGGCCCATGGTCGTGGTGGTGTAGCGCTTGGAGAGCTCGATCGAGTCGTAGCCCTCCTCGACGCTCAGGTGGATGTCCTTTGCGGTCACGTCCTCGCATAGGCAGGCGAAGCACTTGCCCTCGCGTCGGCTCGTGACGGGGGGCGGCACGGCGGCCTCTCCGGGCTCGGCCGGACGGCGGCGAAGCCGCTGCTCGCCGCTCGCGGCGCGAGCGCGCGAATCGGCGTCCCCGAGGCCGAGTGCGTGCGCGGCCTCGGTCCCGGCGACCGTGCCGGACAGCTCCGCCGCCTCGCGCTCGCCGTGGCCGGCGACCTCGCCGGCAGCGTGTACCCCCGGGGGCAGCCCGGCCAGGGCGAAGAAGCCGTGCTCCGGGTCGTACGCCGTGGACGCGCCGGCCTGCGAGAGCAGCGAGGTGGCGGGCGCGCTGCCACCCGAGACCGCGATGAGGTCGCAGCCCACGACCCGCTCGGGCCCGTCGCCGTCGCCCGCTGCGCCCAGCACCACGCCCTGGACCTGTCCGCGACCGCGCGCCTCGAGCACCGTCGCCCCGGGCAGGAGCTCGACCCCGCGCCGCATCAGGGCCCGGGCCGGCGCGGTCGCGCCATCCGGCCGAAGGTCCGCCACGCACACCACCTCGACGCCGGCGTCGAGCAACGCCAGGGCGGCGTCGAGCCCCCGGTCGCACACCGTCGCCACCACCGCCCGCGTGCCGGGCTCGACGGCGTAGAGGGAGAGCAGCCGGCGGGCGGCGCCGGAGAGCATCACGCCCGGCAGGTCGTTGCCCGGGAACAGCAGCGGCTGCTCGATCGCCCCGGTCGCGTACACGTGGCGCTCGGCCCGCACCTGGTGGAGGGTGTCGCCCTGCCACACGGGCACGAGCCCGTCGAACGCGCCGAGCGCGGAGGCGCCGGTGAGCAGCTCCACCCCGGCCGCGCGGGCACGCTCCGCCAGCTCGCGCGCGTCGTCGTGGCCGCCCTCGGCGAGCAGCCGGCCGCCAGGCTCCGGGCCCTCCTCCGCGAGCACCACGTCCGCCCCGAGCCCCGCGGCCGCCGTGGCGGCGGCGAGCCCCGCGGCGCCGCCGCCCACCACCAGCACGTCGGCGTGGCGGCGGCGGTACTCCGTCCGCCACTCGCGCTCCGGCTGCCGGCGGCGCAACCGGCCCAGTCCGGCCGCGAGGCGGAGGACCTTCTCGTACAGCGGCCAGAGGCGCCGCGGGCGGATGAACGTCTTGTAGTAGAAGCCCGGGGGCGTAAACGGGCCGCCGACCAGATCGGTGGCCCGCATGACATCGAACTCGAGCGACGGCGAGGCGTTCATGTGCTCCACGCGCATGCCCTCGCGCACGGGCGCGACGCAGGCCCGGACGCCGGGCGCCTCGTCCACCTGCACGAGGCAGTTGGGGCACTGGCCGGCGCAGCAGAGAAGACCCCGCCGCCGGTGGTACTTGAAGCTGCGCGAGAACGTGCGCTGCCCGGCGGCGTAGAGCGCCGACGCGATCGTGTCGCCCTCGAGCGCCTCCACCCGCCGTCCGTCGAAGACGAAGCTGAGCGGGCGGCCGCGCTCGATCCGCTCGCCGGGCTGCGGGGGCAGCCGGGTCACCTGCCGCCCCCTCCCAGGTCCGGCGGCCCGCCGTCTCCGATGGCCGGCGGCCGATCGCCGGGCAGCTCGACGAGGAGGACCTCGTTCGTGCGGGTGTCGCGCTCGGCCTGGAACCACGCCCCGCAGCCCGAGCGGTGGACCCACCACTCCCGCTGAACGCCGGCCACGTTGCGCCGGAAGTAGTTGTACGCCCCGAGCTCGCGCTTCCCCGGCCGCTCCTTCGGGCGCGGGTTCACCTCACCGCCGAAGCCGAAGTCGGTGACCTCCCGCGGGCCGCAGTTGGGACAGGTCAGGACGTAGGACATCGATGGTCAGGCCTCGGCCCGGCGCTCAGGCGCCGGCCGCGGGCATGGTAGTACAAATAGGTTCAACTGTTAACACTGCCGTCGGCGCCGCCTGGGACCCACCCGGTCCCGGCCAGCGGCACGCGAGCCATCGCGGCGGCCTCGACGTTCAGGGCCACGAGATCCTCGGGCTCCAGGTTCAGGACATGCGACTTGCCGCACGCCCTGGCGATCGTCTGCGCCTCGAGCACCATCGCGCGCAGGTAGTTCGCGAGCCGCCTGCCACCGAGCTCGGGGTCGAAACGAGCCGCGAGCTCGTCGTCCTGGGTCGAGATCCCCGCCGGGTCGCGCCCCTCGTGCCAGTCGTCGTAGAACCCGGCCGAGGTGGCGATCTCCCCGTAGCCCTCCTCGTACGCCGGCGAGTTGTCACCGAGCGCGATGATCGCGGCCACCCCGATCGACGCCGCGTCGGCGCCGAGCGCCAGCGCCTTGGCCACGTCGGCGCCGGAGCGGATCCCGCCCGAGACGACGAGCTGGACGCGCCGGTGCATGTCGAGGTCCTGCAACGCGTCGACCGCGGGTCGGATGGCCGCGAGGGTCGGGATGCCGACGTGTTCGATGAAGACCTCCTGGGTGGCGGCGGTCCCGCCCTGCATCCCGTCGAGCACGACCACGTCGGCGCCCGCCTTCACGGCGAGGGCCACGTCGAAATACGGCCGCGTGGCCCCGATCTTCACGAAGATCGGCTTCTGCCAGTCCGTGATCTCGCGCAGCTCGTGGATCTTGATCTCGAGGTCGTCGGGGCCGGTCCAGTCGGGGTGCCGGCAGGCGCTTCGCTGGTCGATTCCCTTCGGGAGGTCGCGCATCTCGGCCACTCGGTCGGAGATCTTCTGGCCGAGGAGCACGCCACCGCCGCCCGGCTTGGCGCCCTGGCCGACCACGATCTCGATCGCGTCGGCGCGGCGCAGGTCGTCGGGGTTCATCCCGTAGCGCGAGGGGAGCAGCTGGTACACGAGCACGTTCGAGTGCTCGCGCTCCTCGGGGGTCATGCCGCCGTCGCCCGTGGTCGTGCTCGTCCCGACCTCGCTCGCGCCCCGCCCGAGCGCCTCCTTCGCCGGGCCGGACAGCGCCCCGAAGCTCATCCCGGCGATCGTGATGGGGATCCGAAGGTGGAGGGGCCGGGCGGCGTGGCGGTCGCCCAGGACCACGTCGGTGTCGCAGCGCTCGCGGTAGCCCTCGAGCGGGTAGCGCGACATGCTGGCCCCGAGGAACAGGAGGTCGTCGAAGTGCGGGACGGCGCGCTTGGCCCCGAACCCCCTGATGTCGTAGATGCCCTCACGGGCGGCACGGTGGATCTCGTGGATCACGTCCCGATCGAACAGCGCCGACTCGCGCAGTCCGGGCCGCCAGCCGCGGCGCGCCGCGCGGCGCTCGAGCTCGTCGCGGGACTTTCCGAGCGTGTCGAACTCGGCCACGGCTAGTACGCGCCCGCGTTGTCCACCCGGAAGTTGTAGAGGCGCCGCGCCGAGCCGTAGCGGCGGAACTCGGACGGCTCGACGTCCTCGACGCCCGCCCGGTCGAGCAGCGCCCCCAGCTCGGCGACGTGCCGCTCGGCCATCTCCTTCTCGACGCAGTCCGCCCCGAGCCCCGCGACCTCGCCGCGCACGTAGAGGTGCGCCTCGTAGATCGAGTCGCCGAGCGCCTCGCCGGCGTCGCCGCACACGACGAGGCGGCCCTTCTGGGCCATGAACGCGCTCATGTGCCCGACGGAGCCGCGCACGACGATGTCGACGCCCTTCATCGAGATGCCGCAGCGGGCGGCGGCGTCCCCCCTGATGACGAGCAGGCCGCCGCGGCCGGTTGCGCCGGCCGACTGGCTCGCGTTGCCGTCGACGACCACCTCCCCGGACATGAGGTTCTCGGCCGCCCCGGTCCCGCAGTTGCCGTGCACGCGCACCGCGGCGCGCTTGTTCATGCCGGCGCAGTAGTAGCCCACATGGCCCTCCACGTCGACCTCGATATCGGCGTCGATGCCGGCCGCGACCGCGTGGGCCCCCCGCGGGTTCAGGACCCGCCAGCGCCGCGGCCCACCGCCGTCGACCGCGTGCAGCGCGGCGTTCAGCTCACGCAGAGGGGTGTCGGCGAGGTCGACCGTCCGGGCGATGGTGCTCACGTCGCGGTCCGCGTCCGCTCCCAGACGTAGACCCTGCCCGGCTCGGGCTCCCAGACGTCCGCCCGCTCGGCCCCCGGGAGAACCGCTATCGCCCGGTACTCGGAGGCCATCGCGACCCACTCGTCGGTCTCCGCCATCACCGCGGGCTTGCAGGCGATCGGGTCGCGCAGCACCGCGAAGCCGTCGGCCGTGCCGACGGCGAACGTGTAGAAGCCGTCCAGGGCGCTGAGGCAGCCCTCGAGCGCCTGCTCGAGCGACGCCCCCTCGCGCAGCCGCTGCGTGAGGTAGCCGGCGGCCACCTCGGAGTCGTTGTCGGTTCTGAACTCGATCCCACCGCGGCGGAGCCGCCGGCGCAGCCGGTTGTGGTTCGACAGCGACCCGTTGTGGACGAGGCAGAGGTCGAGCCCGGTCGAGAACGGGTGGGAGTGCTCGGTCGTCACGCGGCTCTCGGTCGCCATCCGGGTGTGCCCGAGGGCGTGGCTTCCCTGCATCTCGGCGAGCGCGAACCGCTCGACGAACCGGCGCGGCGAGCCTTCCTCCTTGTAGATCTCGATCGTCTGGCCCGCGCTCATCACCCGCAGCTCCGGGAACCGGGCCCGGAGCCACGCCTCCGCCTCCGGGGGCTCGGTGTCCACGAGGATCACGGCGTGACTGGCGCGCACCTCCGGCTCGCCGGCGCCGAACGCCTCGTCGAGCGCGTCCCGCACGCCGTCCCAGTCGTACCCGGGGGCGGGCTCGAGCAGCGAGACCTTGCACGCGCCGGCGGGCGCGGGGTCGCGATAGAAGGCGACGCCCGCGCTGTCCGGGCCGCGGTCGCTCAGCTGGAGCAGCATCTCGCCGAGATGGCCGCCGAGCTCCTCGCTCACCTCCAGCGACTTCGAGAAGAGTCCTGCAATCCCACACATACGCACTCTGTCTGCGAGCCGAGTCTAGGGGCGCCTCGCACACAAGCCCATGGGGCGCGGCGCACAATTCGCGGGTGCGGAGTGTGAGGTTTACACATTGGCCACACGCCCGGAAGGGGATAGGTTTCGCCGACTACGGATCTGAATCAAGTAATTCGAAATCCGCGAGCGAAGCGACCGGATTTGCCGGCCATGTCCGGCCAACCCTTCACCGCGCCCGAGTCGCGGGCGGACGTGGAGCGCTACATCCGGGAGAACGACGTCGAGTTCCTCTTCGCGCAGTTCGTGGACATGTACGGAAAGCCGAACGCGAAGCTCGTGCCGGCGCGGCTTCTCGACGATCTCCTGGCCGAGGGCGCCGGCTTCGCCGGCTTCGCTGCAGGCGCGATCGGCCAGCAGCCGAACGACCCGGACATGGCGGCGATGCCGGACATCACGACGCTCACCCCGCTCCCCTGGCGCCCCGGTGTGGCCCGCTTCGCGTGCGACGTCCACGTGGAAGGCGAGGAGTGGCCGTACTGCCCGCGCACGATCCTGCGCCGGCAGCTCGAGCGGGCACGCTCGCTCGGCTACGAGTTCATGCTCGGAACCGAGCTCGAGTACTTCCTGATCCGGCAGCGCGACGACGGCTCGATCGAGCTCGCCGACCCGCTCGACAACCTGGATCAGCCCTGTTACGACATGCGCGGCCTGACCCGCAACCTCGACTTCGTCTCCGAGGTGGCGCGCAACATCACCTGGCTCGGATGGAACAACTACGCCACCGACCACGAGGACGCGAACGGCCAGTTCGAGCAGAACTTCGACTTCGCGCCCGCGCTCACCACCTGCGACCGGGCGATCTTCTTCCGCTACATGGTCGAGTCGCTGGCGCAGGAGCGCGGCCTGCTCGCGACCTTCATGCCGAAGCCCTTCGACCACCTCACGGGCAACGGAGCGCACTTCCACATGAGCCTGTGGCGGGACGGCGAGAACCTGTTCGAGGCGGACCCGGCGGACGACCCGCATGGCATGGGCCTATCGGAGCCGGCCTACCACTTCATCGGCGGGCTGAAGGCTCACGCCAAGGCCTACATCGCGGTCACCGCGCCCACCGTCAGCTCCTACAAGCGGCTCGTGGTGGGCACCCGCAGCGGCTCGAGCTGGGCGCCCGTGTACGTGAGCTACGGCTACAACAACCGGACCCAGATGCTGCGCGTCCCGGCCCCCGGCCGGGTGGAGGACCGCACCGTCGACGGCTCGTGCAACCCGTATCTGGGAGCGGCGGTGGTGCTGGCGGCCGGCCTCGACGGCATCGAGCGGAAGCTCGACCCCGGCGAGCCGACCACCGAGTTCAACCTGCACGAGCTGAGCGAGGAGCGTCGGGCCGAGCTCGGCGTGGAGCTCCTACCCGCCAACCTGCTCGACGCCACCCGCGAGCTCGAGCGCGACGACGTCCTGCGGGCCGCGCTCGGCGCCACCGGCCGCGAGGACTACGTGGACTACTTCGTGCGCACGAAGCAGGCCGAGTTCAAGGAGTGGCACGACCAGGTGACCCGCTGGGAGATCGACCGCTACCTGCAGCTGTTCTGAGCTCCACCGACGCTTGACGCTCGCGCCCGCCGGTTGCCGGTGCCCGGCGCGTGACCTCGCGCGGCGGGACACGTCCGAACGCGGCGGCCTGGTCCCGGTCGGGCCAAGGTGCACAGAGTTGTGGGGGTCATAGGACCAAAAGCCTGGGCACCATTGCCGTCATCAGTCGGATCGGCCGCGCGGGTACCGTCGCAATGGTTCGACGCCCATGGTCGACGGCGCACAGCTAGGCGGTCGGGGGCAGCTCCACCAGCGCGCGCTCGGCGGCCGCACCTCCGATTCCGCCAGCCTCGAGCGCCTCGCGCCAGTCGGTGTAGGAGCGCCACCACCCCACCCGGCCGTCATGCATTCGCGCGAGCCAGGCGCCGCCGCCTGCCTCGAGCTCGACCCCACTGGTGCGGCCGACCGCGTGCCAGCCGCCCAACCCCAGCGCGGAGGTGCCGAAGTCGAAGACCCGCTCGAGCCGTGTCTCGAAGACCTTCCAGTCCAGCTCGAGAGACCGTAGCCACCGCCGCACGCCGGATCGTCCGGCGTAGGCCGGGCCCTCGAGCGCCGCCAGGATCGGGAGAAACTCGACCTCGGGGTGCATGAGGTCAACGAGAGCCTCCGCGTCCCGTCGGTTGACGGCCTCGAGGACCAGGCGCAGCGCTTCGGCGGCGGAGCGAGTCACCCTTGGTCGGGCTCCACGTTCTGGTTGATGTGGAACATGTTGTACGGGTCGTAGATCGCCTTGATGCGGGCGAGCCGATCGTAGTTGTCGCGATAGCTCGCTCGCACGCGGTCCTGACCCTCGTCCATCATCATGTTCACGTAGGCGCCGCCGGACGAGTGCGGGTGGAGCGCCTCGAAGTAGTCGATGCTCCATTTGCGGATGGCGTCCGCGTTCTCCGGGTCGGGGTCGACGCCGGCGTAGACGGTCGCCCAGTTCGCGTCCCGGTAGCTCCAGGGCGTGTCGGATGGGGCGAGGTCGTGGGCCGCCCCGTCCACGGGGTACAGGTGCATCGTGGACTTCAGGGTCGGCATCTCCTGCCCGAAGCGGGCATGGAGCCGGACCGCCTCGTCGGGCACCTCCCTCACGAAGTCGGCGCGCCAGTACCACTGATCGCCGTGTGGGTAGAGCCCGTCGAAGGCGCTCTGCAGCGCCGGGTGGGGCATCGAGTGCGGCCCGTGCATGAGCGGCTCGGGTGCCGAGTCGAGCAGCGGGGCCATGGCCTTCGCGGCCTCCTCCTCCGAGCCGAGAAAGCACCATACGACGCCGCAGACCTTGCGCATGTGGATCTCCTCCGGGAACGGCGGCGCCGGCGGCACGGTGTGGAAGGCGAAGAACCCGTTCAGCTCGCGCGGGGCCTCTGGCAGGAACTCCCGATAGGCGGAGAGGACCTCGGCGGCCTGCTCGACGGGCCAGAACGTCGGGCCACCCACGACCACGTCGACCGGGTGGAGCCGGAACAGGAACGAGGTGACGACGCCGAAGTTGCCGCCACCGCCGCGTACCGCCCAGTAGAGGTCGGGGTGCTCGTCGGCGCTCGCGCGCACACGCTCGCCGTTCGCGAGCACCATCTCGGCCTCCAGCAGGTTGTCGATCGTCAGGCCGTACCTGCGCGTCAGGTGGCCCAGGCCGCCGCCGAGGGTGAGGCCACCGACGCCGGTGGTCGAGATGATCCCGCTCGGCACGGCCAGACCGTGCTCGTTAGTCGCCCGGTCGACCTCGCCCCAGGTGCAGCCACCGCCCACGCGGACGGTCCGCGCCTCCGGATCGACCTGCACGTCCCGCAGCAGCGAGAGGTCGGCGACCACGCCGTCGTCGACGGTGCCGAGCCCCGCGCCGTTGTGGCCGCCGCCGCGGACGGCCAGGTCGATGTCGCGGTCGCGGACGAACTCCACGACGCGCACCACGTCGTCGGGCCCGGCGCAGCGTGCGATGAGAGCGGGCCGCTTGTCGATCATGCCGTTGTAGACTGCGCGTCCTTCGTCGTAGCGCTTGTCCTCCGGCCCGATCAGCTGTCCGGCGAAACCGGCGCCAAGCTCCCTGCGCGCCGCCTCAGCCGCGCTCGTCAACGTGCTCATGCTGCCTCCTTGGGTTGCGTCGTTCCAAAAGGCAGGCGTGAACCCGGATGGAACGATTGTGGCGTCGGGCCGCGGAACGGGGTTACAGGCGCCAGGCCGGCGGTGCCTCGCCGGGCGGGGCGTACGAGCAGAAGCGGCCGGTCCGGATCGAGGCCGTCAGGTGCTCGCCGAGCGCGGGCGACTGGCGCTCGATCAGCTTGATCGCCGTCCGAATCGCCTTTGTCACGTTGACCCGAGCCCGCTCGGCGGGCGACGACTGCGGGCGGTCGCGCCCGCCGAGGCCCGCCGCGCGCGCGAGCTCGCTCACGAGCGCGTCGATCTCCTCCTCGAGCCGCGCAGCCCGTTCGTCGTCGCCGAAGCCCCGCGCCTCCTCGAGGTCGCCGCTCAGCTCGTCGAGACGGGCCCGGTACTCCTCCCGCGCTCGGGCGTCGAGGATGGGGCCGAGGTCGCCGGGCTGCCCCACGCGTAGGCCGTCCCCGGCCGCGCGAGCTCGGCCGGCGCCATCCGTCCAGCCCTCGACGGCGGACACGAGCTCGAGGACATGGACGTCCCTTCCGGGGCCGCCGAGGAGGCATGCGATGTAGCGGAGGCCCTTCACGTCGCGCAGGTTGGCCGTCTCCCCGGCGTAGGCCAGTGCCCAGAAGTCGCCCTCGCGGGCGAAGCGCGCCGCGCCGTCGCCGTCCGCGGCGACCGGCTCGAGGGTGGCCCGGCGCAGGACCCATTCGAGCCCGAGGTCCTCGCCGAGGCGGCGCGCCGCATCGAGGAGGGCGGCGGCACGTTCGGCGTCGCCCGGGCGCGAGCGCGCCATCACCGCGCGGGCGTACTCGAGCAGCACGCGCACCCGGATGGCCCTCGCACCGAGCCGGTCGCAGCATGCAAGCGCCGTCTCGAAGTGCTCGTCGGCATCGTCCCACCGCTCCAGCATGGCGGCGACCATCCCAAGCCGCAGGGCCACGGGCCCGAACGGCTGCTGGACATAGGACGACGCATTGCGGTCCGCGAACGGCAGCAGGAGCTCGTAGAGGCGCCGGGCGCGCGCGTCGTCCTCCACGAGGACGCAGGCTTCGGCGAGCGCGCAAAGCCGGAGGAGCCACAACAGGTCACGCGGGATGTCCGTGAAGCCGCGGCCGACGTGTCGGGCGATCTCGGCGGCGGCGGCGCTGCGATCGCCGCGCTCGGCCGCGGCGATCGCGTCGCGCCAGCGCGGCACCCACGGGAAACGCTCGCCGTGGTCGTCGATCTCCGGCCAGTGTTCGTCGAGCCGGCCCTGGGCCCACCGAATCGCGTGGAGCTGCGCGTACTCGTAGAGATACGTCGCGTATTCGCTGTGCCGAAGCCGGGCTATTCGGAGGGCCTCGCGCGCCAGCCGCTCCGCGTCGTCGAAACGCCCGTCGAGCGAGGCGCGGATGACCTGGAGGCAGACGCCGTGCCAGCGATAGAAGGGCTGCTGTAGCCGCTCGGCGAGCCCGGTCAACGCGGTGATCTCGACGTCGATGCCGGGACCGTCGCACAGCTCGAGGAAGCAATGGAAGCGGGAGTTGTGGGCCAGGAACGCGGCCTCCTCGCTGCCGAGCTCGGCCGCCACCGCGAGCATCTCCTTGGTCCCCTCGAGCCGCTCGTGGACCATCTCCGGGGCTCCGAGCGCCCAGTGACGGGCGTGCAGGGCCGTGATCAGCGCCCCGGAGTCCCCGAGCCGGCGGGACATCTCGACGGCCTCGGTGCTCAGCTCGATGCGCCGCTCGACCTCATACGAGGCGGACATCTCGACGGCCAGGCGCGAGAGCACCCGGGCGCGGAGAGGACTGTCGTCCGGGGGGAGCGCCGCAAGCGCTTCCTCGAGGAGGCCGATCCCCGTCGCCCCCGCCTCGAAGCGCGCGAACAGCAGGAATCCGCCGAGCCCGATCACGTATCCGAGTGCGGCGCGGGCGAGCATCTGGCCGTCCCCGAGGCGGCGCGCGAGCTGCACGGCTTCCTCGAAGCTCGCGCGCGCGGCGCGGGTGTCGCCGGCTCTCCAACGGGCGTCGCCCAGGCGGAGGAGGAGCTCGCAGCGACGCTCGGCGGAAGCGCCGCCGCCCGTCCCGAGCAGGCCGAGGGCGCGCTCGTAGTGGCCCGCCGCGTCCTCGTTGGCGAGCAGGCCGGCCGCGCGGTCGCCCGCTCGGACCAGGTAGTCGATCGCCGCGGCCACGTCGCCGATCGGGGCGGCGAGCGTGAGGTGGTGGGCGATCTCCGAGAGGTGGGGGTCGAGGTCGTTCCGGTGGAGCTCCTCGATCACGGCGCCGATCGTGCGATGGAGCTCGAGACGCTCGGCGAGAGCCAGGTCCTCGTAGAGCGTCTCCCGGATCAGCTCGTGAACGAACGCGTACCGGCGCGGCACCGCGGGGTCCTCGGAGACCACGCCGGCATCGTCGGCCTCGGCGAGGACGTCGAGGAGACGGCCGATGCCGAGCTCGCTGGTGCGCTCCAGGACGCCGAGCCCGAACTCGCGGCCGACAACGGCGGCCACGCGCAGAGTCCCGACCGCGTCCTCGGAGAGGCCGGAGAGGCGCTGCCGCAGGAGCGTCCGGACCTCCTCCGGCACGCGCCCCACAGGGTCGAGCACAGCGTCCGACCCGGGAGGACCGTTTCGGACCATCAGCCGCGCGGCCTCGCCCACGAAGAACGGATTGCCGCCGCTCAGCACGTGGAGGTGGGTGGCCGCGGACGGGGACGGGTCCTTTCCGGTCAGGGCGGCGAGGTACTCGCGGACGTCGTCGATCTCGAGGCCCTGGAGCGAGACCCGCGTGGCCACCCGAACGAGCTCCGCGAACAGCTCGGGCCGTTCGTGCTGCCGCGCCTCCTGCTCGCGGTACGAGCCCACGACGAGGACGGGCGCGTCGGCCACGGCCTCGCTCACGAACCGAAGCAGGACGAGCGACGGCGAGTCCGCCGCGTGGAGGTCGTCGAGCGCGACGACGAGCGGGCGCGTCCGCGCCACCCCGACGAGGAACTCGGCCGCGGCGTCGAACAGCCGGAAGCGCGTGGTCGCCGGGTCGACGGCGCCGCTCGCGCCGGCCGCGAGCAGCTCGAGGTCCCCGCCCAGCCCGCGCACGGCCTGGATCCAGGGCCAGTACGCCGGCGCGCCCCCATACTCCCAGCACCGGCCCGAGGCCACCTGCCAGCCGCGGGCGACGGCCTGGCGGGTGACCTCCAGCAGCAACCGGGTCTTGCCGATCCCGGGCTCGCCGCTCACGAGGAAGAGGCGGCCGCGGCCCTCGCCCGCGTCGTCGAGTGCGGCGCGGAGCTCCTCGAGCTCGCGCGCTCTGCCGACGAATGGTCTTGCCGCCGCCCGCCCCGACGAGCCCTGCGGGGGCGCGAGGTCCTTGCTCATCGCGAGGGACAGTCTCTCAACAGCGTGGAGAATCGTCGACCGCTGCCGCTGTCGTCCTCGTATCAAGGTGTGCTCCTTGTGGATTCGGACGCCGGGCGTGGCGCGCGTATTCCCCCAGACGCGACGAGCCCCGCCGAGGGCGGGGCTCGTCTCAGTCTCGGCTGTGCCCGATCGACGCTACTTGTCGGGCTCGCCCCCGCCCTCGGGCGGCGGCGGGGCGTCCGGGATCTCGGGCAGCACCTCGGGCTCGTCGGGCAGGTCCGACTCGCCGGCGGGCTCCTCGGGCGCGGGCTCGTCCGAGCTCTCGCCGTCGCCGCCCTTGGCGCCGACGCCGACCGCCTCGCGGGTGCGGGGCTTGACGATCGAGATCTTCACCTCGCGGACGTCCGTGTCGGTGGACTCCGCGAGCTTCGCCCGCTCGTCCTCGCTCATGCGGTCGATCTCGACCGTCGATCCGGGCGGCATCGACTGCGAGAGCACCTCGTCCGCCAGGGGATCCTCGATGTAGCGCTGGATCGCCCGCCGCAGCGGGCGGGCGCCCATCGCGGGATCCCAGCCCTTCTCTACGAGCAGGTCGGCCGCCTGGTCCGTGAGGTTCAGCGACAGCTCGCGCTCCGCCAGCGACTCGCGGATCCGCTTGAGGAGGAGCTCCACGATCAGGGTGATCTCCTCCTTCGTGAGCTTGTGGAAGACGATGACCTCGTCGATCCGGTTGAGGAACTCGGGCCGGAACACCTTCTTCAGCTCGCCCATGATCCGGTTCTTCATGTCCTCGTACGTGATCCCGGTCTCGTCGCCCACCGTGAAGCCGATGCCGGTGTTCTTCGAGATCTCCTGGGCGCCGACGTTCGAGGTCATGATCACGATCGAGTTGCGGAAATCGACCGTGCGCCCCTGGGCGTCCGTGAGCCGGCCGTCCTCGAGGATTTGCAGCAGGATGTTGAAGACGTCCGGGTGCGCCTTCTCGATCTCGTCGAGCAGGAGCACGCTGTACGGCTTGCGCCGCACCGCCTCCGTGAGCTGGCCGCCCTCGTCGTAGCCGATGTAGCCGGGCGGCGAGCCGACTAGCCGCGACACGGAGTGCTTCTCCATGTACTCGGACATGTCGATGCGCACCATCGCGTCCTCGTCGCCGAACAGGAACTCCGCGAGCGTGCGCGCCAGCTCGGTCTTCCCGACGCCGGACGGGCCGAGGAAGATGAACGAGCCGGTGGGGCGCTTCGGGTCTTTGAGGCCGGCCCGGGAGCGGCGGATGGCCTTCGAGACCGCCTCGATGGCGGCGTCCTGGCCGATCACCCGCTTGTGGAGCTCGTCCTCCATGCGCATGAGCTTCTGGGTCTCGGCCTCGGTGAGCTTGAACACCGGGATGCCGGTCCACATGGAGACGATGTCGGCGATCTCCTCCTCGCCGATCTCGGGGCGCTCCCCGGACTCGCCGGAGCGCCACTGCTCCTCGAGCTCACGCTTCTTGTTCGTGAGCTGACGCTCCTTGTCGCGCAGGTTCGCGGCCTTCTCGAACTCCTGCGCCTCGATCGCCGCCTCCTTGTCGCGCCGCGTCGTCTCGATCTCCTCCTCGAGATCGCGGTACACGGGCGGGGCGGTCATCGACTTGATCCGCGCGCGCGAGGCGGCCTCGTCGATCAGGTCGATCGCCTTGTCGGGCAGGAAGCGGTCGGAGATGTAGCGGTCGGCCAGCTCGGCGGCGGCCTCCAGCGCCTCGTCGATGATCCCGACCCGGTGGTGCTGCTCGTAGCGGTCGCGCAGCCCCTTGAGGATCTGGACCGTCTCCTCGATGGTGGGCTGGTCCACGCGGATCTGCTGGAAGCGCCGCTCGAGCGCCGAGTCGCGCTCCAGGTATTTGCGGTACTCGTCGAGCGTGGTGGCGCCGATCGTCTGGAGCTCGCCGCGAGCCAGCGCCGGCTTGAGGATGCTCGCCGCGTCGATCGCGCCCTCGGCGGCGCCCGCCCCGACGAGGTTGTGCAGCTCGTCGATGAACAGGATGATGTCGCCGCGCTGGGTGATCTCCTTCATCACCTTCTTGAGGCGCTCCTCGAACTCGCCGCGGTACTTCGAGCCGGCCACGAGAGCGGCCAGGTCGAGCGTGTAGATCTGCTTGTTCTTCAGCAGCTCGGGCACCTCGCCGCTCGTGATTCGCTGGGCGAGTCCCTCGACCACGGCGGTCTTGCCCACGCCCGGCTCGCCGATCAACACCGGGTTGTTCTTGGTGCGGCGCGAGAGGATCTGCATGATCCGCTCGATCTCGGTCTCCCGGCCGACCACCGGGTCGAGCTTGCCCTCGGCGGCGAGCTTGGTGAGGTTGCGGCCGAACTGGTCGAGCAGCTTCGAGGACTTCTTGCCCTCGCCCTGCTGGCCGGCGCCCGCCGCGGCGCGGCCCTGGCGCCCGCCCGGGCCGGAGAGCATGCGGATTACTTCGTTGCGGATCTTCTCCGAGTCGGCGTCGAAATCGAGCAGGATGCGCGCGGCGACCCCCTCGTTCTCGCGCACGAGGCCGAGCAGGATGTGCTCGGTGCCGATGTAGTTGTGGCCCAGGCTCAGCGCCTCGCGCAGCGCGAGCTCGAGCACCTTCTTGGCGCGTGGGGTGAACGGGATCTGGCCGGAGGTGACCTCCTCGCCAGAGCCGACGATACGGACGACCTGGGCGCGCACTCGCTCCACCGTGATGTCGAGGGACTCGAGGACGCGAGCGGCCAGACCCTCCTCCTCGCGGAGCAGGCCGAGCAGGATGTGCTCCGTGCCGATGTAGTTGTGCTTGAGGATGCGGGCCTCCTCCTGGGCGAGGACGACCACCTGCCGGGCCCGTTCGGTGAAGCGCTCAAACACGGTTCCTTGCCTATCTGTCGGGTGCGTCGGGGTCGGCTACGGCCCCTCCCCTTTCCCTGTCTATCGGTGTATACGCGAATCTGCGGGAAGCGGATAGGTCTCGCCGGCCACCGAGGCGAGTCTACCAACGCCCTCCAAGCCTCCTTTTGGGCTTAACGGAGCTGTAAATGCCACTTCCCGGCGGGAATTTGCGGGTCCCGGAAGGGTCCGAGCAGCTACGCTCGGCGCCGTGAGAGTGGCCTTTTCCTCGATCGTGGTCGCCCTGGCGCTCGTCGCCGGCGGGCTCGCCTGCGGGGGAGACGATGCGGACGACGAGTTCAAGCAGCAGTACAACGAGGCCGTCCGGCCGCTCAGCGAGCTCGGGGACGACGTGGTTGCGTCGCTGGGCGGCGCCCAGGGCCAGTCGGACCGGGAGATCGCGAACCAGTTCGACGAGCTCTCCGACCGCTTCGCGCGCACGCGTCAGAACCTCACCCGGCTCGATCCGCCGGGGGACGCCGAGGACGAGTTCGACGAGCTGCTCGGCTCCCTGAAGCAGACCGTCGGAGACCTCCGCGCGGTCGCGGCGGCGGCGCGCGAGGGCGATCCGGCGGAGGCGCAGGAGGCGACGGAGGCGCTCGTCGAGACGGGCCAGGAGGTCCGGCGGGCGGAGGACGCCTTCAGGGACGCGGTCGGCGGCTGACCGCGCCGGTCAGGTCCGCATCGCGGGGAAGAGCACGACCTCCCGGATCGACGTCCGGCCGCTCAGGATCATCACCAGGCGGTCGATGCCGATGCCGATGCCGCCGGTCGGGGGCATCCCGTGCTCGAGGGCCCGCACGAAGTCCTCGTCGTAGGGCTGTGTCTCCTCGTCGCCGGCGGCCTCGTCCGCCCGCTGCTGCTCGAAGCGGGCCCGCTGCTCGTCCGGGTCGTTCAGCTCGGTGAAGGCGTTCGCGAACTCCATGCCCGCCGCGAAGCACTCGAAGCGCTCGACGAGGCCGGGCTCCGAGCGGTGGTCCTTCGCGAACGGGGACAGCTCCTTCGGGTAGTCGAGGACGAAGGTCGGGTCCCGGAGCTCGGGCTCGACGTGCCTGGACAGCAGCGCGTCGATTCGCTTGCCGCGGGTCCCGTCGCCGGGCAGCTCGTCCGTCTCGATGTCGAGCCCGGTCCTCTCCCTGATCGCGTCCCGAAGCGTGGCCCGCCTCCACGGCGGGCTGAAGTCGATCGGGCCGGGGTAGCCGACGTCCTCCGCCACGTAGGCGATCAGCTCCTCGAGCCGCCGCGCGATGTCCTCGTAGTCGGCGTACGCCTCGTACCACTCGAGCATCGTGAACTCGGGGTTGTGCTTGTGCGAGATGCCCTCGTTCCGGAAGTCCTTGCCGATCTCGTAGACGCGCTCGAGGCCGCCCACGATCAGCCGCTTGAGATAGAGCTCGTCGGCGATGCGCAGGAACAGGTCGCGGTCGAGCGCGTTGTGGTGCGTGACGAACGGGCGGGCCAGCGCGCCGCCGTAGAGCGGCTGCAGGATCGGGGTCTCCACCTCCACGAAGCCGCGCTCGTCGAGCCAGCGCCGGATCGCACGCACCACGCGGGAGCGCAGGATGAACAGCTCGCGGATCTCCTCGTTGGCGATCAGGTCGAGCTCGCGGTGCCGGTAGCGGGTCTCTACGTCCCCGAGCCCGTGGAACTTCTCGGGCGGCGCGCGAAGCGACTTGGCGAGGAGCGTCCATCCGGTGGCGCGCAGGCTGAGCTCGCCGCGCCGTGACTTGAAGGCGACGCCGTCGACCCCGATCAGGTCGCCCAGGTCGAGGGAGGTCAGCGTGTCGAAGGACTCCTCGCCGAGCACGTCGCGCTTCGCGTGGACCTGGAGCTTGCCGCTTCGATCCTGGACGTCGAGGAAGGCGGCGCCGCCGTGGCCGCGGCGGGCGGTGAGTCGCCCCGCGATCCGGTACGCGGCGTCGGTCTCCTCTCCCGGGGCGAGGTCGTCGTGCTCCTCGTGCACGCGTGCGATGGGCGTGACGTCCTCGAAACGGCGCGGGAAGGGGTCGACGCCCTGAGCGCGGATGCGCTCGAGCTTCGCCCGGCGGTCGTCCACGGCCTGGAACTTAGTGCTCGGCCCGGGTCCGCCGGGCCCTCAGCGCTCGATCTTGGTGATCTTGAGCTTGCGGGCCGGGCCGCGCGGCACCGGGACCGTGACGGTCTCCCCGCGCCTGCGGCCGAGCAGGGCCTTGCCGACCGGCGACTCGTTCGAGAGCTTGTTGCTCGACGGATCCGCCTCCGCGGAGCCGACGATCCTGAACTTCGTGGACTTGTCGGTCTTCTGGTCCTTCACGTGGACCGTCACGCCTACTCCCACGGCGTCCGTGTCCACGGACCGCTGGTCGATGACGCGGGCGTTGCGGAGCTGCTCCTCGAGATCGGCGATCTGCTTCTCGAGCATCGCCTGCTCGTTCTTGGCGTCGTCGTACTCGGAGTTCTCGGCGATGTCGCCGAACTCGCGGGCTTCCTTGATGCGCTCGGCGACCTCGCGCCGGCGCGCGCCCCTGAGGTGCTCGATCCTCGACTTGAGCTCCTCGAGGCCTTCTGGGGTGAGAACTGTGTCGCGTGTCATGAGAAAACCCTCCCGTTAGCTCCTCGCGACCGCTTACTCGCTCGCCGATGGCTTCCTGGAGGGACCGGGCAGTCTAGCAGCGGCGTGAAGGCCCGATCAGGCGGCGAGAACCCGCTCTGCGCGGGCGATTTCGGACAGTGCGGCGCGCGCGTGAAGCGTGGTCGGAGCGGTGATCAGCGGCAGCCGAGCGCGCCGCGTGAGGCCCATCGAATCGGCGTACCACGGGTAGAACTTGCGGAGGTAGCGGCCCGCGCGCTCCGCGCCGAGGTGGTCCTCGGCGCAGACGATCACCCACTCGAGCTCCTCGGCCACCTCGGCCCGCGCCGGCCGCCCGGTATAGGCGCCCAGGAGGCGGGCGAACCGCCACGGGTTGCCGAGGGAGCCACGGGCCAGCATCACGGCCTCGGCGCCGCTGTCCTCGAACGCGCTGAGGACTTCTTGGTCGGTGGACAGCCCACCCGACACGATCACGGGCACCGGCAGAGACTCCGCGAGCTTCCGAGCCAGCGCGTAGTCGGGCCGGCCCGAGTGCTGCTGCGACGCGTGGCGCGGGTGGAAGGCGACGCCCGCGACGCCCGCCTCGTCCACCAGGCGGCGCGCCAGGTCGACGCCGTCGCGGTCGCCCGGCTCCCGCCCCGGGCGGAGCTTCACGGTCACCGGCAGGCCGCTCCCGTCGCCCGCCGCCCGGGCGATCGCCACGGCGCGCCGCGGGTCCGCGAGCAGGGCGGCGCCCGCTCCGGTCTTGCACACCTTCCGCACCGGGCAGCCCATGTTCAGGTCGATCAGGTCGGCGCCGGCCGCGGCGGCCATCGCCGCGGCCTCGCGCATCACCGCGGGGTCGTGGCCGAAGAGCTGGATCGACACCGGATGCTCGTCGGGATGGATGCGGAGGAACTCCCGGATCGTCCGCGGATTTCCGTGCGCCAGCCCGAAGCTCGACACCATCTCCGACACCACGAGCCCCGCCCCGAACCGCTTGGCCTGGAGCCGCACGAACCAGTTGCCGATGCCGGCGAGCGGGGCGAGCACCAGACGGTTGCGGATCTCGAGGCCGCCGAGGGTCCAGGGGTCGGTGAGGGGACGAGCGGGGATGGCGGCAGCGTAGCCGGGCGGCGCCGGCCCGCTGGCGCTCCGTTGGTGGGTGGCAGGGCCGACCGTGCTGGGGCGGGTTATGGGAATGGTCTGCGTCGTGGTTGGAGCTCTGTCCGCCTGCCGCGGCGTCTCGGGCAGCGTATGGGTGCCGGGTGCGCAATTTCGGGGTGCGGCTGGTCTCCGCCGGCCGGGGTTAGGGCTGGGTTGGGGGTCACGTCCGGCCCGCCCGATGATCCATCCCACTTTGCTGTTGCAGGACAACACCAGGATGGCACGGTAGCCCGGGCGCCTGAGGTCTTGCGCGGCGGCGGTGCCGGCCGCGCGCACCTGCGAAGCGCGCGCCTGTGGGCGGCCGCGGCCCGCGGGCTCGCCCCCTTAACCAGCCCGAGCGCGATCCGAAACACCAGCGCGCCGGCGCGGACCTCCCCGTCGAGCCGCCCGAGGGCCCAACCCTTGACTTCAAGCTCAGTCGAGCTCCTAGAGTGACCACCCATGAAGCAAGCGCCCACCCACATGGAGGCCACCTCCGTTCCGGGCCTCCACGCGTCCGGGCCCGAGCCGCTCTCCTTCGCCCCGTCGCTCCACGTCCGCGCCTTCCTGCTTCGGCGGAGCGCCGGCAACCTGCTCGTCTACAGCGTCCCCGGGTTCGACTCGGGCGCTCCGCATGTCCGTGACCTCGGCGGCGTCTCCCGCCACTACCTGAACCACTGGCACGAGGCGATGTTCCCGCCGGAGGCGGTCGATGCGCCGCTTTTCGTGCACGAGAACGAGCGCGAGGAGGTGGCTTCGAGGCTCGATGTCAGGGGCACCTTCAGCAGGCGCCATGTGCTCGACGACGATTTCGAGGTGATCCCCACGCCCGGGCACACGAGCGGCGCAACGGCGTACCTCGGGGACACGGGCGAGCACCGACTGCTCTTCACCGGCGACACTCTCTACCTGAAGGACGGCGAGTGGGTGGCCGCGGTGCTCGACTCGAGCGACCACGACGCGTCCGTCGAGAGCCTCGAGCTGATCGGGAAGCTCGACTTCGACGTGCTCGTCCCCTGGGCCGCCACGGCCGGGCAGCCCTACCTCGCGGTCACCGACAGCGCGGAGACGCGGCGCCGCATCGACGCGATCCTCGAGCGGGTGCGCGCCGCTAGCCCCGGTTCCGCTCCCAGATCAACCTGAGGCCGGTCAGGGTCAGCAGGTCGTCCACCTCGTCGACCTCCTCGCAGAAGGGGACGATCGGGGCGGCAAGGCCCCCGGTGGCGAACGCGGTGGCCTCCTCGCCGAGCTCCTCGCGTATGCGCCTGATGATCGCGTCGACCTGCCCGGCGAACCCGTAGATCACGCCCGACTGGAGGGCGGCCGCGGTGTTCTTCCCGATCACCTGCTGCGGCGGCTCCAGGTCCACCTTGAACAGCCGGGCCGCCCGGGCCGCGAGCGCCTCGATGGAGATCTCGACCCCGGGGGCGAGCACGCCACCGATGTACTCGCCTTCGGGCGAGACCACGTCGAAGTTCGTGGAGGTGCCGAAGTCGGCGACGACGCACGCGCCGCCGCAGCGCTCGTACGCGGCCACCGCGTTGACGATCCGATCGGCGCCCACCTCGTGGGGGTGGTCCATGCGGATCGGCATCCCGATCTTCAGGCCGGGTCCCACGGCGCTGAGCGCGCCGTCCAGGTAGCGGGCGGACAGCTCCTCGTACTCGTGGCCGAGCGCCGGCACGACCGAGGAGACGATCGCGGCGTCCACGTCCCGCAGGGAGAGGTCCCTGAGCCCCAGCAGGTTCGCCAGGTGGGTGGCCAGCGCGTCGGCGGTGGCGTCGCGGTCGGTGTGGAGCCGCCAGTGCTCCACGAGCTCGTCCCCGCGAAACACTCCCAGGTGGGTCTGGGTGTTGCCGACGTCGATTGCGAGCAGCATGGCCCGCGATTATCGCCCGCTCTCGGCCCCCTCCGCCACGCCTGCGAGCGGGGCCCCCATCGCGTGGAAGCCGCCGTCCACGTGGACGATCTCGCCGGTGATCCCGCGCGACCAGTCGGAGAGCAGGAAGCACACGGCGTCCGCCACGGGAGTCGGGTCGTTCGTGTCCCAGCCGAGCGGCGCCTGCTCGCGCCACATCCCGGCGAGCTTGTCGAAGCCCGGAATCCCGCCCGCGGCGGGCGTCTCCACGGGCCCCGCCGACACCAGATTCACCCGCACGCCGTCCTGGCCCAGATCGCGCGCCAGGTACCGCGAGACCGACTCGAGCGCCGCCTTGGCCACGCCCATCCAGTCGTACACCGGCCACGCCACCGACGCGTCGAAGTCCATCCCGACGAGGCTGCCGCCACCCTCGCGCATCAGGGGGGCGAGCGCCTCGGCCATCGCCTTGAGCGAGTACGCGCTCGTCCGGAAGGCCACCTCGGCGGACTCGGCCGGGGCGCTCATGAACCGGCCGCCGAGCGCGTCGCCCGGGGCGAAGGCGATCGCGTGGAGCGCGCCGTCGAGGCCGCCCCAGCGGCGGTCGAGGTCGGCCACCAGCGCGTCGAAGTCGTCCTGGTTGTTCACGTCGAGCTCTAGCACGTCCGGCGGATCCGGCAGCCGGGACGCCGCGCGCTCGGTCATGCGCCGCGTTCGGCCGAAGCCGGTGAGCACTATCTCGGCCCCCGACCGCTGGGCGCGCTCGGCGACGGCGTAGGCGATGCTGCCCTTCGTCAGGACGCCCGTGATCAGCAATCTCTTGCCGTCGAGCACCATGGCTAGATCAGCACCGGCTGGGTGTCCGCGCGGGGCTCCTCCACGAGCGGCATGGCGGCCCGCCTCCACACGAGCTCGACGGTCACGCGCAGGACGAGCTTGCCGCGCTGGTTCATCACCCGCCAGCGCGTCTCGACGAGACCGTTGCCGGTGTCGAGCTCCCGCTTCGAGGTGATCTCGCCCTCCACGTGGATCGTGTCGCCGATCTTCACGGGCTGCTTGAAGACGGCGTCACCGACGCGGCGCAGCGCGAGAACGCGCTCCGGGTCGAACGGCACCAGGCCGGCGGCGTAGGACAGCACGAGGAGACCGTGGGCGATCCGCTCGCCGAACCGGCTCCCGGCCGCCCACTCGGCGTCCGTGTGCTGCGGGTGGTAGTCGCCGGTGAGGGTGGCGAAGCCCGTGATGTCCGCCTCGCCGATGGTCCGTCCCCGGGTGGAGAAGCGCTCGCCGACCGCGAGGGCGTCGAAGTCCTTCCCGAACGTGCTCATGCGGGGGCTCCCTCCTTGGCTTGAATGCGGGTCGTCAGGTTCCCGAGGAACGCGGCCGCCGCCCGCCGGTGACCCTCCGCCGACGGGTGGAAGCCGTCATCGGCATAGGTCGTCCGGTGCTCCGCCTCGGGGTGGTCGGAGGCCTCCAGCACCGCGATCCGGTGGCGGCGGGCCACCGCCCGGCAGACCTCGTTGAAGCGCTTCATGCCGCGCTCCACGCGCGAGCGTGACCGCGGACGGAGGTCGAGGAACCGCGACAGGTCGGGGTACGTCGCCGTGAGGATCTCCGCGTGGGGCGCCGCCCGGCGGAGGCGCGCGAACATCCGCGAGAGCCGCACCGCGTACGCGTCCTCGTCCGGCCGCGTCGACTCCAGCACGTCGTTCGCGCCGCAGACGAGCGTGACCACGTCCGGCTTCAGCTCGACGGCGCGCGGGAGCTGCTCCCGCTCCACCTCCTCGCTGGTGGCGCCCACGGCGGCGAGGTTCTCGTAGTGCACGTTGGGGCCCAGGCTGCGCGCCAGCTCGTCCGGCCAGCGCGGCTTCTCGGGATCGAGCCCCGCGGTGAAGCTGTCGCCCATGGCGACGTAGGTGGTCATGGCCGCGAGGCCCACTAGAGCGGGATGTTCCCGGGACCGTTGCCACAGCGGCCGCCGAGCGACAGCGCCGCGAGCGCGGCGGAGAGCCGCTCGCGCGTCTCGCCGGGCTCCACCAGCTCGTCGACGAACCCCTCGCGGGCCGCGACGTCGGCCGTGAGGTGCTCGTCCGAGTACTCCGCCGCGAGGCGCTCGCGCTCCGCCTCGGGATCGTCCGCGGCCGCGATGTCGCGCTTGTGCACGATGCCCACCGCCTGCTTCGGCCCCATGATCCCGATCTCGGCGCTCGGCCAGGCGAGGGCCAGGTCGGCGCCAAGGTCGCGGGAGTTCATCGTGATGTAGCCGCCGCCGAACGCCTTGCGCACGACCACGGTCACCTTCGGCACGACGGCCTCGGCGAACGCGTGCAGGAGCTTCGCCCCCTGCCGGATCACCCCGAGGCCCTCCTGCTTCGTCCCCGGGAGGAACCCGGGCGTGTCGACCAGGACGACCAGGGGCAGGCCGTATGAGTTGCAGGTCCGCACGAACTTCGCCGCCTTCTGGGCGGCCGCGGCGTCGATCACGCCGCCGAGGTACCAGGGCTGGTTCGCGATGACGCCAACGGGCCGGCCGTCGATGCGGCAGAACGCGGTGACCATGTTCCGCGCCCAGCGCTCCGAGACCTCGAGCATCGTGCCGCGGTCCACGAGCGCCTCGATGACGCCGCGCACGTCGTAGACCTGGCGCGCCGCCTCCGGGACGCCGGCGGCCGGGTCGCCCCCGGGCGCGTCGGCCGGCGGGGCGTGGGGCGGCGTCTCCCCGGCCCGCTGCGGGAGATACGTGAGGAGGTCGCGCACTAGGCGCGTGGACGCCAGGTCGTCCGGAGCCACGAACTGGCAGACGCCGTTGCGCTCGTGCACCTTCGGTCCGCCGAGCTCGCTCGCGTCCACGTCCTCGCCGGTGACCTCGCGCACCACGCCCGGGCCTGTGAGGAACATCGCCGACTTCTCGGTCATCACGACGAAGTCGGTGAGCGCCGGGGAGTAGGCGCCGCCGCCCGCCGACAGGCCGGTGATGACGGAGATCTGCGGAACGCGGCCCGACAGCGCGACCGTCTCGCGGAAGATCCGGCCGTAGCCGCCGAGGGCGCCGAGGCCGTCGTCCATCCGCGCGCCACCGCTCGCCACGAACCCGATCACCGGCGCGCCCGCGCGGCCGGCGAGCCGCATTACGCGGACGATCGTGTCGGCGTGCGCCTCGCCGAGCGAGCCGCCGACGAAGGTCTGGTCCTGGGCGTAGCAGTACACGGGGCGACCCGCGACCGTCCCGGACGCGCCCACCACGCCGTCGCCGGGGGTCACCCGGCGCGACTCGCGCCGGGGGGTCACCGTCGAGCGGATGACGTGCAGCGAGCCCGGGTCGCAGAGCGCCTCGAGACGCTCGCGCGCGGACAGCGTACGGGGCTCCTCCAGGACCGCCTCGAAGCGGCCGTTCGTCCGTTCGGCGAGTGCGCTCATGCGACTTGCCTCCTCTCGGTGAGCGCGATTTCGTTCGGGCAGGGGGCCGGCGTCACGAGGCCTCCAGGCAAAGCACGGCGTTGTGCCCGCCGAATCCGAACGCGTTCGATATCCCGATCGCACGCGCGTCTCCGTTCTGGAGCGGTCGCGCCTCGTTCGGGACGTAGTCCAGATCGAGCCCGTCGTCGGGCTCCTCGTAGTTGAGCGTTGGTGGGGCGATCCGATCGCGCAACGCGAGCAGCGTCGCAATCGCCTCGACCGCGCCGGCCGCGCCGAGCAGGTGCCCGATGGCCGACTTCGTCGAGCTGACCGGCACCTCCGCTGCCCGCTCGTCACCGAGCGCGCTCTTGATCGCGTTCGTCTCGGAGCGGTCATTCAGCGGCGTGGACGTGCCGTGGGCGTTGACGTACACGATGTCGTCCGAGCCGGCGCCGGCGTCCTCCAGCGCCAGCTCGATCGCCCTCGACGCGCCCCGGCCGCTCGGCTCGGGTGCGGTCAGGTGGTGGGCGTCGGAGGTCGAGGCGTAGCCGCGGAGGTAGCCCAGGATGCGGGCCCCACGCTCCTCGGCGGCCTCCTCCTCCTCGAGCACCAGGATGCCGGCGCCCTCGCCCATCACGAAGCCGTCACGGCGCCGGTCGAACGGGCGCGAGACCCCGCTGTTCGACAGCGCGTCCATCTTCGCGAACGCGGCGGTGGCGAGCGGCGTGATGGCCGCCTCGCTGCCGCCGGTCACGACCCGGTCTGCGTCGCCGTAGGCGATCAGCCGCTCGGCCATCCCGAGGGCGTGGGCGCCCGCCGCGCAGGCGGACACCGGCCCGAAAGACTGGCCGCGCAGGTCGTGCCTCATGGCGACGACGCCGGTGGCGGCGTTCGCCATCAGCATCGGGATGGAGAGGGGCGAGATCTTGCCGGCGCCCTGCTCCTGCAGCAGGAGGTGCTGATTTTCGAGGGTGCCGATGCCGCCGATGCCGGTGGCGATGACGCAGGCCGTGCGGTCGGGATCGCCGGGGGGCTTCCCGTCCTCCCAGCCCGCGTCCGCGATCGCCTCGTTCGCGGCGACGAGCGCGAACTGCGTGAAGCGGTCCGACCGGCGGACCTCCTTGACCGAGAGGTGCTCCTTCGGGTCGAACTCGCTCGCCCTGCCGAAACCGTCCTCGATCCCGGACTGCCCCGCGGTCCAGCGCTCGTGCAGGGTGCGGGCGCCGACGCCGAGGGGCGTCACGGCGCCGACGCCGGTGATGACGGTGTTACGGGTCATGGGAGCTTCGACACCACCAGGTCGACGGCCTGCCGGACGGTGGTGATGCCCTCCATGTCCTCGCCCTTCAGCTGCACGCCGTAGTCGTCCTCGACGATCTGCGCCAGCTCGACGAGGTCGAGCGAGTCCACGTCCATGGCCTCGAACTCGGCGTCGGGGCCGATCTGGTCGGGCTCGGCGCCGAACTCCTCGAGCGCCTGGAACACCCGCTGCTCGATCTCCTGCCTTGTAGCTGTGGTCGACATTGGTCCTCCTTCCGCCGCACCGCAAGCTCCACCCGCGGGCGGCGTCGTTCTCGGGGTTTATGCGGTCAAGCCTCCGTCCACCGTGAGGCAGACGCCGGTCACGTACGTGGCTCCGTCCGACGCCAGGAACCGCACGCACTCGGCGACCTCCTCGGGCGTGCCGGCCCGGCGGGCGGGGACGTGCTCGAGAAGATTTCCTCCGATGCCCTCGGTCATCTCCGTCTCGATCAGGCCGGGGGCCACGGCGTTGACGGTCACGCCGCGCTTGGCGACCTCGGCGGCGACGGTCTTGGTGAGCGCCACGAGGCCGGCCTTCGACGCCGCGTAGTTCGCCTGCCCGGGGTTGGCGCGCTGGCCGACGATCGAGGCGATGTTCACGACGCGCCCGTAGCGCGCGCGGATCATCGGCCGGAGCGCCCGGCGGGTCAGGCGGAACGCGGCGGAGAGGTTCGTGTCGATGACCTTCTGCCAGTCCTCGTCGTCGATCTGCGGGGAGAGGCCGTCGGCCCGCACGCCGGCGTTGTTCACGAGCACGAGCACCGGCCCGAGCTCGTCTTCGAGTCGCTTGAAGAGCTGGTCGGCCGTCTCGGGGTCCGAGACGTCGCCCTGGAGGGCGATCGCCCGGCCGCCGGCGTCCGTGATCTGCTTGACGACCGCCTCCGCACCCTCTGAGTCCTGGCGGTAGTTCACGCCGACGGGCCAGCCGTCGTTCGCGAGCGCCCCGGCGATCGCCGCGCCGATCCCGCGCGAGGCGCCGGTGACGAGTGCGCTGCCCTCCGGCCGGCCGTTCACGGAGCCCACTCGATCACCCCCGCTCCCCAGGTGAAGCCGGCGCCGAACGCGGCGAGTAGCACGGTCGAGCCCGGCTCGAGCTTGCCGATCTCCTTCGCCTCGGCGAGCGCTATCGGCAGCGTGGCCGACGAGGTGTTGCCGTAGCGGTCGATGCAGTCGATCACGCGGTCGCGCTCGAGGCCGAGCCGCTCGCCGACCGCGGCGAGAATGCGCGCGTTGGCCTGGTGGTAGACGAACAGGTCGATGTCGTCGAGCGTCAGGTCCTCGCGCGCGACCGCCTCGAGGGTCGACTCGGAGAGGCGATGCACGGCCGCCTTGAAGGTGTCATGGCCCTGCATGTGGAAGACCTGGTCCTCGTGCGTCGCGTAGATCGCGGACGCCCCGCCGCCGTCGGCGTGGAGCGCGATGTGGCCGATCCGGCCGCCACCCGGGCTCGCCGGGCCGACGACCGTCGCGCCGGCGCCGTCCGCGAACAGCGCGGCGGTGCCGCGGTCGGTGGGGTCCGTGAAGCGGCTGAGCACGTCGGCGCCGATCACGAGGGCTGTCTCGCAGCGCCCCGCCTCCACCTGCGCAGTCGCCAGCGACAGCGCCGACAGGAAGCCGGTGCAGGCGGCGGAGACGTCCATCGACCCCGCCTTTTGCGCGCCCAGCTCGTGCGCGACGAGCGGCGCGGCGTTCGGGGACAGCTCGTCGGCGGCGACGGTCGCGACCAGCACGAGGTCGAGATCCTCGGCGTCCACGCCGGCCTCGTCGAGGGCCTGCCGCCCGGCGGCCGTCGCGAGCTCGCTCAGCCGCTCGCCGTCGCGGACATGGCGGCGCTCGTGAACACCGGTGCGGTGGACGATCCACTGCTCGGTCACACCGGCGCCCTCGGCGATCGTCCGGTTGGCGACGACCTGCTCCGGCACGGCCATCGCCACCGAGGCGAGCGCGGCCGTGCGTGGACGGCGACCGTCCCCCGCGGAGACGGCTCCGGCGCGCGGGGTGGTGAGCTCCGGGCTACGCATTTGCGGTCTCCATGGCGAGCGGCGCCTCCGCCTCGACCCCGTCGAGCGACTTGCGGACGAGGCCGGCCAGAACGCGGCCCGGGCCGGTCTCGACGAAGTGCGTGACGCCGCGCTCGTGCAGCGCGTGCATCACGTCGAGCCAGCGCACCGGGTGGGTGAGCGCCTTGGCGAGGAGCTCGCGCACGTCGTCGAACGGCGCCGCGGTGACGCACGAGAAGACCGGCACGCGCGGCTCGCGCACCTCGGTCTCGCTGGCCAGCTCGCGGAAAGGCTCGACGGCGGGCTCCATGAGCGGCGAGTGGAACGCGCCGGCGACCGCGAGCCGCTTCGTGCGCACGCCTGCGTCGCGCAGCCGCTGCTCGGCCGCCGCGAGCATCCCGTTCGCGCCGGAGAGCACGATCTGGTCGGGAGCGTTGTCGTTGGCGAGCGTCAGCCCGCAATCGCCCGCGACCTCCTCCACCGGGCCGCGGTCGCGCGCCCGGACGGCGAGCATCCCGCCCTCCTCGGCACGCTCGGCGGCGTCTTGCATCAGGCGGCCGCGGGCGGCCACCAGCCGGAGACCGTCCTCGGCGGTGAGCGCGTCCGCGGCCACCAGCGCCGCGATCTCCCCGAGAGAGTGGCCGGCCATCACGTCCGGCTCAACTCGATCGCGGAGCACATCGAAGCCTGCAAGCGCGGCGCAGAAGATCGCCGGCTGCGCCCAGCGGGTGCCCTCGTCGGCGCGGTCGAAGAGGTCGTCGGAGACCTCGGCGCGCGCGAGCTCGAGCAGGTCGGGGCGGCGGCGCTCCACCTGCTCGCGCATGTCGGGGGTCTGGCTGCCCTGTCCTGGGAACAGCACTGCTGTACGTCCGGCTGAAGCCATCGCACTTAGAGGTATTCCGAAGGTCCCCGGCGGTTATCTCGGCCGGTCCCAGGACCCCCCACTCGGGGGGGTTGGCGGGGACCGACGGGGGACCCCACGGCGCCACGACGGCCTCCATGGCACATTTCCCCGCGTGATTCGGCTCTACCGGGCCCCCTTCTCGACCAACGTCGAACGCGTCGCGCTGGCGCTCGCGCACAAGGGCCTTGAGGTCGAGTCGGTGGTGATCGACTACGCGGATCGGTCTCCTGTGCTCGAGGTCAGCGGCCAGCCGCTCGTGCCGGTCATCGTCGACGGTTGCCGCGTGGTGGCCGACTCGACGACGATCCTCCGCCACCTCGAGGAGACCCGCCCCGACCCGCCGCTATTCCCGCGCGACCCGGCGCGGCGCGCCGAGCTGGACGTCTTTCTCGAGTGGTTCAACGAGGTCTGGAAGGGCCCGCCGGGCGCGATCGAGGCGGAGCTCGGAAGGCCCCAGCCGGACCGCGAGCGGCTCGAGGCCCTCGGCGCCCGGATGCGGGCGTGGCTCGACACGTTCGAGTCGATGCTCGACGGCCGCGACTACCTCTTCGGCGAGTTCTCCGCCGCCGACTGCGCGGCGTTCCCCTTCCTCAAGTACGCGCGGCTTCGCGACCCGCGCGACGACGAGCTATTCCACGTGATCCTCGAGGAGCACCAGCGCCTGGACGGCGGCCATCAGCGGCTGGCGGCGTGGATCGACCGGATGGACGAGCGCCCGCGAGCGTACTAGGCGGCCGGCGCTTAGACAGTCAGCCCCAGCCGCTCCGCCCGCCGCACGGCCTCGGCGCGGTTGCGCACCTTCAGCTTGCGGTAGAGCGCGCTCGTGTGCTCCTTGACGGTGTGCGGTGAGAGGAACAGGCGCTCCGCGATCTCCTTGTTCGTCGCGCCCGACGCCATCAGCGAGAGCACCTCGCGCTCACGCTCGGAGAGCGGCGCCGAGGGCTGCTCCGAGCGGGGCGCGAACACGGTCATCCCCTTGCCGACCATGCGCACGGCCATCGCCACGTCGTGCGCTGACCAGTCCTTCGAGACGAACCCCGCCGCGCCCGCCGCCTTCGCCGCCTGGGGCGAGATCCACCCGGCACCCGAGATGAGCAGCACCCGCGTCTGTGGCGAGGTACGGCGGATCGCCTCGGACAGCTCGGCCCCGGACCCCTCGCCGAGAAAGAGGTCGACCAGGGCCACGTGAGGCTCGTAGCGGCGCGCGATCGCGAGCGCCTCCTCGGCGCTCGACGCCACCAGGCAGCGCTCCACCCACGGCTGCTCTGTGAGGAGGAGCCGGAACCCCCAGTGCACGACGTCGTGGTCGTCCACCACCAGCACCCGCAGGTTGCGGTCGGGGCTCACTCCTCCGCCTCCTCCCCGACGGGTAGGACGAGCCGGACCCGCCACTCCGAGCCGTCCTCGAGTCCGAACTCGACCACGCCGCCGCGCTGGAGCGCCTCGACCGCGGCGAGTCGCAGGCCCATCCCCGTGCCGCGCGAGCCGGGGCGGGCGCCGTCGTTTCGGACCTCGAGCACGAACGTGCCGTCGCTGCGGGCCACGTGCACGCGCACCATGGTCGGCTCGGCGTGCTTGTCGGCGTTCCGGAGCGCCTCGGCGAGGACGGACTGGGCGAGCGGCTCGAGCTCGTCCGGCACCTCCACGCCCTCCTCCCAATCGAGCTCGAGCGGCAGATCCTTGTAGTGGCGCCCGAGCCGGGCGAGCTCCTCGCGCAGGGTGGCGCCGGTGTCGATCGTGGGCGGCGCCAGCGGACGCTCGAGCGCCTCGCGCAGCTCGGCAAGCGCCGCCTGTATCTCGTCGATGCAGCGCCGGCGCGCCTCGTCGCTCAGGCCGTGCTCCGAGCCCAGCACGAGCGAGACGCCGAACAGGCGCTGCACCACCCGCTCGTGGATCTCGCGGGCCAGGTCGATGCGCGACCGCAGCAGCCGGGCCCGGCCCTGCTGGCTCGTCGCGATCCTGACGCTCGCCGTCAGCGCCGCGGTCTTGCCGAGCGTCCACATCGCGTGGCGCTCGTCGTCGGTCAGCTCGAAGCGGCCGCCCCCGCGGTCGGCGAAGATGACGCCGAGCCAGCGCCCGCCCGCGGACACCGGCGTGCAGGTGAGCGTGTCGACGCCGCTGAAGCGGGCGTAGCGCGCGGGTATCCAGCGCTCGAGGTCGCCGGTGACCTCGACGACGCGGTCCTCCGCCAGGGCCACCTGGGCGATCGGCGTCTCCTCGAGCGTGCCGTACACCTCGGCGAGCAGGCCCGGCTCGATTCCGTGGCTGCCGACCGGCACAACCAGCTGGCGGGCGTCGTCGTAGAGCATCAATCCCGCCCGCTCGACCGAGGCGAGCCGGCAGAGGGCCGCGCATAGCCGGTCGTAGAAGCCGCTTTCGGCGTCCACCTCCGCTAGCAGCTCGACGATGACGTCGAGCGAGTCCGTGCGCAGCGACAGGGATTGGCGGTCCGCCATCTCCTGTCTCTACACGCTACCGCGAGGCCTCGTTACGTATGCACGAGTGATAGCCGGAGCGTCTGCTCGGAGGTGAGCGAGACCGTGCGCACGTAACCGCACGCGCGGCAGCGGCACTCGACCTGACCGTCGAAGTCGTCGACCTCGAGCGCCCAGTCGACGTCGGCGGACAGGCAGGCGCGGCAGGCGAGCGCCGCGGCCACCAGCGAGGGGTCGTCGTCGCCCCGGAAGATCGCCAGCTCGGGGGTCTCCTCCATCCACTCCAAGGTGCCGCGACAGGCCGCTTCCCGGAACCGGCCCGGCGCGGAAACCCCCCGCTTGGGGGGTCAGAGCGAGCCGGCGGGCCGGACCCGCTGGTCGGCCACGCGCTCGGCGGCGTCGGACAGCGGCGCACCGCCGGGCAACGTCAGGTTCGCGTCGAGCTCGAGCAGCGGCTCGAGCACGAACCGGCGCCGCGTGACCTCCGGGTGGGGGAGCGTCAACCGCTCCGAGCGCCAGGCGAGATCGTCCAGCATGAGGACGTCCACGTCGATCGGCCGTGGTCCGTGGCGCCGTCTCCGGGGCGCGCGGCCCAGCTCGCCCTCGACCGCCTTGCAGGCGTCGAGCAGCTCCTCGGGACCGAGCTCGGTCTCGATCCGCAGGCACGCGTTCAGGAAGTCCGGCTGGTCGAGCACCTCGCCCTGGGGAGCGGTCTCGTAGACCGAGGAGGAGCCGGTCACGCGGATCCCGCGGCGAGCCAGCGCGTCGCGCGCCGCGCGAAGGTTGTCGAGCCTGTCGCCCTCGTTCGAGCCGAGGCCGAGGTACCCCGTCAATTTGCTCGGCATCCGTGCCTCACAAATTCTGGGATTACTCGCGCCAGACCTCCACGGAGACCTCCTCGACCGGCAGCGGGATCGGCGGCTCGGGCTTCGTGGCCTTCACCCGCACCGACTCCGCGCCGAAGCGCTTCGTCAGCCGGTCGGCGACGGCCGCGCACAGTCGCTCGAGCGTCCGGTACTGACGCTCCTGCGCCGCCAGCGCCACCTGCTCGCAGACCTCGCCATAGTCGACCGTGTCCTCCACGCGGTCGGTGATCGTCGCGTCGCACTCGTCGAGCTCGAACGCGACGTCGAACACGAGCCGCTGGCCGATCTCCCGCTCGGCCTCGCTCACGCCGTGACGGGTGTAGAGGGAGAGGCCGGTGACCTCGACGCTCACGGCCGGGGAGACGGCGGCGCGGTCGTCGTCGAGGTCGTCGTCCTCGACGTCGTCGAACTCGCCCTCGTGCTCGCGTTCCCAGGTCACGGGCTGACCGTAGCAGCGACCACGCTGAGGGCATCGACCACCGGCGCGACGTCGTGCACCCGGAAGACGGTCGCGCCGCGCTCGTACGCCATCACGTTGGTGGCGATCGTTCCCGGCAGCCGCTCGTCCTCGGGCTTTCCGCCCGCGAGCTTGCCGAGGAAGCTCTTACGCGAGGTGCCGATCACCACGGGCCGGCCGATCGCGACGATCTCGTCGAGCCTTCGGAGCAGCTCGAGGTTGTGCGCGACGGTCTTGCCGAAGCCGATCCCCGGGTCGAGCCAGACGCGCTCCTCGGGAACTCCCTCTCCCGTAGCGAACGCGAGCCGCTCCTCGAGGAACGCCTTCACGTCGGACACGACGTCCTCGTAGCGCGGGTCCTCCTGCATCGTGCGCGGCTCGCCCAGCATGTGCATGAGACAGCAGTCCGCCCCCCGCTGGGCCACGAGCCCTGCGAGCGCGGGCTCGAAGCGGAACGCCGCGACGTCGTTCACGATCGTCGCCCCGGCGTCGAGCGCGCCCTCCGCGACGGCGACCTTCGTCGTATCGATCGAGACGCGGTGGCCCGCGCCGGCCAGGCGCTCGACGACCGGAACGACCCGCCGGAGCTCGACCTCCGCCGGCACGGGCGCCGCGCCGGGACGGGTGGACTCGCCGCCCACGTCGAGGAGCGCCGCGCCCTCCTTCGCCAGCGCGATGCCGTGCTCCACCGCGGCGTCGCTCTCGAGGAAGAGGCCGCCGTCCGAGAAGGAGTCCGGCGTGACGTTGACGATGCCCATGACGACCGGCCTCGGCACAGGTGGCCACGTATCGTATGGACACCGCCGCGCAGCGGCGGCGGGCGCGCGGCGCCTCACATCCGGTCGGCTAGTCCAGGTCCCCCCAGTAGAAGCCCTCGGACACTGCCGGGAAGCTCCGCTCCGGGTGCGCCCGGAACAGCGGGTCGATCCCGAACAGGGTCACCCGCGCCGTGTTCCCGGCGTTCGGGCCGTGGACGATGACGGCGGAGCCGCCCGCCGACGGGTCCGGGTTCGGCCAGTGCCCCGACGCCAGGAAGTCGGACGCCGGCAGGCGGCCGTCGACCGTCATGTCGGCCGGCACGTCGGGGAACCAGACCGGATCCTCCACGAGGGCCGTGTCCCGGGCCGGATAGGCGCCCACGATCGGGCTGCGCTCGCCCTGCACGTTGTCCCAGTAGACGATCCCGCTCACGTCGTCCTGGAACGCGGGCGGGACCCGGCCGAAGGACTCGAGCAGCGCTCCGACGTTCTCGGTGGCCCTGCCGGCCTCGGAGCCCCCGCCCCGGCCTGCGACCGCAAGCCCGACGAGCTGCTCGGCCCCGCTGCCGACGAGGAACCGCGCCCCGTTTATCCGGGCGCCCACGTAGCCGCCGCCGCGCTCGAAGAACGCCTGGTAGCGCGCCCGCGCCGTGGCGTTCTCGGGCTGATCCGCCGGATACGGCTGGGTGGTGTTGTAGATCACGTCGTAGTCCACGAGCGGATCGCTCGCGCCCGCGCCGACGGTCTCGTTCGTGAACGGATCGGCGGAGAACCCGAGCCGCGCCTCGAGCGCCCAGTTCTCGAGCGCCGAGCACAGGCAGGCGATCCGCGGGACCCGGTCGATCCGCTCCCGCTGCGGCAGCGGCCTGCGGACGGGCTCGAACCAGAGCCCGGCCTGCCTGCCGGCCGACCGCAGCGCCGCGCGCGCACCCGCGCCGAAGAGCACGCTGCCGGCGGGCATGTCGCCGAAGCGGGTCTCGAACGGCTCGACGGCGAGCCTCGTCCTCACGCCGGCGCCGACCAGCTCGTTGACGGTGCGGACAGCCGTCCGCGAGTCGACCTCGAGCGCGTACCACCTCGCGCGACCCTTGCGGAGGCCGCCGCGCACCCGGTCCGAGCGGCGGATCGGCATCGTCCTGGGTGAGAAGCGTCGATCCCTGCCGATCGTTACGACGTCGGCGCCCCACAGGAAGCCGTTGCTCCACGCGCCCGGCGGCGCGTACAGCCGGCTTACGCGCCCGGATATGTCGTCGCCCACCGACAGCATCGTGTTGGCGAGACCGCGCAGCGCCTGGTTCAGCCACACGACGTAGGAGCCCCTCGGGAAGACCTGGCCGCCGAAGCGGTAGCTCCGCCGGAGGCGCGTCACCTCGATGTCGTTCGCGAGCAGGAAGTCGACCAGCCGCTTCGCCTCCACGTCGCTCCGCTGACCGCGGCCGACCGGGATCACGTGTGCGCGCGGATACGGCGTCATGTAGTCGTGGTCTTCGGGGGCCCCGATGACGGCGGGCGGCAGGCTCGTGAGCTCGGGACGCGGCGCGCCCGTCACGCCACGCCGGTAGATCTCGAGCTGGTCGAAGACCATCTCCTCGCGGTTGTCGAGCACGAAGTCGAAGCTCGACCACACGACGAGCTCCTGCGCCCGAAGCGCGCCGGCCCGGCCCAGGACCTCCGGGGGAACGCCGTCGATGCCGCAGCGGGCGTCGATCTGGTTGCACATCTCGACGGTCATGGCGTCGAGGCCCCTGAGCTGCCCGTACTGGCCGGTGTAGAAGGGCCCCCAGTCGTCCCACCCCTGCGGAAGGGTCTCGCCCTCTGGAATGAATCGCGGCGGGATGTTGTTGACCGGCCGGGTGATCCCGAAGCCCTCGGAGGCGAGCCCCGCCTGGTTGGCGTCCGAGCGCGCCTGGCTCCACCTCAGCCAGATGTCGTACTCGACGCCCGGGTTGTGCGGCACCGTGGTCGACTCCACGAGCGTCGGGGTGACGTAGCCGTGGAGGTCGTAAGCCCCCGTGGGCAGCCACTCCCTGAAGATGTTCACCGAGGCGACCGTCTCGGGCTGGGACTGCGTGATGTAGTCGCGGTTCAGGTCGAACCCGTTGCCGTTGGCGCGCGTCCCGGCGATCCGCCCGTCGGGGTTCTGGATCACGTTGAAGACCACGACCGCGTTGTCGAGCACGGCGTCAACCTGGGGATCCGTGCCGTAGGGCGTGGTCGCGAGCTGCTCGATGATGCGCATAGCGGCGTCCACGCCCTCGTACTCGTTGCCGTGAATGCCGGACTGGACGAAGATCGGGACCTTGGCCTCACGGCGCACGAGGATCTGCTGGGCACGCATCGGGTCGCTCAGCGCCCGGCGGCGGATGCGCTCGTACCGGGAGTAGGCGACGCGCTGCTCCGCGGTATGGAGGTCGTTGATGGTGACCCGGTACATGTCCCGGCCGAGCGCGGACTTGCCGGTGACCTCTACGGTCATCCGGCCGGGCGATTCGCTCTCGATCCGCTCGAGCGTGCAGCCGATCGCGTAGTACGGGATGTGCGGAAAGCTTCCCGGCGGGTCGGTCGGATCCGTGCCGTCGGGAAGGTTCTCGGCGGCGTCGGGCTCCGGCGTCCCGCACCACGGGGGCGCGATGTCGGCTCGGGCGGTGCTCGCCGCGGCGAGCGTGATCGCGATGGCGACGGCCAGGAGACAAGCCCGCCAGGGCCGGATCCGTCGAGTCATGGAGAGAGCACCCCCAGGAAGAGCGATGAAGAGCCGGTGAGGAAGGCTCACGGCGCGGGCACTCTACCCGTTCTGGGGGGAACGAAACCGAGGGCCGGCGCTAGGGCTTCGCGCGCGGCGGGTCGGCGCGCATCTCGGCGGCGCCGCCGGCGAGGCCGGGCCGCGGCAACGGCTTCGGCGTCCGGTCGGGCTTGCGCTCCGGCGCCTCGGGCGCGGCCGGCGGCGGCACCGGCACGTGCGGCTCCTCGGCGCCGAAGACCTCTCGCTCGGTCTTCCCGTCGAGCAGCTCGATGAACTGCTCGCGCTCGATCGTCTCCCGGCGCAGCAGGATGTCGGACACCATGTCGAGCTGCTCGCGGTGGTCCGCGAGGACCTGGCGGGCCGTCTGGTGAGCCTCCTCCACGATGCGGCGGATCTCGTCGTCGATCTCGCGGGCGATCTCGTCCGAGTAGTCGGGCTCGGACGAGAACTCGCGGCCCAGGAATGGCTGGCCGTGGTCGTGACCGAACACGCGCGGCCCGAGCTTCTCCGACATGCCGAAGCGCATCACCATCTGCTTCGCCGTCTGCGTGACCTTCTCCAGGTCGTTGGACGCCCCGGTCGTCACCTCGCCGAACACGATCTCCTCCGCGGCCCGCCCGCCGAGGGTCATGGCCATGCTGTCGCCGAGCTCCGCGCGGGTGGTCAGGAACTTGTCCTCGGTGGGCAGCGAGATCGTGTAGCCGAGCGCCTGGCCACGCGAGATCACCGAGATCTTGTGGACCGGATCGGTGTGGTCGAGGTAATGGGCGACGAGCGCGTGGCCCATCTCGTGGAACGCCGTCACGCGGCGCTCCTTCTCCGACATCACCCGGGTCTTCTTCTCCGGCCCGGCGATCACGCGCATGATCCCCTCCTCCAGTTGGAGGTGGTCGATCTCGCGCTTTCCCTGACGGGCCGCCAACAGGGCCGCCTCGTTCACCAGGTTCTGCAGATCGGCGCCCGTGAACCCCGGCGTCTGGCCGGCCAGCGCGTCGAGGTCGATCGCCTTGGCCAGCGGCTTGCCGCGGGTGTGGACCTCGAGGATCCTCACCCGCCCCTTGCGGTCGGGCCGGTCCACCACGATCTGGCGGTCGAAGCGGCCCGGACGCAGCAACGCCGGGTCGAGGATGTCCGGCCGGTTCGTGGCGGCGATCAGGATGATGTTGTCCTTCATCTCGAAGCCGTCCATCTCCACGAGCAGCTGGTTGAGCGTCTGCTCACGCTCGTCGTGGCCGCCGCCGAGGCCGGCACCGCGGTGGCGACCCACAGCGTCGATCTCGTCCATGAAGATGATGCAGGGCGAGTTCTGCTTGGCCTGCTCGAACAGATCCCGCACGCGCGAGGCGCCCACGCCGACGAACATCTCGACGAAGTCGGACCCCGAGATCGAGAAGAACGGCACGCCGGCCTCGCCCGCGACGGCGCGCGCGAGGAGCGTCTTGCCGGTGCCGGGCGGCCCGTACAGCAGGACCCCCTTCGGGATGCGGGCGCCGAGCGCCTGGAACTTCTTCGGGTTCTCCAGGAACTCCTTGATCTCCTGAAGCTCCTCGACCGCCTCGTCCACCCCCGCCACGTCGCGGAACGTGATCTTCGGCGAGTCGACCGACATCCGCTTCGCGCGCGACTTGCCGAACGACATGACCTTCGACCCGCCGCCCTGCATCTGGTTGATGATGAAGAGCCAGAACAGCAGGAAGATCACGAACGGCAGGATGTAGGTCAGCGCCGTGAGCCAGCCCGAGCCGCCCTTGGCCTTGACCTCGATCGGCACGTTCTGGGCCCGGAGCTCGTTGACGAGGTTCTGCTCGGTGTTGTCGGGATAGGCGGTCTCGTACTTCCGCCCGCCGGCCAGCTCGACGTCGATGCGGTTGTTCTTCGTGTTGAGCGTGACGTTCTCGACCCGGCCCTCCTCGACCTGGGTCAGGAACTGGGAGTAGTTCGGATCGCGCTGCTCGTTGCCCGGGCTGATGAGCTTCTGCGCGAAGAACGCGAGCACCACCACGATCAGAATCGGGAAGGCGGCGCTCTTGAAGAATCTGCTCACAACGAGCCTCTCGTGTCTCCTCTACGCACCCGGGCCGGGTTCTTCTCAGTGGAGGAGATCACCTACCGGGGTGAAACGCAAGCGTAGCAAGGGGGTATTTACCCTCTTGCGCCTGTTTTCGGGCCCCGCCGAGCCCGCCTTTTACTCCTCCAGCACGGCCACGAAGGGCAGGTTCCGGAAGCGTTCGGCGTGGTCGAGCCCGTAGCCGATCGCGAACCGGTTTGGGATCTCGAAGCCCACGTAGCGGATCGGCAGATCGACCTTGCGGCGCTCGGGCTTCGTGAGCAGCGCGCAGACCTCGAGCGAGGCCGGGTTCCGCGCCCTCAGGGTCCGCAGGAGGTACGAGAGGGTGAGCCCGGAGTCGACGATGTCCTCGACGATGAGCACGTGCCGGCCCTCGATCGAGATGTCGAGGTCCTTGAGGATGCGGACGACCCCGGAGCTGTCCGTCGCCGAGCCGTACGAGGAGACCGCCATGAAGTCGAGCTCGCAATCGATCTCGAGATGTCGCATCAGGTCCGACAGGAAGAAGACGGCGCCCTTCAGGACCCCCACGAGCAGCAGCTCCCGGTCGGCGTAGTCGCGCGACACCTCGTCGGCGAGCTCGCGCACCCGATGCTCCAGCTCGTCGCGCTGCACGAGGATCTCTCCGACGCGAGACGGCGGCATCGCGGGGCGAGTCTAGAGCGGCGCCGAGTCCGGGCAGACCGCACCTTAAGCCAGGCGCTCACGAGGGGCCAGCACGGCGCTGGCCAGGAGCAGCACCGCGCCTGCGGCGAAGACAGTCGCGAAGCCGGTGACGTCGCCCAGGACACCGAAGATCGGAGGTCCCACCAGCAGCCCGAGCGCATTGAGTCCCGCCACGGCCGCCAGCCCGGCGGAGGGGCGGTCGCCGAACACGTGCCCGCTCCAGATCACCTGCACCGCCGCGACGAGGTTGTAGGAGGCGCCGAACAGGACCGCGGCGGCAAGGGCAGCGCCGACGTGCGTGGGCGCCAAGCCGAGCACCAGCAGGGCCGCCGCCTCCATGACCACGGCGAGGATGAAGGTGGCTCGCCCACCGAAGAATCGCACCGCGTCGCCGGCGACCGTGCCGCCCACGCTCGCCACCCCGACCACGCCGAGGAAGATGCGGCTCTGGGTCGACGACAGGCCGCCGTCGGTGGCCAGGTGGTCCACTGCGAACGTCCAGACCACCGAGCTGGCCAGCCCGACAACCAGCGCGGCACCCAGGAGCGGCCCCGAGCGCGAGCAGACGAACCAGCGCAAGCTCGGCAGCAGGACGCCCGGCGAGTCCCCAGAGGCCTCGCGATGGGGGAGCACCACGAGCGCCCAGCTCGTCGCCGCGGCGGCGATCAGCGCGAACAGGAGCCAGGCCGCGCGCCAGTCGGCGCCCGCCAGCAGGGCCACCGGCGCCGCCAAGGCGACGCCCCAACCGGTGCCGGAACTGATGGCCGACAGCACGCGGCCGCGGATGCCGGCCGGCAGTCGCCGGGCCACCACATCGGAGAACGGAGGTAACACCAGACCCGCGCTGGCGCCGGCGACCAGGAGGGCGGCGAACAGTACGGGCGGGCTCCCGGCCAGGCCGGCGAGGGTCATTCCGGCGACCGCGCAGGCGCCGCCCGCGCCGACGATCGGGCGGGCACCGAGACGCGCCGACAACGCACCGGCCGTGACCGAGGTGGCCAGATAGGCGACATACGACGCGGCCGCCAGCAGACCGAGCGCAGCGCTGCTCAGCCCGAAGTCGGTGCGGATATCGGGCGCGAGCAGCCCGAATCCGTAACGGGCCATGCCGAAGGTCACGGCCACCACACCGATGCCGGCCGAGGCGAGGGCGACCGGGCGCGATGCCCGTGCGGCGAGCGTGGTCACGTCGCGGTGTGCCCGAGGGGGCAGCCGTCGGGCGCGTCGCAGCAACTGCTGCGGTCGCAGAGGCGACATACGTGCAGCCCGCTCGGACGGTCGCCGGCGAGCGCGGCTACGAGCTTCTCGAGCAGTGGCTCTAGGCGCTGCCGTTCCTCGCGGTCGAGCACCCCGAGCACGTCATCGAGCTGGGATGCGCGGTCGGCCAGCACCCGCGCGGCGGCGGCACTGCCCTTCGCGGTCAGGTGCAGGGCACGGGTGCGCTGGTCGGGACCCGGACGCCGTTCGAGCAGACCGTCGCCGGCAAGACGGTTGACGATCTTTACAGCGGCGGGCTGGGACACCCTCAGCACATCGGCCAGGGCCTGGATCGAGTCGCCCGGATAGGCGTCGAGGTGCACGAGCGCGGCGGCATGTGCTCCGGTCCGGCCGAGCGAGGCGTCCACGCTGGAGCGAATGCGGTCGCTCGCGTTCAGCGAGAGCACACCGAGGAGCTGAGCGAGGCGACCGGCCACCCCTAATACATAACCAGGTTATGTAATTCCAAACCTCGATGGAACGAACGCCGCGCCGGGCAGCCCGGGCGCGTCACGGCCGGCGAGCCAGCGGAGGACGCTGGCGCCGACGTCGGCGAGCCGGCCGTCGTGGCGCCGGCCGTCGTGACCGGGGAACACGGCCAGGAGCGGCGCGTACTCGCGCGTGTGATCGGTGTGCGGCGCGAGCGGGTCGACCCCGTGGTCGGCGGTGAGGACGAGCAGGTCTCCCTCACGGAGCAGTCCGAGCCACTCCGAGGCCGCGGCGTCGATCGTCCGGAGCGCCTCGTGGAACCCCTCGACGTCGTGGCGGTGGCCGTAGACCTGGTCCGTCTCCACGAGGTTCACGAACACGAGCCCGCCGTCGAGCTCGCGCAGCAGCTCCGTCGTGGCCGCGATCCCCTTCGCGTTGGTAGCGCCGTCGTGCTTCACGTCCACGCCGACCCCCGCGAACAGGTCGTGGATCTTCCCCACGCCGTGCACCACGACGCCCGCCTCCTGGAGCTCCTCCAGGTGGGAGCGGCCGGGCGGCGGGGCGGAGTAGTCGCGCCTCCCCTCCCGGCGGCGGAAGGCCCCCGGCTCGCCCTCGAAGGGGCGGGCGATCACTCGGCCGACGGCGTGCTCGCCGGTCATCACGGCGCGCGCCGCCTCGCACGCGGAGTAGAGGCCCGGCTCGTCGAGCACATCCACGTGCGCGGCGACCTGGAGGACCGAGTCGGCCGACGTGTACAGGATGAGCTCGCCGGTCCGGAGATGGTGCGGGCCGTAGTCCTCGATGACCTCCGTACCGGAGTACGGGCGGTTGCAGCAGTAGCGATGGCCGGTGGCTTCCGCGAGCGCGCGCACCACCGCCCCGGGAAAGCCGTCCCGGTAGGTGGGCAGGGCGTGGCGCGGCACCACCCCCATCAGCTCCCAGTGACCGGTGGTCGACTCCTTGCCCGGCCCGAGCGGCCGTAGCCGCCCGTGGACTACGGGGCGCTCCGTCGGCGGGACCCCGCGCAGGGGGAGGATGGAACCGAGCCCGAGCCGCCCGAGCGTCGGCAGCTCGAGCCCGCCGACGCCCTCCGCGAGGTGGCCGAGCGTGTTCGCGCCGGCGTCCCCGTAGACGTCCGCATCGGGCAGCGCGCCGACGCCGCAGGCATCGAGCACGATCACGGCGGCACGACGCATTGCGCGCGATTATGTCGCCGCGGGCACGCGCCATACTGGTCTCGTGATCCGTCGCCTGCCGCACGTCGACCGTGTCGGGATCGAGGAGCGGGCGGCGGTGCTCGGCAAGCGCTCGATCAAGACCACCGCCAAGCGGCAGGGGATCCGCCTCGCGGTGTCGATGCTCGACCTCACCACGCTCGAGGGCGCCGACACGCCGGGAAAGGTGCGGAATCTCTGCGCCAAGGCGGTGTGCCCGGCCCCGACCATGCCGGAGGTGCCGTCCTGCGCGGCCGTGTGCGTGTACCCGTCGCTCGTGGGGGTTGCGCGCGAGGCGCTTGCCGGCAGCGGAGTCCGCGCCGCCTCGGTGGCCACGGCGTTCCCGTCGGGGCAGGCCTCGCTCGAGGTGAAGCTCCGCGACGCCGAGGAGGCGCTCGCGGCGGGCGCCGAGGAGGTGGACATGGTCATCTCGCGCGAGGCGTTCCTGGCCGGCGAGGACACGCGCGTGATGGAGGAGATCGTGCGGGTGAAGGAGGCGTGCGGCGACACCCCCCTGAAGGTGATCCTCGAGACCGCCGAGCTCGGCTCGTACGACCACGTCCGTCACGCCGCGATGCTCGCCATGGAGGCCGGCGCCGACTTCATCAAGACCTCCACGGGCAAGGCGGCGAGCGGGGCGACGCCGGGCGTGACCCTGGTGATGCTCGAGGCCATCCGCGACTACCTGGACCGGACGGGCCGGCCGGTGGGAATGAAGGCGGCCGGCGGCGTGTCGAACGGCAAGGCGGCCCTGCACCGGCTCGTGCTCGTCAAGGAGACGCTCGGCGACGAGTGGCTCACGCCCGAGCGCTTTCGAATCGGCGCGTCGGCACTCCTCAACGACCTCCTGATGCAGTACCAGAAGACGCAGACCGGCCATTACGCGCGGCCCGACGACTTCTCGAGGGAATGACCACGCCGCAGACGCGCACCGGGATCGTCTGGGAATACGCGCCCGCCCCGGAGTCCTCCGCCCACGTCCGGCTGCGGGGCTCGTACGGCCTGTTCATCGGGGGGGAGTTCCGCGACCCGCTCGACGGCACGCGCGTGGCCACGGTCAACCCGGCGACGGAGGAGCCGATCGCGGAGGTGGCCTTCGCCGGGCCCGCCGACCTGCGCGCGGCGGTCGAGGCGGCCCGCGCGGCCCAGCCCGGCTGGGCGGGGCTTCCGGCGCTCGATCGCGGTAAGTACCTCTTCCGGATCGCCCGCCTGATCCAGGAGCGGGCGCGGGAGCTCGCGGTCGTGGAGTCCATGGACGGCGGGAAGCCGGTGCGCGAGTCGCGCGACGTCGACATCCCGCTCGCCGCGGCCCACTTCTTCCACTACGCGGGGTGGGCCGACAAGCTGTCCTACGGCGTTGGCGGCCGGGAGGTGGCGCCGCTCGGTGTGGCGGCGCAGATCGTGCCGTGGAACTTCCCGCTGCTCATGGCGGCGTGGAAGCTCGCGCCGGCGCTCGCCTGCGGCAACACGGCGGTCCTCAAGCCGGCCGAGACCACCCCGCTCACCGCGCTGCTCCTCGCCGAGATCTGCCAGGAGGCGGAGCTGCCGGAGGGCGTCATGGCGATCGTGCCCGGCGACGGCCGCACCGGCGCCGCGCTCGTCCGCGAGCCGGGCATCGACAAGGTGGCGTTCACCGGCTCCACCGCGGTGGGGAAGGACATCCAGGCGGCGCTCGCCGGCCGGGCGGTGCCGCTGACGCTGGAGCTGGGCGGCAAGTCGGCCAACGTCGTGTTCGAGGACGCAGCCCTCGACCAGGCCGTGGAGGGGATCGTCAACGGGATCTTCTTCAACCAGGGGCACGTCTGCTGCGCCGGCTCGCGGCTCCTCATCCAGGAGAGCGTCGCCGAGCAGGTGATCGCGAAGCTGTGGGCGCGAATGGGCCGCCTGCGGGTGGGCGACCCGCTCGACAAGAACACGGACGTCGGCGCGATCAACTCGCGCGAGCAGCTCGAGCGGATCGAGGAGCTCGTGTCGGCCGGCGAGGGCGAGGGGGCGGTGCGGCGCAGCGTCGCCTGCGAGCTGCCCGAGCGCGGCTACTGGTTCGCGCCCACCCTGTTCACGGAGGTGGCCCCGGCGCACCGGATCGCGGTCGAGGAGATCTTCGGCCCGGTGGTGTCCGTCTTGACCTTCCGCACCCAGGCGGAGGCGATCCAGAAGGCGAACGCGTCGCCCTACGGTCTGGCCGCCGGGGTGTGGACCGACAAGGGGGCAAAGGCGTTCGAGGTGGCGAGCGCGCTCCAGGCCGGCGTGGTCTGGCAGAACACCTACAACCGGTTCGACCCGAGCGCCGCCTTCGGCGGATACAAGGAGAGCGGCTTCGGTCGCGAGGGCGGGCCGGCGGGGCTGCGGCCGTACCTGCGGGTGTCATGAGCCGGCTGGCCGTACGCAAGACCTACAAGCTGTTCGTCGGCGGCGCGTTCGTGCGCTCGGAGTCGGGGCGCTACGACACCCACCACGGCTTCCACGTGCCGCGCGGCTCGCGCAAGGACGTGCGCGACGCGGTACGGGCCGCGCGCGGCGCCGCGGGGCCCTGGGCCGCGCGGACGGCATACAACCGCGGGCAGATCCTGTACCGCGCCGCCGAGGCGCTCGAGTCGCGCGCCGCCGAGATAGGCGCCCCCGCGGACGAGGTCGAGGCCTCCATCGACACCTTCGTGCACTACGCCGGCTGGACGGACAAGCTGCAGCCGGTGCTGGGCGGGATCAACCCGGTCGCCGCGCCGTTCCTGTCCTTCTCGCTTCCCGAGCCCACCGGCGTCGTGGGCGTGGTTGCGCCGGAGGCGCCCGCGCTGCTCGGGCTCGTGGCCGAGCTGGCGCCCTCAATCGCGGCGGGGAACGCGGCGGTGGCGATCGTCTCGGAGTCCCGGCCCCTGCCGGGGCTGGACCTCGCGGAGGTGCTCGGCGTGTCGGATGTGCCGGGCGGTGTCGTCAACCTGCTGAGCGGGCGCCGCGGCGAGCTTGCGCCGGCACTGGCGGGCCACCACGACCTGAACGCGGTGGTGGACGCTTCCGGCGACCCGCCGCTCGGCGCCGAGATCGACCGCCTGGCGGCGGAGAGCGTGACCCGTGTACGGCACGCCTCCCCCACCACCTCCTACACCGACGCGGTCGCCGATCCGCTCAGCCGCCTGGAGGCCGTCACCGAGCTCAAGACGGCCTGGCACCCGGTGGGCGCCTGACGCCTCGACATGCTCGGAAGGACTGCGTCGCAACGGCGCCGTTCTCCAGTCGTTGCTGGTCTCCGCCGACCGGGTTAGGGCTGGTTAAGGGGTTACGTCCGGGCCGCCCGACGGCACCCGTCCCACTTGGGTGTTGCAGGACAACACCAGGATGGGACGGTAGCCCGCGCGCGCTGAGGTCTTGGCCCCAGCGAGGGGGCACCCACCCGGTCACCGCTGCGTCACCGGCGGCATCAGCGCGAGTCCGCGGCTGCCCACCCGGCCTCGCCGGTCGATCCAGTTGATTCGGGCGCGGCCCAGGCCGGGCTCGAGCGACACGAGGTAGAAGTTTCCGCGGACGCCGCGCGGACCCTCCCGCGGCCTGGCCTCGATGCGCGGGCGGCCCGGTGAGGTGACCACCACCTTCGCCGCTCGCTCGGGGACACGGCCGTAGACGAGCACCGCCTCGGCACGGATCCGAGTGCCGTCGGAGCGGCGCCCCTCCGTGGGGACGCTCTCCTGCTGCCTTCCGAAGCCCGGCGTCCCCGGGAACTCCCCGCAGGCGCCGCTCATCTGGAAGGGCATCCCACGGGGCGGGTCCAGGAGGAGGATGCCGAGACACCGGAGCCGCGCCGGCTGGTACTCCTCGCCCGTCTCGGGATCGGCCAGGCGCGTGCTCCTGTAAGTCTCCATCTGCCACGGCCCGGCCACGGGCGCGGTGCCGGTCGCAACCACGATGTGGTCGACGTCGCGCGGCGGCGTGCCCTCGCCCTTCTGGATCACCGTCCCCACGGGGGCGGGCGCCGCCTGCACCGGTCCGTGTCGGACTGGCTCGTCGGACGAACCGCCCAGCACCACCAACGCGACTGCCAGCGCCACGGCGACGGCCGCCGCTGCGGCGAGCGCCGCCCCGCCGCGGCGCAGCAGCGGGCCCCAGGCGGGACTCCGGGGCGGTGGCCGCTCCGCCGCCTCCCGCAGCTGCAGCTCCAGCCGGTCGAAGAAGTCCACCCGCGTATCGCTCATCGCTCGCCTCCGATCCGGCGCCGCAGCCCCGCCAGTCCGCGGCTCACCCGCTGTCTTATCGCCGCCTCCGAGACTCCCTCGGCCCCGACGATCTCCGCGTAGTTCCGCTCCTCCACGAGCCGGGCACGCACCGCGGCCCGTTGCTCCCGCGGAAGCTCCTCGAGGAGCTCCACGATCGTCGCCTCACCGGCGAGGAACTCGAGCTCGCGCACGTCCCCCTCGGTGAGCGGGATTGGTTCGATCCCGAGCCGACGCCGGGCGCGGTCCTCCGTGTAGCCCCGCCGCCGCCAGTCGCTCAGCTTGTGCGCGGCGATGCCGTACAGCCAGGTCGTCGGCGTTCCGCGCTCGGGCCGGTAGCGCGTCCGCGCGGCGAGCGCCGCCGCGAACGTCTCGGCGGTAAGGTCCGCACCGGCCTCGGCGTCGCCGGTCGCCCGCGTCAGATGGCCGGCCAGCCTCCGGCAGTGCCGGCGGTAGAACTCGGCGAAGGCGTCCCCGTCGCCGCGCGCGAGGAGCTCACGATCCGAGGCCGGCGCGACCGAGCCGTTTCGGTGAGCCGTCACTGCCATTGCATTCGGCGCCGGGCCCCCAGTTGTGACAGGCCGCGAGCCCCTACCCGAGCGCCCCCTCCAACCGCAGCACCCGCCGCACGATGGCCAGCGACGACGCGTACGTCGAGTCCATCCCGTAGTAGGAGAGTCCCCGCGCGCCGAGCGTGCGGGCCTGCGTGTACGGCGTGTCGGAGGCGTAGTGGATGATCCCGAAGTCGACGGGCAGCTTCGAGAAGTTGACCGCCTCACCGACCGGGTGGCGATCGGCGTCGGCGATCTCGTACAGCGCGTTGCAGTAGGGCCCGGCCTCCATCTCCACGACCGTGAACGCCTCCCTGTAATAGAAGTCGAGGTAGGCCCGGTTCTGGAGGAACGTGCTCTTCACGGTCACCGCGCGCTGGTTGTCGAGGCCGGTGCCGAACCGCAGGTCGGGGGCGAGGTCGTCGACGCCGAACGCGTTGTCGAGCCAGTAGGTGGAGCGCGAGTGCTCGTCGTGGACGACGCTCGAGATCATCACGTCGCCGACGTCCGCGTTCAGCGTGGCCGCCTTGCCGAGCACGTACACGCCGCGAAGCCTGCCGGTGTCGACGGCGACCTCCCGCAGGATGTTGTAGGCGGCGACGCCGAGCGGATAGTCGATGTTCACCACCACCGCCTCGCTCGCGGCCAGCCGATCGGCGTCCACGTCGCCCAGGCGGGAGTCCAGCCGCTCGGGGCGGAGCGCGGCCAGCGGGACGATCTGCGCCGGCACCCGCAGCGCCGTCGAGCTCGGCAGGTGGGACACGCCGCACTCCTGCTCGAGGCGGCGCCGCTCCGCGCGGCCCTCCGGGCCGTGCGCGTCGAAGTACAGGCGCGCGACGAAGTAGAGGAAGTTCTCCCACGACCCCTGGCTGCGCCCCTCGCGGAAGGCGGCGAGCTCCTCCCGCAGGATGTCGCCCTCGGGGAGGCTTTCGACGAACGCGACGAGCTCGGCCTCGCGCTGGCGCGCCACGCCGGTGACGATGTTCACGACGCTGTGCGTGTTCGAGCTGACGAAGTACATCGGTCGGTCGGCGAGGCCCTCCGCTACGAGCTTGTCGTGCACCGGCCTCCACCAGCGGCGGGTCATGCGGGCGTAGCCCACCTGGGTCCCACCCAGCATCCGGATCCGCAGGGCCATGCGCCGCTCACCGATCAGGCGCAGCCGCTCGGCGAACCGTCCGGCCCAGGCGTGGCGCAGCCGCAGCCAGTCCTCGGCCAGGCCGCCGAGCGCCTGCGCGCACTCGTCCGGCGTGGGCTCGTGCTCGGGCGGCCATCCCGCCGCGCGCTGGCGGACATGCAGCTTGTTCCACTCGATCTGGAAGGCGACCAGCGTGGGGATGAGGTCGTCGACGTCTGAGGCGCTCGCCAGCAGAACCGCGTGGGTGCCGTCCCCGTCGTCGTGCCAGCGCCGCCGCCGGGCCGGGGCGTCCGCCTCCTCCCACGAGTCGATCCTGATCCCGTTCGCCGCGAAGACCTCGACGTCCTGGCCCATGATCACGAGCCGCGCTCCGGCGATGCCGTCCGGCAGGCGCCTGATCGAGTAGATGAAGGCGCCGAGGTCGGGCTCGTCGCTGTCCGCGAGCGGGTGGAGGCTCGAGCCCATCGCCCGGTGCGAGGACTCGAGCACGCGCAGCTGGGTCTCCCCGCTCGAGCGCAGCAGCGTGTTGTACGTGCGCTGGTAGAGCTCGACCTCGTCGCTGAGCCGCCCGGCGGCCTCTTCGGCGGGGCCGGCGAGGACGAGCCTTGCGACCGTCACCGCCTACTCCTTCACGTACGGCACGCCGATGGCGGCCGGCGGACGGGTCCGGCCGATCAGGCCGGCGACGACGATCAAGGTCAGGACGTAGGGCAGCGCCTCGAAGAGGACGGCGGTGGACTCGGAGAAGGTCGGCAGTCGTTGCGCCAGCGCGCTCGAGAACCCGAAGAGAAGCGCCGCGAGCAGCGCCCGCCCGGGACGCCAGGCGCCGAAGATGACGGCGGCCAGGGCGATGTAGCCGCGGCCCGCCGTGAGGTTCTGGCTGAACGAGCCGAGGAACGCGATCGACAGGTAGACGCCGCCGAGCGCGGCGAGCAGCCCCGACGCGATCACCGCCAGGTAGCGCGTGCGTATCACCGGGACGCCGACGCTGTCGGCGGCGCGCGGCTTCTCTCCCACCGAGCGGAGGCGCAGCCCCCGCGGAGTGCGAAAGAGGAACAGCGCGAGCGCGGGGACGAGCAGGAGAGCGATCCAGGTCAGCAGGCTCGCCCGGCCGACGGCGTCCCCGACGAACGGGATCGCCTCGATCCCGGGCAGCGTCACGTCGGGCACCCGCGGAATTCCGTCGGGCGTGCCTCGGCTCCCGTAGTGCGCGATGAACACGTAACCCGTGATTCCCAGCGCGAGCAGGTTCATGGCGAAGCCGCTCACGACCTGGTCGGCTCGGAACTGGATCGAGAAGAGCGCGTGGACCAGCGCCAGGGCGCCTCCCGCGGCCATGCCGATCAGCACCCCCGACACCCAGGACCCGGTGAGGTCGGCGCCGAAGATCCCGAAGAAGGCGCCCATCAGCATCATGCCCTCGAGCCCGATGTTGATCACGCCGCTGCGCTCGCAGACGATCCCGCCGAGGGCGCCGAATATGAGCGGCGTCGCGAAGCGCAGCATCGCGGCGATGAGCGCCGACCAGACGAACACGTCCTCGAGGTTGCTCTCGCCCGACTCGGTCGCCACGACCGCTCCCAGCCCGCCGAGCACTCCGGCGGCCACGGCGCCCCAGCCCAGACGCCGCTCGTCGGCCCGAATCGCGTAGGCGCCCGCGGCGACGGCCGCGGCCGCGACCAGGAGCGAGGGCACGGGAGTGCGCAGGAGGAGCGGCGGGAGCGCGATGTACCACGCGATCGCGCCCAGCGCGACGCCCGCCCAGCCGACGGGCCGCGGCGCCGGCAGGGCCCGTCCGGCGGCGAGGGCGTGCGCGGTCACTTCGCGGGCTCCTCGGCGCGGCGCCGGCCCATCATCAGGCTCCGTCCGCGCCGGAGCGCCGACAGCACGAGCACGTCGGCGCTGACCAGCAGCACGACGAGGCCCTGGATGATCAGCGTGAGGTTCGACGCGAGCTCGGGCTCGAAGATCGTCGGGTCGAGATTGCGTTGCGACGTGCCGCTGAGGAGCGCCCCGAACAGCAGCGCCGCGGCGACGGTGCCGCTCGCCGTGCTGCGGCCGAGCAGCGCCACCGCGATCCCGAGGAACCCGATCTGCGAGACCTGGACGTCGTTCGTCGCAAGGCGGAACTGCCAGCCCAGCACGTCGAGCGCGCCGGCCAGCCCCGCGAACAGCCCGCATACCGCCATGACGAGGACGTAGTTGCGGGCCACGCTCATCCCGCCGTACCGGGCCGCCTCCGGGTTGAACCCGACGGCCCGCACCTCGTAGCCGGCGGTCGAGCGGTTCAGGAGCAGCCAGAACACGACCACCGCGGCGAGGGCGACGAAGATGCCGATGTGGAGCCCCTGCAGCACGGGGTCGCCCCAGAAGACGGGCAGCCTGGCGTCCTCGACCACGTCGTTCGAGACCGGGAGCGACTCGTCGCGGTCGTTCTGGAGCGGCCCGCCCAGGCTGAAGAGCCAGACGCCGACCCAGAGCGCGATGTAGTTGAGCATGATCGTCGAGATCACCTCGTGCGCGCCGACCGTCGCCTTCAGGAAGCCGGCGAAGCCCGCCCAGGCCGCGCCGGCGATGCAGGCGGCGGCGATCGCCACGAGGATGTGGAGGAAGGCGGGCATCCCGGCGAAGGAGGAGCCGACCCACACCGCCGCGATCGACCCGACGATGTACTGGCCCTGGCCGCCGATGTTGAACAGGCCCGCCCGGAAGGCCAGCGCCACGGCCAGCCCGGTCAGGATCAGCGGCGTCGTGAGGATCAGCGTCTGCTGGAGGTTCACCGCCGCGAGCGTCCGGTCGTCGCCCGTGACCCACGGGAACAGCCACTGGAGCCCGGTGCCCTCGAAGATCGCCTCGTAGGTCGCGAACGGGTCGTTCCCCGTGAACAGCATCACGAGGCCGGCGATGAAGAACGCGAGCACGGCGGTGAGCAGCGGAACCAGCAGTCCGCCGCCCCGGATGTAGGCGGCCAACCTCGCCGCCGGCGTGGCGCCGGGCTCGCCGCCGGGATAGGGCGGCGGCTCGGGCCTGTCCGGCGCCTGGCTCACGCGGCGGTCTGGCTCACGCCGCCGCCCGTCATCGCCACGCCCAGCTCCTCCTCGGAGGCATCCGGGGGGAACTCGCCGACGATCTCACCCTCGTAGATGACGAGGATGCGGTCGGCGAGCGAGCGCACTTCCTCGAACTCGAGCGACACGAGGAGGATGCCCCGACCCGCGTCGCGCTCGGCCACGAGCCGGCGATGGACGAACTCGATCGCCCCGACGTCGAGCCCCCGGGTCGGCTGGTGGGCGACGAGGAGCCGGGGGTTGGACGCGATCTCACGCGCGATGCACACCTTCTGCTGGTTGCCGCCGGAGAGCGAAGCCGCGAGCGTCCCGGGATCGCCGCCGCGCACGTCGTACTCCCGCAGAAGCGACCGGGCGCGGGAGGTCATGCGGCCGGTGTTCAGCAGGCCGCGGCGGCTGAGCGGCGGCGAGCGGTAGTCCCTGAGCGCCAGGTTCTCGGCGAGTGTGAACGGGAGCACGAGGCCGCGCAGCTGCCGGTCCTCGGCGATATGGGCGACGCCGGCGTCGCTCGTCGCTCGCACGCCGGCCCCGGCCACCTCCCGCCCCGCCACGCGGATCTCCCCGGACCCGGGGCGGCGCAGCCCCGTGATCGCCTCCACGAGCTCGTTCTGCCCGTTCCCGTCCACCCCGGCCAGGGCCACGATCTCGCCGCCGCGAACCGAGAAGGAGACGCCGCGGACCGCCTCGAGACCGCGGTCGTCGCGGACGCGCAGGTCTCGAACGTCGAGCACGGGCTCGGAAGGTCGCGCCTCCGACTTCTCGACCTGCAGGAGCACCTCGCGGCCGACCATGAGCCGGGCGAGGCTCTGCTCGCTGGACGCCGCGGCCGGAACCGTGTCGATCCGCTTTCCGCGTCGCAGCACCGTGATCCGGTCGGCGATCTCGAGCGCCTCGCCCAGCTTGTGGCTGATGAAGACGATCGCCACCCCGTCGGCCCGGAGGTTCCGCAGGACCTCGAAGAGCTCGCCGGTCTCCTCGGCGGTGAGGACCGCCGTCGGCTCGTCGAGGACAAGGATGCGGGCGTCGCGGTAGAGCGCTCGCAGGATCTCGGCGCGCTGCTGGGCGCCTACCGTGACGTCCTCGATCAGGGCGTCCGGGTCGACCGCGAGCCCATAGCGTTCGGACAGCTCGCGGACGCGGCGGGCCCCCTCGCGGACGTCGAGCGTCCCGACCCGCCCGCGCGGCTCTTCGCCGAGGACGATGTTCTCGGTAACCGTCATCACCGGCACGAGCATGAAGTGCTGGTGCACCATCCCGATGCCGAGCTCGATCGCCCGCGCCGGCGAGCCGACCCGCACGGGATCGCCGTCGACGCGGATCTCACCCTCGTCCGGGTGGTAGAGCCCGTAGAGGATCGACATGAGCGTCGACTTGCCGGCCCCGTTCTCGCCCAGAAGGGCGTGCACCTCGCCACGCCTGAGGTCGAAGTCGACCCGGTCGTTCGCGACGACCGGGCCGAACCTCTTCGTGATTCCTCGAAGCTCGAGGGCGGGCGCTTCGACGGGCACCGGCGCGGAAGTTACTCCACCGTGTCCGGGATGTTCTTGATCTCGCCGGCCGCGATCTGGTTTTGGAGCTTCTCTATCTGGTCGACGTACTTCCGACCCTCCGCGCTGATCTTGCCGATTCCGACGCCGCCGTTCGCGACGGTCGCGACGACGTCCGCGCCGCCCTTGAACGAGCCCTCCTGGGTGCGCTTCATCGACCCGAAGACCGCGTCATCGACCTTCTTCAGCGCGCTCGTCAGGATGTGGTCGCCGAGGAACGCCTGGTCCTTGTCGACCCCGATGCCCTGCACGCCCTCCTCCTCCGCGGCGTCGAGCGCGCCGAGCCCACAGTTCCCGGCGACCTGAAAGACGACCTCGGAGCCCTGTGCGATCTGGTCGAGCGCGATCTCCTTGCACTTCGCCTGGTCCTCGAAGCTCTGCGAATAGCCGTTCAGCGTCTCGATCCGCGGGTTGGCCGCCTTTGCGCCGGCCTGGAACCCGGCGATGTAGTGGTCGACCGGCGGAATCTTCTGTCCGCCCACGGTCGAGACCGTCTTGGCGCCGTTGTCCTTTGCCCAGAGGGCGGCGAGATAGCCGACGAGGTAGCCACCTTCCTGCTCCTTGAAGATCAGCCCCTCGACGTTCTTCGGCTTGTCCTTCAGAAGCGTGGCCGAGTAGTCGATGATCGCGAAGTTCGTGTTCGGGAACTTCGTCGCGACGGTGTTCGTGGCGTCGGCCATGAGGAAGCCGTTCGAGACGACGACGTCGAACTGCTGCTGGGCGAGACGGCTCAGGTTGGGCACGTAGTCGGTGTTGGACTCCGAGATCACCACCCGCGTCTCCGCACCAAGCTCTTTCTGGGCACGCAGGCGGCCGTCATTGGCGAGCTCATTGAAGCCGCGGTCGTTGATACCGCCGATGTCGGTGACGACGCCGGCCTTGATCGACTCGCCCTGGGCCTCACCGCCACCGCCGCCATCGTCGTCGTCGTCGCCGCAGGCGGCGACGCCCACGGCGAGGGCGGCCAAGGCGGCGATCACCCACACCCGGAACCTGCGCTTCACGGCTGTCCTCCCATCGTCCGACGCGGCCACTCTCGGCCGGAGCGGAGGCCACCCTACACGCTTTCGATTAAGGCCTGTTTGAGGCTTTCCTCGCAGAATGCCGCGCCGATCGCGGTGCGGGTGATCGCCCTCAATCGGTCGTCGTCGAACCCGAAGCGCTCCCGGCAGATCGCGTACTCGCCTCCGACCGAGGCCCCGAAGTAGGGCGGGTCGTCGGAGCCGAGCGTGACCCGAACTCCCGCGCCCGCCAGCCGGGGGAGCGGGTGCTCCTCGTAGCTCGGGAAGACCCCGAGCACGACGTTGCTGGTCGGGCAGCACTCGAGCACGATCCCGCGCTCGACGAGCTCTGCGACCAGCGCTGGGTCCTCGATCGCGCGCACGCCGTGGGAGATCCGGCTGACCGGCAGCGCGAGCGCGTCCCACACGCTGTCGGCGCCGGCCCATTCGCCCGCGTGGACCGTGCATCCCAGGCCGGCGTCGGCGGCGATCCGGAACGCCTCCTCGTAGTCGCCGACCGGGTAGTTCTCCTCGTCGCCGGCCATCGAGAACCCGACTACGTACGGATGCGGCCGCTCGGCGGCATACCGCGCCACCTTGACCGCCGGCTCGACGCCGAAGTTACGAACGCACAAGGTCAGGATCCGCCCCTCGATCCCGTGGTCGCGGCGGGCGTCGTCGATCCCGCGGGCGATCCCCGCGAGGTGCTCCTCGTCGGATAGGCCGACCAGGGCGGCGTGATCGGGCGACGCGGTCAGCTCGACGTAGATGGCGCCGTCGCGAGCGCACGCGGCGAGGTACTCGTAGGTGACGTCCCGGTAGTCGTCACCGGTGCGGATCACGCTGGCTGCCAGGTCGTAAGCGCGCAGGAAGTCGAGGAAGCTCGAGTACGCGAAGCGGTCCGAGCCGTCGAACAGCCCCTCCGGCACGGCGAGCCCGTTGCGCTCGGCGAGCCGGCGCACGAGGGCGGGCGGCGCCGTGCCCTCGAGGTGCACGTGGAGCTCGGCCTTCGGAATCACCGCAGTACCTCGATGACGGGGGACGGTGTCGCCGGAGCGTCGTCGCCCAGCGCATACGCGGCGCGCAGCGTCTCGGCTGCGCGTTCGGCGGCCGCCTCGTCGGCCGCGTGGACGAGCGCGAGCGGGCGCTGCCCGGGGCCGACGCGCTCGCCCGCGCCGGCCACGTCGGTCAGCCCGACGGAGTGATCCACGGGATCCGTCTCCCGCGCCCGGCCGCCGCCCAGCGCGACCACGGCGAGGCCGACGGCGCGGACATCCACCGCGGCCACGGTGCCGGCCTCGATCGGCTCGGCGGGCACCACGATCGGCGCGGCGGGAAGGCAGCGCTCCGGGGCGTCCACAAGCTCCACCGGACCGCCGAGCTCGCGCACCATCGCCGCGAAGCGCTCGGCGGCCGCCCCGCCATCGAGCGCGCGCTCTGCGGCCGCGTAGGCCGCGCGGGTCTCGCGCTCGACGCCGCCGAGCACGAGCAGCTCCGCACTGAGCGCGAGCGTCACCTCGCGGAGGCGCTCGTCGTGCGCGGCGCCGGTGAGGTGGTCGATCGCCTCCCGAACCTCGACCGCGTTGCCCGCCGTCCGGCCGAGCACCCGGTCCATGTCCGTGAGGACCGCCACCGCGGGCAGGCCGTTGCCGCCGGCGACGTCGATGATCGCACGCGCCAGCTGCTCCGCGTCCGCGCGGTCGGGCAGGTAGGCGCCCGACCCGACCTTGACGTCCATGACGAGGGCATCGAGCCCGGCCGCGAGCTTCTTGGACAGGATCGACGCGACGAGCAGCGGCACCGACTCGATCGTGCCGGTGGCATCGCGGATCGCGTAGAGCCGGCGGTCCGCGGGCGCGAGCTTCCCCGTCTGGCCGACGATCGCACAGCCGGCGCGCGCGACCGCCTGGCGGAACACCGTCGGCTCGGGCCCGGTCTGATAGCCGGGGATGGCCTCGAGCTTGTCGAGCGTGCCGCCGGCGTGGCCGAGACCGCGCCCGGAGATCATCGGCACGGCGCCCCCGCAGGCGGCGACGATCGGGGCGATCAGGAGGCTGACCTTGTCGCCCACGCCGCCTGTCGAGTGCTTGTCGAGGGCGGGGCCTTGCAGCCCGGCGCGGGACCAGTCGAGCACCTCTCCGGAGCGGGTCATCGAGCCGGTGAGACAGACGCACTCGGCGACGCTCATCCCGCGGAGGACGATCGCCATCGCCAGGGCGCCCACCTGGGCGTCGCTCACCGTGCCGTCGGCGATTCCGGCCACGAGGAACTCGATCTCCGCCTCCGAGAGCTCGCCGCCGTCGCGCTTCCGGCGGATGAGCTCGGGGACGTGCATCAGGCGCCCACCCGCTCGACGAACCCGACGAGGAGCGGTGCCAGGTCCGTGGCCGCGCGCGCGGCGTCGCGCAGGGTCTGCTCGTGGCTGAGCGGCCGCTCGCTCATGCCCTCGGCGAGGTTGGTGATCGCCGAGACCGCCGCCACGCGCAGGCCGCAGTGGCGGGCCGCGACCGTCTCGTGGACGGTCGACATGCCGACGGCGTCGGCGCCGAGCGCCCGGAAGGCCCGGATCTCGGCCGGCGTCTCGAAGCTCGGGCCGCTGACCGCCAGGTAAACCCCCTCGGCGAGCGAGATCGCGAGCTCCTCCGCCGCGGCGTGGAGCTCGGCGCGGAGCTCCGGGTCATAGGCGTCGCGCAGGGTCGGGAAGCGCGGCCCGACCGCGTCCTCGTTCGGTCCGGCGAGGACGTTCATGCCGGTCAGGTTGATGTGGTCGGCGATCACCATGAGCCGGCCGGGGCCGACCTCCGGGCGGAGCGAGCCGGCAGCGTTCGTCAGTACGAGGATCTCGGCGCCCGCGGCGCGCAGCGCCCGGACGGGGTTGCGCAGCCACTCCGGGGGCGCTCCCTCGTAGACGTGCGCGCGGCCCTGGAGCACCGCGACCGGAACGTCGCCGATCCGGCCGAGCACCGCGCGGCCCGGGTGCCCCTCCACGCTGGTCCTGGGGAATCCCGGCAGCGCCTCGTAGCCCACCACCTCGGCGTCGCTGACCGCGTCGGCCACCGCGCCGAGTCCGGAGCCCAGCACCATCCCGATCCGCGGTGGCGCCGCAGCGCGGTCGCGGAGCACGGCCGCCGCCGCCCCGACGCTCACGACCGGTCGGCGTCCGGGACGAAGGCCATCGGGAGCAGGTCGCGAAGCGCCACCGTGTGCACCGGGCCGCCGGGGCGCCCGAGGTGGATCGGCGTCTCCGGACCGGCGAGCTCGGCGAGGCGCTGGCGGCAACCCCCGCACGGCGGGCAGAGCTCGACCCGCTCGGCGACGATCGCCGCCGCCGCCACCGTGCGCTCTCCGGCGGCCACGAGCGCCCCGAGCGCGGAGGCCTCGGCGCACTGACCCTGGGGGTAGGCGGCGTTCTCGACATTGGCCCCGGTGTGGATGCCGCCGCCGGGCGTCCGCAGCGCGGCGCCGACCTTGAAGCCGGAGTAGGGGGCGTATGCGGCGTGCATTGCCTCCTCCGCCGCGCGCAGCAGCCGGTCCGGGAGGTCGAGCAGCAGGTCGCAGTAGCTTCCGGCGACGAGGGCGCCGTCGTCGATCGCGAGCTCGGAGCGGAGCCTCTCGACCTTGAGTCGCTCGGCCTCGAGGTCGGATCCGGGCGCCGCAACCGCCTCGAGCTCGAGGTGGCTTCCGAGCCCCTCGACCTCGTCCAGGTGGATCCGCACCCCGTCCCAGAGCAGGAGCCGCCGCCGCTTGACCACCACGACCAGCGTGCCGAGCGCGGCGTCGAGCGCGTCCCGCAGCGGCTCCGCGTCGGACACCGACACGACGCGGTAGTCGCTCGGCCTGGGCCCGGCGGCGTCGGCCCGGTCGTAGGCGATCAACTCGGCCCCGCCGGGCTGCTGCTCGCGGAGCTTGAGCCTTCCTCGCGCGCGCGTGAAGTAGGTGTCGCGCTGGTCGATCGTGCCCCGGTCCTCGGCTCCGAGCGCCAGCACCGCCTCGAGGGTCCGCTCCGGATCCGGGTCGCGGGCCTTCAGCTCGAGGTTGCGCATGGGTGCAGACAAGTGGGCGCCGAGGCTATCGTCGCCCCATGGGCCAGCGCCTCGTCGTCGTGGAGCACCCCGTCCTCGCCGACCGGCTCACCGTCCTGCGCGACCGCACGACCGGTCACGGGACCTTCCGGCAGGCCCTCTTCGAGGCGTCGGCCATCCTCGCCGTCGAGGCCGCCCGACAGCTTCCCGTGGTCGAGGTGTCCATCGAGACCCCGCTGGAGCCGACCACCGGCAGCCGCCTCCCCCGCGAGATAGCGGTGGTGCCGGTGCTGCGGGCCGGACTGGGGATGGTCGACCCGTTCCTCCGCCTGCTCCCCGACGCCCGCGTGGGCCACGTGGGCGTGTACCGCGACGAGACGCACACCCCGGTCGACTACTACGAGCGGCTACCGCCGGGCCTCTCGGACGCCCACGTGTTCGTGCTCGATCCGATGCTCGCGACGGGCGGCAGCGCCGTCCACGCGCTCGACCGGCTGAAGGCCGCCGGCGCCCGCCGGCTGACACTGGTCTGCCTGGTGGTGGCCCCCGAGGGCCTGCGCGCCGTCGAACAGCACCACCCCGACGTGCCCGTCTGGACGGCCGCGGTCGACCGCCAGCTGGACGAGAACGCCTACATCAGGCCTGGGCTTGGGGACGCGGGGGACCGGGTGTTCGGGACGAGCTGAGTCGGGCTGCCAGCCGGGTTGCTGCTGGGTAAGGGCATGTAGTTAGAGGCGGTGCCCCGTAACCCGCCCCAGCGGCGAGCGAGGAAACCAGCTCGAGCTGGTCCCGCAGCAGTTCCGCGGCGCTATCGCCCGACCAGACCCGCGGCCTCGATCCCGTCCGAGCGATCCAGGTGGATCTCGCACCGGGTCACCCGTCCGTCCTCGACCGTCCAAACGTGCGCGGTCTCGCGAACCAGCGGGACGCCGCTGAGAGCGCCCCGGGCGACGACGCGCACCAGCGCGACGACCTGATCGTCGGCCGGGATGAATCGCTCGCGCTCGAACCGCCATTCGCCCCAGATCTCCTTGGTGGTCGCGACCCAGCGCCGCATCCCCTCGCGGCCCCGCAGGGTCCGCGCGCCCTCGGGATACGTGGCGGGGAGCAGCAGCTCGAACCCCTCGTCGAGCCAGTCGCCGAAGGCGCGTTCGAGAGCACCCGGCCGGTCGTCGAACATGTCCTCGATGGCCCGGTAGACGCGGCGGACGACATCGACGTTGTCGGGCGACGCCGCCCGAGCGTGATCGCTCTCGAAGGCGGTTGCAGCCATGACTCGGAGTATTCGCGGTGGCGGCAGCTCGCTCCATACGGCTGGCTCGCGGCCGGGGGTACGGATAGCCGTACTTTGCGCTGCGCCCTCACCCCGACGCCGACCGCGCAATCAGCCCCACCCGCTCCGCCCCCTCCTCGCGCGCCGCGAACCGTTCGTCGAGCGCCACCCCCGCCACCCAGACGATCCGGCCTCCGGCCTCGACCACCGGGAGGGTTCGGCGGAGCGCACGCGGCACCTTCCGGTCGGTGAACAGGTCCTGCAGGCTCTTCGTTCCGTCGAGGCCCACGGGGCGCATCCGGTCGCCCTCCCGCCAGGCGCGCACCCGGGCCGAGCCGCCCAGCGCGGAGGCGGAGACCGCCACGTCGCCGGGCGCCGAGAGCGTCGCCTCGATCTCCCAGCCGCCGAAGCGCACGCGGCCGGGGACCGGCAGGGTGACCGGGTCGGGCGGCGGCAGCTCGCGCGCGCGCGTGAATCGCAGCGTCCCGTACTCGGCCACGGCGCGCAGACCGCCGCCGAGATCGAGCGACTTGGTCCCGTGTCCACCGAGCGCCTGGATCTCCTCGGCCTCGCGGCGCGAGAGCGGCCGGGCGCCCTCGCCCGCGGCGCGCTCGGCGAGCCGGCGCAGCACGAGGCGCCGCAGCGCGGCCGGCAGGCGGCGGAGCTCCGCCAGCGAGACCGCCGGGCCGCCCCCGAGCTCCTCGAGCGCGTCGTCCGCGGCGCTCTCCACGAGCTCCCGCTCCTCCCGGAGCTGGCGGGCCGTCTCGGCGATCGTCCGCTCCGCCGCGGGCGACAGGTCGCGCAGCGGTGAGAGCACGTCGTGGCGCACCCGCGCCCGGGCGAAGCGGCGGTCGGCGTTCGACGGGTCCTCGCGCCAGTCGAGCCCGCGCGCCCGCAGGTAGTCCCGGACCTCGGCGCGGGTTACGTCGAGGAGCGGGCGCACGAGCCGCCCGCGGCGCGGCGCCATGCCCTGCAGGGCGCGGGACCCCGGCGAGACGGCGAGCCGGTAGAGGAGCGTCTCCGCCTGGTCGCTCGCCGTGTGGGCCGCGGCGTAATCGCCCTCCGCCCGACGCTCGGCGAGCGCATAGCGCGCCTCGCGGGCCCGCTCCTGGAGGTTCCCCCCGGCCTCCGCCAGCGGGACCCGCTCCACCGCCAGCGGCACCGCCAGCCGCTCGCATAGCGCGCGCACGAACCGCTCGTCCTCGTCGGCTCCCGCTCGCAGCCCGTAGTTCACGTGGAGCGCCGAGGCCCGCGCCCCGAGCCGCAGCGCCACGTCCAGCAGACAGACGGAGTCCCCGCCGCCGGAGAGCAGGACGAGCAGGGGGGCGCCGGCGGGCACGAGCCCGCTGTCGCCGGCGGCCTCGAGCGGCCTCTCGACCGCGGCGCTCACGGCTCCCGTCGCGAGGCGCGGTAGAGCCGGCGCGGCTGGCCGAAGCCCTTCAGCTTGACCTGGCCGATCTCCTCGAAGGACAGGTGTGGCGCGCCGCCCACCCCCTCCACCACCGAGTCGCTCACCAGCACCTCGCCGCCACGGGCACGCGCCACGATCCGCGAGGCGAGGTTGATGTCGCGGCCGTAGTAGTCGCCGTCGCGGTAGAGGGCGGTGCCCCAGTGCACGCCGATGCGCGGCTCCGGGCGCTCCTCGAACAGGCTCGCGAAGCCCACGGCCCAGTCCACGAGGCGGCCCGCGTCCTGGCCGACGACCATCACCTCGTCCCCGATCGTCTTGACCACGCGCGCGTCGTCCGGCAGCGAGTTCGTCACGCCCTCGACGAAGCGCTCGATCGACGACAGCGCCTCCTCCTCGCCCTCCTCCTCGGTGAAGCGGGTGTAGCCGGCGAGGTCCGCGAACGCGATGGCGATGCGCATCCGTCCGAGGGCGGCATCCTCGTCCTCGAGCTCGCCCTCCATGTGCCCCACCACGTCCTGCTCGACGTAGTGCCTCAGGAACCGCTGGTGCACGTAGTCCATGAGCGGCGACGCCAGCGGCAGCAGGTCGCTCGCCAGGCTCTCCATCTCCTCGGCCATCTGCAGTCCAGGCACGCCCTCCCGGATGAGCGGCTCGTGCACGTAGAGGTGGAACAGGCGCACCTCGGCGTCGGCGATCTGCGAGAGAGCGACGCCGTAGACGCGGCAGAGCTGGAGGAACGCGACGAGCGGAAAGCCGGCCTCGAGCACCGAGGCGACGTAGCGCAGCGCCTCCACGTCGTCGTCGCCGAGGCGCTCGAGCGCCGCCGGCGGAAAGCCGACGCTCGTCCAGAAGCGCCCGGCGAGCGCCGGCTCGAGGCCGGTCGCCCTCGCCGTCTCCGTCAGCGAGCGCGGCGGCTCGTCGCCGGCGAGGATGTCGGCGATGTATCCGTACGCGAGCCGCCCCTGCCGTCCGGCTTCGCGGATCTGGTCGAGCCGGTGGCCGCGCTGGCGCAGGCGGGCAACGATCCGTGCGTGGGCCACGGCGGCGGGCGTCCAGCGACCCGAGCCGTCGACCTCAGGGATCACGCCCCCCTCGGCCCAGCGCCGCAGCGTCGACGGCGACACGCCGACGCGGTCCGCGGCCTCCTTCAGCGTGAGGGGCTCGTCCATGCCCTCGATTGTCGCGAAGTCCCACAGCTCGCTCATGGGTTAGAAATAGACTCGCCGCCGGACCGCGAGAGGAGTGAGAGCCATGAACTACTTCGTCACCGGAGCGACCGGATTCATCGGCCGGCACCTCGTAGCGGAGCTCCTGAAGCGCGACGGGACGATCTACGTCCTCGTCCGCGAGGGGTCGCGCGGCAAGCTCGACGCGCTCGTCCAGCGCCTCGGCGCGCCCGAGGGGCGGATCGTCCCGGTGTCCGGCGACCTGACCAAGCCGGCGCTGGGCGTCGACGGCTTCGACGAGCCGATCGATCATCTCTTCCACCTCGCCGCGGTCTACGACGTGGAGGCCGACGAGGAGGCCTCCGAGCGGGCGAACATCGAGGGCACCCGGCACGTGATCGAGTTCGCGAACGCGCATGAGGTGGGGCGCTTTCATCACGTGAGCTCGATCGCGGTGGCCGGCGGGTACCGCGGCGTCTTCCAGGAGGACATGTTCGACGAGGGGCAGCGGCTGCCGCACCACTACCACCGGACGAAGTACGAGTCCGAGCGGCTGGTTCGCGACGGGGTCGAGACCGAGACGCTGATCTTCCGGCCGGGCATGGTCGTCGGCCACTCGGAGACCGGCGAGATGGACAAGATCGACGGTCCGTACTACTTCTTCAAGCTCATCCAGAAGCTGCGCCGGGCGCTGCCGGAGTGGGTTCCCCTGGCCGGTCCCCAGGGCGGCGAGACCAACATCGTGCCGGTCGACTTCGTGGCAAGGGCGATGGACCACATCGCCCAGCTGCCGGACGAGGAGCTTCCCGGTCGCACCTTCCACCTCGTCAACCCCGAGGCCATGTCGGTCGGCGAGGCGTTGAACGTGTTCGCCAAGGCCGCACACGCGCCGCAGTTCGCGATGCGCATCGACCAGCACATGACGAACGCGATCCCGAAGCCCGTGCGCGCCGGCCTGATGGCGCTTCCGACGGTCAAGCGGATCCGCAACCAGCTCTACCACGACCTGGGCATCCCGCCGGCCGCCATGGAGAACCGCGACTTCCACTGCAAATTCGACGCGCGCGACACTCAGCGGGCGCTCACCGGCACCGGGATCGCGGTACCGCCGCTCTCCACGTACGCGCCGCGGCTGTGGGACTACTGGGAGCGCAACCTCGACCCGGACCTCTTCCGCGACCGCTCGCTGGCCGGCGCGATCAAGGGCAGGAGGATCCTGATCACCGGCGCCTCCAGCGGCATCGGGCTCGAGACCGCCCTCAAGCTCGGCGAGGCGGGCGGCGAGGTGCTGCTCGTCTCGCGCACGCGCGAGAAGCTGGAGGAGGTTGCGACCCAGGTGGAGGAGCGCGGGGGCACGGCGCACGTGCACCCCTGCGACCTGTCCGACCTCGACGACATCGACCGCCTCGCCCAGGAGGTGCTCCGCGAGCACGCGGGGATCGACGTGCTCGTCAACAACGCGGGCCGCTCGATCCGGCGCTCGGTGGCTCGCTCCTACGACCGCTTCCATGACTTCGAGCGCACGATGCAGCTCAACTACTTCGGCGCGCTCAAGCTGATCCTCGCCTTCCTGCCCGGGATGCGGGAACGCAGGTCGGGGCACATCATCAACGTCTCGTCGATCGGGGTGCAGACGAACACGCCGCGCTTCTCAGCGTACGTGGCGTCGAAGGCCGCCCTCGACGCGTTCTCCCGTTGCGTCGCGCCGGAGGTGGTCGCCGACAACGTGAGGTTCACGACGATCTACATGCCGCTCGTGCGCACGCCGATGATCGCGCCGACGGACATCTACAAGGCCTTCCCGACGCTCACCCCGGAGGAGGCGGCGCAGATGCTGTGCGACGCGATGATCGACAAGCCGAAGCGACTGGCCTCGCGGCTCGGGACGTTCGGAGAGGTCCTCTACGCGGTCTCGCCTAAGACCGTCGACATCGTGATGAACACGGCTTACAACCTCTTCCCCGACTCGAAGGCGGCGAAGGGCGACGGCGCGAAGCCGCTCCCGGCCGACGCGAAGAAGGAGCAGGAGATCTCAACCGAGGCGGTCGCGATGGCCTACCTCATGCGGGGGGTGCACTTCTAGACGACGAGGTGGGGGTAGTCCGCCTCGATCATCGTCCGGTACTTGGCGAACACCGGCTTCGTTACCGGGATCAGCGCTAGCGCCTTCTTCGTGTTCCCCTTCGACTTGATCCGCCGCCGGGCGAGCGCGATCGCGATGTTCTCCTTCCCCTGGAAGTAGCGGTTCGCTATCTCCGAGTCCATGGTCATCTCCACCTCGGGCTCCCACGGGACGTCGTCCGACCACTCCCAGCGGAGGTTCTCCTCGTCTCCCGAGGTGACGTTCACGATCAGGTCGAGGTCGGGGAACTCGAAGCGCTGTGGCGTGTCGGCGTCGCGCAGCCTCGGCCCCATCTCCGGATCGCCGCTCATCAGCCCGAACGTCCGGTCGAGCACCTCGCGGAACTCCTCGGACGAGCGGAAGGGACCCACGGCTCGCGACCATACCCGATCACCTGCGGCGCGGAGGTCTCACCACGCGGAGCCGGACGGTTTGCGGCAGGGACCGGTTGCCGACGGCGTCCGTGGCCTCCGCGATGGCCCGATAGGGGCCTGGGACGAGCCGCCGCCCGTGGACGCGCCCGGAGAAGCTAAGGCCCTCCCGGCCCGCCGACGCCTGGTCGCGGAGCGTGACCACGTGCCGCCACCGTAGGCAGCGGATGCGGCGGGGCGCGAGCCGGCGCGAGGGGCGACAGCGTCCGCTCGACCGCCGGCCGCGCAGTCCCCGTCCGATCCGGAGGGAGACGGCCGACGGCTCGGAGAGCCAGAAGCCGAACCTGGTCGAGCGTGCGGCACGTGGCGGGCGGATCGGCGCGGCGGCGCGTCGGTGCGCCGGGGTCGTCCGGCCGAGGAGCGTCCGCCGGGAGGCGCCGAACCCGCCGAGCGCGGGCGGAGTGGCGTCCACGGTCACGGCTGCTCCTGCGGTCGCGGCACCGCCGTGCGGGTCGCGGACGCGCACCCGAGCGGTGAGCGTGCGGCTGCCGTCGTAGACGGCCCAGCCGGTCGGCGCGCTGGTCCTCCGCTCGAAGGCGCCGTCGCCGTCGAGGTCCCAGTCATAGCGCAGGGCGAGGCCCTCGGGATCGTGTGAGCCGGAGGCGTCGAAGGTCACGCGCTGCCCGCCGGCCACCGTCGCCGGCGTGGCCGCGAGGGCGGCGATGGGCGGCCGGCTGACCACGACGGCAAGGCCGAGCGGATTGCTGAAGAGCTCGCCCTGCCACGCGACGCTCTGCGCCCCGTCGCCGGGCGCGACGCGGACGATGCCGCCGAAGCGGTCGGCGAGCTGGAAGTCGCTCACGAGGAGGTGACCGTCCGGCGCCACCGCGACGCGCTCGGGAAAGCGGAAGAGGTCGTCTACCACGTTCGGGCTCACCGCCCGCTGCTGTCCGGTCGAAGGATCGACCGCGACGATCGCGGCCGTGGCGGTGACCCCCTCGTTCGCGACCAGGATGCCGCCGTCCGGCTTGACGGCGAGCCCGAAGGGGCTGCGAAACAGGCCCCCCGCGGAGACGATGGACTGCCGGCCGCCGGCGGGCTCGATGCGAATCAGCGCCCCGGTGGGCCGGTCCGGGCATTCGACGATCGGCCGCCCGCTCAGGGCGAGCGTCCCGTAGTCCGCGACGACCAGGTTCCCGCTCGGCTCGAACGCGATCCCGAATGGATTGCAGAGGGCGCCGCCCGTAGCGAGCGTGGACTGTGCGCCGCTCCGCGGGTCGACTCGAATCACCGCCGGATCCCCTCCGGCCCCCACGTTCTCGAGGACGATCAGCGCCCCGTCCGGCGCCACCGCCACGCCGGCGGGATCCACCAGCGCCCCGCCCTTCGAGACGAGGCTCTGCGCCCCGGTCGTCGGGTCGACGCGGATCACGGCGCCGTCGGCCGCCGGCGTGTCGCTGACGAACTGGCCCATGTCCGCCACGACCAGGCCGCCGTCGCGCTCGACGGCCGTGTCGTACGGGTGGACGAAGAGGTTCCCCTGTGCGCCGTTCCGGCTCACCTCGGTGAGCTCGCCGGTGGTCCCGTCCCCGCGGAGGATCACCGGCCCCTGCGACTGGCCCTTCGTCACCTCGCGGTTCGCGACGTACACGAGGTAGGGGTCGTCGGGCGCGGCGTTCGCGGGTGCGGCCGGCAGGGTGAAGGCCATGAGGAGCCCGACAAGGATGCGCGTTCGGCGCACCATCTTCACCGTAGGAACGGGCGGTGGACCCGTCAACTTCGCTCGCGGCCATGCACGAGGTCGGCGGCCGTAAGCGCGCCCGCGCCGCACGGGCTTTGAGCTCGCGGTAGTGGCCCCCGCCGGGAGTCCGATCGCGTCTGGCGCCTGCGAATCTTCGCCTGGCTGCGTCCTCCCCCGCGCGCCCGCCCTTTTCGCGCCCCCCCCCCCCCCCCGCC
>Ga0081538_10000121_pt1 | contig 78856 bp, 74 predicted proteins | sample TabmetS5T2R1_FD_71022 | JGI IMG/M metagenome (GOLD analysis project Ga0081538, IMG submission 71022) | Tabebuia heterophylla rhizosphere microbial communities from the University of Puerto Rico - S5T2R1 | ecosystem: Host-associated > Plants > Roots > Rhizosphere ... | reverse complement strand
TGATCAACTTGGGCATGATCGAGGCGTCGATTACGCGGAGGCCGTCCATACCGCGCACCTTGAGTTCTTGATCAACGACGCCAAGATCATCATCGCCCATCTTGCAGGAGCCGACCGGGTGGTAGTCGGTCTTGGCCCACTGTTTGACGTAGTCCCGAATCTCTTTATCGGTCTTGACGTCCGCAGAGGGCAGGAACTCCTTCAGGACAAAGGGTTTGTACGCATTGCTGCGCATCATCTCTCGGCCCCAGCGGAACCCTTCCAACGATTTCTCCCAGTCGTACGGATCGGTGAGGAAGGCAGGGTCGATGGCCGGTGGATCGTCCGGGTTCCCGGTATGCAGGGTGACAGAGCCGACACTGCGAGGCCGCAGATGGCAGGTGTTGATGGTCATGCCGTGACCCTTGATACGCATCCGACCGTGGTCGATCACGTAGGCGGGGAGGGCGTGCATCTGGATGTCGGGGGTCGCAACATCAGGCCCGCTACGAACGAACATGCCGGCCTCACATACCGAGGCGGTGATTGGCCCGGTCTTCGTCGTGATGTATTGCAGCCCGGCGAGCATAGCCTTGTCGGGCCGGTCCGAGGAGTTGTAACTAACCGGAGCGGTTACCGCCGTCAGATAGACGTCCATGTGGTCTTGCAGATTCTTGCCGACCCCCGGCAGGTCGTGCGCGACCGGAATGCCAAGCGCGCGTAGCTCATCGCCTGGTCCGATGCCGGAGAGCAGCATCAGCCGCGGCGTGTTGATCGCGCCGCCACTCAAGATCAACTCACGGTCGACTCGAACGGTCACCGGCTCGTCCTTCAAGATGTACTCCAGCCCCACGGCGCGGCCGTTTTCCACGAGGATCTTCCGGGCCAACGCATGCGTCTCGACTGTCAGGTTTGTCCGTTTCCGCGCCGGCTTCAGGTAGGCGGTGGCAGTGCTCTCACGACGGGCGTTCTTCTGGGTGACGTCGTACCAGCTGACACCCTCCTGCACCGCGCCATTGAAGTCGGCAATAAACGGAACTCCAAGCTCCTGCGCGGCACGTACAAAGGCCTTGCTCAGCGCGTTGTGTTGGACCTGCTCGGTGACGTTCACTGCGCCGATACTGCTGTGGTAGCGGTCGTTGAGGCGCTCGTTGGCTTCGGCCCGCCGGAAGAACGGCAGCACCTGCTCAAAGCCCCAGTGCTTGTTGCCGAGTTCGGCCCAGGTCTCGTAATCCTCTTTCTGGCCGCGGATGTAGATCATCGCGTTGATCGAGGTGCTACCGCCCAACGTGCGACCTTGCGGGTACCACATCTCGCGGTAGTTCAGCTGCGGCTGCGGAACTGTGGAGAACTCCCAGTTGTAGCGCGGGCCGCCGAGTTTGGTGAACCCGACGGGCATGTGGACCAGCGGCGACCAGTCCTTACCCCCGGCTTCGAGCAGCAGCACGGTGGTGCTTGGGTCGGCCGAAAGGCGGTTCGCTACGGCGCAGCCGGCGGCGCCGGCGCCGACGATCACGTAGTCGTAGTGGGTGGCGGGCATGATCAGATTCCTATCGGTGGGGGGCGGACTGGTGGGTGATCCGGGATGGCTTGCGAGACAGGATCAATCCCATCGGCTCGGGCTTGAACAGGGCGGCGGACATCAGCCGCAGGTCGGGACTGACCAGCAGCTGTACATCGGCCTTTGACAAGACATCCTTTTCAAGATCGATTCCGGGCGCGATCTCGATCACCGTCAGCCCATTCACGGTCAACTCGATCACGCAGCGTTCGGTGATGTAGAGAACCTCCTGGCGGCGTTTGCGACCCATCTCCCCGGAAAAGGAGATCTGGGCGACCTCGGGGACGAACTTGGCAATGGCCCCGTCGGAGATGATCTTGAGCTGGCCGTCTTCGACCTGGATGTCCTTCTTGCCGGCAGTGAAGTAGCCGGAAAAAACGATCTTGGGCGCGCGGGTGATGATGTCGTTGAAGCCGCCTACGCCAGCCGTGACATGCGGCCGGGCCGGCAAGTAGGAGGCGTTGACATCGCCGGCCGCCGACACCTCCAGGAATGACAGCATGGCGACGTCGAAGCCGCCGCCCTGAAGCAGGGTGAACTGGTCGATGCTTTGCAGTAGCGCCTCCGGGTTGAGTGCGCACCCGAATGCGAACCCGGTTGCTGGGAAGCCGCCAACCGCACCTTGCTCGATGACCCATGTGACGTCATCGGCGTGGCCCTCCTCAAGCAGCACGCGGGGAATGGCGGCGGAGATCCCGAAGCCGAGATTGACAACGGCGTTGACCTGCAGCTCGGCTGCGGCCCGGCGAGCAATCACCTTCTCCAGCCCAAACTCGACAGGCTCGATGTCGTCAAGATCACGATGGATCTCTCCGGATAGGGCCGGGTCGTAGAAGGTTTGAGTGGTCTGCATTTGATCAGGGTCGACAACGACCGCGTCGATGAGAATCCCGGGTATGTGGACGTCCTGAGTGGGCAGCTGGGTATCAGCCAATCTCTTGACCTGGGCGATCACTATGCCGCCCTTGTTGTGTGCGGCGTAGGCCTGGTCGAGTGCGCCGAGGGTGCTGCATTCCTGCTCGTAGGAGAGATTGCCGTGGGGGTCGGCTGTGGTGGCTCGGATGATCGCGACGTCAACGTGGACCGCCGGGTAGAACAGGTACTCCTCGCCGTCGACTTGCATGAGCTGGACGAAATCGTCGGTGACGGAGTTCATCTTGGCGCCTTCCAGCCGCGGGTCGGCGTACGTGCCTAGCCCGACCTCGGTCAGCACGCCTGGCTGACCGGTGGAGGCGGCTCGGTGCATCTGGAACAGCACCCCCGAGGGGATGTTGAGCGCCTGGATTTGATCATCGTGGATCAGTTGTCGGATCAGCGGCGGGTCCAGCTTGGAGCCGCCGGACGGGTAGGAGCCGGCCAGCACTCGACGCAGTTGCCCGGGGCGGCATAGGTGGTCAATGCCTTTGATGCCGTACATGTCGCCGGCAGCGATCGGGTGCAGGGTGGTCAGGTTTGCCGGAGAGCCGGTCTCTTCATAACGCTGCCCGATCGCCTCCAGCACGGCGTCCGGACAACCAAGCCCCGATGAGGACGAAACGGTAATGACTGCTGAGTCGGAGATCAACTGCGCGGCTTCGGCACCGCGGAGCACAGGTACGGTTCGCATATCTGCAGGATCCTCCGTGCTGATCAGGCGAGCACTTGGGGACGGGGGCAGCCGCAGGTCTCCCGCGGCTCGAGCTTGACGGGGAACTCCTCACGTACCGTCGGCTCAGTCGATCCAGCCGCGCGCTCTAATACGAGCTGGGCGGCCCGGCGGCCGGTCTCGCGAGCCGGCACCGCGACGCTGCTCAGTGAAGGTCGGTTCAGCCCGGCGTCGTGAACATCGTCGAAGCCGATTACCCGGACGTCCGATCCAACGCGGCGACCTATGTCGGCGATCGCATCGAGGACCCCGAAGGCAACCACATCGCTGAAGCACACAATTCCATCGACACTGGGGCCGTCGACGTTGGGATCCTTGGTGAGGAGCTGCATTGCCGCTTCCCGGGCCTGCGGCCGCGCCGGCTCGCATACCACCGAGTGGTCGGAGTTCAGTGTCAGGCCGTGTTCGCTCAGGAATTCCTCTACGCCGCCCGCCCGCTCCTCGCGAGCCGAGGAGTCCGTGTAGCCGCCCACAAAGGCGATTCGGCGGCACCCGTGGCTGTGCAGATGTTCCGCAGCCGCGTACCCGCCGTCGCGATTTTGCGCGCCCACGTAATCGGCATCTATGCCGTTGAGGCGGCGGGCCATCAGCACCAGCGGCGTTCCCAGCAGATCCGGCAAGTCGTTGGGCGTGGTGCCGTGTGCCGGTATCAGCACAATGCCGTCCACGTTGCGTTCCACCAGGGACTTCACCAGCCGGTGCTGCAGATCCCGATCCTCGCCGCTGACCGCCAGCAGTGGCACCCTCTCGCGGCTGGTCAGGATGTCTTGCACGCCGGTGGCGAATTCCGCGAAGTATGGGTTGGTGATGTTGGTCAACACCACACCAATGGCGTCGCTGTGCTGGGTACGGAGCGATGCCGCGGCGCGGTTGTAGACGTAGCCAAGCTCTACCATGGCCTGGCGCACCCGGTCGCGAGTTTTCTCGGCGACCAGCGGACTGTCGTTCAGCACCAAGCTCACGGTGGCGCGGGAGACACCGCAGTGTCGCGCCACATCCATGAGCGTTACGCGTGCCATAAGGGTTCCACCTCTCAGATATTTAGATCGATCTAAGAGATCTAAATCGATCTAAGCGGATATTTGTTGAGAAGTCAAGCACGAGCAGCCGGCTACCGGAAGTCCACGTGGCGGGCTCTCCAGTGGCGCGATCTCGCGCCAACCCGTGGCCCAGCAGTAGCCTGACTCCGTGTCAGGCACGTTGATCCGGGCGGCCACGGGACGCGCCCCCGCCAGTGATCAGCAGGCCGAACGGATGCGTACCAGGGTCCGCCTGCTCGTCCAGATCACCACTCGCCACGGTACGTACCGTCGTGGCCTGGTCCAGGCCGCCAAGAGCCTGACGCCCCAGGAGGCCGCGGTACTGGCCGACCTCGAGGCGCACGGCCTCGATGTCAATCAGCTCCGCGACGTGCTGTGGGGTGGGCACGTCCTGGTAGACGATCCCGAGCTGTACGAGCGTTGGCGGTTTCCGAAAGTGACCCGCGAGCGACTGTCGAGTCATCACCGCACAGTGGACAAGCAGGCGTATCCCGATCTCGGCATGCATGGACCACTGGTGCGCGAAAAGCTGCACGGCCGAACTGCGAACGGCACCTGGATGCAGCTTGAGAAGACGCCGGCGGCGTTCGGCAAAGGCCATCGGCTGCCAACGTGGAACGACGTACAACACCTGGCGGACTTTGTCGTCTATCGCATTACCAAACGCAACGTTGGACCGTGGGGTCTTTCCGCGGTCACCGAGCGGCGGCCGATGTATCTCTCGCCGCAGCTGAGTACCACGGTGCCACTGCCGGAAGGCACGACACGGGCGCTGACCAAGACGCTGTACCGGTTAGACGCCGAGGACCAGGTCGCTCAGGACGTCACCGGCACTCATTCGGATCTGGCGCGCCGGTTCTTGGGGCCACTGCGAGAAGACCCTCTCGCCGAGCTGGTACCAGGGCCAGGGCGTGGCCGAGGTCGAGGATTGCTCGGTAATTCACAGGTCTGGGTCACCGAGACCGCAGGCTCGACGGCACACCGGCTGCTCTCTGCCGAGGGGAAATCAGGGGGCTGGACGCTGCCCAAGGTGCTGGCTGCGCGTCCAGTTGATGTGATCGTGGGCGATCGACCTTTACGGCTGGCGGTTCGAGTCCCTGCTAGGGCCAAGGAGACCTCGTGACCGAGACGCGCTCCGAGATCGGCGTACCGGCAGGCTTGATCGAGGCGGTGCTTCACCTCGTGAGCACCGGGCCTGTGCCGCTTGGTGGCTACAGTCTTGCCGAAATGGTGGCTGTCGATGCCGTCGTCGACTTCCTCGACGAGATGCCGTCCGAAGAGGAAGTGGGTGAGGCCGTACGTTCGCTGGCTGCGCGACAGCTCCTGGTGGCTATGCCCGGGACGGAACGCCTGCAGGTCCGGGGAGATCTTGGCATCGCCGTGGTTTTCCAGCAGCGCGCACGGTCGGTTATCGATGCCCGGGTGACCAACACCAAGCCTGGCCATCCGTGGCGTACTCTGCTGCTTCCGCAACCTGATGGGGTTGCCCTTGAGGTGCTCATTGACGCGCTCGGGGTACACGAGCTCTCTCTTCGTGACATCGACGATGCCCTCCGCCGGCTGCGGGAGCGGCTCCCGGACGGTGACCCAGAGCGTGACTCCGCCGACTCAGCCAATGTGCTCGCCGCCGCACAGCAGTCGGCGCTGGTAACGGTGACGGATTTCACCGCATCCGGCAGCCAGGAGATCGCTCAACAGAGCGCCGACATCGTCCTCGCAGCCCACGACGACAGGCTGTACGTGTTCACTCGGGACCCCGATGATCCAGAGCGGCTGGTTTCTCAAGGGCTCGGCCAAAACGAGGTGATGGAGCTCATCCGACACCTGGCTGCGCCGGAGTCCGAAGGTAGGCAGGAATCCGGGGAGACGGCTGAAACTCCAGATATGGGGCGCCTTGCCAAGATCCGTAGCACGATTGTCAGACGCCTGCGTCGTTGAAAAGTCAGGGGCGCTGGGCTGGGTCTGAGTTGCCGAACACGCTCTTGGCTTCCTTCCGTGCTCGCTTGTCCAGCTTCAGCGCTTCGTTGCTGTACTCGGCCAGCCCTTTGGGAGTGAGCTTGACGACGTTGACGAGTTCTTCGATCTCCTGCTCACCACCGGAGTAATTGGGCTCGGTCGCAATATGGCCGACTCCTGGGCCGAAGTACTTGAACTCGCTGCCGTCTTCAAGGATGGCTAGCGCTTTGAAGCATTTGAATGGGGTGCATTTTCGGTCGCCCACCTTGGCTACTTCGGCTCGGATTGTCTCCTGCCGGGTTTGAGCCTGTACGTACTTCAAGCCCTCTTTCGGGTCCGCCATCATCCAAACACCCGGCTTAGCACCGCTCTTGCCGGCAAGCCAAGCGTCGGGAGCGTTAACGAACTGACCGCCCTCATAGATCTCGGTGTAGGACCCCAAGTACCACACGTTGCCGAACTTGTCCTGCGCAAGGTAGTCCACCGAAGCCTCGCCTACCTGCTTGGCATCAATATCTTGATCCAAGACCAAGACCGCACGGACGCCGTTGATCTCCTTCGTTACATCTGTGACGGTGACCCGTAGCTCGTGCTTGAGCTTCCTGCTGCCGCGGGTTATCGAACCGTCCCGCAGCGTCTGAGTGCCCGGTACCAGCGGAAACCAGCTGTTCTGGCCACTGAGGGGATCCACGAAGTCCTTTGGGTCAAACTTCTTGTAGTTGGCATTGGCTTTCTTGACCGCAGTGGGGCTCGGCGTGGCGGCCGTGGGCGATGGTGTCGGCGTACTGGCTGCTACTTGCGTCGGTGGGGGACTCTCCGGGGCGGATGGCGCCTGCTGTGCCGGCTCACCGGAACTGCATGCTGCCGCTGATGCAACAACAAAAGCACCAACAACGACTAAGGCCTTACGGTGTAAGCGGACAGGCGTAACCATTTCGCTGACCATAACACTCGATGCCGGCGTGGCCGAGTGAATGACTTTCGAGTCGCTACTCATCACGCAACAGCTCTCCTGGGGGTAGGCGACGGATAAGGGTTGTGGCCGCCAACGATGCAATGATCGATACGGCAAGTACGAGTGCCGCAAGCACGGCAATGTCGGACCGTGGCAAAACGACTTCCGGCCGAAGTACGAACAGTGGCTGCAGCACTGTGACCAGGAAGTACGCCATGGCAGCGCCGATCAGCGCGCCGACAACCGCCCCAACCACCACCACGCCAACGGATTCGGTGATGATCAGCGACCGGATCTTTCCGATCCGCATGCCCTGCGCGCGCAGGGTCACGTACTCCCTCCGCCGCTGCAGCAACAGTCCGAACACGAAGATCGTGATCGCGGTCGCCGCCATGGCGAGGGCATAAGCGGAATCGAGGGTCAGCAAACCGCGGATATTCAACGCTGCGAGGCTTGACTGATCTTTGTCAAGCGTGGTTGCCCGCGTCTCGATTTGCAGAGCGTCCCCGGCGCCTGGCCCTTCGCGCAATCCGGCAACCACGCGATCCAACGTGGCGTTGCTTGTATCGGTGGTACTCGCCAGGAAAAAAGTGGTGTTGGTCGACGGAATGAGCTGCATCTGACGTTCGATGTTGACTATGGCATCCACGCCATCGGGGAATCCGGGCAAGCGCAGGAAGAGTCCGAGGACCTTCATCTCGGCGAGCTTCTGCTGCTGGGTTGCGCGTGCGAAGAGCACCTGCACCTCATCCCCGGCTTCCACATCGAGACGGTCAGCAAGTTCCTCATTGAGGAACACCCCGCCTGGCTGGCGCTGCAAGTCATCCATCGCACTCGCTGCTGTGGTACCGATGAAATCCGTGTCGATGAGCGGTGCAACCTGTCTAAAGGCCGCGGGATCGATCGCCACCATGTTCCCCGCGTCCTCGTTGGTTTCGCTCTCGACGAGCGCGTTGAGTAGGCCATACACCACCGGCGTCACCGTTTGGATGCCAGGGACCTCGAGCTTGTCGGCGTACTGCGGAGGATGATCAAGAGCACTAATCGGAGCGGGCGTGACGCGTACGTCGGAACCCACTACGAACCGGGCGTCACGAGCCTTTGCCTGGTTGTACGACGCGCTGAAGGAGGCCACGCTGGTGCCCAGGGCGACTATCAGGCCGATCATGATCACTGCGGAAGCCGCGGCCCAGGAACGGCGCCGGATGCTGCGCGTGAGCAGGCCGCGAAGTGGCCGGCCGAACCGACGTCGCCGGGGCAGCGGCAGATAAGCGAACACACGCTCCACCACTCTGCCTAGCACCAGAACACCACCGATCCAGATCCCGATCGGCACGATCACCAGATGCATCTGCAGCGAGACGGCTCGGCCGTAGTAGACCGATCCGCGTACGCCCTCAAAGCCGCCATGACGTCGCTCATACCACTCGACACCCGCGACCACGGCCAAGATCAAGAAGTCGATAGCGAGAAGGCGCCAGAGCGGCTTCCCGGACGCGAGCTGTGCTCGTTCATCACTGATCTGGCGAGTGATCGCGCGCCGGCCTGCGACGTACAACGCGACGCCCGTTGCGAGAAAACCTGCGCCCGCACCTAACAGCGCCGATACCAGCAGGCTCGCCGGGGAAGCGCTGGCCAAGGCATCGGCAGACAACACAACAGCAGTTGAAATCAGACCCAATGTCACGCCGAGTACTGACCCGACGGCAGCCAGCGCGAGCGTCCGCAAGGCATGCATGCGCAACAGGTGGCTTCGGTTGGCGCCACGGATCCGCAAGATCGCCTGCTCGCGACGCAGTGCACTCGCTAGCACACCGCCCGCGTACGAAGTCAGGATCGCAGCCAGTAGGGCACCGGGCACACCCAGGAAGACAAACATGCGCTTGGCGGTTCGGGCGTCCTCGCTGGCAACTTGCAGTGCGTTGGAGATGTTGTCGATCAAGACGTCTTGCCCGGGCGCGATGGAGTTGACAGCCTCAGCGACTGCCTTGGTCTGGGCGAGGGCGGTTGCCGGATCAGCGTCCAGCGGCTCACGCTCCATAAAGACGTCGACTTCGAGGATCGGTTGACTGCGCAGTACGGTTCCCGGTGCAGTCGTCACGTTCTGGAATGCCGGGATGATCGTTTTCGGAAACACTTCGGGCCCGACGATCAATGAGTTTCGGACATAGACGAACTGCTCCAGCTGTTTTCCCTCCCTGCTGTAGAAGAGGGATTTCGCCTGCGATACGTCCGTGATCCCGCTGATGGGTACGTTGAGCGGCTGCTGCATACCGGGCACGCGTACCTGGACCACACCTCCGGGACCAATGGCCAAGGCGCGAGCCGCCTCCGCGCTCAGCAGACCAGCACCGGGCTCAAATGATCCTTCGACAATCCGGATGGACGGATCTTGCTCGAGGTATCGGCTGTCCAAGCCGAAGACGCGGACCGCCTCCGGCGGTCGCTTTGGGCCCGCTGAAAGCGATCCGGGATCAAGATCAACAAATGACAGTGGCTCTGCCCGGGCCACCCCTGGAATCTGGCTGATCTGGCGGGCCAACTCCTCGAGGCTGAGTGGTTCGGAGGCGTTGGCCTTGACCGGAACGCCGATCTCGCGACTGGAGAAGCTTGCGCTGGGGCCCAGCGCAGGAACAGACTCCACCGCCGCGTCGGCCACCACGTCGTATGCCAGGGTGACCTTGGATTTAGGCGGCACGGTGCCGAGATTGAGCCCGAAGTTGCCTCCACCCTGAGCGAGCGGGAATTCACCGCCGTAATCGCGCATCCGGGCCCCGTCGACGATCATGGAATTGGGCACGTAGCTGAGCGGGGGCGTCGGTTCATCCCTGATCACGACCTCATTGGCCGGATGGGAGCTGTTGTTGGCCAAAATGAGCGTGACGTGTCCTCGTTCACCCGGCAGCAGCCGCTCTGGGGTGATCTGTTCGGTAAGGCGGACTTTGTTTCCCAGCGGATCCGCCAGCAGCCGCTGCATATCGACCGGGATGGGTGCAATGGCGCGGGCGGTCATGGTCGCAGAAGAACCGTCGATAAAGAACAGCACTGCTGAGAACAGGCCAATGCCGAGCGTCATGCCGGCCAGCGCCGTGAGACTGCGCCTCGGATTGCGGCGTAGATCGCGCCAGACGTAGCTGCCGATCATGCGACGCGTCCGTCGCGCAAGTGGATTTGCTGATCGAGCCGGCGCGCCGCGTCGCGGTCGTGAGTAACCATGATCAACGTCGCGCCAATTTCCCGCTGCATTCCCAGCAGCAGCTCGATGACGCCGAACGCGTTAGCAGCATCAAGCGCACCAGTGGGCTCGTCGGCGAGAATGATCTCCGGCTCGTTGACGATCGCACGGGCAACCGAAGCCCGTTGGCGCTGCCCGCCCGAGAGGTGATCCGGCAGCCGGTACGCCAGACCGGCCAGCCCGAGGTTGGCCAGCATGGCCAGTGATTTTCCGGTGCCGGAGGACTTCCCATTGAGCGCCAACTGAAGTCCGACGTTTTCTATCAGATTAAGAAAAGGGAGCAGATTGTCGGCCTGGTAGACGAAACCGACGTGGCTGCGGCGGAAATTGCAGCGATCACTCTCGGACATTTCTGATATTGCGGAATCACCAATTCTTATGATTCCTGACGTCGGTTGTGCAAGGCCCCCAATTACTGAGAGCAACGTGGACTTGCCACCGCCGCTGGGGCCGGTGATCGCGACGCTCGAGCCGCTCTTAACGGTGAACGAGACTCCATCGAGTGCGCGCACTGGACCGCTCGACGTCTGGTGCTCGACAACCACCGAGTCGACGACGACCGAGGCATCCATGCTCATGCCGCTACCACTCTGCGGTCGGTAAGCCGAAGCGACCGGTCTGCTTCTCGGGCGAGCTGCTCATCGTGGGTGACATATAAGACGGTGAGGTTCCGCTCCCGGGAGGCCTTGAAGATCATTTGCATGACGTCCGCGGCGGTCTTCGAGTCGAGCTGCCCGACGACCTCATCGGCGAGGAGCAGGTCTGGCTCATTGGCAAGTGCTACGGCAACCGCCACCCGCTGCGACTCCCCGCCAGACAGCTGTCGCGGAAGGTGATCCATCCGGTGTCCAAGGCCGAGATCTGACAGCAGTTCTCGCGCTCGCGCAGTGGATCGGCGGCGTGCGGCGAAACCGATCGCAAGCTCAACATTCTCGACAGCCGTCAGAAAGGGAATCAGGTTATCGGACTGGAGAACGAAGCCGATCCGCTCTGCGCGCAGGCCAGCCCGACCGTCATCATTTAACTCCTCCATCTGCTGGCCGCCAATGTAGATACGTCCCGAATCGGGACGCATAAGCCCCGCGATCAGCGATAGCAGAGTTGACTTGCCCGTTCCAGAACGGCCGACAAGGCTCGTCGTTTCACCCTGTCGGAGACCCAGCTCGACCTGGTCGAGCACCTCAAGCCGGGAGGTACCGCTGCCGTACGACTTCGAGACGGCCTCAAGGCGGACGAACGGCTGTCTGGAAGTGGCGCCCGAGACCAAGACAGCTCCTTCCGCCCGATTTCGCCCCAGCACTGTCGTTATACGACACGCGTGCCTAATACGAAAGCCTTTGAGTCCAAACCCTTAAGCAAGCATCAATTCATCGATGAACACAATGTTCCGGCGAATTAATGACCCGCGCTAGCCCAAAAATGCGGCATGGAATCTGCGCCGGGCGCGACAGTGGATCGGTGCGTCGTTGCCTGACTAGCTCGGTGGCAGCCTCCAGGGAGAGTGGCTCCAGCCGGAGGTGGGTGGCCGTTCAGGACGGGGAACAGGCTGCGCGACATCGGCAACGAACCGGTAACCGCGGCCATGCACCCCGTTCGGATCACACTCTGACGTTCACCGTAGTCACCGGTCGCTCGGCGGGCGGCCTCGATGCGGCTGGTTGATGCGGCTGGTTAGGGCGGCGTGGTCGGTGCTCACCGGCGAGTACGCCGCAGGTGTTCCAGCGCTGGTGAACGGTCCGGCGGCATTGCTGATCCTGCGCCGGCTGCATCGCAGCCAGCAATCGGTGCGGAAACCAGCTAATTGTCCACAATCAGCTGCGGAAGCGAAATTTAGTCGCTTTTTGGTCAGACCAAGACAAAATTATCTGGATCTATGGAAACATTGGGTTGGTGAAAAACCGCAGGCATGTGGACAACTCACCGTCGAGAGACTCCGATCGGTTCCTAGCGGTCGGTGAGGTCACCAAATCCGATCAGCTTGCAGTCGAGCTCGTTCAGCGGCCCGATAGATCTGACGCGATAGTGATCAAGTGGCCGCAACGGCCGACCGTCACCGATCCCCGGCAGCTTACGGCGACTGTGGCCGCTATCGTACGCGTCTTGGGCTCGGCTCAGATCGAACTTGCCGCCCGCCGCGCCGCCCGTATGTAGCGGCGCGCAGCAAGTCGAATCACCTACTCGGAGGGCAGATGCCCAAGACCACGAAGTCCGGCAAGGTGGAGCAGGACGAACTGCCAAGCACGCTGCAACGATCGGATGCCAAGGCTCAGCGCACCTTCGCCAAGGCGCACGACTCGGCAGCCGAGCAGTACGGCGACGAGGAGCGGGCGCATCGGGTGGCTTTCAGCGCGCTCAAGCACACGCACGAGAAGGTCGGGGACCGCTGGGAACCTAAGGAGCGCCCCGGCCCCTCGGATGAGCAAGCTGAGGGTGGTGTCGACACCGAGCGTCCGACCGCCGGCGGGGTCGACGCAAATGCTTCCAAGAAGCACTTGTACGAGCTGGCCATTCGGCTCGGCGTCAAGGGCCGCTCGACGATGACCAAAGCCGAGCTGGTCGAGGCGCTGCAGCGGGCAAACAATCGAGAATCGGCGCGGGCGCTGCGGTCTTGACGACGCGCCTGCCAGGGTCTTCAGACTCACTACGCGGTAGTTCCTGACACTCCGCGGTAGTTCGAACTACCGCGGAGTGTCAGTAGGCAACGCGAGGTGGATCCCTTGGGTTTGCGGTGCTATGACTCGATCTTCTTGTTAGCGACAATGCCGCTGGTTAGAACAGCTGCCGTCATCGGCATGTGCTCAGCGGCGATGCTCAGCTTGGTTTGATAGTCGGGCTTGCCGGCCACGCTGGCGTCGATTGCGGCGAACAGCGAGGCGACATGCGGCTTCAGTTCCTCGGCTACTGCATCGGCCGGCAGCTCGGGGACCACAGAGTTGATCAACTGACCGAATGAGGTCCGGTAGGCATCAAGATCATCTTTTGCCTTGGCGACCTGCTCGTCGTTCTTGGTGGCCTTGCCCAACGTGTAGTCAACAAAGAATCCGATGTGTTGCCGCCAAGAGGCGAGGAACGGCTTCTCGGCTTCGGGGTAAACCGATCCCAGTGTCTTGGCAAGGGCCACAGAATTCGCATCCAGAGCCTTGACCGCGCCCACGACCTGCGGATCCTTTAGATCACCCTTCTGCTGCACTGCAGTATCCAACGCATTTCCGGCCAGCCAGACGTGAGCCGTGAGCTGACTGGTGAGGGTGGCGCGCACCGTCGAAGCCATACCGTCGACGTCACCGCTGAGCTGCTTGTTCTTGGCAATGCCACTGGCGAGTACTTCAGCGGTCATGGCCATATGGTCAGCGGCCATGGAGAGCTTGGTTTGATAGTCGGGCTTGCCGGCCACGCTGGCGTCGATTGCTGCGAACAGGGAGGCAACATGCGGCTTCAGCTCCTTGGCTACTGCATCGGCCGGGAGTTCCGGGACCACAGAGTTGATCAGCTCACCGAATGAGGTGCGGTAGGCATCAAGATCATCTTTTGCCTTGGCGACCTGTTCGTCGTTCTGGGTGGCTTTGCCGAGTGTGTACTCCACGAAGAATCCGATGTGTTGCCGCCAGGAGGCGAGGAACGGCTTCTCGGCGTCGGGGTAGACCGAGCCAATCGCTTCGGCAAGAGCCACCGAGTTGGCATCGAGGGCCTTGACCGCGCCCACGACCTGCGGATCCTTTAGATCACCCTGCTGTCGCACTGCAGTGTCCAGCGCATTGCCCGCCAACCAGACGTGATCGGACAACAGGCTGGTCAGGGTCGCCCGCAGCGCGGCCGCCTCAGTTGCGTCCGGGGCCACCGCGGCGGTGGTCGGTGAGTGACTTGGTGAATGGGTCATCGACACGGAGGGGACCGATGATGGCGCCATCTCGGGCCCGGGCACCCCAGCTGGTGAGCCCGAGCTGCTGCAGCCGGCAGCGAGGACAAGTACCGCGGCTGCGGAAATGGAAAAGCGAGTCAACCGCTTATTCATGGTGAACCTTTCTTGAGTTGCGCGAATTGCGCTGAGTTGGAGAAGGCGACGAGATAGTTGTGCTATTTCTGATTGCCTTCAGGTGAGGTAGCGTCGGCGACGACTGTGATAGTGGCGTTCATGCCTTGGTGAATGTCGCAGTAGTACGTATAGGTGCCGGGTTTGGTGAACGTAAAGCTGAAGGTTTTGCCCTTCCCGGACAACTTTTCTTCAAACGTGCCGTCTGGTTTCTGGGAGGACCGCAGGCCCGTGGTCTTGTCGACTCCTTCGAAGCGGCCTGATGTCACCGTGTGCGTGATCGGCTCGTCGTTGCGCCAGGTAACCGTCGTTCCGACCTCAACCGTCGTGTCGGTGGGATGGAACATGAGCGAACTTAGGTTGATGACTGGACCCGCTGGAGCGGACGCGGCACTGGTTGGTGCAGTGGCCGCCGACTCGGCCGACGTGCTGCAGCCGGCAAGAGCGCCGGCGGCGATCATTAACGATGCGCCGCTAATGATGAGCCTGCGGCGTACCGGTTGAATTCTTACAATATCCACGCCCGCTATTCGGCATGAGCGAACAAAGGGATGGGTACCTTTTTCATGCGCCAACGCCGATGCCGCAAATAAGTGCGATGTGATGAATATCTACCAATCCAAGACGGCTCTGAATACGAATAAATTGATTCGCCTGCCCCGCGGTGTTTGATGTGCAGCCGTCTGGCTAACGTGCAACTATGACGTCAAATGACTATGCGGAGCCTGCTGCTCCCTTGACGACCGGCCGCATGCCGTTGCTCGGATTCGGGACCTGGCAGATCAGCAATCGTAAGGCCCCGCAGTCCACCGCCTGCGCCTTGGAAGCGGGATACCGCCATATCGACACCGCAACCATGTACCAGAACGAAACCGGTATCGGCAGGGCCTTGGCGTCCGCCGATCTGCCGCGGGAATCCGTCTTCGTGACAACCAAGCTGCCGCCCAGCCACGCCGGCCGTGAGCGCCGCACGCTGGGGGAGAGCCTGGCCAAGCTAGGGCTGGACTATGTCGATCTCTGGCTTATCCATTGGCCGCCCAACGGTCAGGCGGCGCCACGGGTATGGCAACAGTTCATTCAAGCTCAGCAGGATGGTTTGACGAAGGCGATCGGGGTCAGCAACTACTCGCTCCGGCAGATCGACGAATTGATCCAGGTGACGGGCGTGGGGCCGCAGGTCAACCAGATCCGCTGGGGCCCATCGCTCTACGACCCGTCGGTGGTCTCGGGCCTGGAGCAGCGGGGGGTGGTGCTCGAGGGGTACAGCCCGTTCAAGGTGAGCAATCTGCACGACCCGACCCTGGTATCGATCGCTGGGCAGCACGATGCAACCACTGCCCAGGTGATCGTTGCTTGGCATATCGCACATGGCTTCGTCGTGATTCCCAAATCGGTGCGCCGGGAACGCATTGCCGCCAACGCAGCCGGTGCACGAATCAAGCTGACAGCTGAGGAGATTGCGGCAATCGACGACCTTGCGCGCGTTAGCAGATCTGGGTCACGGCGCAGGTTCGGTTAGGCTCCGTCCGTGGCAGCGCTCCAAGTCTTGTTTATCGGCGGCACCGGGATCATAAGTTCGGCTTGCTGTCGGTTGGCGGTCCAGCGAGGGCTTGACCTGTACGCACTGAACCGCGGCGCCACTCAGCTAAGACCTTTGCCCTCCGAAGTGACGATCTTGCACGGCAACATTCGTGATCAAGCTTCGGTACAAGAGGTCCTCGGTGATCATGAGTTTGATGTAGTCGTGAACTGGATCGCATTCACACCTGAGCACATCGAGACTGATCTTGAGCTGTTCCGCGGCCGAGTCGGCCAGTATGTCTTCATCAGCTCAGCTTCGGCGTATCAGGCGCCGCCATCCCGCGTACCGGTGACCGAATCCACGCCGCTCAACAACCCTTACTGGCAGTACTCGCGGGACAAGATTGCTTGTGAGGACCGGCTGATCCGCGCCTATCGTGAGGAAGGCTTCCCGGCAGTGATCGTCCGGCCTTCACAGACCTACGACCGCACGGCTGTGCCCTCATACGGCCGCTGGACATTGGTGCAGCGGATGCGGCAAGGAAAGGAAGTCGTAGTACAGGGCGACGGCACCTCGCTCTGGACTCTGACGCACAGCGATGACTTCGCCAAGGGTTTCGTTCCATTGCTCGGCAACACCAGGACGATTGGGGAAGCTTTCCACATCACCTCCGACGACGTGCTGACCTGGAACCAGATCACGATGATCTTGGCCGCGGCCGCGGGTGCCGAGGCGAAGATCGTCCATGTGCCGTCCGACGCCATCGCGGCTGCTGATCCGAACTGGGGTCCTGCCCTCCTCGGGGACAGCGCCCACTCGATGATCTTCGACAATTCCAAGCTGCGCAGCGTGGTGCCCGATTACGTCGCAACGATCACTCTTGAGCAGGCGGCGCCTGAGATCATTGCCTGGCATGATCAGGATCCGTCGCGACAGAGGGTTGATCCTGATCTTGATGCGCTGATGGACAAGCTGACAGCTCAATTCCGCATCAGCGCTTAGCTAGTCGAGGCATCACGCCCGCGCGCGTTCACCTCAGATCACATCGAGACTAAGCCGCAGCTACAGATTGGCGATTTGGATCAGGTTGCCACAGGTGTCGTCGAATACTGCCGTCGTCACGCCACCCATCTCGAGCGGCTTTTGTGTGAATTCAACACCGAGGCTAGTGAGCCGGTGGAACTCGGCGTCTACGTCGTCGACAGCGAACGAGGTCACCGGGATCCCGTCCGCCATCAGCGCCTCCTTAAACGGGCGGGCTGCTGGGTGGCTGTCGGGTTCCAGAGCCAACTCAGGTCCTTCCGGGTTCTCAGAAGAGAGGACGGTAAGCCAGCGCGCATCCCCCAGGGGGATGTCGGTCTTCTTCACGAATCCAAGCACGTCGGTGTAGAACCGCAGGGCCTTCTCTTGGTCGTCCACCAGCACCGAAGTGATATAGATCCTCATTCGTTACTCCTTCCGCGGTTTGGTCGCCACCGCTCGATGAGCGTTTCGAGCGGTGTGGTGTCGAGATAGTGAAACTTGTACCGACCCCGTCTGTTCGTCCTCACCAGACCCGCCGCTTCCAGGACGTCGAGGTGCTGCGAGATCGCCTGTCGCGACGAGCTCAATCCGTGCTTTGCCGCCAGCCGAGTACAGAGCTCGAACAGGGTCTGTCCGTCCCGCTCGGTGAGCTCATCGAGAATCGCTCTCCTCGTCGGGTCGGCGAGTGCCTTGTACACATCGCTCACTACCGCAGTATAGGCAAGTAATTGCTTGCCTATCAACTTGGCACGCGTCTGGGTTCAGGGCGCTTGTTCGCTGGAGTCCACGGTCATGGGAATGCGCAGCGCCGAAACCCCGCTTATGTCGAGCCAAACGGCGTCAGGTGTACGCACCATGCGAAAAAGGACACTCTCGCACTCGGGACAGCGGCCCACGAAACCGGGTTCCGGGCCGTACACCCTGAAAGTCGCCAATTGTGACGACGTACCGCAGCCGCGGCAGCGCCCTACCGCTGTGGTGACCTCAACGGCGAACACCTCCGACAGCGGACCCGCCAAGGTGTTCCCGTCGTACGCCGCTTCCGTGTTCGCAGCCATGAGCCAACCACCACTTTCTCGTTATGAACCACTAGGTCCGAAGCGCTCGGTGCGGATCCTGGTCGAGTCGTGTCCGAGGAAGATCAACAGATCGGCCACCGTCTCCACGAACGGAGTAGGCCCGCAGACATAGCAGGTCGGTTCCACTTCCGCGGGCCAGCCGTACGAGACCAAGTCGTCAAGACCGAGGCGACCGAGCGGCCGCGGCTCGTGCTCAGGGGCAGCCCGCGTGTAGAGAAACGTCACAGTCAGCCCACCGTCCTCAGTGGCACGCTGTCGAAGCTCGTCGTGGTAGATCCGATCCTCGGGCGTGCGCACGGAATAGATGAGCCTGAACGGCGCACTACTAATGCCGTCGCGGCTGCGAATCATCGCCATAAGCGGGACGACGCCCGAGCCGCCAGCCACGAGCAGCACAGGGCTGCTCTGCTCCGGCTTCCACACAAACCAGCCGCCGACCGGTCCACGCACTTCAACTGTGTCACCCACGCGTGCGTCACCGACCAGGTAGCCAGAGACCTCGCCATCAGGCACGGCTTGCACAGTGATTTCAATCTGCTCACCGTCGCTTGGTGCGGCGAGTGAATAGCTACGGGCCGCCTGGTAGCCGTCGGGTGCCGTAAGGCGTACATCAACATGCTGGCCCGCTAAGTGTCCAGGCCACTCCGGAACATCGAGGACCAGGGTGCTGGCACTCGCCGTCTCTGGCCGCCGCTCTAACAGGACCGCGGGCCGCCAGGTGCGACGTACCTTCAGTCCCCCTGATATCGCTGCTCGCGCCATGGGTCTCCGTAGTCGTGGTAGCCGAGCTGTTCCCAGAAGCCGGGGGAGTCCTGCAGCATGAGCTCGATGCCGCGGACCCATTTAGCCGACTTCCAGAAGTAAAGGTGGGGGACCAGTAGTCGTGCGGGTCCGCCGTGCTCTGGAGCGAGCTCCTCACCGTCGTACTCGTAGGCAACCCAGGCCTTGCCGTCCAGCAGATCCTCTAGCGGCAGGTTCGTGCTGTAACCGCCATAGCTATGGACCATGGCGTAGTCTGCCTCGGTTTCGATATCGGCAAGCAGGGTGTCGACCGAGACACCGCGCCAGGCGGTGTCCAGCTTGGACCAACGGGTCACGCAATGAATGTCGACGGTGATCGATTCCGACGGCAGAGCTTTCAGCTCCGGCCACGTCCACTGATGCGTCTGGCCAAGCTCAGTGGTTACGGTGAACTGCCAGGCGTCCAGCGGGATCCGTGGCGTGGGTCCCGCCGAAAGAACCGGGAAGTCATCGGTGCGGTACTGGCCCGGCGGGAGCCGCCGGCTGCTGTCGCGCCTGCGACCGCTGAAGCCCCTGGTAATGATGCCCATCGGCGCTCTCCTTCAACGGTCGGCCCCTTCTACGGTCCAACTTATCTGGCAGCCTGCCACGCCCGTATGCGGGCGGCTCGGCCGCAGTTGCAAACCATAAAATTGCGGGTCCGAATTAACGCCTGAATCGATTCAGGAAAGCGACTTATCCACAGCACCTGTTCCGTTTTGCACAGCTGCGCCAAGGCCAACTTCGTACGACGATTTCGTACCAATTCGAGCCAGTTAGTTTGGCTGGTATAGCCGCGGGTAGATCACTGACTGGCAAAGCTGGCCGAGGTTGGCCCTGGCCGGTTTACAGAAAAGGAGATGCCATGGAAGTAATCGGGGTGATCGTTGCAGGGGTCATCATCGGCCTGCTGGGCAAGTTCGTCGCGCCAGGTGCGAGAGATAACACACCCCTTTGGCTCACCATCCTTTGCGGGATCGGCGGCGTTCTACTCGGGTGGTTCATCTATACGGCACTCGGCGGCGACGGCAGTCCAGGAATTGACTGGGTGCGTTGGCTTATTGCAGTCGCGGTAGCAGCAGTACTTGTCGTCATCGCTTCTACCGTCACTGGCCGGAACACAACCTCTCGGGTCTAATCAAACCTTCCGTTTTGGCATTCGTCCCCCGCCAATAGTGAAGGTCCACGGTCCGGTATTGCGTCCGCGCAATACCGGACTATTTATCTCCAGATCCGAAGAGATTTCTACCCTAACGACAAAAGGGATTAGAACAGTATGCAAACAATTTTCTCCTCACCGACTCGTGGTGCCGCCCAAGGTTCTCAACGCACGCAACCTGCCCACCGGGCGGCGGTGACCGGCTATCGAGTTGCGGGTTCTGCCGGCCGTGGCACGACCAGCAAGCTGGGCGTGGCCGCTCAGGGTCGATATCAAACCCGTGAGCTTGTCGGCAGAGGAGGAATGTCGGAGGTCTACCGCGGTTTCGATGCTCAGCTCGGGCGGCCGGTCGCCATTAAGCGCCTTCGCCCAGACCTGGCTATTAATGCCGTCTGTCGGGCTCGTTTCCGCCGCGAGGCTCAGGCGGCCGGCCGGCTCAGCCATCCAGCCATCGTGGCTGTGTACGACACCGGCGAGGCCCGGGAAGCGACCGGGGCCTCCATTCCGTTTATCGTCATGGAATTGATCGAGGGGCGTTCCCTTCGAGACGCGCTATGCCAGGAGGGAAGGGTTGCCCCCGTACGGGCGCTCGAGTTGACCGCCGGCGTACTTGACGCTCTCGGCTGCAGCCATGCGGCAGGCATCATTCATCGCGATATCAAGCCCGCGAATGTCATGCTGACCAATGCAGGCAGCGTCAAGGTTGCCGATTTTGGCATCGCGCGCGCAGTTTCGGACTCCACCGGCACGGCCACCATGGCGGGAACGGTGGTGGGAACGGCGCAATACCTGTCACCCGAACAAGGTCGGGGGGAAGCTGCGGATGAACGCAGTGACATCTATTCGGTCGGATGCCTGCTTTATGAGTTGCTTGTCGGAGAACCGCCGTTCACCGGTGACTCGATGGTGGGCATCGTTTTCCAGCACATCTCCGAACCGCCAACTCCGCCCAGTGACGCGAACCCGGAGATTTCCGCTGACGTCGATGCGATCGTCTTGAAGGCTCTCGCGAAGAACCCCGAAGACCGCTATCAGTCGGCTGCTGAAATGAAGGCGGACGTGGAAAACATCCTCAACGGCCATCCGCCGGCAGCCGCCACATTGCTTCGCGCATCGGCGATTGAGCCAGCTGAGATGCATAACGACCCCGATGATTCAGTCGATCGACGCGATGTCGACGGATCGGTCGTCATGAGACCTCGTACTAGGCACCTCATGGCAAGCATGACCGCGTTGCTTCTAGTTGCCGCAGGCGCGAGTGCGTTCGGCTTCTACAAATCCGACCAGCCACAGGCTGCCGTGACTGCAACCGAGGTACCTGCGGTACTTGGCCTTGGGCAGATAGGTGTTGAAAGCGTGCTGCGAAATGCCGATCTGGTGCCCCGGTTTGAATTCGTTCATGGTGTCGAAGGTGCGTCCATCGACACGGCGATCCGGCAGACCCCCAAGGTGGGCGCCATGGTCAGCGTCAACAGCACGGTGACTGTAAAGATCAACATCGGTCCAGAGCAGGAGACTGTCCAGGCACGCCTCATCGCACGTGATCTTGATTTCCAAGCGACGTCCATCCAGCCGAGCGTCACTGACGATGGCCAATCAAGCCCGTCTGGTAAAGATCGGTAGGTGCAACTTGGAAGTCGCTATGCCGATCCATCTGCGTCGTCGCGCCATTTCTGGAACCGGGCAAGATCGTCGATGACTACGGCGTACGGCTGCAGTGCGATCATTCGAGCCTGATCCGACCCGTTCCTTGCGGTGCGGCATTTATCCCGAATTGCTGACCATAGCCATGCTGAACGCTTCCTTTGCAATTTGTAACTCGATCGAGCGTGGCGTCGTGCAAGATCACCATGGTTCCCAAGTTGTCAGGGTCGGGACCGTCCTTGGTCCAGCGAACGTCGGCATCCAGGATGTCCGCGCGATTCTTCACCGCGTACTTATAGGCAGGCAGTGTGCCTTCGGCTAATTTCGATGTGCTGGCACCACGATGGGCCACCGTAAGTTCTTCCATGGAATCGGCGTACGCAATCTGCGCTGGCACTGCCACGGCAATTCCAGCGGTAACACGGCACTTAGCGCACGCAGACGATTTCTCATAACGACCTGTAATTACTTCATTGGGCGAATTGTGGGAACCTGGCGCTCGAAAAGTACGCCATGATGGGTCGATGACGGCAACCGGATCCGCCGAGCACTGGGACCGGGCGTACGACCAGGGTGACACCACTCGAAGCTGGTTCCAGACCGAAGCCGACCAGTCATTACGCATGCTCGAAAACGCCGACATCGGTCCGGCTGACAGTGTGATCGACGTAGGCGGAGGAAGTTCACCGCTCGCCGGTGCCCTGCTGGCACGGGGCTACGCAGACGTCACCGTGCTGGACGTATCTTTGCTCGGCATGCGCGCCGCTCAGCAGCGGCTGGGTGCAGCCGCTGATCGTGTGCAATGGCTGCTTGATGATGTCCGGACCTGGCAGCCGCCACGGCGCTATCTGGTCTGGCACGATCGGGCCCTCTTCCATTTCATGACCACCGACCAAGATCGCGACGCCTATCTGCAGACTCTCGATGCGGCAACCAGCCAGGAGGGTGCTGTCGCTATCTTTGCCACTTTTGCGCCAGATGGGCCGCCGCGGTGCTCGGGTCTTCCAGTCGCCCGGTACAGTGCCACCGATCTAGCCGAAGCCCTAGGTGTCGGCTGGCAAATGATCAATGAGAGTCGCGAGTTACACACAACCCCAAGCGGCGCGATCCAACCGTTTGCTTGGACGGCGTTTCGCCGTCAGACCAGGTAATCCCGAATGACAACGAGGAGGCGCGATGGAGCACCGGTCAGCCATTGATGCGCTTCTCCAGCGAGCCAGAGCTGGGCTAGACAGGGTCGAGCCAGAGCGTCTTGCCGATGAGGTGGCGGCCGGCGCGATTCTCGTCGACATTCGGCCGATCGAGCAACGGCAGCGAGATGGCGAACTGCCAGGCGCGATTGTCATCGACCGCAATGTGCTTGAATGGCGCCTCGATCCGACCTCACCCGATCGTCTACCGCTCGCTGCAGATGCCGATATCCGCTACATCCTGGTGTGTAACGAGGGCTACAGCTCTAGTCTCGCCGCGGCTACTCTCCATGAGCTTGGCCTGCGTCGCGCGACGGATCTGGTCGGCGGCTTCCAGGCGCTGCTGGTGGCTCGTGAAGCGCCCTCTGCCTGACGTTTCTCCGCACAAGGCCACGGATGAGACCGAAATCGAGTGATTCGCTCCTCATTCGTGGCTCTATGCGGAAAGATGCACCAAGATCGCAATCGATCGAGCCCTCAACTGACAGCGACCGTCCGATGCCTTGACGCCAGCGCCTCCTCCCGCAGGAAGTCGCAGAGGGGCCCGGTCAAATCCATACCGGTCAGCCCCTCGACAAAGAGAAACTGACCTTGCGGGTTGAGCTCAAGCCAGATGGGGTCTCCGGCCGGCGTCAGTTTGAGATCAGCAACCCCCATCCGCAGACCAAGCCGCTCTAGGACGGCTGCGAGCCGTCGCTCGAGGTTGGCGCCAAGCTGAACGGGACGAATCGGAGTATCCAGGTCGAGCCTCCAATCCAGCCGCTCGGTCTCGATCTGCACCGCGTACGAGCGGCGCCCGCAACACAGCACCCGCAGGTGGCGTGACCCAGGCACGTACTCCTGAAAGATCGTCGGGCAGGCGCGAAGTGCATGATCATCGGCGAGGTGATCATCGGCTACCAGTACGGTGAACAACTGGCTATGGGGCGTGCCGCGTACCGTCTTGATCACCGCTCCATGGGGGAGCGCCGCGCAGAAAGTGCGTATTGCCTGAGGGTCCTGGCTGATGAGAGTCCGCGGTACCGAGAATCCGGCGGCCTGCGCTGCTCGAAGCTGCACCAGCTTGTTCTCGGCACGGCTGGTCGCCTCGGGTCGGCTTACCCATGCTTGATCAAAGCTGGTCAGCAACCCGCCTAGCATGGTAGTGGCGCAGCTGCGGTTGACCACCTCCACGTGAGCGACGTTGCCCATTGGGGGGATGTCTCGCTGCGGATGGTTCCAGCGTCGAAGCCAAATCGCATCCAGACTCGCCACATCCAGGCGATCACCGTCGCGGGTAGGCACACTGAAGCTCGGCTGTTCGGCGGGCGCCTGCCAACTCAAGCCGTCAGCACGATCAGCGAGCCGGTCCACCTCGATAATGACGCACTGAGTGTCCGGCATGCCACGCAGTCGATCTTGGATTACGAGTGCGTGCAAATCGTCGGCAAATGTCACGATCGCGATCGAACACGGGCCGCCGTCGGACCCTGGTCCGCTCACTCGGAGTCGTAGTCGGAGTCGTCTATGCAGTCCTTCGGCAGTGTGGCCGATAGCGTCGCAGACGCTGTGGCCTTCTCACCGAAGCGCGCAGCCCGTAGTCCCACATGCTCTTGCATGAGCTGCTCCCATTCCGCCAACCGATCACTACCCACTCGCCTAAAGGATGCCGGCTGCAGCATGAAAACCGCCGGCGGATGGGTCTGCTCCGGGAGCTCATCGGAGTCCGAAGCGTAGTCGTCAAGATCGAGGTCTTCGGCAAGGGTGTCGCTGTCATCGGGACAGATCTGCCCGGATGGGCCGGAGTCCGACCATGATCCCCCACGAAGCACGGCTTGGTCGTCAAACCCCAGCTCGTCAGCATTCAGCCCGAAATGAGTCCGCATGGTCTCTTCCCACTCAGCCAGGCGTGCCGGCGTCACCCTCCTGAATGTGTGGGGTTGGAAGATGAAGATCGCGGGCGGTCGGCCCATACCAGCTGGCTCCCGAGAAGACTCGTAACGCATGTTCTCAGTCATGATCAACCCGTCTGCGGGTACGGGGCCCGCCTGCTATCGGACTCTACAGATGGCATTTAGTGCTGAACAAGGTCGATGCGTTAACAGCAAGCGGTCAACGTTCCTCCGCACAAGGCCACGAATGCGACCGAAGTCGAGTGATTCGCTCCTCATTCGTGGCTCTGTGAGGAAAGACGCACCAAGATCGCAATGATTCGACGCCATCACTCCAACGAGCTGAGGTCCTCGGGAACATCGACCGCGTACGCGCGGAGCACGGCCAGGTCGATCACCTCCAGTGCTCGTGAACTCGTGGCAGCGAGCACTACCGGCGGCGCCACGCCCGCCTCATACGCCTGCGCCCACCGCTCCGCAACCACACACCACCGATCACCGGGTTGTAGACCGGGAAAGCCGTACTCCGGCGCCGGGGTGATCAAGTCATTGCCAACACTCCGCTGATGATCAAGGAATTCCGCTGTCACCACCGCACAGATCAGGTGGCGTGCCTGAGCTGGCCCGGAGCTGCAGCAGCCGTCCCGATAGAAGCCGGTAAGTGGCTCAGTGCCGCAAGCCTGCAGCTCGGTGCCGAAGACGTTTGTCTCACCATTCACAGCCCCAGTTTCGCTTGCAGCCGCCACTAGGCCGAAGTTGGTGCGCGCAGGTGCGTGCTTCACCGAGACCAGTACGCGGTGCGACCGGTTCCCGGTCTGCGATGATCGTGGATGGGAGAGCCATGACACCACATAACCGGGCAAGGGCTGGCACCGACCAAGCGCCGGTTCTCGCTCCGCTAACCGTACTGGTCGGCTCTGCATTGCTGGTCTTGGCTCAGCTTTACCTCGCAATCACGCTAGCGCCGGTTATAGGCGAGGTATTCGGGAGCAGCGGTCCTGAAGCAGCGGCTGCTGTGGGCACAACCTATGCGCTGGCCTACGGCATCGGCTTCCTGATCTTTGGACCGCTCTCCGATCGTTACGGCCGCAAGCCGATCTTGGTGGCCGGCGTGGCCACTTTCGCAGTCATCACTGCAGGTTTGGCTGCCGCGCCCTCAGTGCCCGTCCTGGCGGTGCTGCGAACTGTACAGGGACTAGTGGCGGCGTGTTTTGGGCCAGTTGCGCTTGCGTACGTGGCCGAAGCGCTGCCGTCGCGTTGGCGGTCTACCGGCATCGGCGCAATGTCGACCGCCTTCCTTGCGGCGGGCATTGTCGGCCAGGTCTACGCCCAGGCGGTGGCGGAGACCCTTGGCTGGCGCTGGGTATTCGGCCTGGCGGCACCGGCATGCCTGATAGCGGCTGCCGCTATGGCGATGATCTTGATCGAGCCGCCCCGGACCGGGGAGCTGGCGAGCCTAGGCCAGAAGTATCGAGCGCTCGGAACATTGGTGGTCCGACCGGAACTCACTTTGGTCAACGCGGCTGCTTTCCCTGTGATATTGAGCTTCGTGGCGATGTATGCGGCCCTGGGTCCGCTGCTGCAGACTGACTTCAGACTCGACGACACAGGTGTGCTGTTGGTGCGTCTCGCCGGACTCCCGGCAATACTGCTGGCTCCGGTGGCCGGCTGGCTCGCTGGACATTACGGCGCCAGCCGGGTCGGGGTTGTTGGGTTTTTCCTTGCCGCGGCCGGGCTGGTCGTGGAGGCCATCTCAGTCGCCGTCCTTTGGGCACTCGTCATAGCTAGCGTGATCTTCACGCTGGGTGTTGCCACCATCGTGCCCGCGGTGATCGCACTTGTCGGCAGCCGGGGTGGTTCCTCTCGCGGTGGCGCGCTCGCACTGAACGGCCTGGTGGTCTTTGCCGGCGCTTCCTGCGGGCCGCTGGTGGCTCAGCTCCCCATCGGGTTCACCGGCCTGATGCTCGCCCTTGCGGCGATGCTCATGATCGCCGCAGGACTTGTCGCGATCAGTGGTCGACGGACGGCCGACGTCGCCGTCTGACAGTTCAGCACCTTCCGCTGATAGGTCTTAGGCGATCAAATCAAAAAATGACAGATAGAGGCAATGCCGGCTCATGCACCGAGGCTGACGCCCGGGCTGGTTGGATACCTGGTAATGATCATGCTCGGTTTGTTCCTGCCTGTGCTCGCTGTGCTCGGCTATCTGATCATCGCGGCGTACAACCTGATACCCATTCGCGACCTCCGCCGGCACAAGACTGCGGCTTGAGAGATTCACCGTATTCCCACCCTGGATGATGCCGACGAAGTTCGGAGGGTATGACTTCAAGCAAATAGCTGTTCGTCGGTGGCGGGCAACGAGGATACGGCGGCGCAAATTCACCTGCGTTGGGTGATGCTCGCCGCCGCTGATCCATGGGACTCTTCGTCATTGAGACGCACGGCGCACTCGAAGGAAGGCACACATGACAGCCAAGACTGCTGAACCGCTCCGGGTGGCTCGCAAGACGACTCGTAGGAGCACCCCTGCCCGTAAACAAGCAGATGTTGACGGTAGCCGGCCAACGCCCGAGCAACGGGCAGAGTCGGGGAAGGCGGCACGCACAAAGACACCGTTAGAGGCACACGCCGATTTCCAGCCGAAGAAGTCACGCGATCCGATCCGGTTGTTGCTTAGCCAGGCCGAGAACCGCGTGCCCGACCTCGTTCCGATTCGACATGGCCGCATGCTGGTCTCGCCGTTCACGTTCTATCGCGGCGCAGCACTGATCATGGCCGCGGATCTCACATCGACACCGGCGTCAGGCCTGCGGACCCAATTGTGCGGCGACGCCCACCTGTCGAACTTCGGCGCGTACGCCTCTCCGGAGCGTCGCTTGGTGTTCGATATCAATGACTTCGACGAGACCCTGCCCGGTCCGTTCGAATGGGATATCAAACGACTGGCTGCGAGCTTCGTGGTCGCCGGACGGGACAACGGGTTCACCAGAAAGCAGTACCGCCGGGCGTCCCTGGCCGCGGTAGAGAGCTACCGCACAGCAATCCGAGACTTCGCGAAGCAGTCGATCCTGACCGTCTGGTACGCGCATCTCGAAATGGAGCAGGCGATCGCGGAATACAAGGCGACACTTAGCACACGCCAGTTGAAGGAGCTCAGGGGCCGAATTAAGGCGACCGAAAGTGCACTTGCCAAGGCCCGCACCCGCGACAGCCTGCAGGCGATCGGGAAGTTGACTTCCATCGTTGATGGAAAACGGCAGATCACTAGTAATCCGCCGCTGATTGTTCGGCTCGAGGACATGACTGATGTGCATCCCGATGAGGTTCGCAAGCGGCTCAGCGCCCTCATCGACAGCTATCGCAACACGCTGCAATCGGATCGTCGGCGGTTACTTGATCACTTCGCCCTTATTGATGTTGCTCACAAGGTCGTCGGCGTAGGCAGTGTCGGTACGCGGGCATGGGTTCTGCTGCTGGAATCCGGAGTGGAGAATGAGGCACTGCTGCTTCAGGCCAAGCAAGCCGGACCTTCGGCACTCACCGGATACGCCGGCGAATCGGAGTACAGCAATGACGGCGAACGTGTCGTTGCCGGCCAGCACTTGATGCAGGCATCAAGTGATATCTTCCTCGGCTGGTTGCGGGCTCGACCAACAGGCGGGCGATACACCGATTACTACCTGCGGCAGCTCCGGGACTGGAAGATCTCAGCTGTGGTCGAGGAGATGGTTCCCGCAGGCATGGAGCAGTACGCCCGGTGGTGTGGCTGGACCCTGGCTCGGGCGCACGCCCGCGCCGGCGACCGGATCGCCATCGCGTCTTACCTGGGCAAATCGCCGAAATTCGACAACGCCATTGCCGACTTCGCCGAGACGTACGCCGATCAGAACGAACGCGATCATGCCGCGTTCGCCGATGCTGTCAAGGCACAGAAGGTCGAGGCACAGCCCGGGGTTTAGTGCTAGTCCACTCCAGGAGCGCTTACCTGATGCCCTCAATGCACTGGCACTACCGATCAAGAGGCATGCCACAACGATGTCCCGCGCGATAGCAGGACTGGCCTCCGACGGCGAGCTCGCGGCCAGGCAATCAGCCTTACGCGAAGAGGCCAATGCGCTTCTTACCGAGTTGGACCGATCAGGGATATTCGCCGATGTCGGCCCGCTAACCGTAACCGGCAGCTACGTCTCCGAGCTGATGTGCTGGCGTGAGGTTGATGTGATGGCGCTTGTCGGAGCCGACTTCAGCCCACAAGATGCCATGCAATTGATGTCTCGGATTGTCCGATTCCCGGGCGTAATCGGCTTTACGTTTCGAGACGAACGAGCGGAGCGCTGCCCAACAGGAGAAGTCAGAGACGAGCGGTATCACGTCCCATTGCTAATCGATCGGGCCAGCGGCATGTGGTGCCTGGACCTCTCGCTGTGGCTGCACGATCCTCACCAGAACGTCACTGCCTGGCATAAGTGGCTGCGCGACTCCATCACAGATGAACAGCGTGCGGCGGTGCTCAAGATCAAAGACGTTTGGTATCGCCGCCCGAGCTATCCCGATCAGATCGGTGGCCTCGACATCTACACCGCCGTAACTGAGGACGGGATACGAACACCGGAGCAGTTCCGCGGCTGGCTCGCCGAGCGCGGGATGCCCGACGCCTGAGCGCCTCGTACTCCTCACAGCCGGGCGATGATTGTTTGCGCCGTTTAGCCGGAGGATGTTGACGAGACCGCAGCAAGCTATAAACGCAAGTCGACCCTTAGATCGTTGGCCTTGGCCAAGATTCGGCGCAATGTAAACCCGAGCCCGGGCTCAGTGCGACGACGAAGACTAGAGATTTGGTCTGCTGACAATGAGAGCTTCGCGCCGGACGCCGCCTCCGTCGGTAGCAGCGAGTCGAGTTCCTCCGTCGTGATCACACCTGCTGACATGCCGGTCGGACCATCGATCAAAGTCCGGACGCGACGGCCGGCGTACAGGTTCGCGGCTGCGATTCCACGCTCACTTGAGGCGAGCACCGACTTCTGTGCGGCCTGGCTGATCCATAGCGGCGGAGACTGATCATCGAGCACTTGGGAAGCGATCTGCGGGCCGGCTTCGGGTCGCCCAATCCGCTTCGCGCTTTCCGCCATGCGCGTGATGCGATCCGGGTCGGCAAGCAGTTGATCGATCTTGTAGCCCACCGTCGTCTCATAGTTGCAGCGCACTGCCGCACCTTCTTCCAGCAGAAAGTCACTATTGCGCACTTCCTGACCGGGAATGGGGTGGATCAAGATCATAGGTAGACCGGCCGCCATGCATTCCGAAGAAGTGAGGCCACCCGGCTTGCCGACGAACACCGTCGCGGCCCGCATCAGGTCAGGCATGTCAGTGGTATAACCCAGTACCCGATATCGATCACGACGCAGAGCGACTAGGCCTTCTATCTGACCCTTCAGTTGCTCGTTGCGCCCGCACACCACCAGGGCCTGGAAGTCGTTCTTCATCCTGAACGTTTGTTGCACGATCGTTTGGGTGTAAGCGCCACCGGCAGCCCCAGCTGAGATCAGCAGGATGGGCCGGTCTGACCGCAGGTCGTAGCGGCGAAGGACGGCTTGCCGATCGATTGGGTCGTCCAGACGAAGTCCGACCGGTATACCCGAGACGGTGATGCGGTCAGCGGGCACGCCAATGGCGGCCATATGTGCCTTGGTCTCGTTCCGCGCAACGAAGAAGTGATTGAAAGGGCTGCTCAGCCACAGTCCCTGGAAATCGTAGTCAGTAGTGACCACTGCCAATCGCGCCTCGATCACACCGCGGGTCAGCATCAGCGACGCCAATCGGGTGGGCAGGAAATGGGTGCAGACGACAATGTCGGGGCGAAAGGCCTTAATGGCTTTCGCGGTTGACGTGGTATTGATCCGATCCCACAACCGAATCCAGGGCGCCAGCTTGAATGGTGGATCCTGCGCGTCATAGCCCCAACCGACTAGCCATGGAACGGCTTCCACCAAGGCAAAGTAGCCGTCGTCGTAGAGGGTGCGGTACACCTCGTTGGCCGATTCCAGGATGTCGAGCTTTTGCACCGCATCAACCTCCGGAGCGGCGCGGAAACAGGACTCCAGGACGCCAGCCGCGATGTTGTGGCCCGCGCCGATGCCGGCCGCCAGAATCAAAACGCGTCGGCCCATGGGCTGATGCTAGGGCAGCGGGCTGAGCCGAGATACCAGAAAACCGATCGGCCTGCTACCAGCGGACCGGCTATCACTGCCAGTCGATCTGGGCCAATCTGGGAGATAGCTGAACGGCTCGATTGATCCGGGTGGTGCCGTTGAAATGTCACGCATATCAGAACTCGTCAAGCGCCATCCCCTTGTCACCTTCTTCATACTGGCGTACGCATTGTCATGGTGGGCCTGGATCCTTTATGCACTTGGGATTTTCGGCGGGCCGATTGCCAGCTTCGGGCCATTTCTTGCTGCCATCGTTGTACTGGCACTGACCGAGGGCAAGGCTGGCTTGCTGGACCTCTTCCGCAGGATGATTCGCTGGCGGGTTCCGCCTGGATGGTACGCCGTGGCGTTGTTGCTACCTGTTGTCCTTACCTCGATCGCAGCGGCGCTCAATGTCTTGCTCGGCGCACCAGCTCCATCAGCGGCCCAACTCAATGCCTGGCCTGGCATTCTGTCAACCTTCGCACTCGTTGTCCTGATACCAGGTTTTGGCGGCGCTTGGGAGGAGCCCGGATGGAGGGGCTACGCGGTACCGCGGTTGCAGTATGGCCGGTCCGCGCTGGTGGCGAGCCTGATCCTGGGCTTTCTGATAGCCGGCTGGCACCTGCCTCTCATGGTGACCGGGCAAATCCACTATTCCGATTTTGTGCAGATGTTTGCCGTAGTGATCGTTGTCAACTGGGTGTTCAACAATGCCCGGGGCAGCGTACTGATCATCATGCTGTTGCATGCCGCTAACAATGCCGTCTCCGGCAGCTTCTTCTCCCCGATGTTTTCTGGAGCGGACTCGGTTCGCCAGTCGTGGTTACTGGTTTTGGTTTGGGCCGTGGCGGCCGGTCTGGTGATCGCGATCACTGGCCCAACGCACTTCTCGCGGAAGCATCACAAGCAGGAGGTGCCGCCTCCCGCAGGGTCGCGGAAAGCAGGCGAAGAACGCCTCAACGCCCGATAAGAAAGGTCAAAGATCATGTCGTCAAGCGTTGTGAAGTGGGGCGGAGGAGCTGGAATCCTCGCCGCAGCATTGTTGGTGCTCTCCGCAATCATCAACCAGATTGCACCAGTCGAAGGAATCGTCGATACCCCGAGCGAGTACTTCTATCGAGCTGTCGCGGTACTGGCCTACGTCGCGACAATCGTTGCAGTCCTGGGCATTCATGCCTTGCATGCCGGAAACAGCCGCTACGGCTGGCTGGGAACAGCGGGCTCGGTGATCACCATTGCCGGCTACGCGATCGTCGCCTTGACCACCTTGATCAGCATGGTTCAGGACTTCGAATACCTCCTCACCGTGCGGATCGGGGCCGCCGGTCTGGTGCTTATCGGCTCTGTCCTCCTCGGCGTGATCATTCTCCGGGCCCGGTTGCTGCCATGGTGGTGCGGCGTGCTGCTTATCGTGGCCTTTCCACTCGGTCACTTCGCGAACGAAGTCTTCAGTTCTGCCGAGAACCTGCTCATGGCGTTGCTCTGGGGTTCTGTTGGTGTTGCACTTGTGGGACGAGGTGAACGAGTCGCCGAGACTGCGTCCCAGCCTGCGCAAACCAGCTGATCATTCCAGGATTGGAGGCTTGGTGAGAAAGCACCCGTTGATTGCGTTCTTCGTTCTGGCGTCCCTGCTGACCTGGTGGGTATATCCGCTGCTGAAGTTCTCACCGCTGCTCGGAATCTTCGGGTTGATCGGCCCAGCACTCGCCGCGATCATCATGGCGGCTGTCACAGGCGGCAAGGCAGGTGTGAAAGCGTTGCTGGGCCGGGTGGTGCTCTGGCGGGTCGGACTCCCTTGGTATGTGATCGCGCTCGGACTGCCTACGGTTCTCTCGCTAATCACTGCGGCCCTGGCATATCTGCTCGGTGAAACCGAGTTCATTCGGGCCGGCGCGCTGGCACCAATCGAACTCATACTCTTTGTCGCGGTCGTCGGGGAGGAGCTTGGCTGGCGTGGCTACGCGTTGCCCCGGCTGCTTGAGCGGTTTTCGCCTCTAATCGCAAGCTTGATCTTAGGGGTGCTGTGGGGCCTCTGGCACGTACCGACCTTCGTGGTGCCCGGCACGCCTCAGTACGGCTTGCCCCCGACCGCGTTCGTGCTGCTGACCATTGAGTACTCCATCTTGATGACCTGGGTCTTTCTTCATACCGCCGGCAGCGTCCTTATCGCGACGTTGTTCCATGGCGCCATCAATCTTTCTCAGGGCATGTTCTTAGCAGGTGTGGACGGTGCTACACGGTATTGGTTGTTGTGCGTTGGGTACGGCATCGGGGCCCTCATCGTGGCAATCGTGCTTGGCATGAACTCCCGACGACGGTCGCTAGGCAAGAGCGGACCAGTCCAAGCCGCGAATGCGTGATACTGGCCGCTTAGATGATCAACTATTTCTTGATGATCTTCCCTGAGCCGCTGATCTCCTGTGTGACCTGCGGGGGGTTGCCGGTGTAGGTCAGCGTTCCACTCCCGCTAATTTGGATGTCGAGCACCTCAGTGGCATGAACATCTGCCGAACCACTCCCAGAGATGGCTACCCTGACCGTCTTGCCTATCAATTGCTGCGCCTGGTAGCGACCGGATCCGGAGATGTCCAGATCCTGATTATCGGCGGTGCCGTTCGCGGTAATCATTCCCGAGCCGCTGATCTTGCTACTGAGCGAGGTGGTCGCGAGCTTCGAGACGTTGACGCTGCCGGATCCGGATACCGCGAGACCGGTCAGATCCTTCACCGTCAACGCATATTTGATCGGTTTGGTCGGGAAGATGTTGGCAATTGTCTTCAGCTCAAGAACCAGCGTGTCGCCAGAAACCTCGCTGGACACTCGTGGCAGCAGGTTCTCCTCTGCCGAGATCGTGAGGGATTCGGTGCCTGTTTGTTCGATAGTGAGCTCTCCGTTCCCGCTCAGTTCCACGTTGGTGAAGCCGCTGACTTGGCGCGACTCACTGGTGATCTGACCAGAACCCGTGGTGACTGAGCAGGCAGTCAGTGGCAGCACGACAACTAATGAGGCCAGAACAATTCGCAATCGCATGAACCTATCCTTTCGCCGGAAGTGAAGGATGCGTAAGCCCTAGCCCCACCAATTCGACGACACTCCAGCCCGTGCGGTTCGCTGCCGTTTGGCCCTCCGATCGCTTTTGAGTGATCATGCCTTGCCTCGCCCTGCCATCGCCCGACCACCTGGCTGATACGCCGGTGCGTGAATCTCCAAGCAGATTGAGAGCACACTGAAGGCATGAGCGATTGTTGCGGTCGGCCTGGCTACCAGACAGTATTCAGCGACAGGTTTGCCAAGCGGGTCGCTCGTAGCTATCGCAAGCGAGGCCTCGGTTCCACGGAGCGCCGGCTGGTGTCCTTCCTGGCCGACCGCGGCATTCGCGACGCCTCAATTCTGGAGATCGGTGGGGGGGTAGGTGGAATCCAGATTGAGCTGCTGGCTCAAGGCGCTCGCGAGGCAACCAATCTTGAGATTTCGCGCAATTACGAGGCGGAGGCGACCGCGCTGTTGGAACGCTCGGGAATGGCGGATCGGGTGCAGCGTCGCTTCGTCGATATTGCAGCATCGCCCGATGAGGTGGAGCCGGCAGACGTTGTCGTGCTGCACCGAGTGGTGTGCTGCTATCCGGATTACCAGCGCCTGATTTCGGAGGCCGCTAGCCACGCGCTGCGGCTCCTGGTTTTTTCCTACCCACCGCGGAACCTGTTCACCCGAATGCTGGTCGGTTGCGAGAACCTATTTCAACGCTTACGTGGCAGCGACTTCCGAGCGTTTGTGCATCTCCCCGCCGGAATGATCGAGACGGCACAGGCTTCGGGGCTCTCGCTGAGCTATCGGCATCGCGGGTTGTTGTGGAATATTGCAGGCCTGGAACGGCCGACCCCAGCAACGTAAAAGGGAGGCCGGCGGCCAATGGCGGAGTACGTCGGCGATATCGCTGACAACACTGAAGGCCTTTTCCGAATCGCCGCGCCGCAACGTGAGATCACTATCTCGGCGACCGGTGAGCCGGCCGTTCTGCATATGGAAGTGATGAACACATCGCCAATCGTCGATGGCTACGCCGTGGAGCCTGCCAGCGGACCACAGTGGTTGGAGGTCGAGTCGAGCCAGGTGCGCGTCATCCCTGGTGGCGAGGAGGCGCTGCCGGTGATCATGCGAGCGGTCTCGCCAACCCTAGTGCCGGCACAAAAGATTCCGATCATGTTGCGCATTCGATCCCTGAGCCAGGGGCCAGCGCACGCTGCGCTCCCCGTTTTGATCACCGTGCCGGTTCTGGACGTACCTGTCCGACTCCATGCTGAGCCAAGTGTCCTTCGGGTGCGCGATCGCGACAGTGCTACCTGCAGGGTGGTGGTGGATAACTCGGGCAGCAACCATCCGGTGCATCTTCGCTTCACCGGTTCGGATCCCGAAAGAGCTGTCCGTTTCCACTTCGACCCTGCCGTGCTCGAGCTGGGGCCGGCAGCCACCAGATCGGTCCTGGTGACTCTGACGGCGAGGCAACCGGAGCCGGGGCAGGAAATCACGCGACCGCTCACTGTGTCGGCTGTTGACCGGAGCCGTCGAGCCGGCACAGTGATCACCTTCGTACAGGCGGCCGGTGCTTCGGACGCGTCGGGCTCGCTGGTGGGTTCATCATCGCGAGCTGCCATCGAGTCGCCCGCAGAGCGGCCAGCTGACGGGCGATTGGAGGTCCCGGTCGAGGGCAGCCCCATTGAGTTCTCAGGCGACGAACGCCGGCCGCTGGCACGACTGCTGCTGACGTTGTTCGGCGCATTGGCAATGATCTTGGGCGTGCTGCTGCCATGGCGCGCAGTCAGTGATCAGCGTGGCGTTGATCTCGACATCGATACGTTCGCTCAGGCCTTCGGATACAGCATCAATCTCGGGGGTGCTGAGTTCTTGATCTCCGTAGGGCTAGTGATCATGCTGCTGGCAATATTGATGATCTTGGGGATGACAGGTCGCTCCGGTCGGTTGACCCAGGTCGCGGCGGTGTTCGCCGCCGTACTGCTCCTCGGCACCTTTGCGCTATTCGCTGTGGTTGGTGATGACCTCACCCCGGCCCGCGGAGCCATCCTCGTGCTGGCCGGCTGCATCACCGGTTACATAGGTGGATTACTGGCACGACGTTGAAAGCCCATCGGAAGAGCTTCCTCGCCCCAGTGCGGAAACCTGCGTTAGCAGAGCTCGACGCGTAAGTGGTGCCGGTTGAGACGCCCAGACTCGGGTATGTGTTTAGCTGCGTTCGTCGCATCTTGCACGAGCAGCTCGAAGCAACATGGAAGGCGGATTCAATGAGCGAATCAACCTTTGGTGGCGACACGGGGTTTGACAGAGAGGAGACCTCGGCCAGCAGCGACGCCCGTGCGGGCTACGACTCCGACTCCGACCGGAACCAACCACCAGAGCGCGCTGTCGACGAGACGAGCGAAGATGATGTCGATTCGGCGGAAGCTGATCGAGCAGCGGGCTATAACGAGGAAGATCTCAAGGACGACGGCGGCATCCGATAGGTCCAATCAGATCAGTTTTCAGGTCACCCCTCAGGGGTGATGACCGTGTGGCTCAACTTGCGGGACTCTCAGGGTCGGTGCCGCCGCCTCCTTCCAGGAGAAGATCATGACCATGACCGCGCCCTCCCGCGACACCACAGCCGAACATGCTCGGCTGGCCCAAGCCACTGCACGGGCGGAGGATGACCTCTTCGAAGCGAACGCCTGGTACGAATGGGGTCCCTATCTCTCGGAGCGCGCCTGGGGCACCGTCCGGGAGGACTACAGCGACAGCGGCGACGCGTGGAGCTTCTTTCCCCATGATTATGCACGCTCCCGCGCCTACCGATGGAACGAAGACGGCATGGCCGGATTATCGGACATCCATCACGATCTATGTCTTGCGTTGGCGTTGTGGAACGGTGTCGATCCGATCTTGAAGGAGCGCATGTTCGGGCTCACCGGCCCGCAAGGAAACCATGGCGAGGACGTCAAGGAGTACTGGTGGTATCTGGATGGGCTGCCCAGTCACGCCTGGCTGCGCTGGCGCTGCGAGTACGGTGAACCCGGAGCAGCGGGGTACCAAGGCGTGTTGGTGGTACAAGATCACGGTTCCAGCGGGAGGGACAGCCGAGATACGCCTTAGGCTTCACCGACCTGATCAACAGGCGGCAGCAACGAGCGATGTATGGCACGGCAATCGAGTGCTGCGGCAATCGTGTGCTGGTTTGATCTGGAGCAAACAGATGTACCCGTACCGGCTGGCTCGCTGGTTGGACGGTGATCCAGGTCAGCCGCCGCCACCGCCCGGGCATCGATTTGGTCGCAATTCGGGTTGGCGGCACCTTGATTCTTTCGATGTCCTCGCTATGCCGGACCCGTGGGAGTATCCATGGTTTGCTGCTTGGGATCTCGCATTCCACACCATTACCTGGGCGCATCTGGATCCGGCCTTTGCGAAGTACCAGTTACTTGTGTTATTGCGTGAGTGGTTTCAGCATCCAAATGGTGCGCTTCCGGCGTACGAGTGGAGTTTTGATGACGTCAATCCTCCGGTTCATGCTCTGGCGGCTATTCGGGTATTTGTTATTGACGGCCGTACCGATCTCGATTTTCTGGAACGAGTCTTTCAAAAACTGCTGCTCAACTTCACCTGGTGGCTCAACCGCGAGGATCCTGAAGGCAATAACATCTTCGGCGGTGGTTTCTTGGGATTGGACAACATCAGTCCCATTGACCGTTCCCACCTACCGCCCGGCGTGAAGCTCGACCAGGCAGACGGGACGGCGTGGATGGCCTATTACTCCGTCGCAATGCTTGTGCTCGCCGTACTACTCGCGGAGCGTGACCGCGTCTACGAGGACATGATGGTGAAGTTCCTCGAGCAACTGGTCCTCGTTATGGACGCGCTTGAGGCGTCTGGCTGCTACGACCCGGAGGACGGGTTCTTCTATGACCTGCTCACCGATGCCTTCGGGAACCGCGAACCGGTCAAGGTGCAGACGCTCGTCGGGGTAATTCCGGCCCTGCCTGCCATGACAGTGCCAACGCGCAATAGCGAACGAATCCAGCGCTTGCGTAAGAGGTTTGCCCGCAGGATAGAAGCTCAGAATCGGCAAATTTTGGATTGGCGGATGCGTGGCTCAGGAGAAAACCGCCGCGGCCTCGTCTCAATCGTGCCACCGGACAAACTGGCCCGGATATTCAGCACGCTCTTTGATGAAAATGCCTTCCTGTCTCCGCACGGACTGCGTGCTCTCTCAAAGCGTCACACTACGCCGTATCAGGTGCCCAGCATGCCCGGTGCAACCATCGAATATGAGCCCGCTGAATCTCATACCGCAATGTATGGGGGCAACTCCAACTGGCGCGGACCTGTCTGGTTCCCGATCAATTATCTGGTTATTCGAGCCTTGCTGCAGTACGACCAATTCTTTGGGCCAGAGTTCACGATCGAGTATCCGACCGGATCAGGCCAGCAGCTGGCGCTGCGCGACATCGCCGATGATCTTGCCAACCGGCTGGTCAGCATCTGGCTCCCAGGCCCCGATGGTCGACGGCCGGTCTACGGGGGCGTAGAACTGATGCAGACCGATCCAGCCTGGAAAGACAATCTCTTGTTCTACGAGTACTTCCACGGTGACAACGGTGCCGGTCTCGGGGCGATGCATCAGACCGGTTGGACAGCGCTGATTGCCGATCTGCTGATCGATCCACCCCGTCGGGCGCGCCGGATGCTTTTCGACGACGACACCACCACGGCTCCTGACTTGTCGAACATCGCGGCCGGGCCGGCTGGGTAGACCACAGGTCGCAGTCATGGCGTTCGATCTGAGCAAGATCACCCAGCCTCTTATCTACGAGATCAACACTTGGCCGTGGCTGGAGAGAGTCAGCCGGAACGAAGGCCGAGTTGTTGATCTTGGATCGGTGCCTGATCATTACTGGGATAAGATCGCCGATCGTGGATTCGACGGCGTATGGCTTATGGGTGTCTGGCAACGCAGTCCTGCTGGAGTCGCGATTGCATTGCAGAATGAGTGCGCGATGCGGTGATCGAGACGCTCCACGAGATTGCCGATCAGTGCGACGGCGTCCGCTGTGATATGGCAATGCTGATCATGAATGATGTCTTCGTCCAGACCTGGGGTGATCGCGTCGGCCCGGCCCCGGACTCAGGCTATTGGCCGACGGTGATACCAGCTGTAAGGGAGGCGCATCCGGGATTCTTGTTTCTGGCTGAGGCTTACTGGAATTTGGAATGGGCGCTGCAGCAGCAGGGCTTCAATTACTGCTACGACAAACGGCTCTACGACCGGATTTTGCATGGACCCGCGGAGCAGGTACGGCTTCACCTACAGGCCGACGGCGACTACCAGCACGGTCTCGTACGGTTCGTCGAGAACCATGACGAGCCGCGGGCGGCATCGGCCTTTGGTCCGACTCGATCCCGCGCCGCCGCCGTCACGGCCCTGACCCAGACCGGCGCTCGGCTGATCCACAACGGCCAACTCGAGGGAGCGACGGTCCACCTTCCGGTCTTCCTGGGTCGTTATCCATCCGAGCCGAGCGACTCCGATTTGATCACCTTCTATCACTCGTTCCTAGCGGCGCTGGCCGACTCAACCTTTCGAGACGGCAACTGGCGGCTCTGCGACCGGTCTGGATGGCCCGGAGACGTTCGGTACCAACATCTCGTCGCCTGGTGCTGGCAAGGCGACACTCGGTGGTTGATCGTGGTCAATCTAAGCGGCGATACGGTGGCTGGCCTGGTACGAGTGCCAATGGACCTGGTCGGTCAGCTATGGGATCTCATTGACCCAACGCATCCGACGCCCAGCGGTGAGCCCTTGAGTTACACCCGGCAGGGAGACGATCTTGTCAACGGTCTGTTTGTCGAGCTTGGTCCGTGGGACTGGCACATGTTCCGCATCGACTACAGCAGCGCAGGGCGGGACCGATGAGGTGGAGCCGGGTTGTGCCTGCTGTCGCTGCATTGACGGCATCGGCTGCGGCGGTCCAGCAAGCTCTCACCGTTCGTGATCGTCGGCGTTATCCGCCACCCGGCTTACTTGTCGATGTCGAGGGCCATCCCATGCACCTACAAGTTCGGGGGCCTGACACGAACGGACCGACTGTCGTGCTGGAGGCCGGAATGGGATCTTTCTCGCCCAACTGGCATTGGGTCCAAGAAGAGCTTGCGCTGACCGTCCGAAACGTGGCGTACGACCGCGCAGGGCTGGGCTGGAGCCGCCCCTCTGGCCGTCAGCGCGATGCACAGACCATCGCGATGGAGTTACGGGATGCGCTCCGTGAGGCTGGCCTCGAGCCCCCGTACGTGCTCGCCGGCCACTCCTTCGGTGGCCTCCCGGTGCGTGCATTTGCTGATCTTTATCCCGAGTTGACCGCTGGTCTGGTGCTGGTGGACGCGTCTCACCCCGATCAGTGGGTGCGCTGGCCGACACCACATGCTGATCAAATTCTTGAGGTGTCCCAGCGGATTATGGGCTGGCTCAGCTGGTTCGGTCTGCTGCGGCTCCTCAATTCTTCGCGTCGGATCACGGCCGGCTTGCCTTCGCAGCAGGCAGCCGAGTTGCGGGCCGGCGCCGCGTTGCCCGGCTACGCCGCGACCGAGGCCGCCCAAACGCGATCATGGTCGGTGAGTCGCGAGCAGCTGAATGCTGCCGCGCCGCTCGGTGAGCTGCCCTTGGCAGTTATCGCGGTTAGCGAGCAGCCAGTGGGAGGTGAGCTACTGACGGCTCTGCAGCGCGAGCTGGCCAAGCTGACGGAGAACGCAAGTTTTCAGATTGTCCAAGGCGCCAGCCACGAGTCCTTGATCTCGACTCGGGAGTACTCCCGCGTCGTTGCCAAGACGATACTGTCCGTCGTACAAGCAGCACAGGATCGTCAACGCGCCAAACCGATCGGATGAACAACACGCCTCCGCGCTCAGGTACCAGAAGAGACCTCTCATCAGCGGACGCTCCCGCTGTTGCGCACCGTTCCTGGTCGCCGTGGCGCACCGTCATCGGATTCGGCGTCGTGAGTCTGGCCGCCGACATGGTGTACGAGGGAGCTCGCTCGGTCACTGGACCGCTGCTGGCGTCGCTCGGCGCCTCTGCGGTACTTGTCGGGCTCATCAGCGGAGCAGGTGAGGCCACCGCGCTCGTGATGCGCGTCGTGTTCGGCTCCTGGGCAGACCGCAGCCGGCGCTACTGGAGGCTCACATTCGTGGGCTACGCCCTAACCGCCGTTTGCGTACCAGCCCTGGCTATCACGCCATTTCTAGCCGGTGCTGGCCTGGCGCTGGCCTGCTTTCTCATCCTCGCGGAGCGACTTGGGAAGGCGATCCGCAGCCCAGCGAAGACAGCGTTGCTGGCCTACGCCGCCACTGCTGTGGGATTGGGACGCGGCTTCGGCGTACACAAGGCGCTCGATCAGATCGGTGCCGTTGCCGGGCCGCTTCTGGTTGCCGCAGTCGTCGCGGCAGCTGGAACGATCTGGCCGGCGATGGCAGTGCTGATCATTCCCGGGGCGGTCGCATTGCTTTTACTCGTCCGGATCTGGCGGAGCATGGGCAGTCCCGATATGGGCGAGGAAGAGCACACAACAACAGAGGAGGCGCCAAGTCCGGAACGCCAGGAATCGCCGCTCTTGCGGTTACCTGGCCGATTGCCTCGCGAGTTCTGGCTGTTTGCGGCCGCCTCTGCGGCCGTCAGCGGCGGACTGGTCACCTTCGCCGTTATCGCGTATCACCTCACACAAGATCATGTCGTATCTGTGGTGGCGGTTCCGCTGATCTATGCGGCGGCGATGGCCGCCGCAGCGCTGGCTGCTCTGGGATCCGGCTGGCTTTTTGATCACACCCGAGGTCGCATCTTGATCGGGCTGCCGTTCTTGGTATCGGCCGTGCCGGTTCTGGCATTCGCTAACACGCCGCTGATTGCCATAGCCGGCGCGGTGCTCTGGGGTGCGGCCGGGGGCGTACTGGACTCCACCGTCAAGGCGCTGGTTGCGGACCTGGTCCCGGCTTCCAAACGCGCCACCGCCTACGGAGTCTTTGCCGCAGTACAAGGCGCCGCGGCTATCGTCGGCGGAGTGATGGCCGGTGCGCTCTATGAGCAATCACTTCCGATACTGATTGCAGCTGTGGTTGCCACCCAGATCATCGCGCTGCTCTTGTTGATCATTACCTTGCGGCGCTATCACACCATGGCGTCATCAGCTTCGGGCGCTGGGTGATCTTGACCTCAAGCTTCGTCATCGCCTCGATCGTTGATGTGATCTTCTGGTTCATTCTGCCAGGCAAAGGAACCGCGCCAGCTGGTACCAGGCGGAAACCCGCGCAGCGACGGTCGCTCCGGGTGGGGAAGAGCGGCCTGAACGATCGGTGGCAGCTGAGCCAAGGGCTTGGTCCGTTGCTCGTCCTTCCACAGTTGCCGTGCCTGGGCGCGATCCTCCAGATTCAGCTGGTTGAGTACGTGCTCGACTGCCGCCAAGATCGACCCGCGCAGCAGCCATGAGGACTTGTTCTCTTCGACGTTGACCATGATCAATTCTGTCAAGATCGCCTTGGTCTCGCTGAGGATCTCAAGGCTCTCATCAAGCGAGCGCTCAGCTTCTTCCTCCCGGTCTTGGACTTCGGCAAGGACGAGGCTGCCGAACGCTCGGATGCAGTCAGCGACGTCGTGCAGCACTACAGCGAAGGCATTCCGCAGCTCTTCACCGTATGGATCGTCGGGCCGGTCTTCGGTCGGAACCTCGGCCAGCATCACCACGAAAAGGGCTCGGATTGCCAGTTGGCAGCTTTCCAACGTCTGAAGTCCACTGGCCAAAACTGGCTCGATATCGGTGGTGGCAATTGCCCGAGGATTGAAGCGCCGGCTGTCCTTCAAAGACACAGCAGTGCAGTGAGGGGCCCGGTTAGGTCGACTGCGCCGCTGGTTGTCGCCAAGGTGAGCAAGTACGAGACAACAGCGGCTGCAGTCAACCGCAGGATGTTGACTGCGCTAGGTCGTAGTCTGCGCGGCACGTCCCGCCATCGGTTCGGGTGCCCCGGCCAGGCAAGGTTGGCCAGCTGCCGCAGCCGAAGGTACCTGACTGCCGAATCGATCTTGCTCACTTGGGCCCCACCACGGACTTCTTATCACGCTTGACCAGGTCATCACTCGGCGGCAAGCATGGCAGGTCTCAGCCCTATGCATCCAGGAGCCGCAGTGACCCAGGCGGCCGTACGCGCCAAGGCCAAAAAGACCAAGGTGCCGCGCTCGTGCTCTGACGTATTTCGGCTCTGGGTGTCGGTTGCCTTGGGCTTTCTTGTGGCGATCGGGTTCGAGATTGTCATCATCGCGCTCCAGGTCACAGGAGCCAGGCCCGTGCCCACAGACGAACAGTTCGAGCTTGAGTTCGGATTCGGCGCGCGGCTAGCTGCCTGGATCGGGTTCGCGGTTACCTACCTTGCACTCGGCGTGCACGCATTTTCCCGCTGCGATCGACCCGAACTCGTGCGGCGCATCCTGGCAACGCCACTTCCGGCCTCGCGTGCCAAGAGGTGGTTGCTTGCGGGCGGAGGGGGCATCAGCTGGCCGATCATCATTGCAGCGATTGCGTTCTTCACGATCATCAATGCGGTGCTGAAACGGGGTCAAAGTACTTCGCTGGTGCTGGCGCTAGCTGCCTTCACGGTGATCACCTGTTGGATGGTGATCACCTTCAGCTTTGCCTTGCACTATGCGCGTCGGGACATCGAACAAGGCGGACTGCAGTTTCCCGGCTCCCGAGAGCCGGTATTCACTGATTACAACTATCTGGCGATTGGCTGCTCGGCGACATTCGGTACTACCGATACGACTGTGCTTAGCAGCCCGATGCGGCGGGTTGTCAGCGTACATAGCATTCTTGGGCTGCTGATGAATACAGTTGTCGTTGCGGTACTGCTGTCGATCATCGTTAGTTGATGGCGCTTCCACCGACTTTTTTCTTCGGGCTCACCGGGCAACCATGAGAGAATTTGCCAAATATCCAGGGTTCCACCACATCCCACTTGTCCGTCCCTTACCTCGGGGATGTTCGAGAGCGAGCACATATGGCTGTTGATCTCAATTCCGCAACGGATCAAAGGTCCGTCGAGACTGAGCCGGCTGCAATCAAGCCTGCCCGCCTTCCAGGCTTGCGAGACGATCGCTGGCCCGATCGACTGGCGACGGCCATGTTCGTCTTTGCGGCGTTTGTTGTGGTCGTCACTTTTGTTCCACCACTAAGACGGTATTTCAGTCAGTGGCACGACATCGTCTCGATGTTGACGATCCCCGTCGTCCCGAATCTGGTGTACGCGGCTCTGCTGATCGCGGTCGGCGTGGCATTACGCCGCAGACTTAGGGCCGCCTGGTGGATTTTCGTCATCTGGTGGATCATTGTGCCTCAGCTTGGGCGAATCTTCTCACTCCTCAACGATGGACCGCTGCTGCAGATTGCCGGCTTGGTGATCATGAGCGCAGTGCTCGTCATCCTCTGGCGTGCCAAGCCACAGTTCCAGGCGCGTGGCCGACTTCGGAATCTGCTCGCGGCGATCGCCTGCTTCCTGATAGGCGTCGCGGTGATCTTGATCCTCGGTACCTGGCTGGTGAACACGTTCGGTACTTCGCCAGATACGTCTACCTCGCTACTCCATGTCGTGGACCGGTTCTTGGGCGAGGTGGGCCTGGTTCGGCGCGACGTGGTCCGGGCTCCGCTATGGGTCACCATCTTGCTGGATGTCATGGGCGCGGCGGTCATCCTTGCTTCGACGTATCTCCTCTTCAAGCCTCCGCCGGAAACCAACACACTTAGCGCTGTAGACGAGGCCCGGGTTCGGACTTTGCTGCGTTCCTTCGGCGACTGGGACTCCCTGGGCTACTTCGCCACCCGACGGGACAAGTCCATCGTGTGGAACACCGGCAATCCGGCCGCGGCACAGGCGGGGGTTTCGTATCGCGTAGTCGGGTCAGTGAGTCTGGCCAGTGGCAATCCGGTAGGCGATCCTGAGCACTGGCGATCTGCGATCGATCAGTGGCGAGCGAAGTCCCGGGCTCACGGCTGGTCCCTTGCCGTTATGGGGGCCGGCGAACTTGGTGCCGAGGCATACAACGAGGCAGGTTTGACGGCATTCGAGATCGGCGATGAGGCCATCCTCGACATGCGGTCCTTCTCCCTCAACGGCCCCGGCATGAAGCCTGTCCGGCAGTCCGTCAGCAGACTGCAACGCCGCGGATACACGACTGCCGTCATGCGTCACGGTGACGTAGATGCCACGCATTTCGAGCAACTGTCCAACGCGGCATCGCGATGGCGTGGGGACGGTGGTGACGAACGCGGCTTCTCGATGGCACTGGGTCGTCTAGGAGACCCGCTGGATTCGGATTGCCTGCTCGTTGAGGCACACGATGAGGAGGGCGCCCTCCGAGCCTTTCTCAGTTTTGTGCCCTGGGGCCGCAATGGTCTCTCACTCGACCTGATGCGCCGCGATCCCACCGCTGACAACGGTCTTGTTGAACTCATGGTGGCTTCTTTGGCAGAGCGAGCTGCCGTGTTTGGCGTCGGTCGGGTATCGCTGAACTTCGCTATGTTCCGCGAGGCTTTCGAGCGTGGCGCCGAGATCGGTGCCGGCCCAATCGCCCGTTTGTGGCGGAGCGCACTAGTGCTGGCGAGCCGCAACTGGCAACTGGAATCCCTCTACCGATCCAACGCCAAGTACCAACCCGAATGGCAGCCTCGATACATCTGCTTTGAGTACACCTCGGACCTGCCGCGCGTCGGCACGGCAGCAGGCAGCGCGGAAGGTTTCCTGACGAAGCCATCGCTGGCGATGTTGAGCCGCCACGGCAAGGAACATGCCGCAGGTTCACTGGAACGCGCCGGTGATGACTATGCGGCACAAGTAACGGCCAACATTCCGGAAGAACCGGATGCATTGACTGAAGCCTTGTCCATTGAGGGGCTACCCGAACAGGTCCGGGTACGCCGCGAGAAGCTGCAACGGCTCCGCGAGGAGGGCATCGATCCGTACCCGGTGACCTTCCCGCGGACGCACACGCTGGCACAGGTTCGAGCCGAGGCCGGCGAGCTGCCCCCTGATACACGTACCGGCCGCCGTGCTTCGGTCGCCGGACGGGTGATCCTCAATCGTGACGGCGGCAAGCTCTGCTTTGCCACGTTACGGGACGGCAGCGGCGATCTGCAGATCATGATCGCTCTGGACGCCGTCGGACCTGAGATGCTCAAGCAGTGGCGGCAAGACGTCGATCTCGGTGATCAGGTGGGTGTTGCCGGCGAGGTGATCACCACCAAGCGCGGCGAACTAACCCTTCGCGCCGACTCGTTCAAGATCACCAGCAAGTCCATCCGGCCACTGCCGGACAAGCACAAGGGCCTTACCGATCCGGAGGCCCGGGTCCGCGCGCGCTATGTCGACCTGATAGTCAGACCAGAGGCTCGTGAGGTGGCGTACGCCCGGGCCAACGTGGTTCGCAGCATCCGCGAATCACTCCATGCTCGCGGTTTTACCGAGGTGGAGACTCCGGTACTGCAGCTGATCCACGGCGGGGCAAACGCGCGACCCTTTGAGACCCACATCAATGCCTACGATCTTGATCTTTATCTGCGGATCGCCACCGAGCTGCACCTCAAGCGGCTGATCGTCGGCGGCATGGAAAAGGTCTTCGAGGTCGGTCGACAGTTCCGCAACGAGGGAGTGGATTTCAAGCACAACCCCGAGTTCACCTCTTTAGAGGTGTATGAAACCTACGGTGACTACAACACCATGCGAGTGCTGACTCAGCAGCTCATCCAGGAGGCTGCGATCGCGGTATACGGCTCGCCGATCGCCCGCAGGGCAGATGCTGAGGGCACCGTCACCGAATACGACCTCTCGGGCGACTGGCCGGTCAAGACCATCTGCCAGGCCGTCTCCGAGGCCCTTGGGGAGGAGATCACTGTCGACACCCCCGCTTCGGTGCTGCACCAGCACGCCCGGGCAATCGGACTGGAACTCGAGCCCAACGCCGGTTGGGGATATGTTCTCGAGGAGATCTACGGGGAACTGTGTGAGGGTCAAACCACAACGCCGGTCTTCTACACCGATTTCCCCAAGGAGAACTCTCCACTCGCCCGTCAGCATCGCCATGATCCGCTGCTGGCCGAGAAATGGGATTTGGTGATCTTCGGCGCCGAGCAGGGCACGGCCTACTCAGAGTTAACCGATCCGCTTGATCAACGCGAGCGACTGGTAGCTCAGTCTCTGCGTGCGGCCGCGGGCGACCCTGAGGCAATGCAAGTCGATGAGGACTTCCTGCAGGCCTTGGAGTACGGGATGCCACCCACCGGTGGTATGGGGTTGGGTGTCGACCGACTGGTTATGAACCTGACCGGTCTGGGAATCCGTGACACGATCTTGTTCCCGCTGGTGAAGCCGCAAGTCTGAGCAGCGGGTTTCCTCAGAACGAGGCCGACCGGGCGATGGCGTCCGAGAGCCGCCCGGTCAAGCCTTTGTCTTCTGCGATGTCTGTGCGTGCTGTGACGCCGAGGTCCGGTTTGTCGGTGATGATGCCGTCTACCGCAGCATCGATGTAGTCCCGCATCTGCTGCTCGTCGTCGACCGTCCAGACAATCACGTTGTAGCCGGCTGCCCATGCCTGTCGGACGAATCGGGGGCTATAGGACTGTTGCTCGATAACTATGAAGTCTGCCTTGACGTCCGGTACGCCACCGAAGTTGATCGGCACGATGAACCCCACGACGAGCTGTGGCCGAAGCCGCTTCAGCTCTTCGACGACCTCACGACTGAGCGTGTGATAGGTGTAGTGCTCGGTGACTCCGGCCTGATCAAGAACCGCAAGAAGTCGCGGCACCATGTCAGGAGTCTCGCCGCCGTGCAGCTTGATCTCCAGCAGCTGTGGCAGGTTCAACTGGATCGAGAGCCGAATCCACTCCTCGAGCGTAGGAATCTTTGCCTCCATGCCGCCAGCTCTAACGGTGATCTTGGTCAGCTCATCTTGGGTAAGGTCTTTGACGTTCAGATTCTTTCCCGCCAGCCGCCGGAGATTCGTATCGTGCATCACCACGAACTTGCCGTCCTTGGTTTGCAGGACGTCGAACTCGACACGATCAGCCCCTGCGTCGGCGGCTGCTTGTAGTGCGGGGAGTGTGTTCTCCACTCCACCCTGAATGAACCCGCGGTGCGCAACTACCTCGGTTTCCTCACTATCGATCAGACTGACCATGGTCCGGTGGTTCAATACCGCAGTAATTCCGAATGCCAACACCATGACGCCAGCGGCCACACCCCACATCAGCTTCTGTCGGCTGCCGGCGGCTGACGACGGCTCGGAGTACCAAACGAATGCCGAGGCCGGCCGGTGATGTTCTGGAAGGCGGTCCAGCCAATCCCGCATCATCGCGATCAGCGATTGCACGACCATGATCGTCAGCAGTGCTGTGATCACAAACGCGCCGATCTGCCAGACGCTGAGCCCAAAGGCAGCCAGCCACGGTGAGCTAGCGGGAGCGAGCAGGTCGGTGGCAATCGTGGGCGTCAAGGTCGCCGCACCCAAGATGAACGCGGCCAGCCCTGCCAGCATCGCGAGGAGGAAGAGTAAACCCAGCACTCGCAGCGAGCGCCACCGCGTCAGGCGCCAGCTGGTTACAAAAGATTGCCAGACACCTGCTGTTGTGGTGCTCAGCACCGGCAGGGTAAGGATCAAGCGCAGATTCAGATAGGTGATCACCAGTAGCACCGCGCTGTAGATCAGATTTGACGACGGGCTTTTGCTGAGCTCCTCGCTGATGAATGGTGGTACCGCAACCCTCTTGGTCAAAATCGACGTCAACCCCAGCTGTCCCAGCGGCAACAGCAAGATCAAATAGACGATCATCAACAAGCCCTGCAGGTGGGCTAGTTTCTTGATCGTCTCCCATAGTTGGCGCAGCACCAGGCGGAACGATGTGGCCTCCCCAGATTGGTGGTGTGAGGCCAGGATGAACAAGGTGGCTAACTCACCGACGATAGCGATCACAGCGACGATCGCGATCACCAGAAGCGTGACATCGGCCAGTGGATTACGCAGCACGTGTGAGATCCGGTCGTAGGCAATGCTGCCCAGCCCAGTTTGCAAGAGCACCAAGTCATAGAGCAGCCGAATCAGCGGAATGGCGATCAGAACCAGAAGCAGTTGCATGGCGCCGACGACCAGCACGTAGAACTGAGGTTTCTGCCACGTGGTCCGATTCGCGATACCGATCGCGCGGAAGATGCCCACCGGCTTCTCAGTGGGTTGGGTTGCTGGCTTCTTCTCCCCGAGCTCGCTTACGGCCACCTGATATCACTTGGGGGGACTTGCCATCCGTCGATCATCCCAAGTCTGAGCGAATAAGGCGAGACCTGAAGATACGGAGTACCCCACCGCGTGACAAGCGACGGCTTGGTTCACCGCGCACTGGCGGCCATGACTGCTCCGAGCCGTTGGACCGCCCCGAGTTCGGCGTCGTAGATCTCGCTGAGGATCCCGCTCATGGTGGTGAGGAGGGCGGTGGTCTCCTCAGCACCGAGCGGCGGCTTCGCGGCGTAACGGTCGCGCAAGGTCCAGAGCTCCCGCGCCGCGGCGGCGCGGCCGGTCCGGCCGGCGTCCCCTTCCGCGACCGCTCCGGTCACCTCCGCGGTGAGTTCCCGAGCCCGGGCACACGCCGAGACAGTGGTTGGCACCGCCGCCTCGGCCAGCGCGTGCCATAGTCCGGCTATCTCGACCCAGCGCGCGGCTTCGTCGCCGAGCCTCGGCTCGTCGAGGAGCGCGGCCGCCTCGGTCAGTCCCGTCGCGAACTCGCGCCGCAGATTGCCTCCGGTCATGCCGGCGGGCTCGACGCCCTCCCAAACAGTCAACAGGGCTCCGAACAGACCGGCGCCGTCGGCGAACACCCGGGGCCAAGCCTTGGCGGGTCCGGAGGCCACCAGCATCCGCGACCACTTTCGCCACGCGGGGACCGCGAAGGAGTCCGACCGACCGCCGAGGTAGTCGACCATGTCCACCAAGCCGGATCGGACCGCGGTCCGTAGCCGGTCGCCGGCGATCGCGCAGTCCCGGGTACGGACGGCGAGCATGGCGTTCCGGTAGCTGCCGACGCGGGCCCGCGCCCGATCGACGTCCTCGCCCGCGACGGTCAGCGGGGCCAGGGTCCGGTCGTCCAGATGGATCCAGCCGTCTCGCTCGGCGTACGCGATCACCGGGTGACCGCCGTGGCCGTCGAGCCAGGCGGGCAGTTGCCAGTACCCGATCCGGTAACGGTCCGGCCAGACGATGACCGGCTGCCCCGCCGCGAGCTCTCGCCGCAGCTCCGCCGCTGCTCCTACCGCTCCCGAGGTACGGGACCAGTCCGCCATCAGTCCGAGCCGAGTAATCGCCGCCGACAGTCGCCGGTCGAAGTAGTGCGCGGAGTTGGTGAATCCGAGGGTCACGATCCGGCTGTCGTCGTGCTGAAACTCCCACAGGATGTAACCGGCGCCCAGGCCACCCGTGGCGAGCAAGATCAACTCCTCCGACAGCGGCCCTTCGGGACCAACCACCCGTGAGTTGGCCAGCAGATTCGCACACGCGGCCGCGTCCGGATCGGACCCGCCCCGCAACGTCCAGCCACCGTCGACCACCGCTCTGGAATGATCTTGGTCTGCGCCGGTCCCGATCAGTTGGGCGCGAGCGGTGGCGTAGCGCTCGCCGGTGGTGGCCATCCGTATCCGGATGCGGGCTTTGAGTTGCTTCTGAGATGTCACATCGAAACCTTCCGGCCGCAACGCGACGCCCGACCCCACGCCTCAGAACGTCGCCGCGACCGTGCTCCAGATGTGCAATCGCTGACTGTCCTGGAGGCTCTCGAAGTCCCCTTTGCTCCCGCGTCGCCGAGCCGCGTGGTGACTCGGTCAGGGAGTTCGGCGTCAGACCCGCCGTAGCCCACAGACTAGCCCAACCGGGCAGGGATCAGGAGCGACTAACGGCGCGACTACTAGGTAGGCGCAGGTGCCTTTCGCCGAATCCCGAACAGGGTGAACAGCAGCGCGCCCGTGGCGGTGATCGTCAGCAACACCAGCCCGATGGTGTAGCTGTGTGCTGCCTCGTTGTAGGTAGCACCCATAACGAGCGGCGGGAAGAACCCACCGAGGCCACCGGCAGCGCCAACGATTCCGGTAATCGTGCCAACCCGCTCAGCTGGTGCCAGTTCCGCAACCCAGGCGAACACCCCACCGGTGCCCAGGCCGAGGAAGAGTGCCATCAGAACGAAGGACGTGCCAGCCGGGATCTCGGGCGGCAGCCGTAACGCGATAATCACCGACATCACAGCCGCGCCGACAAGAGAAATGGCGACAACCTTACGCGGGCCGATCTTGTCTGCCAGGGTGCCGCCGATCGGCCGCGCGATCACCGCCGCGATGGCAAAGCCAGCGGTTCTAGTGCCGGCGCCGGTCAAGTCGAACTCGTAGACGTTCCTCAGATACGTCGGAAGATAGGTCGAGAACGCCACGAAGCCACCAAATGTCACGGCGTACAGGAATGCCATCTGCCAGGTGAGCGGCAGCTTGGCCGCTGCAGCCAGCTTGGGTACCACCGGCGCGAGGTTTGGCTTCCAAGCAGGTGAGTCCCGCATCGTCAGCCAGAGGACGACGCCAACCACGACCAAGGCAGCTGCGATCAGCAGATGTGTCGGGACGTAGCCGATGCTTCGGACCAGGCGTGGCGTGAAGAAGGCGGACAACGCGGTACCGCCCATGCCGGCGCCGAAGACACCGGTGGCAAAACCCCGCCGCGCCGGTTCGAACCAGGCATTAACAAACGGGATGCCCACGGCGAACGTGGTGCCCGCCACGCCAAGGAAGAATCCAAACACCAAAAGCAGCGGATACGACTTGAGATATCCCGCGAAGGCGACCAGCAGCACGGGGATCGCCGAAGCGAGAGTGAGCACCGTGAACATCATGCGACCGCCGTAGCGGTCGGTGAGTGCTCCTACAGGCACTCGGCCCAAAGATCCGACAAGCACCGGCATGGCAACCAGGAACGATTGCTGGGTGGCGTTCAAGCTGAGTTCGGAGCTGTACCGGACGCCGAGGGGCGCGATGATATTCCATGCCCAGAAGGTGATTGCGAAGCCTAGGAGTGCCAGAACCAGATTCTTGGTCTGACCGGTCTGAAGCGTGGTCTCACTTGCAGCTGGGCTGGTCACGAATCAGCTCCGTCTCAGGCGTCCGGGGTGCGATCGCGGGTGCCGACAGGAGCCCAGCCACGGTGCGTCGGGGCGGCTCCGGGAGCGGCCAGATCATCGCGGCTCCGGTAGACGATGTAGGGGCGGAACAAGTAGTGCAATGGAACCGTGAATGCGTGCACCAAACGCGTGAACGGCCAAATGGCAAACAGCAGCATCCCGATGAGGGTGTGTATCTGGAATGCCAGCGAAGCCTCCGACATCAACTCGATCTTGGGCGAGAAGTAAAACAGCGACCGGAACCAGGGCGCGACGGTCTCCCGGTATGTGACATCTTCATGTCCGCCGAAAACGCTCAGCACAGTCGTCGCCAGCCCCGCCACGATCGCTGCTACCAGTACCACGTACATGAACTTGTCGTTCTTCGTTGTGGCCATAAACACCGGCCCAGTTGTGCGGCGCCGATAGATCAAGATCAAGATCCCTACCAGCGTGCAGACGCCGGCCAATGTGCCCCACAGCAGCGCATTGAAGTGATAGGCGCCCTCGCTAATTCCGACGGCCTCGGTCCACGACTTCGGGATCACCAGGCCACCGATGTGTCCGATGATCACTACCAAGATCCCGAAGTGGAACAGCGGAGAACCGATCCGCAGCAGCCGTGACTCATAAAGCTGGGAAGATCGAGTGGTCCAGCCGAACTGGTCGTAGCGATAACGCCAGATCAAGCCGCCCACCAAGATCGCCATCATTACGTACGGAAGCACGCCCCACAGCAAAATATTCATCGCGAACCTCCAGGGAGGAGTGGGGTGCCGTACGGCTCCAGGCCGACCGTCTCCGATGGTGGCCCAGCGGCGGCCATTGACATCACGGCCTTTCGGTCGGCGGGCGAAGGGCCGGGTAGCGTACCGCAAACGGCTGCCACTACACCGGCGTACGGCGTGCCTTGTTCAGCCAAAGCCAACCGCAGCAACTCCACGCTGCTCCGGTACTCCTGTAGCAATGCCGTGCCATCGACAGGATCGACAATGGCTGCGTACTCCAAGACCATCGGCAGGTAGTCAGGCAGCTCGCCTCTGGTGTCGACCAAGAACCCCGAGCGGCGGTACCGCTGCTTGAACGCAGCCAGCACCTCACCGCGGCGCCGGGTGTCTCCGTCGGTCCAGTACGACAAGTAGAGGCTGTGCTTGCGGGATAGATCGAAAACGTCGACATAGTGAGTCTGAATCGCCGACAGATCTTCCGAATCCCAGTACGCCAGCAATGGCTCGAAGCTCTCTGCCTCACGCGCAGCGCTCTCGGCAAGTGCGGCGCGCAGCAAACCGGAGGTCGCGATGACCTCGCGCTCTGGATAGCCAAGGCAGACTGCGGCTGCTTGGCGCACCACCCGGATCGCCTCTTGGCGGCGGCCCTTCACGCCGGCTCCTTGCGCTTGGGGAATATGCCCTCGGGTGCCCCCTTGCCGTCCCAGTTGAGCAGGTTCACCCGTCCCTGCAGTTCGTCGCCAGAGACACTGAGATCAGAAGTCTGGCGTTGTCGCAGGGCCTGAAAAGTCTCGACGGCGACGGGAGCCGGGCGGCCGCTGGCCTCGCCAAGGGGTGGTTGCTCGTACGGTCCGTACTCAAGCGAGCAACCGAGCTCCTCGAGTTCGTGGGCCCGCTCGACGTGTGCCGTGGGGATCACGTAACGCTCGTTGTACTTCGCTATGGCCATCAAGCGATACATCTCGCGCATGCTTTGATCGGTCATTCCCACTGACGCCGCAATTGCGTCATCTTGAGGCTGCTGCAGCGTGATGTTGCGCATGTGGGCTCGCATGGCCGCCAGCACGGTCAGCACACGCTCGATCTCAGCAACATCACCCGCGGTGAACAGCTCAGCCAAGTACTCCATCGGAATCCGCAGCGAACGGATGGCTCCAAACATGACATCTGGTGACTCCGCATCGTGGCCTTGATCGCGAAGTAGATCGACGACCGGGGAGAGCGGCGGGATGTACCAGACCATCGGCATAGTGCGGTACTCAGGATGCAACGGCAGCGCTACCTTGTACGTCTTGGCCAGCGCGTACACCGGTGAGCGCCGCGCCGCATCCAGCCAGTCTGGGGGGATGCCTTGCTGTCGAGCCGCGGCCAGCACCTGCGGGTCATTGGGATCCAAGATCAAATCCAGCTGCGCGGCGTACAGGTCCTTTACGTTGGGTGTCGCGGCAGCTTCAGTAACCCGGTCGGCGTCATAGAGAAACAGGCCGAGGTAGCGCAGCCGCCCGACACAGGTCTCGGAACAGACCGTTGGCAACCCGACCTCGACCCGCGGATAGCAGAACGTGCACTTTTCGGCCTTACCGGTCTTGTGGTTGAAGTAGATCTTCTTGTACGGGCAGCCGGTCACGCATTGCCGCCAACCTCGGCAACGATCTTGATCAACTAGGACGATGCCATCTTCGGCGCGTTTGTAGATCGCGCCGGACGGACAGGACGCCATACAGGATGGATTCAGACAGTGCTTTGTTGAACCAGACGTACTCAGTGCCGGCGCGGTTAGTCCATGCCTGCTTGCAGGTCACCGAACAGGTGTGGCAGCCGATGCACTTGTCAAGATTCATCACCATGCCCATTTGGGCCATCACGCGCATCAGTACTGCACCTCCTGGGAGCGACGTCGGATCGTGGAGACCATGTCGCGTTGGTTACCCGTGGGGCCGAGGTAGTTGAAGGTGTACGACAGCTGGGCGTACGCGCCGATCAAATGGCTCGGTTTTACCAGGAGTCGGGTTACCGAGTTGTGAATGCCACCGCGGCGGCCGGTCGCCTCCGACTTCGGCACGTCGATAATGCGCTCCTGGGCGTGGTGGACATAAACAACACCTTCCGGCATGCGATGGCTGACCACGGCACGCCCGACCAGCACGCCATTGGCGTTCACGCACTCCATCCAGTCGTTGTCGGCCACACCGATCGCCGCAGCGTCCTCGGCGCTGAGCCAGATAGCTGTTCCGCCGCGGGACAAAGACAGCATGAACAAGTTGTCTTGATACTCCGAATGAATCGACCACTTCGAGTGTGGCGTCAGGTAGCGCACCGTCACCTGCTTGGCACCATCGGCGCCGAGGGTTGGCTCACCGAAGAGCCGGTGCATATCCAGCGGCGGACGATAGGTCGGCAGCGTTTCACCAAGATCACGCAGCCAGTCGTGATCAAGGAAGAAATGCATCCGGCCAGTCAATGTATGCCACGGCTTCAGCCGTTCCACGTTGACAGTGAACGGGGCATAGCGACGGCCACCGGTCTCCGAGCCCGACCACTCTGGCGAGGTGATCACCGGAACCGGTGACTGCTGAGTCTGCGCGAAGGTGATGCGCTTTTCCTCAGAGCCCTCGGCAAGATCAGCGAGGTGTACACCGGTGCGCTGCTCCAACGACCGGAATCCCTGGACGGCCAGCTCGCCATTCGTAGTCCCGGAGAACGTGAGGATTGCCTCCGCCAGCTTGGCGTCGGTGTCGATAGCTGGTCGTCCATCGGCCGCCCCGCCCAGCATCACACCGCCGGACGCCGCCAACTGCGCTAACTGGTGTTCTACCCGATAAGTGACGTTCTTCACCGTAAAGCCGAGCTTGTCTGCCAGCGGGCCGATCGCGGCGAGCTTGTCCGCAATAGCGGTGTAATCCCGTTCGACGATTTGGAAGCTCGGCATCGTTTTGCCGGGCATACCGCGGACGTCTCCGCGCTTCCAATCCCGTACCACACCATTCGGCTGGGCAGTCTCGCCGGGTGTGTCGTGCTGCATCGGTATGGCAACCAGATCGCGTCGGGTTCCTAGGTGGGTTGCGGCCTGCCGGGAGAGCTCCTGAGCGATGAGGTGGAACATCTCAAAGTCGCTCTTGGTCTCCCACGGCGGATCGATCGCCGGGGTAAAGGCGTGCACGAACGGATGCATGTCGGTGCTCGACAAGTCGTGCTTCTCATACCAGGTTGCGGCCGGCAGCACGATGTCGGAGAGCAACGTTGTCGACGTCATCCTGAAGTCCGAGGAGAGCAGCAGGTCTAGCTTTCCTTCCGGATGCTCCTCATGCCAGACAACGTCTTGCGGTCGGACGCCTTCGGTCGCCATGACGTTGGAGTGGGTCCCAAGCAGGTACTTGAGGAAGTACTCGTTGCCTTTGGCAGAGGAACCGAAGAGATTGGAGCGCCACAGCGTCAGTGTGCGTGGCCAGTTCTCCGGCGTATCGGGATCCTCCACTGCCATCTTGATCGTCCCTGCCGCCAGGGCATTGGCCACATAAGAGGAGGCGTCGGGAGCTTCGCCGGCCTCGACCGCTGCCGCTGCCTGGTCGGCGAGATCCAAGGGATTGACGTTGAACTGCGGGTAGAACGGCATCCATCCCAACCGCGCGGACTGCGCGATGGTATCCGCAGTGTGCATCCCTGCCAGGTGTCCCTCGGCCAGCGGGGAGGTAAGCGCGTCGGCGGCATACCCATCGAAGCGCCACTGGTCGGTGTGCATGTACCAGTACGCCGTGCCGATCATGGTCCGCGGTGGCCGTGACCAGTCCAGTGCATTGGCCAGCGAAATCCATCCGGTGATCGGTCGGCACTTTTCCTGGCCGACATAATGTGCCCAGCCGCCGCCATTCCGGCCCATACAGCCAGTCAAGATCAACAGACTCAAGATGGACCGATAGGTCGCATCGCCATGGAACCATTGGCAGATTCCGGCGCCCATGATGATCATGGAACGGCCGTTGGACTGCTCGGCATTGGTGGCGAGTTCCCGGGCAATCCGGATGCAAGCCTGGGCAGGCACGCTGGTGATCTCGGCCTGCCAGGCCGGCGTGTACGGGGTTGTTGGATCGTCGTACCCGCTCGGCCACTCTCCGGGCACATCAGGCCTGGTGACGCCGTACTGGGCCAGCATCAGGTCGAACACTGTGGTAACGACGTGATCGCCGATCCTCATAATCGGGACGCCGCGACGCAGCACCGACCCCGATCCGTCGGCCGCCTCGAAGCAGGGCAGCAACACCTCGACGACCTCGTCGTCGTCGACGTCGCGGACTGAGAGCGCAGGGGTGATGCCTTCTAGGTCCAGGTTCCAGCGACCAGTGCCGGAGTCGGCGTAACGGAAGCCCATCGAACCATTGGGAACCACCGGCTTGCCGGTGGCGGCGTCAAGCAGCACTGTCTTCCAGGCGGCCTCAGGTGGTGCTTCGTCACCTGTTAGTGAGTCTCGCCTCGGTTCCAGGTCCGCTTCAGTCAAGAACTTGCCCGGGACGAAGCCACCGTGCTCGGCGTTCTGGGTCAGCGTGAGCAGGAAGGGTAAATCGGTGTAGGTCTTCACATATTCGGTGAAGAATGGCACCTGCCGATCGACAAAATACTCCTTCAAGATCACATGGCCCATGGCCATGGCGAGCGCGGCATCCGTGCCGGCCTGCGCGGCCAGCCATTCGTCGGCGAACTTGGTGTTGTCGGCGTAGTCGGGACTGACGACAACGACCTTGGTGCCGCGATACCGCACCTCGGTCATCCAGTGAGCGTCGGGAGTTCGGGTAACCGGGACATTCGAGCCCCACATCATCAGATAGGTCGCGTCCCACCAGTCGCCTGATTCCGGAACGTCAGTTTGATCACCGAAGATCTGCGGACTGGCCACCGGCAGGTCGGCGTACCAGTCATAGAAGGAGGTCATCGCGCCGCCGACCAGATGGTTGAACCGAGTCCCCACGCAGTGCGAGACCATCGACATTGCCGGAATAGGTGAGAAGTTGGCGATCCGATCCGGCCCGTAGGTCTTGATTGTGTGCACCTGAGCCGCGGCGATCATCTCCACGGCTTCGCCCCAAGAGACGCGAACAAGTCCGCCCTTGCCGCGGGCCTGGTGATAGCGGCGCCGACGCTCAGGGTCGTTGACCACGTCGGCCCAGGCCAGCACCGGATCATGCAGGCGCTGCTTGGCCTCCCGATACATCTCAAGGAGGACACCACGCGCGTACGGATACCTGACCCGCGTAGGTGAATAGGTGTACCAGGAGAAGGCGGCACCTCGCGGGCAGCCACGAGGCTCGTATTCCGGCCGGTCCGGGCCCACCGAGGGGTAGTCGGTCTGCTGAGCCTCCCAGGTGATGATCCCGTCGCGGACGTAGATCTTCCATGAACAAGAACCGGTGCAGTTCACGCCGTGCGTGGACCGCACCACCTTGTCGTGACTCCAACGATCTCGGTAAAAGACGTCGCCGGCTCGGCCGCCTTTTCGGAAGGCCACCCGGCCGTCGTCGGATTCCTCCCATCTGCTGAAGAACTTGCCCAGCTTCAAGAGCGCATCGGAGGCCTTGCCGTCGACCCCCGCGGCGACCGGAGGATTCATACGCTGACCTTAACGAGTGCCACGGAAGTGGCGGAAGTGACCAAAGACCCCCGGTTTTCAGGTGTTTTCGCCGTTACCAACTCATGTCGGACATGCTCAACGACCTGGCGGCGATCAATGACATCGCGCGAATTCGCCCGGACCGCAAACCGGTGTGTATCTTGGTCCGTTGGTGCTGCCCGTCCAGCGGCATTTGCGCGCCCCTATAGCTCAGCAGGCAGAGCGTCTCCATGGTAAGGAGAAGGTCTGCGGTTCGATTCCGCATGGGGGCTCGGACTCCGTCTCCGATGCCACCGCGCATCGGCGGAATATGCGGTCAAGTTAGGCCGTTGCCCGACCGGGAAACTGGTAGGGGAGACCAGAGCGGGATAGCTCAGGCGGTAGAGCAAGCGGCTCATAATCGCTGTGTCGCGGGTTCGAGTCCCGCTCCCGCTACCGGCAACAAAGTACCGACAAGGATTTCGAGGACACGACTATGGCCAAGACCGTCGACGTACGGCCAAAGATCACGCTGGCCTGCACACAATGCAAGGAGCGGAACTACATCACAAAGAAGAACCGGCGTAATGACCCGGATCGTCTGGAACTGAAGAAGTTCTGCCCACGCTGCAAGACCCACACTCCGCACCGCGAGACCCGCTGACCAGGCTGCGCGATCCAGATCTGCCACTCATTGGGCTGGCCCACGGCAGCCGGCATCCTGAGGGTAGTCACGCCATCGAGCGGCTTATGGCCGCTGTCGCCGGGCGGGCGAAGATCACAACGATGCCGGCTTATCTTGATCTGGCAGAGCCCGACCTCAGTGCGACCGTAGGGCGGCTTGCCGAGGCCGGCCACACTGCGGCGGTTGTGGTTCCGCTGCTGTTCACCGAGGCCTATCACGCCACCATCGATGTACCGCAGACGGTAGGCGATGTCACCGCATCCCGACCGTTCCAGCTGATCATTGCTGACATCTTGGGCACCGACGAGGATGTTGCAGACCTGCTCCGACAGAGCCTGGTGTCAGCCGACATCCCTGATCACAGCTCAGTTTTGCTCTTTGCTGTCGGCTCATCGAATCCCGCTGCCAATGCAGCTGTTGTTGATCTTGCGAGTCGCCTGGCTGCGGGCCGGCATGGTCTGGTACGAGCCTGTTTTGGCACCTCTCGTCCGGGGGTGGCCGACGTACTCGACGGCTTGGCTGAACCAATATCGGTGCTGCCTCTGTTCCTGGCCGAGGGCCTGTTGCTGGCACCCCTCCGGACCCTGGCTGCCGACCGCGGCTGGCAGCTGGCAGAGCCCCTGGGAGAACGCGCTGCCGATCTAGTTCTTAGGCGTTACAAGCATGCCCGCATGAAAACCCAAGTCCACTAGCGTTGCGTCATGGCCATCACCGAGGCTCACACCGGTCGACGCTATCCGCCTTGCGATCCCTATCAGGTCTCGGCGGCCAAGATCGCCGAATTCGCCACAGCGTTAGGCGATGACAACCCGCGATATCGCGGCGAGTCACCGATCGCCCCACCGACCTTTGCTGCGGTCATCGCCGCACGAGCGTGGGAGCAGTTGTTCGGAGACCCGGACCTGGCGCTTTCTGTGGCCCGGATTGTGCACGGCGACCAGCGCTTTACCTTCATGCGCCCGCTGCGCGCTGGTGACGTCGTGATCGCCACCGTCACTATCGACAAGGTCCGAGTGCGCGGGGGTTCGGAGCTCATTACGGCAACTGTTGACATGGCAAGCCGCGATGGTGAGCCAATCTGCACCGCGCAGGCCACCTTCGCGCACGCCCGAGAGGGAGCGGCATGAAAGCCACCGTTGTGGACGGGCTGGAGATCGGCGCCAAGCTGCCCTCCGTGACTGTCCGATTCACCAGAGAACGGCTGGTTCGCTACGCGGGCGCCTCCACCGACTTCAATCCAATCCATTACTCGGAGTACTTCGCGAGGCAAGTCGATCTGCCAGGTGTCATCGCCCACGGAATGCTCACTATGGGAACCGCGCTTCGAGTAGTCACCAATTGGGTAGGTGACCCCGGTCGGGTGATCTCCTACGCTGTCCGGTTCACCAGGCCGGTGGTCGTGCCCGACGACGCGGACGGCGTTGATGTGGAGTTCAGTGGCAGTGTTTCCGCGATCGACGGATCGCTCGTTACCGTCAGCATTGATGCGATCAGTGGCGGGCAGAAGGTGCTGGGCGCCGCCCGCGCAGAAGTCGATCTTGGAGTACGGGTGCCCCATCTTGATCATGGAACGTCCCATGCGCCCTGAGCGGGCTACTCTGCGCCCTGAGCCTCCAAACATGGGCCCTGAGCCTCCAAACATGCGCCCTGAGCCTCCAAACATGCGCCCTGAGCCTGTCGAAGGGCGCGAGCTCTTGGCTCACCACACAACGCTTCGAGTAGGCGGCCCGGCCCGCCGGATGATTACCGTCGCCACCGAGCCAGAACTAGTAGAGACAGTGCGGAATCTCGACGCTCGCGGCGAACCGCTGTTGATTCTGGGGGGAGGTTCGAACCTACTCGTCGGCGACTCCGGCTTCGATGGCACGGTAATCAAGATCGCCACCCGTGGTATCGATGAGGACACCGCAGCCTGCTCTGGTGCTGTCATCACAGTTGCGGCTGGCGAACCATGGGATCCGCTGGTGGGCGACGCCATAGCACGCGGCTGGAGTGGTTTCGAGACGATGTCGGGCATCCCGGGACTAGTCGGCGCGACCCCGATCCAGAACGTCGGCGCATACGGGGCCGAGGTAAGTCAGCTGATCTCCATGGTGCGCACCGTCGACCGGGCTACGGGACACCTGAAGACCTTCTTCCCGGTGGAATGCGGCTTCGGATACCGAACCTCGCGGTTCAAGTCCGATCCGGGACGCTTCGTAGTGCTTTCGGTTACTTTCCAGCTCCCACTCGGTTCGATGTCGCAACCAATTCGCTATCCGGAGCTCGCAAGAGTGCTTGGCATCGAAGTAGGCCAGCGGGCGCCAGCCGCCGAGGTGCGTCAAGCCGTGCTTGGCTTGCGCACAGCCAAGGGCATGGTGCTGACCGAAGATGATCATGACACCTGGAGCGCCGGATCATTTTTCACTAATCCGATCATGAGCCTGGCCCAGGCTGACACCTTGCCAGCCGCCGCGCCGCGCTTCCATCACTCCGACGGCATGATCAAGACCAGTGCCGCCTGGCTGATCGAGAGAGCCGGGTTTGGCAAGGGTTATGGAAACGGCGCCGCCCGGCTTTCCAGCAAGCACACGCTGGCACTGACGAACCGGGGCTGGGCAACGGCGGCAGATCTGTTAACGCTGGCACGTGAGATCCAAGCCGGCGTAGCGGAGAAGTTCGGCATCGAGCTCGTTCCTGAGCCGGTGCTTGTGGGATGTGAGCTATGAGCCTGGCGCGATTTGTGGTGTGGGCGCCGCGGCGCTCCGCGGTGACGTTGATGATCAAGAAAGTCGGCGACAGCACCCCAGTCAAAGTCTCCATGGAACGCGACGAGGAGGGCTGGTGGTCCCCGGCTGAGCCGCTTCCCGATAACGGGATCGGCGAGTTGGATTACGGCTTCCTGCTTGACGACTCCGATACCGTGCTGCCCGATCCGCGTTCCCAGCGGCAGCCGGATGGTGTCCACGGCTGGTCGCGGACTTTCGATCCCGGTGAGTTTGTGTGGTCAGACCAGAAGTGGACCGGACGCCAGCTCGCCGGCGGCATTGTTTACGAACTGCACGTCGGTACCTTTACACCGGAAGGTACCTTGACGGCGGCGATTGACCACCTTGATCATCTCGTAGAGCTAGGCATCGATTTCGTTGAGCTGATGCCGGTCAATGCCTTCAATGGCCCACACAACTGGGGCTACGACGGAGTGCTCTGGTACGCGGTTCATGAAGGATATGGCGGCCCATTGGCGTACATGCAGTTCGTCGACGCTTGCCACCGCGCCGGCCTCGCGGTTATTCAGGACGTCGTCTACAACCATCTCGGCCCGAGCGGTAACTACCTGTCGAGGTTCGCGCCCTATCTGAGGAGCGACGCCGGTCCCACGGTGTGGGGAGATGAGCCGAACCTGGACGGTGAGGAGTCTGACGAGGTACGCCGCTACATCATCGACAACGCCCTGATGTTCCTCACTGACTATCACGTCGACGGGCTGCGTCTGGACGCCGTGCACGCGCTGCACGACACGCGAGCCACGCACCTTCTCGAGGAACTGAATATCGATGTCTCCGCACGCAGCACCTTTCTACGCCGACCTATGCCGTTGATTGCTGAGTCCGACCTGAACGACCCGCGGTTGATCACAGCGCGAGAAGGTGGGGGCTATGGTCTGACCGGACAGTGGAGCGACGATTTCCACCACGCCCTCTACGTCAGCCTGACTGGCGACACCAGCGGTTATTACGCCGATTTCGACTCTCTGGCTGCGTTGGGCAAGGTATTCGAGAATGGCTTCTTCCACACCGGCACCAGGTCCAGCTTCCGAGGTCGTACTCATGGACACCCAATTGACACCTGGCGTACGCCAACCTGGCGGCTGGTCGTCTGCTCGGACAACCATGATCAAATTGGCAATCGCGCGGCCGGCGAGCGGCTCTCCAGCAAGATCAGCCCGGCGCAGCAGGCCATCGCTGCCATGGTGACGCTGCTCAGCCCGTTTACTCCGATGATCTTCATGGGGGAGGAATGGGGCGCCTCGACACCATGGCGGTTTTTCACCTCACATCCGGAGCCGGAGCTGGCCGAGATGGTCCGGGCCGGGCGGCTTGAGGAATTCGCCCAGATGGACTGGGACACCAGCGAGGTATCAGATCCACAGGATCTGCGAACCTTCGAGGTCTCAAGACTGGACTGGTCAGAGGTCGACCAGACTCCTCATGCCGAGCTGCTGGAGCTCACCAAGCGTCTCATCAAGATCAGGCGAAGCTATTCCGACTTCACCGATCCACGATTCGATCAGGGCCGAGCAGTGTCCAACGACGAGGCTGGCTGGCTCCTGATCGAGCGTCGCGACATGATCATGGCAGTCAATTTCCGGGACCGCCCGACCGAAGTCGACGTAGGGCGAGCAGTGGAACCGGTGCTGTCCATTGGACAGGTCGAGGTAGTTGGCGATCTGGTACGCCTAGGTCCGCACAGTGCGGTAGCGGCTGACGCAACCGAACCTCGGCGGGGGGTTCAAGGGGGGGTGTCCCCCCTCGCCAAGCATCGGATCTTCTCCGCCGGTGGGCGCCCAGACGTCGCCGTTCGAGGGTCCTCAGGGACTGCTTGATACTTGCTGGGACCTAATCTGGGCTGGCCTAGACTCGCCCCCGGCCTAATCTCGCACTGGAGCAAAAATGATCATGCAAATGACCGACCTCAGCCGTGCCGAGCTGTTGGAACTGCACGAGGAGCAAATCAAGGCGTACGAGGCCTTGCTGGCCCAAGGGCTGAAGCTTGACCTGACGCGCGGCAAGCCGTCCCCTGCCCAGCTCGATCTGTCAAATGAGCTGCTCACGCTGCCGGGTGAGGGCATTTATATGGACTCAACAGGCACGGACTGCCGGAACTACGGAGGCGCTCAAGGTCTCCCAGCAATCCGGACGATCTTTGCCTCGCTGCTCAATGTCCCGGTCGACCAACTGGTAGCTGGAGACAATTCCAGTCTGTCGATCATGCATGACACACTCGTCTACTCGCTGCTCAAGGGAACGGTTGATTCGCTGGAGCCTTGGTCAAAGATGCCGATCAAGTTCATCTGCCCGGTGCCTGGCTATGATCGCCACTTTGCACTATGCGAGCAGTACAGCATCGAGATGATCCCGGTTCCGCTCAGTCAAGATGGTCCCGACCTTGACCAGGTACGGCGGCTGGTTGCCGAGGACCTATCGATCAAGGGCATGTGGATTGTGCCGATGTACTCCAATCCCAACGGCGCGATCTACACCCCGGAGGTCACTCGGGCATTGCTGGAGATGCCGGCCGCCGGGGATTTCCGGATGTTCTGGGACAACGCGTACGCCGTCCATCACCTGACCGAGGTTGAGACTCCGCCGCTGGACGTACTCAGGATGGCGGGTGAGGCCGGGCATCCAAACCGCGTCTTCCTCTTTGCATCAACCTCGAAGATCACCTTCGCTGGGGCGGGCGTCTCCTTCTTCGCAAGCTCTGCCTCAAATGTCGATTGGTACCTGAAGAACCTGAGCAAGCGGACCATCGGACCTGACAAGATCAACCATCTGCGGCACGCGCTTTATCTGAAGGGTGCCGATGGGGTAACCGCACTGATGCGCCGGCATCGCGAAATTCTTGCTCCCAAGTTTGAGCAGGTGACCTCCATCCTCAGCAAGCGGCTGGGCGACTACCAGGGGACGACCTGGACCGATCCTGATGGTGGCTACTTCGTCAGCCTTGACGTAGTCGACGGCACGGCGACTCGGGTCGTAGAGCTCGCCAAGCGCGCCGGTATAGCGATGACCGGAGCCGGTGCGGCGTTTCCTTACGGGCGGGATCCAGGCGACCGGAACATCAGGATCGCACCCAGCTTCCCCTCTCCAGAGGAGGTAGCCGCTGCCATCGACGGGCTCGCCACCTGCGTCTTGCTCGCCGCCACCGAAAAGCTGCTGAATGCCTCGGATTTAACGCAGCAGGAGTCCGACCGACAGGCACACCATGATCAAAGCCGAGCAGGCTGACACAGCAAGCTGGCCTCGGCGACCGGTGAAAAGCCGGCCCAGCACATTTCCACCTCCGGTGAGCAGCAATTGCCACAGAGCCGATGCGGCGAAAGCACCGATCGCAAACAGGGCCACCGACAGCGGTGTCGAGCCGTCCCCAGTTGAGGATCGGCCGACCGCGACTGCAGCAAAGGTGATCAACGTTGCAGGATTCACCGCCGTCAGCGCGAGCAAGCTGAGATAGGCTCGCGCTGGAGTCAACTCTCTCGACTGCCGAATACCCCCACTGCTTCTGCGATAGCGCCGAACGGCCAGCCACATAGTACGAGCGGCCACTACCACGAGGACAGTGGCGGCGACCCAGTCCAACCAGCCAGCCGCCTCCCTCAGGGCAATCTGCAGACCCACGCCACCGAGCACAGCGATGACCGCGTACCCACCATCGACAGAGGCAACTCCAAGCGCGGCAGCTGCGGCGACAGCAACGCGCTCCCGCGCGCCAAGAGCAACTAGATAGGCGCCTATGGCGCCAATAGGCATTGCGACAGCCAAGCCAGCCAAAGCGCCGGAGGCGAAGTCACTGATCATGATCAACAAACACTGGTATGACGACGTCGCCGACCGAGCTGCTGGCCTGCGGCTATGCGAGCCAGCGAGAACACAGCTGCGGGGACGGTCATAGCCTCAGACTTTCATCGCCCACCGTCGTCGACAAAATGATTTACGGTCCGCAGCCACTTTCGGTCGACCCTGTGATTACATATCGGTCACGTCGTTCCGATTTTCGAGATTCGTCACAAAAGAGCGTGACTAGTGGCGAGAAGCGTTCCTACGATCGACTCCTCGGGGGAGTCAGCGCCACACCTCAGCAGGAAAAGAAGACTCCCAATGCCACGTGCCCCCTTCACTGAGCCACTGTTTTCCGACGATTCCTGGGGCCTGCTCCTGGTTCCCGTTCTCAGCTGCGTCGTGCTGGTCGTCTCGGCACTTTTCTGGCTCTGATACGGCCTGCGGCCGTTCGACTCTGGTCGTAATCCTCAGTAGACTCTCTTGTTTGGTGGCCTTCCACCAATGTTTTCGTGCGCCCTGAGAACGGCCTAAGCACGGACTCGTCGGGCACGAGAGCAACGGCGGAAGGGTTCCAGAGGGCAATAGCTCAATTGGCAGAGCATCGGTCTCCAAAACCGAAGGTTGGGGGTTCAAGTCCCTCTTGCCCTGCTGGTTGAGGCAAGCAGATAACGCAGGGAAGGTCATAGCGTGGCAGACAAAGAAGAGGTGGAGCCGGAGCCGAGCTCTGCCGAGTTGTCGGGTGCCGGCCAGACCGACTCGGATCTGGAGGCCTCGACTGGGACGAACGGCACAGCGGTGGCCAAGGACGAGGCCGGCAGCGACTCAGAATCCGGAAAGGTCCTGGAACCGGCCGGTGTCGTAGCCGCTGCGTCCGGGGCTAGCGCCAAGACGGCGGGAACACGCCGTTCCGCTCGGACTCCGAAGGGGGCTTCCACCAAGAAGCGGGATCAGGCGGTCAAGCCGGAACGTACGACGCCGATTAAGTTCGTCCGGCAATCGATTGGCGAACTCCGCAAGGTCGTCTATCCCACCGGTCCACAACTGATCAATTACTTCGTCGTAGTGCTGGTCTTTGTGCTGTTTGTCATCGCCTATGTAAGCCTGCTCGATCTGGGCTTCGGCTGGGCCATCTTCAAGATCTTCAGCTGATGACCGTCAACGAACCAAGCAACGGAGATATCCACGTGCCCGAGAACTTTTCAGCCGACGAACCGCAGCAGGATGCGGAGGAGCTGGAAAGCCCTGCATTCTCCGCCTCCGCGAAGACATCGGAGGACGATTTCGATATTGACCTCGGCAGCTACCCCGCCAGCCAGGAGGACGATGTCGACATCAACCTCGACTTCGGCGGGGCCACTGCCGACCGAGCGCCGGAGGATGACTTCGAGCTGGATCTTGGCAGCCTCCCGGCAGCCGAGGAAGAGCAGCCGGAGACGACGGAGCCTGAGCCAGAGGACGAGTCAGACGCTGGCCAGGACGCCCTTGAGGCGTTCCGCGCGGAACTGCGAGCCAAGCCGGGCGACTGGTATGTGGTGCATACCTACTCCGGGATGGAGAACCGGGTGCTGCAGAACCTGGAGAACCGAGTGTCCTCGCTCAACATGGAGGACTACATCTACGAGATCATCGTGCCGACCGAGGAAGTCACCGAAATCCGCAATGGTCAGCGCAAGCAAGTCAAGCGGACCGTACTGCCGGGCTACGTCTTGGTGCGCATGGATCTGACCGATGAGTCCTGGTCGACCGTACGACATACCCCCTCGGTGACCGGATTCGTTGGGCACTCCAACTCCCCGGTACCTCTCAGCCTTGATGAGGTGGAGAAAATGTTGGCGCCGGCGGTAGTCGCAGCCGCGACAGCGTCCAGCGAAGGCCCCACCCGGCGTAAGAAGAAGGTTGAGGTCGCAGACTTCTCTGTTGGGGACTCGGTAATGGTTGTCGACGGGCCGTTTGCGGGCGTGCACGCAACGATCACCGAAATCAATGTGAACAACCAGCGCCTGAAAGCCCTCGTCGAGATCTTGGGTCGCGAGACTCCGGTCGATCTCACCTTCCCTCAGATTCAGAAGGTCTGAGCCTGAGGACAGCACATCGCGCACTACGGTCGCATGACCGTGCCACGACTACGACAAGGATCAAGAGACCAGATGCCTCCCAAGAAGAAGAAAGTCGCCGCGCTTGTCAAGATCGCGTTGAACGCCAGTGCCGCTACGCCCGCGCCACCGGTGGGTACCGCGCTCGGTCCGCACGGCGTCAACATCATGGAGTTCTGCAAGGCGTACAACGCGGCGACAGAGTCGATGCGTGGCACGATCATTCCGGTCGAGATCACGATCTACGAGGACCGTACGTTCAGCTTCATCACCAAGACACCACCGGCCGCTGAGTTGATCAAGAAGGCGGCTGGTGTCCAAAAGGGCTCGGGCGTGCCGCATCGGGAGAAGGTCGGCAAGATCAGCCGAGATCAAGTGCGGGATATTGCCACCACCAAGCTGCCCGATCTCAATGCCAATGACCTCGACTCAGCGATGAAGATCGTCGAAGGGACTGCCCGCAGTATGGGCGTCACTGTCGCCGACTAAGACGCAAGGAAAGTAAGACAAAGAAAGTAAAAAACCGTGGGAGAGCCGGCTTAGCTCTGACCACAACTGGCCAGAAAGGACCAGAGAATCATGAAGCACAGCAAGTCCTACCGGTCGGCCGCTGAAAAGCTCGACCGCGCCAAGCTGTACACACCCACCGAGGCAATGGAGTTTGCCAAGGCCAACACTCGAGCACATTTCGACGAGACCGTCGATGTCGCGGTACGGCTTGGCGTCGACCCTCGTAAGGCGGACCAGATGGTGCGTGGCACCGTCAATCTGCCCAACGGCACCGGCAAGACCGCGCGAGTGCTGGTCTTCGCCACCGGCGAGCGTGCTGAGGCTGCAATCGCGGCCGGTGCCGACGAGGTTGGTGCCGATGAGCTGATCGACAAGATCTCGAAGGGGTACCTGGATTTCGACGCGGTGGTAGCCACCCCGGACATGATGGGCAAGGTAGGCCGCCTTGGACGCATCCTCGGTCCGCGCGGCCTGATGCCGAACCCTAAGACCGGAACGGTCACCGTCGATGTGGCCAAGGCCGTCTCCGACATCAAGGGCGGCAAGATCGAATTCCGGGTCGACAGGCATGCCAATTTGCACTTCATCATTGGCAAGTCGTCCTTCACTACCAAGCAGCTATCCCAGAACTATTTCGCTGCGCTAGACGAGATCGTTCGTTTGAAGCCGAGCGCTGCCAAGGGTCGCTACCTCCGCAAGATCACGCTTTCGACCACTATGGGGCCCGGGATTCCGGTCGACACCAACAAGACGCGCCCAGAAGCCGAATAGCGATTTATGTGCCCTGAGCCTGTCGAAGGGCATCAGCTGCTGCGTAAGTGCCCTGAGCCTGTTCAAGGGCGCGAGGCGCGTACCTCGGCTCGGAGGTTGTTTCCATGCTGCTGCTGAGCTGGCTGGGAGCAATCGTCGCCTGCTTGGGCTATGGAGCGGCTTCGGTTCTCGAGTCGGTCGCCGCCAAGAGAGCCGCAGAGGTGGTTGGCCTTACGGGGCTGGCCTTGATCATCAAGCAAGTGCCGTATCTGCTGGGTCTGGCCGCTGACGGGCTGGGTTTTCTCGGCAATGTGCTCGCCTTGCAGCGACTTCCGTTGTTTCTGGTCCAGTCCATCGTGGCTGGCAGCATCGGAGTTACTGCCGTGATCGCGAGCCTGCGCGGTGCGCGGTTGTCATGGAAGGACTGGACCTCGCTTGCGGTACTTGGCGCCGGCTTGATCTTTCTCAGTCTGACGGCCGTGCCTACCGCGGCAGCGCGGCTGCCACTGGTCGATGAGTGGATCATCTTGCTGATTGTGCTGGTGCCAGCGGTCATCGGCCTCATCGGCTTCAAGATGAAGGGTCGGGCCTCCGCGATCGTATTGTCCTGCGCGGCCGGTCTCGGATTCACCGGCGTTGCACTAGCTTCCCGAGGCATCGGTGCCGATGACATCGCATGGCCCTTGCTGCTCAATCCGCTGCTCTGGGCGATCCTGGTGCACGGCGCCGTCGGCATGGCGTTCTTCACGGTGGCGCTGCAGCGAGACGCCGTCACCCTTATCACGGCAATCACATTCGTGTTCGAGGTCGTTGTGCCGTCTTTGATCGGCATAGTGCTTTTTGGCGATGCCATCGAACCTGGGCGGATGCCCCTCGCATTCGCCGGATTCCTGCTTGCTATTGGTGGGGCAATCTCGCTCAGCCGCTTTGCCGAGTAGTCGGATTTGGTGGCACTTTGGCCGGTCGGTAGAGTGTCTGACTGCCGAAGACCGCTGGTTGGTCGAGCATGCGTGCTTGACCCGAAGTGTCCGTACCAGAGCACGGGCGGCCCGCGCAGGTGAGTCGAGAGTGTGGAAGACAGTCCTGTCTTCTCATGCGCCCTTTGCCACCCGCGCAAAGGGCTTTCCGTCTCAGCGGCCCAGCCAGCTCCTTCGGTAGCGCTTCAGTTCGAGCGCGCGACGGAGTAGAGGAGCACAAATGGCGAGGTCGGACAAGGTAGCGGCCGTCGCTGAGCTGACCAACAGATTCTCCAGCTCAGCCGGTGTGGTACTGACCGAGTACCGCGGACTCTCGGTAAAGGCTCTCAAGGAGCTGCGCCGCTCGCTTGGTGATGATGCGAGCTATTCGGTTTCGAAGAACACCCTGACCACAATTGCCGCCCGCGAGGCCGGTGTGGATGTAATCGAAGAGCATCTAGTCGGGCCGACGGCAATTGCCTTTATCGACGGTGACCCGGTTGTGGTGGCCAAGGGTCTACGTGACTTTGCACGTACCAATCCGCAGCTCGTGATCAAGGGCGGCGTGCTTGACGGCAAGTTCATGACGCCCGACGACGTCAGGAAGCTGGCCGATCTTGAATCCCGCGATGTGCTGCTCGCCAAGGTCGCCGGCGCTATGCAGGGCGTGCTGCAGCAGGCCATCTCGCTGGTGTCGGCACCGCTTTCACAAGCTGCTCGGCTGTTCGCCGCTCTGGAGCAGGCTGCAGCAGAGAATCCATCGCTGTTGGCCAAGGCGCCGCAGGCGACCGCGGAACCGACCACCGAGCAGCCCGTGGCCGAGGTGACTGCGGAGCCGACCAATGAAGAGCTTGCTGCCGAGGCCAGGCAGGAGCCGACTAACGAAGAACTTGCCGCCACGGCGACACCACCCGCAGCGTCAGCTGCACAGGAAGCGGGCTCTACGCCCAACGCAGATCCACTGGCAGCACCTGCTGCGGAAGACAACTAGGAAGGACCCCCAATTATGGCGAAGCTCAGCACAACGGAGCTCCTTGATGCCTTCAAGGAGCTGACCTTGATCGAGCTCAGTGAGTTCATCAAGGAATTCGAGACCACCTTCGGGGTAACGGCGGCCGCTCCAGTTGCCGCCGCCGCTGCTGCTCCGGCCGCTGGTGGCGGCGAGGCCGCCCCAGTGGAGGAAGAGGGGAGTGACGAGGTCGATGTCATCCTCGAGGCCGCTGGCGACAAGAAGATCCAGGTGATCAAGGAGGTACGCTCCCTCACCAGCCTCGGTCTCAAGGAGGCAAAGGACTTGGTCGAGGCCGCTCCCAAGCCGGTTCTGGAGAAGGTCAATAAGGAGACCGCCGACAAGGCACGCGAGGCCCTAGAGGCTGCTGGCGCCACCGTCTCCTACAAATAAACGCCTCAGCGAGGCCATAGCTCACCGGCTTTGGCCTCGCGGAGGACCGGTGATCAGCGCACCGCAGCCAACGGGAACCTGACTCCAGTGAGCTCTTCTGAGAGTGTCCAGAGCCGCTTTGCCATCTCCACATCGGAGGCTTCGGCGGACCGTCCGACTAGCGTTGGATAACCGCGGAATTCCCCAACACCGTCCGGCCCGGCGTAGCTGGCGCCAGGCACATCCTGTGTCGCAGCAAACAGGATCGGGCGCGCTCCAGCCTCATCGGTCTGTGCGAACAGGCGGTTGCCGATAGTCATAAACCGGTCCTCCAGCCGGCTCTCGCTAGCGAACTGAAGGTTGGTGGCGGAATAACCAGGATGTGCCGCCAGAGCCCGCACCGTCGAACCGGCCGCCGTAAGTCGACGCTGTAGCTCGAGGGTGAACAACAGATTGGCCAGCTTCGACTGCTGGTATGCCGCCCAGCGGTGGTAGCTGCGACGTTCCCAATTCAGGTCGTCCAGCGATATCGAGCCGCCGCGGTGCGCGCCCGAAGCGACCGTAACGACTCGATCCGTTATGTATGGGAGCAGCAGATTGGTGAGAGCGAAGTGGCCGAGGTGATTCGTCCCGATCTGCAACTCGAAGCCGTCTGCGGTACGTCGTTCGGGCGTTCTCATGACGCCGGCGTTGTTGATCAACACGCTGAGCTCGGCCTGCCAGGCGTTCGCGAAGGCGCGTACGGAGGAAAGGTCGGCAAGGTCTAGTTGCCGAATCTCACAATCGCCGGAGATGGATTCCGCGGCCGCTTCACCCTTGGCTACATCGCGTACCGCAAGCACGACATGTGCGCCCGCCTCAGCCAGCGCCCGTGCGGTGGGAAGCCCGATGCCGCTGTTCGCCCCAGTGACGATGAAAGTACGCCCAGCCTGCGATGGCAGGTCGGCAGCGGTCCATCGAGATCGCGTCATGATCACCTCTCAGAGAGTGGTCGCGGATGACATCGAACTGTATGACAGTCATGGTCGTCCGCGACCACTTCCCGGGGGAGGGAGCGAAACAACGTCTGTGACGTTATGGTTCCCTAAGCTCAAAGCCTTCCAACTTGCTGAGCGGCAGGCAGATGACCGAAGTGCGTACGTCAGAAGGCCAGTCCTCTTGGAATGCCGCCTGATCGATCAGGGGTCGCTTGTCGCTCTCCGCTAGTTCGGCGGTACCGGTCACCGTGACCGCCTCACGATGAGCCGCAGGCGTGCCGCCCTCGACATCCAGGCTCACTTCCCTGCCGGGCGCATAGTGCACGATGTCGTTGTAGTCCGGCAGCCGCACTAAGACCTGATCGCCGGCGACCGCGTAGGAAACCACTACAGAGCGCGGCCCCTTGCCTGACTGATAACCCAGACGACCCTCATGATGACTACAGAGCCAGGCCTTGCACTCGTGCGGAGAGAGCCTCCGCAGCCGCTCGCCAGGGGAAGCGTGACCGCCGAATGTTGGCACGATTGACTCCTGAGTTCCGCCCACCTCTACAAGATTGTGCGCCTGTTGTGATCAACTGCATAGGGTTTGGGCCGGACTCAGAAAAAACTCAGGACGAAAGTCCCCAGGCGCCGCTAACAGGTTGCCAAATGATCAGGATTTTCTTTGGCAGCCAGCCGCTACCTTGACCGTGCGACCATGCGCCCGGTCACCTTGTGCGGCGTTATCTGGATGAACACGTTTCTGACCCCGGCGGCCCACGGAACCACGCCACCCACCGTCCACATGCGTACCAGTTCATCGGGCTCAGCAACTCCTTGCGCTCGGCCCTGTACCACTACGCTCCATCCCTGGTGAGTCTCCTGATCAAGCTCATCGATCTCCAACGCCACCTCGGTTGGCCGGATTAGCTCCGACAAGACTCCGTACGGGGAAGTGCGGAAGATGATCGTGCCCTCATACCACGCGTACGTCACAGGGAGGATCTGCGGACCATCGGCGGCTTGCCACGCCACCCGTCCGACGTTTTGGCTCGCCAACAACTCCTGGCAGCGGGCTGGACTGATCGCCCGAAACTCACCCGTCGATTCATCGTCGCGGTACCTATCCGATGCAAGCTCGGTCATGGCGCCTCCTCTCAGCCTCAGGGCGTGCATGCCCTAGTCAAGATGCGTCGCTCTGACTGCGCGAGGGCCGAAAGTCCCGTGTCGTCGGGCAAGATGGCGCAGCGCGACGCTGATTGTGGACGCTACATTCCGGGCGGCAGCTTTGCGTCGTTTCCACACCGCCCGTACGGTCGGCGCCGCAGCCGATCTGAAGGTCGCCATATTGCCCCTTGTCGCGCGGCTCTCGAAGAGTATGATCTCTGCCAAGGCAGTCCCGATTTGACTGCTCTATTTCGTGCTGCGCCCGGGTATTTGACTATGGGCGAATCAGCGTCTACATTGGGGGTTTGCCCTCGCCATCTGCCGACCCGTTTCACTGGACACGGGTCGTTCAGCATGCGTAGAAGCACTTCGCTCCTCCACAGAGAGCCCTCGGAAGGACACAGCAGTTGGCAGCCTCGCGCACAGCCTCGAAGACCAAAGTTTTATCCCCAACCGGCAGGATCTCCTTCGCGAAGATCGCCGAACCGATGGAAGTCCCATATCTGCTGGATCTGCAGATTGATTCATTTGATTGGCTTATCGGAAACGAGGCCTGGCGCCAGCGCGTCGCGACTGCACTGGACCAGGGCCGTACCGACATCAACACCAAGTCCGGACTCGAGGAGATCTTTGAGGAGATCTCTCCTATCGAGGACTTCTCCGGCACCATGTCACTCTCATTCCGCGATCACCGGTTCGAGCCGCCGAAGAACACTGTCGATGAGTGTAAGGAGCGCGACGTCACCTACGCCGCTCCGCTCTTCGTCACCGCAGAGTTCATGAACAACGAGACCGGCGAAATCAAAAGCCAGACGGTCTTCATGGGTGACTTCCCCCTGATGACCGACAAAGGCACGTTCGTGATCAACGGCACCGAGCGGGTAGTGGTTTCCCAGCTCGTCCGCTCGCCTGGCGTTTACTTTGAGCAGACCACCGACAAGACCTCCGACAAGGACATCTTTACCTGCAAGATCATCCCGTCGCGGGGAGCCTGGCTTGAGTTCGAAATCGACAAGCGAGACATGGTCGGGGTTCGCCTAGACCGTAAGCGCAAGCAGAACGTGACCGTGCTGCTCAAGGCGCTCGGCTGGACCGATGCTCAGATCTTGGAGCAGTTTGGCGATTACGAGTCCATGCGGCTCACCCTAGAGAAGGACCACACCACCACCCAGGATGAGGCCCTCCTCGATATCTACCGCAAGCTGCGGCCTGGTGAGCCTCCTACTCGGGAGGCCGCCCAAGCGTTGCTGGAGAATTACTACTTCAATCCCAAGCGCTATGACCTGGCCAAGGTTGGCCGTTACAAGATCAACAAGAAGTTGGGTCTAGAGCTGCCGTTCGATCGGACCGTGTTGACGATCGAGGACATCGTTGCCGCTATCCACTTCGTAGTTGCACTGCACGAGGGTAAGGAGACTCTGGACTCCCCGCGTGGCGAGCTGCTGGTTGAGGAAGACGACATTGATCACTTCGGCAATCGGCGGTTGCGTACGGTCGGCGAACTGATCCAAAACCAGCTGCGTACCGGACTCGGTCGCATGGAGCGGGTGGTCCGGGATCGGATGACCACTCAGGACGTGGAGGCAATTACTCCGCAAACCTTGATCAACATCCGCCCGGTGGTTGCGGCGCTGAAGGAGTTCTTCGGTACCTCGCAGCTTTCCCAGTTCATGGATCAGACCAACCCTGTTGCCGGACTAACGCATAAGAGGCGCCTATCTGCGCTCGGCCCAGGTGGTCTGTCACGGGATCGCGCCGGCATGGAGGTTCGCGACGTGCACCCGTCGCACTACGGCCGGATGTGTCCGATTGAGACCCCTGAGGGTCCCAATATCGGCCTGATTGGCTCGCTGGCCTCCTTTGCGCGGGTAAATGCCTTCGGGTTTGTAGAGACCCCGTACCGGAAGGTGGAAAAGGGTCAGGTCACCGATCAGATCGACTATCTGACTGCGGACGAAGAGGACCGGTACTTCAAGGCGCAGGCGAATGCCAAGCTCGATGAGAAGGGGCGCTTCACCGAGGACCGCGTGCTGGTTCGCAGACGGCACGGCGAGGTGGACACAGTGCCGCCAAGCGAGGTGCACTACATGGACGTCTCACCGCGCCAGATGGTGTCGGTGGCGACCGCGATGATTCCCTTCCTGGAGCATGACGACGCTTCCCGCGCCCTGATGGGCTCGAACATGCAGCGCCAAGCGGTTCCGCTGATTCATACTGAGGCTCCGTTCGTGGGCACCGGCATGGAGTACCGCGGCGCCGTTGACGCTGGTGACGTCACTGTCGCAACCCAAGACGGCGTGGTGACCTCGGTCAGCGCTGACTTGATCGACGTGGCACAGGACGACGGCACGTTCAAGACCTATCGGCTAAGCAAGTTCCGTCGCTCGAACCAGGGCACCTGCATCAACCAGCGCCCGCTGGTAACCGCTGGGCAGCGCATTGAAAAGGGCATGCCGCTGGCTGATGGACCGTGTACTGATCATGGCGAGATGGCGTTGGGCCGTAACCTGCTTGTCGCCTTCATGCCGTGGGAGGGTCACAACTACGAGGATGCGATCATCCTGAGCCAGCGGTTGGTCCAAGACGACGTGCTCACCTCGATCCATATCGAGGAGCACGAAGTCGACGCCCGCGACACCAAGCTCGGTGCTGAGGAGATCACCCGCGACATCCCCAATGTCAGTGAGGAGATGCTGGCTGATCTCGACGAGCGCGGCATTATCCGCATCGGCGCGGAGGTTTCGACCGGCGACATCTTGGTCGGCAAGGTGACCCCGAAGGGCGAGACCGAGCTGACTCCTGAGGAGCGGCTTTTGCGGGCGATCTTCGGTGAGAAGGCCCGCGAAGTCCGCGATACCTCGCTAAAGGTGCCGCACGGGGAATCCGGAACGGTGATTGGGGTACGCGTCTTCGACCGCGATGCCGATGACGAGCTGTCGCCTGGTGTCAACCAGCTGGTGCGGGTCTATGTCGCCCAGAAGCGCAAGATTCAGGACGGCGACAAGCTCGCCGGACGGCATGGCAACAAGGGCGTCATCTCCAAGATCTTGCCCATCGAGGACATGCCATTCCTGGAGGACGGCACCCCGGTCGATATCGTGCTCAACCCGTTGGGTGTGCCGAGCCGGATGAACGTCGGGCAGGTGCTGGAGACCCACCTTGGCTGGGTTGCCAAGCAGGGCTGGGAAATCGACGGCGTCAAGTCCGTGTGGGCTGATCGGCTCCGCAACGTCGGGATGGCTAAGACCGATGGCAACGTGAAGGTTGCGACGCCGGTCTTCGACGGTGCCACTGAGGAGGAGATCACTGGTCTGCTCGGCCACACCCATTCGAACCGCGATGGCGTTCGGCTGGTGAATGCAGAGGGCAAGGCCCGGCTCTTCGACGGTCGTTCGGGTGAACCATTCCCCGATCCTGTTGGTGTTGGCTACATCTACATGCTGAAGCTGCACCACCTAGTGGACGACAAGATCCACGCGCGCTCCACTGGGCCGTACTCGATGATCACTCAGCAGCCGTTGGGCGGTAAGGCCCAGTTCGGCGGACAGCGGTTCGGCGAGATGGAGGTCTGGGCGCTCGAGGCGTACGGCGCGGCATGGGCGCTGCAGGAGCTGCTGACGATCAAGTCCGACGATGTTCCGGGCCGGGTCAAGGTCTATGAGGCAATCGTCAAAGGTGAGAACATCCCCGAGCCTGGCATCCCGGAGTCGTTCAAGGTGCTTGTCAAGGAGATGAAGTCTCTGTGCCTCAACGTTGAGGTGCTGTCAAGCGACGGTACTGAGGTGGAGCTGCGAGATTCCGAGGACGATTACCGGTCGTCTGAGGACTTCGGTATCGACCTGTCCCGCCGCCCCGGTGACTCCCTCGGCGGAGTCGAAGAAGTCTAGTGCCACACCCTTCCGGACTTGTCAGCATCACAGCGTGCTATAGCCCGCTAAGACGCTGACAAGTCGGCCCAGGTTGAGGCTCAGTCATTCACAACTTGAGATATCGCGTTAGTTGAGAGAAGAGAGATAAGCAAAGAATGCTCGACGTGAACTTCTTCGACGAGATCCGCATCGGCCTGGCCACCGCCGACGAGATTCGCAAGTGGTCGCACGGTGAGGTGAAGAAGCCGGAGACCATCAACTACCGGACGCTGAAGCCGGAGCGTGATGGTCTGTTCTGCGAGAAGATCTTCGGTCCCACTCGGGACTGGGAGTGCTACTGCGGCAAGTACAAGCGGGTGCGCTTCAAGGGCATCATCTGCGAGCGATGCGGTGTCGAGGTCACTCGCTCCAAGGTCCGCCGCGAGCGTATGGGACACATTGAGCTCGCTGCTCCGGTGACCCACATCTGGTACTTCAAAGGCGTTCCTTCCCGTCTGGGCTACCTGCTCGACGTTGCCCCGAAGGACCTGGAGAAGGTCATTTACTTTGCGGCGTACATGATCACCGACGTCGACGAGGAAGCCCGGCAGCGGGATCTGCCCTCGCTCGAGGCCAAGATCGATGTCGAACGCAAGCAGCTCGAGGCCCGCCGTGACTCCGACATCGAGAACCGGATGCGGAAGCTCGAGGAGGACACCGCGGCACTCGAGGCTGAGGGTGCCAAGGCGGATGCCAAGCGCAAGGTTCGTGAGAGCGCGGAGCGTGAAGTCAAGCAGCTCCGCGACCGTGCCCAGCGTGAACTCGACCGGCTAGAGGCGGTATGGAACCGCTTCAAGAACCTCAAGGTGCAAGACCTCGAGGGTGACGAGGTGCTGTATCGGGAGATGAAGAACCGGTTTGGTAAGTACTTCTCCGGTTCCATGGGGGCCGACGCCATTCAGCGGCGGCTAGACACTTTTGACCTCGAGGCTGAGGCCGCTGACCTGCGCGAGATCATCCAGGTTGGGAAGGGCCAGCGCAAAACCCGTGCCCTGAAGCGTCTCAAGGTGGTCTCGGCGTTCCTCACCACCAAGAACAGCCCTACCGGCATGGTGCTGGACTGTGTTCCGGTCATCCCGCCGGACTTGCGGCCCATGGTGCAGCTCGACGGTGGCCGGTTCGCGACGTCGGACTTGAACGACCTGTACCGCCGCGTGATCAACCGGAACAACCGGCTGAAGCGGCTCCTTGATCTCGGCGCTCCCGAGATCATCGTCAACAACGAGAAGCGGATGCTCCAGGAGGCCGTCGACTCGCTGTTCGACAACGGGCGGCGTGGCCGTCCGGTTACCGGCCCGGGCAACCGCCCGCTCAAGTCGATCTCCGACATGCTCAAGGGCAAGCAGGGTCGGTTCCGGCAGAACCTGCTCGGCAAGCGCGTCGACTACTCCGGTCGTTCGGTGATCGTGGTCGGCCCGCAGCTCAAGCTGCATCAGTGTGGGCTGCCTAAGGCGATGGCATTGGAGCTGTTCAAGCCGTTTGTGA
>Ga0081538_10000120_pt1 | contig 79021 bp, 80 predicted proteins | sample TabmetS5T2R1_FD_71022 | JGI IMG/M metagenome (GOLD analysis project Ga0081538, IMG submission 71022) | Tabebuia heterophylla rhizosphere microbial communities from the University of Puerto Rico - S5T2R1 | ecosystem: Host-associated > Plants > Roots > Rhizosphere ... | reverse complement strand
GACCCCGCCCGCATCGAGGGACTGGCCTGCTGCGACTACCTCGCGCTGGTCATCCACGCACTGATCGAACGCGAACTGCGGGCTGTCATGGCCGCCCGCAGCATCCGCCAACTGTCGCTGTACCCTGAAGACCGCGCCTGCAAAGCCCCCACCGCCTCCCGCGTCCTGGAGATCTTCACCGGCCTGGCACGCCACCATCTCGTCTGCGACGGCGAGATCGTGCGCACCTTCCCACCCGAGCTCACCCCCCTCCAACATCAGGCGCTCGACCTGCTCGGTGTCCCTACCACCGACTACACCAAAGCCTCATAGACCCTCCTCCAGCATCCCCCTCGGGCGAGATATTCACCACGAGAAGTGCGGAAGGAGAGGTGGGACGAGCTTAGTTGGTCTTACTAGTCTCTCCGGATGGCTAACGATCGATGTCATTCGACCATCGGCCAGTTTGGTACACAAGCAGGATTGTCTATTCTGCTACGCCACGATTGTTCCTCTGCTGGCAACGGCCAGCATGGTTTCTCTGACATCGAAGCAGCGATTGACGCTACCACAACGGCCGACGACAGTCGTTGTATCACCAGCCGGGCCACACTGCTCACCCGTACTGCGCGGTCTGCTGCATGCGACCGGTGCTGTCGTGTACCCGACGATACGTGCCAACGGGGGTTGTGTGGAGTTTCGGGTCCTGGGGCCGGTGGAGGTCTGGGTTCAGGGCCGGCGGTTGGCCTTGGGTGGGTCCAAGCCGCGGGCCGTGCTCGCTTTGCTGCTCCTCGACGCTGGTCGGGTGGTGTCGGTCGAGCGGCTGATCAACGAGCTATGGGATAAGCAGCCACCGCGCGGGGCGAGGAACACGGTCCAGCGTCACGTGTCCCATCTGCGCCGTGTTCTGGAGCGCGACGGCGGTGCCGTGCCCGGCCAAGTGTTGGTGACGCGGCCACCGGGGTATCTGCTGCGCGTCGAGCCGGACCAAGTTGACCTGTACCGCTTCGAGCGTCTCGTCGCACAGGCCAAGACCGCGTTGAGCACGGGCGAGCCGGAGCAAGCAGCCAGGATGCTCCGAGAGGCGCTGGCGCTGTGGCGGGGCCCGGCGCTGGCCGATGTCGCTGAGCCCGTCCGATGGACGGCGGGTGCGCGCCTGGAGGAAGCGCGGCTGGCCGCGCTGGAGGAACGCATCGAGGCTGATCTGATGCTGGGCCGGCATGACGACCTGATCGGTGAACTGACCGGGCTGGTAGCCGCGCACCCCGTGCGCGAGCGGCTGCGGAGCCAGCTGATGGTGGCGTTGTACCGGTCGGGCCGGCAGGCTGACGCGCTAGGCGTCTACCAGGACGCGCGGGCGCTGCTGGCCGACGAGCTGGGAATCGACCCCGGAGCCGAGTTGCAGCGTTTGCATGAGGCCATCCTGGTCCAAAAGCCAGAGCTTGACTGGACCCCACCCGACCCAGTCCGGGCTTCATCACGCCTGAGACGTTCCACGCCTGACCAGATGTCAGCGCCGAGCCCGCCGCCGCTGTCCCATGGGGTGTTTGTGGGTCGCGACGTTGAGGTTGACCAGCTGAGGCAGGCGCTGGCCGACGCCTCCGCCGGCCGAGGACGGCTGGTCCTGGTCAGCGGTGAGCCTGGCATCGGCAAGACCAGCATTGCCCGCGAGCTGACCGACCAAGCGCAGGCCGCGGGTATGGCGGTGCTGTGGGGGCGGGTGTGGGAGGCCGACGGCGCCCCGCCGTTCTGGCCATGGGTGCGAATCCTGCGCTCATGGGTCCAAACCCGCACGCCAGAGCAACTGGGCCAGGTGTTGGGGGCGGACGCGGCAGTGATCGCCCAGCTGGTGCCGCAGATTGCCGAGCGTCTGCCCGGGCTGGCCGAGCCGCCGCACCTGGAGCCGGCGCAGGCGCGTTTTCGGCTGTTCGACGCGGTGACCAGGGTTCTCAAGCAGGCGGCAAGCGCGCAGCCGTTGATGGTGGTGCTTGATGATCTTCATCGGGCTGATGTGCCCTCGCTGCGGCTGCTGCAGTTCCTTGCCAGTGAGCTGGCCGACGCTCATTTGCTGATCGTCGGGACGTTCCGTGACGCGAGGGCTGATCTGGACGAGAGTGTGGTCGGGGCGCTGGCCGAGCTGGGCCGCCAGCTGGTGACCAGCCGGATGAGGCTTGAAGGCCTTGATGAGCATGACGTGGGCCGCTTCATGGAGCTGGCGACTGGTCTGGCGGTCTCGGCGGGGTTGGTGGTCAAGCTGCATGCGCGGACTGGTGGCAATCCGCTGTTCTTGCATCAGCTCGTCCAGCCGCTGGCACAGGACGGCGACCTGGTCCGCTTTGAGGAGGAGTTGAACGAGCGCGTTCCCCAACAGATCCAAGAAGCCGTGCAGTGGCGGCTGGGACAGCTGCCAGAACCCGCCCGCACGGTGTTGGCGGTAGCTTCGGTCATCGGACGCGAGTTCGACCTAGAGGTGCTCGAAGCATCCAGCGGGCTCGAGAGGGAGCTGCTCATCGACCTGGTCGAGCAGGCAGCCGCGTTCGGTTTCGTCGTTGAGGTGCCGCGAGCCGTCAGCCGCTACCGGTTTGCTCATGTGCTGGTCCGTGACGCGTTGTACCGCCAGCTGGGCGCCCGACGTGTCCGGCTGCACCACCAGGTCGGCGCAGCCTTGGAGAAGCTGTACGCCAACACGTTGGAGCCGCATCTGGCCGAGTTTGCTCATCACTTCGTTCAGGCCGCCGAGTCTGCGAAGGCGCTTGAGTATCTCACTCGGGCTGGGCAGCGGGCTGTCGCCCTGCACGGCTATGAGGAGGCTGCTCGCCTGTTCGCGCTCGCACTGGACCAACACCCGGATGAGGCCTGCCGCTGCGAGTCGCTGCTGGCCCTGGCCGATGCCCGGGCCAGGGCGGGTGACCTGGCCGGCGCCAAAGAGGCCTACCGTTGCGCAGCTGACAGCGCCAGAACACTCGGTGACCCCCAGCGGCTTGCTCACGCCGCACTCGGCTTCGGACAGATATCCCTCATCAAGCTCTTCCTTGGCCTAGGGGCCGTCGAGCCCGTGGTCGGACTGTTGGAAGAAGCGTTGGCAGTACTGGATGCCGGCGACTCGCCGCTGCGGGCCCGACTGCTCGGTCATCTGGCCATGGCGCTCACGCTGCCCCATTACTGGCAGGCCGATGTCGAACGGCGAGCCTTGCGGGAACGCAGACTGCGCTTAAGCCAGCAGGCGGTGGTAATGGTCCGCCGGCTGGGCGACACCGACGCGCTCGCGTCGGTCCTGGACATGAGATGTTTCGTTCTGCTTGGTCCTGACGCCCTCCAGGAGCGGCTTGACCTGGCGGTCGAAATCTTGGCCCTCGCTAAGACGGCTGGTGATGAGCAGATGGCGCAGCAAGCCCGCATGTGGCGCATCCTCGGTTTCCTCGAGCTAGGCGATATCCCCGCTACCGACGCCGAGCTTGCCAGCTACTGCCGGGTCGCCCAGGAGTTGCGCCAACCAGTCCACCTGTACTGGTCATACATGTGGAAAGCCGCCCGGGCGCAGATGGCCGGCCGGTTCGACGAGGCTGAGCAACACAACCTGCAGGCGCGCGGCCTCAGCCGCCACCTGCAAGGGCTGGATGCCCTCCAACTGCAGGCCGGGGTGGGAGCCCAGCTGTTCCTGCTCCGCAAGGAGCAAGGCCGGCTGGTCGAGCTAGAGGAGACCGCCAGGGGGTTCGTCCGCGAGTTCCCCCATACAGTTGGCTGGCGGGTCGGGCTGGCGTTGATCCACCTGGCGACTGGCGACGAGGAGGCCGCCCGCTGGGAATTCGAGCAGCTCGCGGTCAAAGACTTCACGCTCATCCCACGTGATGCGGCGTGGCTGGCCACGGTCGCCAACATCGCCGAGGTCTGTGTGTTGCTCGGCGACGCACGGCGGGCGGTGATGTTGTATGAGTTGTTGTTGCCTTTTGAGCGGCACTGTGTCGTGATCATCCGCGCCTTCGGCTGCTTAGGTTCGGTCGCTCACTATTTGGGACAGCTCGCGGCCACGATGGGTGAGGTGGAAGCAGCATGTCGGCACTTCGAGGTTGCGTTGGAGGTCAACGAGCGGATCGGCGCCATGCCCTACCTTGCCCACACTGAAGCCCATTACGCCCGAGCCTTGCTTGCCCGTGGCCTACCGGGTGACCGCGAGACGGCGGGTGCGCTGCGGGGCCAGGCGCTGCAGATGGCCCGCGCGCTGGGTATGACGCCCTTGATCCAGCAGGTCTCCTCCCAGCTGCTTACTGTTCAGTAGGCACTTCAGCCGCCTCGCGCAGTACGCGCGAGCGTCTCAGGGCGACTGATATGACCCTTTGAGGTTAGCCCAGGTGATGGTGTGAGAGTCTGATGTTCATAATTACCCCATACTGGGGGGCAGGAGGACTGACGTCGATGTCGGCCACCAGCGTCGCCCAGCGTAGACAGTGCCCTTGCAGCGCATTTGAGGCGCTTGAGCAGACACCATTGTCTGGAAAGGGTTTTTCAGTGGGTTGTCAGCGGGTTGTCAGCGTCAGCCGGCACAGTTCGATATGCGCTAGATCGGCAGGCAAGAACGCCAGGTCTCATACCGGCCACGCTCAACTGAGGGACCCATTACCCGTAGCGCTACGAAACTGACCGAAGAACTTTGCGGCATTGAAGGGTGCGACATGACCTCGCAACAAGATACTTCCGGCGCGCATGGAGAAGAGCCAGCGCTTCAGAATCCCTCTCCTAATTTATCCGAAAAGGCGGTGCAGCATAAGGTTCGCCCGCGAGCGTTTGAGCGTTCCGGGGGGTTGAGGACCGCCGTCATCGTTATGGCCGTGTTGTACATCGCGACGGAATGGCTTGATCTGCCTATCACATCACAGCTCACCGCAGGCGGTACAACCAGCGGGTCAATCGCCTACAACGTCTGGATGGCGCTGCTGTTGCTTGTTCTGGTCGCGACCTTCGTGATCGTCGGACTCTGGCTGGGGCGAGCCCGGCGTAATGCCGACCGGATCGCCCCAGACCAGCAGCGCCTGTCGCGTGCCTGGGTTTGGCTGGGCTGGATTGTGCCCATCGTCAACTTCTGGTTCCCCAAGAAGGTCATCGACGACATATGGCGAAGCACCGTCCGTAACCCTGCAAAGCCGAGGACTGGTCGGTGGTGGGGCACCTTCATCGCCGCACACGTGCTTAGCACGCTCGTTGCCCTGTTCCCTACTGCCCTCAGCAGTATCGGCGCGGTTGTCACCTGGTTGCTCGCCTCTGTGACGATGACCGTCGCTGGGGTTTTCTGGATTCGTGTGGCTCGAACCATCTCGGATGCCCAGGATGCGCTCGCGGTCCAGTCGCCGTCTCATACCAGGGTCTGACGAGCGTTTTCGATATTTACGGCCCTGGCGCGACAAGGTGCGTTACATGCGGTGGTTGAGTTAACTGTTGACCTCTCAGCAGCCCTAGTGATGAGATAAGACATGTAATCAGCCGTTCGGTCAAGCGTCCATCCACCTCGCTTACTCCCTCCACTAATAGGGCCAATGTCTAGCAAGAATCGCAACGCCAAAACCGAATAGTGCCGCAAGGCCACCAGAGCGTGCTGGCTGACCTTGACTTGCCACCAAGCTCGTTGCCCAGTGGACGCGCCGAAAGGGACGAATGTTCACCCCGAACACGTGCAAGCTGCGTAGCAGTGCTTGCACGACCGCGGCTGGCTGGCGCCCTGACCCGATGATCGCGGTTGAATCGGCGTGTTCTGGAAAGTGCGGTGTGATCAGTTCTGGGAAGAGGGACAGGTGACTGTTGAGTCGAGTGACACATCGCTGCGACCACCGCTGCTCTTGCGTGCGATGTTCGAGGTCCTTTGTGCTGCCGATGGAGTCTCGTTGGCCCGATCCCAGCCGGAGCGACGATCCAAGGGAACTGCTTACGGCTGAGGGCGTCGAGTTCGACGAGCAAGGCCGGGCCAAAGGCAGCGGCTCTGACCGAGCTGCTTCGCGACGTGGGCGCAAGAGAAGCGGCAGGGCGGCGCGCATGGCTGGTCCGTGGGTCCAGCGTGAACGGCTACAACCTGGTCCCGACCTGGCTGGAGGAAGGCTTGGTCTCGCTGGCGGCATCCGCGCTGAGGCCGGTCGAGCCGGGCCTGGATCGGGCCGAGATCAAGGCGATCGTGGACGAGGACTACCAGCACAAGTCCTACGCAGCGCGCAAGGAGAAGACCAGCGAGTTCCACGCCTTCCTGTCGCGGATGCAGATCGGTGACCTCGCCGTGACGACGAGTGGCGGGAAGATCTACCTCGGGGTCGTCACCGGCGATGCCGAATGGGTCGACTCGCCTGACCAGCCGTCCAACCTGCGGCGCACTGTCGAGTGGCGCAACGCCGATGCCCTCGATCGCATTCGCTGATCTGCCCGCCCCGCTGCCCGCCAAGCTGTCCAGCCAGTCGGACGTCGTTGACCTGACCGAGGAGCTGGCGCTGCTCGAGCGGCTCCTCGGCGAGGACTTGGCGCCGACGCAGTCCAAGCCGCCAGAGCCGCTCGTGCTTGCCGGCGCCGACGACGCGCTGGCCGAACAGCTGCTGATCGACAAGGCATGGCTGCAGGAGGTCATCGACTTGCTGGGGGAGCAGCGGCAGCTCATCCTCTACGGCCCGCCCGGCACCGGGAAGACCTACGTTGCGCAGCACATCGCGCGGCACCTGACCGAGCCGAACGCGGTCAAGCTGGTGCAGTTCCACCCGTCGTACTCGTACGAGGACTTCTTCGAGGGCTACCGCCCAGTGCCTGGGGAGGACGGCAAGGTCGGCTTCGAGCTGAGGCCCGGCCCGTTCCGCCGCATCGTCGAGGCCGCGCGGCAGGACCCGTCGGCGCCGCACATCCTGATCATCGACGAGATCAACCGCGGCAACCTGGCAAAGATTTTCGGCGAGCTGTACTTCCTGCTCGAGTACCGCGACCAGTCGATCGGGCTGCTGTACTCGGCCGGCGAGGAGGACGACTTCACCTTGCCGGGCAACGTGTTCCTCATCGGCACGATGAACACCGTGGACCGCTCCATCGCCCTGGTCGACACGGCGATGCGCCGGCACTTCGCGTTCGTGCCGCTGCATCCGGCGGAGGAGCCGGTACGCGGGCGGGCCAAGCGGGGGTACGGCGACGAGCCCGCGCAGCTGCTCGCCGAGCTGAACCGGAGGATGGCCGACTACGACTACGGGATCGGCCCCTCATACCTCATGTGCTCCTCCGTCACCGGCGAGGGCGGGCTGGAGCGCATCTGGCGGACGTCGATCATGCCGCTGCTCGAGGAGCTGCACTACGGCGAGCCCCTCGACCTCGACAGCCAGTACGGCCTCGCGGCGCTGCGCAAGCGCATCGCCGCGAGGGCAGCGCCGGGCACCGAGGAGTGATCCGCCTCGAGCTGGACGAGCTGGGGCCGCCCGCCGAGCGGCGGCTGACCGCCGAGCAAGGGCGCCGGTTGGCAGCCTCGGGCGTCGTGGGGGCGGTGATCGCGCCCCACGATGCGGACCTCTGGCAGATCCGCGCCGCCGGCAAGGTCGGCGTCGCCCAGGTCGGCGACATCGAGGTGTGGATCCGGCCGAAGGTGCCGATCGACCGGCTGCTGTTCCTGCTGGGCTACGCGCTGGACTCACGCGGCTGGCGTGACGAGGACGTCACGGTCGCCGCGGTCGACGATCTGATGCCGGCGCTCGCGCACGCGCTGTGGTGGCAGACCGAGCGGGCGGTCCGACCGGGCTGCTCCAGGGGTACTGCGTGCACGAGGACGCCACGCCGGTGCTGCGCGACCGCTTGCGCGAGGCCGACCAGATGCGCCGCCGGCACGGGCTGCTGGTCCCGCTGGAGGTGCGCTACGACGAGTTCACCGTGGACATCACGGAGAACCAGATCCTGCGGGCGACCGCCGAGCGGCTGCTCCGCCTGCCGAGCTGGTCCTGCGTGCCTCGTCGGTGGAGCACGCCCCGGGCGGGGTGGCGGTCAACGGCTTCCTGCTTGACATGCCGAGGAGCTTCGAGGACTTCGCCACGGTCGCCCTCGGTGAGGAGCTGCCCCGGCGCGGTGGGCAGGCGCGGCGGCAGGATCCCCACCATCTCGACGTGGGCCACGAGGTGCGGATCCGGCCTGACTTGGTGTGGCGCGTCGCGGGCGCGCCGGCAGCGGTCCTCGACGCGAAGTACAAGGCCAAGAAGCCCAGCGGGTTCCCGGACGCCGACCTCTACCAGATGCTGGCCTACTGCACCGTGCTGCGCCTGGAGCGCGGCCACCTCGTCTACGCGAAGGGCAACGAGCGTCCCGCTCACTACGTCGTCCGGCACTCGGGCATCCAGATCATCTGCCACGCCCTGGACCTCGGCAGGCCGCCGTATGAGCTGCTCGCCCAGACGCGCGCGCTCGGGCAGCAGGTCGCCGAGGCGGCGGGTGCGCGCGGTGTTCGGGCTTGACACCGACCTCCGCGTCATGAGCTTTGCGCGTGAGCCAGGCTGACCTCATCGAGGACAACCAAGGCGTCGTCTAGGAGGAGCCCGACCAGCTCCAGCTCACCGGCCTGGTCACACGCGCCGGCCTCCTCGCACAGGTGTAGCGCCTGGGCGACCAGCGCGCGGAGCGCGTGGGCAGGGTGATCGGCCGTCACGGTGCGTCCTCTCCAAGGCCTGTGGTGGCGGCCCGGCGGGACGGCGCCTGGCACGCCCCGTCCGGGCCTTCGCTCGGGAGGCTCGCACGGGGATGCGCGTCGCCGCGATGGCGCCTCCCTGTCGTCTTCCTCCATGCATACACAAACACGCCGGATGCCGGGATTCGCCTGTGTACGCTGCCCCGATCCCGAGGATGAGGGGAGGGCCGAGCGATGAGCTGGCCAGTGCAGTGGGGACCGGTGGAGATCTGGGCGTTGTTGACGGTGCGGCGGGACTCGTACGCGTCGTTGGGCAGGCACATCGGCGCGAGCGGGCAGACGGTGGCCCGGTGGGTGTCCGGTGGGCAACCGCCCACGCAGAAGGGGCTGTTGCGCCAGCTCGACGAGACGTTGGCCGGGTTGGCGCCGTGGCGGCGGGACTGGTTCGACGAGCTGCGCGTCCTCACGGCTAGCAGCCATGACGCCCCGCGGGCAGGATTGGACGCTGAGACTGGCGAGGAGGATCCCGTGAAGCGTGCCCAAGTCCTGCGAGGTGGGGCGGCTATTGCTGGGCTGGCTGCGGCTGTCCCGGTCGAGCGCTCCCTGTCGAGGGTGCTGCCCTCCAGGGGGGCGCCGAACGTCGCGAGCGCCCGCGCGATCGCCGACGGGTTGTTCAGCGCCTACGCGACCGCCAACCCGGCCGACCAGCTCGACCCGGCGCGCGCGCACCTGTCCACGGTGTTGTCAGGGCTTGGCCGGGTGATGCTGCCCGGCCAGCGGGACGAGCTACGCGCGGTCGGGGTCGACCTTGCGTGCCTGTGCGGCCTCTTGGCGTACATGATGCGCCAGACCGGCGACGCGCACGCCTTCTTCGCGCTCGCGGCCAAGCTCGCCAAGGACGCGGGCAGCGACGCGCTGCTCGCCCGCGCGCTGGATACAGAGAGCGTGCTGTACTTTCCCACCGCGAGCGGCGACTCGCGCGCCGCGCTGCGGCTGCTCAACCGGGCTGCTGCCCTCGACCAACCGGCCGGGATCCTCGGTGCGTCCCGGAACATGGGGATCGCGGAGAACCATGCCGCGCTCGGCGAGCGCGAGCCGTGCCTGCGGGCGATGGAGCGGGCCGTCCGCCAGCTCGACGGCCCCGACGGCTACGGGTTGCTATCCACGCAGGGCTACTTCGCGGGCTGGAGCGAGTGGGCGTGGACCAGCTGGCGAGGGTGGTGCCATGCGTTGCTGAACGACGCCGACCGGGCGTTCGGTGAGCTGCCGGATCCTGATCCGCAAGGGCCTCCCCGGCGCCGAGTGATCGCGTGGGTGAACACCGCCCTCGCGCATGGAGTGGCGGGCGACCCTGAGCCGGCCTACGACGCGGCGATCTCGGCCATCGACGAGTCCGAGCGTGTCGGTTACATCGGGGGGCTTGAGAAGGTCCGGTTCGTCGTCGCCCGCTTCGATCCTGCCTGGGCTGGGCGGCCGGAGATGATCGAGCTGAGCCAGCGGCTTCGCCTGCCTGCCTGAGTGGCGAGCAGAGCCAGGTCCGGCGGCCGAGCCGCCACGGCTGGGAGGCTCCAGCGCCAGGGCCTTGGCCAGGCGCACGCTGCCGTGGTGGAGATGCTGAACTCTAACGTCGGGAACCTCCGCGCCCTAGCCGCTCACCTGGGGTGAGAGTCGATGTCGTCGGTCTGTGAGCCTGGCCTGGCGTAGCATGCCGCGCATGGACTCTGGGCTGTGCGAGCGGCTGCGGGAGGTGGCTGGGGACGTGTTCGGGGCCTTTCCGGTGCGCTTCGCCTACCTGTTTGGCTCCCAGGTCGCTGGGCGCCCGAGGCCGGACAGCGATGTTGACGTGGCGGTCCTTGCGGACGACACCGTCCCTGGTGACGCCTACGACTGTTTGGCGTTGCGTTGCGCTGACGCGCTAGCTGTCGCATCGGGGGTACCACGGATTGAGGTGATTGTCCTGAATCATGCACCTCTCCGGTTCGTGGGCCGTGTCCTGCGCCAACGTGTTGTGCTGTTCAGTTGTGACGAGCCTAGGCGCGTCGCGTATGAGTCGCTGATGGGCCGTATGGCTGACGATGTCGAGATATGGGCGGCGCCGCTCGACCGCGAGTTGCTGGCCGCGATCGCTGAGGGCCGGCGGTAGCGCTCTGTGGTTGACCCCCTGCGTGTTCAGACCCTGCTGGACCGGCTTGGCCAGGAGATTGCCGCGCTCCGCCGCCTGGCCGCCCTCGACCAGCCGGCGCTTCTTGCGGATGACGATCTCTTGGCGGCGGTCAAGTACCGGTTCATTGTTGCGATCGAGGCCTGCATCGACGTAGGGCGCCACGTGGTCGCGTCTGAGGGCCTGCGGGCACCGACCGATTACGCGGACGTGTTCACCGTGCTGGGCGAGGCCGGGCTTCTGGAGCGGGGGACCGTCGCTGATCTCCGCGACACCGCCCGTTTCCGCAACCTCTTGGTGCATGGGTACCAGGTCGTCGACGACCGTCGAGTCGTCGAGATCCTTCATACTCGGGTTGAGGACCTTGACCGCTTTCGCAGGGCACTCGCGGCGGCGGCCGGGTCAGCTTGAGTGATCAGCTGGGGCAGCGCGGCGATCTCGGCGATCGAGGAGTCCGAGCGTGCCGGGCTACGTCGGGGGCTTAAGAAGGATTGTCTACGACGCTCGCGTCGCCCAGTCGCATGCCCGGCTGCTCGTCGCCGCTCGCTGGTCGGGCCGGTCGCGCGGCGCGCACGATCTGATCGTCGCGGTGACGGCAGTCGCCTCCGACCGCCGAGCCGGCAGGTTCCGAAGGACTCCCCGGCGTCGAGCTGCTTCGACACCGCTGAGGCGCTGCTATACCAGCTGATACCGGAGGGCGGCGCTGTCTCGATCTGATAATCTGATCACATGGCAGACGTAAGCGCCACCGAGGCAGCTCGCAACTTCGCTGATCTGCTCGACGCGGTAGAGCGCGGCGAGCGTTTCACGATCATCCGCAGAGGCAAGGCCGTCGCGCACCTAGAGCCACCTCACCATGGTCGCGGCAGCGACGTCAAGGCCATGCTGCGAGAGCACCGGCCCGACCCAGGGTGGGCGAGTGATCTGGCCCAGACCCGGCGGCTGCTCACTGTGGAGGAGCGGTCCTGAGCCTGTTACTGCTCGACACGACCTTTCTCATCGACGCCGAGCGCGACGGCAACAGTCTCAACGGTCTGATTGCCGATGATGACGACACGGCCGTCGCTTCGGTCACGGCCGCGGAGCTGTTGGTGGGCGCCTGGTTGGCGGCTGGCAAGCGTCGAGCGGCCAGACAGCGCTTTGCCGGCGCTGTCGTGGCCGCCGTGCCGGTCATTGCCTATGACGTGCGCGTCGCCCGGTCGCATGCCCGCCTTCTCGTCGCCGCTCGCCAGTCAGGCCGGCCGCGTGGCGCGCACGATCTGATCATCGCGGCGACGGCAGTTGCCTCCGGCCGTACCGTGGTGACCGCTGACCCGACGGGTTTCGAGGGACTGCCCGGTGTCGAGCTGCTTCGACACCGCTGACGCGCTGCTATACCAGCCGATACCGAGGGCTGGTTTCGTCGTGCCGCCGTGGGTTTTCAGGCATTTATCCCTGCCCACGCTCCGCCTGAGGCCGCTGGGGATACTTTCCTCCGGAGCCGCGGGAAAGCTGACACTCATCCAGCAGGCGCGGCGCGTGGGACGCGGGTTTCCCTCAAAATCCGAAGGAAACCGCACAGTCGGTCGCCACCGGGGGTCCAGGGTCAGGCACCGCCTGGCCTCCATATCCCCGGCTTCCATAGGTCGTGGAGGCGGACCTCACTAGAAAGCCAAACTCGCGCCACCGGCGTGAGCGCACACCAAGCTGGAACTACGCCCACGCCAAGGAGCAGGCACCCCCAGACACAGCCAGCATCTCCCATACCCCCAACAGAGAAACGAACCCTTGCCAACCACATGCATCCATGCCATACCATGAGCATGCGTTCGAACAGCGTGGCGGCAGGGACAGCGCCCCCACTCGAGGGGCTCGACAGCGCCGCGCTGCTCGACACCATCGAGCAAGGCCTGGCGCTACTCGCCGCCTGCCCGTTGGATGAGATCGCCGATCCTGAGCTGACCGAGCGCATCCAGCGGCTGCACCGGGCAGAGACCATGGCGGGCGCGGAGAAACTGCGCTGCGCCGCCGAGGCCGACCTCCGCCAGGCCTGGCGAGCCGAGGGCGCCAGATCAATGAGCGACCTGCTCGCCCAACGGCTGAGCCTGACCCGCGGCGAGGCCCGCGCCCAAACCGAGACCGCGCTCGAGCTAGAGCGCATGCCCGAGACCGCCGCCGCGCTACGCGCAGGCCACATCGGCCTCGGCCAAGCCCACGTCGCCGCGCGGGCCGCCAAGAGCGTGCGCCCAAACGCGCGGGAGGAGCTGGACCAGCTGGTCGCGCAGGACGGCGGCGGGCTAGACCGCCGGCAGTTGCGTGAGCGCGTCGACGCCTGGACCGCTGAGCATGACCCGGAGGCGTTGGCCGAGCGGGAGCGGCGGATATGGGCGCAGCGAAGGCTGTCGATCGGCGCTGACGGCCCAGACGGCGCAGTAGAGGGTGGGTTCCGGCTCGACCCGGTCGGCGGGGCCACGGTCATGACCGCGCTGCACGCCAAAGCCAGAAAAACCGGCCCGGATGATGACCGCACCCATGAGCAGCGCATGGCCGACGCCATCGTCGAGCTGGCCCAACAAGCTTTGGACGCCGGTGATCTGCCGCAGGTGGCGGTGCAACGCCCACACGTGATCATGATCGTCCAACCCGACGGGCAGGCCCGGTTGGATGGGGTCGGCCCGGTCAGCCAGGCCACCGCGGAGATGGTCTGCTGTGACGCTGAGGTCGACCACGCCAACCTCCCCCACCCGCCCACCCTTAACGGACCCGCAACCACGAGGTCCTCGACGCGGGCCGCACGCGGCGGCAGCCCACAAAGCGGCAGCGGATCGCGGTCATCGCTCGCGACCAGGTCTGCGTCGGCTGCGGCGCGCCGGTGTCCCGGTCGCAAGTTCATCATGTCGAGTGGTGGACACGTGATCTTGGTGATACTGACGAGGATAATTTGTGTTTAGTGTGCTGGGGGTGTCATTTCAACATCCACCACCACGGCTGGCAGGTGATCCGCGATCCGAGCAGCGGCAGGTTCAGGTTGCGCCCGCCGGACCCGTCAGACCGGCAGGCCAGCCGGCCCGGCCGGTCGCGATGGCGACGAGCCAGCTGACCCGCGCCCCGGCCCGAGCCCACCGGGCCGGGGCAAGCGGCATGCCATGCCCTCGGCCTTGGCTTGAAGCGACAATCCACCTCGGTGGCCATGGAGCGGTGACTAGGCTGGCCGGTTGACGGAAAGGATCCTTGATGGTGATGCAACCGTTTGCGAGCGTCGGCCATATGGAGCCGAAGCCGACCAAGCTGCGCCGCTCCTGCCTCGCGGTGCCGGGCTCAGACCCGAAGATGCTGCGCCGGGCCGCGGAGACTGACGCGGATCAGGTGTTCCTCGACTTGGAGGACGCGGTCGCACCCGACCAGAAGAAGGGTGCGCGAGCCACGGTCGTCGAGGCGTTGAACACCGTCGACTACGGCGGCAAGGTCGTGGTCGTACGCGTGAACGACGCGACGACCCGCTGGCAGTACGAGGACATCATCGAACTCGTGCGTGGCGCCGGGGAGCAACTCGACTGTGTGATGATCCCGAAGGTCCAAAACGCTGGCCAGCTGTGGTTCGTCGAGAACCTGCTTAACCAGCTTGAGGCTGACCTGGAGACCGGCTACCGCATCGGGCTGGAGGTGCAGATCGAGACCGGCACGGGCTCGGTGAACATGACGGAGATCGCGCGCGTGACTGACCGCATCGAGACGCTGATCTTCGGCCCCGGCGATTACGCGGCGGACCAGGGCGTTCCCCAACTCGACCTCGGCATGATCGAGCCTGAGTATCCCGGGCACCAGTGGCACTACATCCTGGCCCAGATCGTCAACAACGCCCGCGCGGTCGGCTGCGACGCGATCGACGGCCCGTACGGCGACTATGGGGATCTCGACGGCTTCCGCGAGTCGTGCAAGCGCGCCGCGCTGCTCGGCGTCGACGGCAAGTGGTGCATCCACCCGTCACAGATCGCGATCGCCAACGAGGTTTTCGCGCCGACCAAGGCGCAGTTCGAGGTCGCCGAGCGCATACTCCAGGCTTACGCTGAGGCGATCGAAGCCGGAAAGGGCGCCGCGTCCCTTGACGGCAAGATGATCGACGAGGCGTCCAGAAAGATGGCGGAGAAACTCGTCGCCAAGGGGCGCGCAGCCGGGCTCTGATGGTTCGATCGCGCTACCCCGCCTCACACCGCCGCTTCAACCCCTGCGCCTCCATCTGCACATAGCGGCGCGTCAGCGCCAAGGTCAGCAGCCCGCCCAGCGACCCCAGAAATCCGAGCTGCTGAATGCTAAGTGCTCCCAACCGTAAATACGGTCCCGCACCGAGGGTGCGACTGCGCCTCGCTCGCAAGGCGCGACGAGTGCGCGTAGCCGGAGGCTACGTGTGCGAGGAGCAACGCCGCGAGCGGGGATGCAGGCGCGGCCGAATGCGACCGTATTTACGGGCGGGTGCACCAAGGGTGGCTGTTACACCGTTGTTCATGCGCTCGGTCAGCCGGTGCTCAGCAATGGCCGTCGCTCCAACGCTCTGGGTCTTCCACGTGAAGGACCGCTCTGGCTCAAGCTCGGTCACCTGCCACACCAGCGCGGGCATCCTGGGTTGCTTGATACGCACTGTGCTACCCACCCTGAACGTGCCGCTGTCCAGGCGCTGCACCCGCGTCATGGATGCGGTCCACTCGGGCCAGCGCTCAACGTCCGTCCATACTGCCCAGACCAGTTCAAGCGTTGCGTTAATATTGACAGAAGTCTCGTACCGCACCGAAGACCTCCAAAAGAACAACGGGTGGGTTGGCCAAAACAGCATATTCTGATCGACCGGCCGGCGTGGAAAGAAGGTATTCATACCATTCATTGCCTCTACGTTTGGTAGGCCGTAACCTTTAAATGAGCCTGTCTTGCCTGGGAGAGTGGGGATGGGGGAACGATCGCCGAGGCGCATCTGGGGTCTCGTCGTCGCGCTGGCCCTGATCGTCGTAACCGTGACAGCCGGCATCTCATTGAGGGCAGCGCTCGCTCAGCAAGCGCCATCCTCAACCATAACGCTGGCCGCTGCGCTCTCTGCCGAGGCTCCCGCCCAAGAGTCCGCCCAAGAGTCCGCGCAACTTGACCAACAAGTCACTGAGCTTCGGACACGCGTTGAGGACCTCCAGAACCTCGTCAATGTTGCGTTCGTTGTCGTCGGTCTTCTCCTTGCCGTAGGGACTGGAGTGTCATTGGTCGGTTTCTACCGGGCAGAATCACGAGCGGCGGAGTCTCATGCGCTTTCCATAACAGGGGAGGCTGCCGCGCAGGGCAGAGCGAATGAGATCCACAGCACATTTCTTGCTTCATCAAAAGATACACTAGAGCTGGTCAATGCAACGCTGCAGCTTGCGAAAGAGGCAAGTGAGCGTGCGGTAAAGTCAATCGAAGAAAAAGCGACCTCAGCGCTTAAGGATCTGGATCAGCGAGCGAAAAGTCTTATTACGAGAGTGCCCCAAGAGGATGACCATGCGCTGGTTGTCAATCAGAAGCGGCGAGCCGAGCTGATCAGCCTCGCGCACGAGATCACCGGTTTCGAGATCAACCAGCAGATACTCCCGGCGCCTATAGTTCTGACTCCCCACTGTTTGTTTGTCCGCGGGATGGAGCTTCACTTACGGCAACAGTTTGAAGATGCGCTGAGATACTGGAATCAAGTTGCGCTGCGCGATGATTCCTCTGACGAGTTGAAGAGCCTCACGTGGTACTGGATCGGCACTGAGCAAAATAATCTAGGAGACTTCAGTGAGGCTGAGCAGAGCTTTGATCGTGCGAGGCGTACGGCATCAGAGACGAGAGACCTTGAGCTCAGGCGGATCCGTCTTGAGTCGCGCTTCTTTGATAAGGAGAAAGAGGCGGCATGGACTCTCATTCGACCGCTAGAGGAGCTGCTGGAGCAGGCGGAGATGATGGGCCGTACGCAGGAGGTGGAGGCGCGCAAGACCAGGATTTTGACCACACTGGGAAATGTGCGGCACCAAGCAGGTAATGACTGCCGGCGGGATGGCCGCCTTGATGAGGCGGCAGCGCATTATAAGGCGGCGCTTGGTCTTTTTTCGCAAACGGATAGTCAAAACCAGTGGGCTTTATTTGGGAAGGCCGAGGCGCTCTATAGGCTCGGGGCGTATGACGAGGCATATCCGCTCTATCGTGGCTCTCTCCGCCGCCACGCCATTAACGAGTATCTCAATAAGATTGAGCCTCGAATCAGGGCTCTTGCGAGGGAGATGGAGCTCATATGCTGCGTCAGGATCAGAGATCTGTGGGGAGATGTCACCACAGCGTACTATAATGTCATCGAAGTGCTCGGTCAGGTTGATGAGCGCCTTACGGTCTACTCTCAGCTCCAGCGCAGAAACGTACACCGGCCACAGTTTCGTTACGAGCTGGGCCAGTTGATGCGAGAGCTGCACGAGGCCGGAGGCCCAGCTGTCGGCGGATTTGGCGAGGAGCTGGACGACCAATAATCTGCGGTCGTGACACGCGAAACCCTATGGCTCATGACGAGCGTCCGGCCGGCCCGCTGCGCTGGCCGGACAAGCCGCTGAGCGATGGGATTGTGGTGTTGGACCAACAGGTCGAGGCGGATATCCCCGCGATCGTGGCTGGGTGCAGCGACGCCGAGGCTCAGCGCTGGCTGCCACTGCCGAATCCGTATACACCCGGCGACGGGTACGCGTGGCTGCGCCAGCACCAGGAGGAGGCCAAGCGGGGCGAGAGCTTGGACTTCGCTGTTCGCCTGTCCGGCCAGGCCGACCTGGTCGGATCGATCGGCGCGCACTTCGCGCGCTGCCGTGTGGGTGAATGCGAGATCGGGTATTGGATCACACCGGCTGTGCGCGGTCGCGGCATCGCCCGCCGCGCGATTGTGCTGCTCGCCGGCTATGTGTTCACGACGTGGAGCCCGCGGCGGATCGAAATGCTCATCCACCCGGAGAACACCGCGTCGTGCCGCGCGGCCCAAGGCGCTGGGGCGAGCTTTGAGGGAATCCGTGCCAGGGGCATGAGGCAGCGTGACGGCACGGTCGCCGATGCCGCCGTGTACGTCATGTTGCCACCACGTTAAACCCGGTCGTGCGACTGTTGCATAGGCACTACCCATGGGTAAGGTAGCGCCTGAGGGTTCCCGCCCGCCGACGCCGCTGGCGCGGCGCCCTCCTCAGATGCCCAACGAGGACGGGAGCGATGATGACGCAGACGCCCGCCGCAGATGCTCTACTCAAGCAGTTTGAGGGGCCGTGGCGCGACGACACGCCGGTATTCGGGTGTTGCCGGAGGGCCGTCGCCTCGGCGCTGGAGCACGTCGACGCGCTCTCGCTCATCTCCCTCGACGCGACCGCCCGCGTGCGGGCGCTGCGCGAGTCGGTGGAGGGCGATCTCCCTGGGCACTTGGCGGCGCACCGGTGCTGCGCTGGGCACCTGGCGGACCTCGCGTTCGATTTGCCGGACCTGTTGACCCCGGTCGACCAGAGTTAGCGGCACCGCAGACCTCGCTGGCGGACCCTGGTCGTGCCCACCACTCCGCGCTCGTCATAGACGTAGACGATGCCCGCGGCGCTTATCTGGTCCGACGACCGCATCCACTACGACTTCGGCCCCCAGCACCCGCTTAAGCCGATCCGGGTTGAGCTGACCGTCGAGCTGATCCGCGCGTGCGGCCTTGACCAGGTGGGTGGCGTCGTCACGCTGCCCCGCGCCCCGTATGGCGAGGACGAAGTCCTGCGCATCCACGACGAGGAGTACGTCGAGGTCGTGCGGGCGCTGTCAGCCAACCCCAAGCCCGCTGGCGCGCCGTGGTACGGGCTCGGCTGGGGTGACAACCCTGTGTTCGCTGGGATGCATGAGGCCTCACTGGAGGTCTGCGGGGCCTCGGTCGCCGCCGCCCAAGCAGTGTGGTCCGGCCGAGTCGCGCACGCGTTCAACCCGGCCGGCGGGTTGCACCACGCGATGCGCGGCCGGGCATCCGGATTCTGCATCTACGACGATCCGGTCGCGGCCATCGACTGGCTGCTCGCTCACGGCGCGCGGCGGGTTGGCTATGTCGATGTCGACACCCACCACGGCGACGGCGTCCAGGAATTTTTCTACGACGACCCGCGGGTGCTCACGATCAGCCTGCACGAGTCGGGGCGTTACCTCTTCCCAGGGACGGGGTTTACTGACGAGATCGGCACTGGCGACGCCCGTGGCGCGTCGCTGAACGTGCCGCTCGCGCCAGCGACCCCCGGCGAGGTGTACCTAGAGGCGTTCGACGCGGTCGTGCCCGCTGCCCTGGAGGCGTACCAGCCCGACGTGCTCGTGACCCAGCTCGGGTGCGACACCCACGTGACCGACCCGCTCGCCCACCTCGCGCTGGTCACCGACGACTACGCCGCGATCGGGCAGCGCCTCCACCAGCTGGCGCACCGCCTTACGGCCGGCCGGTGGGTTGCGCTAGGCGGCGGTGGGTACCAGATCGCCACCGTCGTCCCGCGAGCCTGGACGATCTACTTCGCCGAGCTCGCCGGGGCGCCGCTCCCGCGCGAGCTGCCCACTGGCTGGATCGATGAGGCCGAGGCCGCGACCGGCCAGCGCCCCCCCACGGAGTTCCTCGACGGGCCGGTGCGGCTGTCCGACGACCGCCATGCCGCGGCCCGCGCCGAGGCGCGGCGCAGTGTCGAGTCACTGAAGGCGAACGCGTTCGACCTGCTCGAGCGGCTAACCTGAGTCGTCATCACACGCTGGCTCTCTCCTGCGCATGCGCGCGCAGTCCCCGCACCAAGGGAGGTTTGGAGTGCCCACACGAGCGGATCCCTACCAGGATGCCGGCGCCACGCCGCCAGCCTCGCGCTCCCGCTCGCTGTATGTGACGAATAGCCGCTCCGGCACGCTTACGATCTTCACGATCGGTCGGTCCGGCGCCTTGACCCCGGTCGGTGAGCCGGTTCCGACTGGAGCCCTGCCACGCGGAACAGTGTTCACACCCGAGGGGCGCACCGCGTACGTGGTGAACAGCGGCGCGAATCAGGTCTCGGTGTACCGCGTCGGGGAGCATGGCCAGCTCACCCAGCTCTCTCCACCTGCCGCCACCGGCGAGTTTCCCTTTGCGATAGCTATCGCTCCCAATGGTCGCTCGCTGTACGTCTCCAACTTCGGGACCCCCGACGCGCGTGACGGCACGGTGTCAGCATTCGCGGTCGAGCGGGATGGAACGCTCACGCCGCTCGGCGGGCCTCTCCCCTCTGGCGCGGAGCGCGCCAAGGGGGTGGCGGTCACCCCAGACGGCCGCTTCCTCTACGTCAGCCATGGCATGCCGTCGGATACCGAGCCCGGCGCGGTCACCACCTTTGCGCTCCAAGAGGACGGCACGCTCAGGCGCACCGGCGCGGCGGTCACGATCGGGCGGTCGGGGGCGGGGGTAGCGGTCTCACCCAACGGGCGCTTCCTGTACGTCGCCTGCCAGGGATCAGATGAGGTCTTCGGGTTCAGCATCGGCCCAGACGGCGATCTCGCCCCTGTGCCCGGCTCGCCGTTCCTCGCGCCCGATTTCCCCGAGGGAGCGGCGGTGACGCCCGACGGGCGCCATCTCTTTGTCACCGCGGTGAACAGTGGGGCCGTGTGGGCCTTCGCCATCGGTGCCGGCGGGACGCTTGAGCCCGTCGTTGGCGCGCCGTTCACCGCGGGCAGCGGAGCGGTCGGGGTGACGCCCACGCCCGATGGGCGTCACCTCTACGTGTCGAACTTTGGCTCTGGCACCCCCGCTGCTGGCACGGTGACGTCGTTCGCTCTTGGGGATGACGGTGGTCTGCGCGAGCTTCCCGGCTCGCCGATGCCGAGCAGTGGCGATAATCCGGCGTTCCAATCAGCCGCGGTCTCGCCGGACCAAGGGCCAGTGGCGGCGTTCTCCGCCAGAGTGGGCGCGCCCGGGCACGTGATGCGGTTTGACGCCTCGGCCTCGTCGGATCCCGACGGGCGGGTCACCCGCTATGACTGGGACTTTGGCGATGGCAACGCCCGCCCGGACGGAGGGGTCAAGCCCGCGCACATCTACGAGTATCCCGGCGCCTTCACGGTCACGCTGACCGTGACCGACAACGAGGGATGCTCGACAAGCCTCGTCTTTACCGGGCAGTCCATGCTCTGCAACGGTTCGCCCGCGGCCCAGATACAGCAGACCATCGTGGTAAAGCCCTAAGCGCTCCTAACCGGGAGCACGGTCATGCACTGAGGGCGCGACCCAGTAAGACAAGATTGCTGCCCGTCGCGCTCCGCATTTCTCTGGCTACTCAGACGTACCGCCTTTATGCTTCACTGTCCCGTGAGTGTGGATCTCGAACTGGTTACTGGAGGTAGCGATGCAGAGAGGGCATGGAACCGCGGAGCGGCTACTGGCAGGGGGCATGAGCATCGCGAGCCTCTTCCCCCCTGATTCGTTCTCTATCGACGGGGAAGAGAATGCTGACATGGAGCGACGGATTGTTCTGAACGACTCTCTTGGCCCGAAGCGATTCGGGAAGATGTTCCCAGAGGCAGAGCCGTTCCAGCCCCCTGATGAGGCCCTCCAGGAGCTGGGGAGCGCGATGGGGGATTCTGGGGCACGTGACGCTGATCTCCCTGCAGGTTTCACATATCTTGGCCAATTCATCGATCACGACATCACGTTCGACAAGACGCTTGGTTTCCCGCCGATTGAGGATCCTGACCTGATCGATCAGGCGAGAACGCCAAACCTTGATCTGGATAGTCTGTACGGGCTTGGTCCACAGATCCAGCCAGAGCTCTACGAGCCAGACGCTCCCGGCCGGGCGCGCTTCAAGATTGGGACGACTGTCCCGGTGCCGGAGAATGGCCTTCCGGACCCGTTGCCCAATGACCTGCCGCGCGACCCTGTACACGGCTGCAGGGCGGCCATCATCGCAGACTCAAGGAATGATGAGAACCTCGTCATTGCCCAGACGGCGCTCTTGTTCCTCAAGTTCCACAACCGCGTTCACGACACGCTCCCGAAGCCTCCTGATGGAAAGAATCAATTCGGCACGGTGAGCAGGCTTGTGCGGTGGCACTACCAGTGGATCATCCTCAACGATTTTCTCCCCAGGGTGATCGACCAGGAAATATTGAAAGACATCAGGGCGTACGGACGGAAGTTCTATACGTTCGATCGCGAGCCTGGCGGCAGGCTCTTCATGCCATTGGAGTTTTCCGTGGCCGCCTACCGCTTTGGCCACAGCCTCATCAGGAACGGCTACGACCACAACCGGGTCTTTCCCAATGCGACCCTCGCGCAGCTCTTCACGTTTACGGGCGGGGGCGGATTCGCCGGGCAGGTCGTCCTGCCCGCCAACTGGATCATCGACTGGCGCAGGTTCTACGAGGTGGACGACCCAGGTCTGTTGAACGTCGCCCGGAAGATCGACACGAAGCTCGCTGCCACGCTTCACGACCTGCCGTGCATCCCTGCGGACGAGCCTGTCTCGCTGGCTGTCAGGAACCTGCTGCGGGGCAGCAGGTTCGAGCTCCCGGCTGGCCAGGACGTCGCCGAGCTGATGGGGATCACGCCGCTGAAGCCCGATGAGCTTGCCAGCGGCAGCGAAGGCGAGATCGTCCGTAAGCACGGATTTCATGAGCGGACCCCGCTGTGGTTCTACATCCTCAAGGAGGCGGAGGTCCACGCTGATGGGAATCGGCTTGGAGCGGTCGGGAGCCGGATCGTCGGCGAGGTGTTTGTGGGGCTGCTGGAGGGCGACCCACGCTCGTTCTTGAGGGCAGAGCCTGGCTGGACGCCGACGCTGCCCGCCGAGAGCCCAGGAGACTTCACCATGGCTGACCTGCTGAGGTTTGTCGACGACATCAACCCGATTGGCCCGTAAGTCCCTCGGGGAACGGCGCCCCTAACCCAGTAATCTGCAGCGCTCTTAATCGGCGGAGATCTCGTAGCTGAAGATGTGCTTGTCGCCAGCCAGCACGGACACGAAGACCTCCACCGGCTGCTCGTGTGAGTACGCGACCCGGACGAGGTCGACGACCGGCACGCCGTGCGCCATGTCCAGCCGGTGCGCCTCGTCCGGTGTCGGCATCCTGAAGCTCAGCTCTTCAGTGAAGCGGGTCAGCTGGTAGCCCTGCTCCTCCAGCCGTGAGTAGACCCCGCCCGGGCCGGTGTCCTCTTGTGCGATACGGGTGCCCACGGCCATGTGGGGCAGGAAGTAGCTGTCGGCGAGCTGCATTGGGACCTCGTCAATCCAGATCCTGCGGCGGCGGACGAAGACCGGCTCGCCCTGCGGGATGAGGAAGCGAGCAGCGACCAAGCTTGGCGCGGGGACCTCAGCGAGCTCAAGGACCTCCGCCCGCCAGGCCCGATGCTGCTGCTCCGCCTCCCAGACCAGGGCCGCCTTGCCGGCCTCCCGGTGGCGTCGCGCAAACCGCTCGTTCGTCATCCGGCGCAGCGTGCCGGAGCCACGGACGAAGACCCCGATTCCCCGCCGGCCCTCAGTCAGCCCCTCTGAGGCCAGCACGCGGAGTGCTTGGCGCACGGTGGTCCGAGTTGTCCCGTAAGTGGCCACCAACTCGCTCTCTGAGGGCAGCTTCTGCCCAGGCGCGAGCGCTCCACCCAGGATCCGCTCGCGGAGCTCGTCCGCGATCTGATGGTAGATGGGCCGGTCACTGCGGGGGTCGATCGGCACTTGTTCACTACTCCAATCGGGCGGTTGTGCATGCAGGATACGCACCCTCCCGCATCCCGGCCCGAACCCTTGACGCGCCGGACAATGACTCTTTAGGCTGCTTGTCTACCCAAGTAGTTTGATGGGGTGAGGCGCATGGCGCACCAAGTCGCGGACGGGGCGGAGGGCCCTGCCGTCCTTGGTGATACAGAGGTCGTGTGCTGGACGCCTTGCCACCGGCGAACCGTCCGGATCGATCGAGTCCTGCTCTGTACGCGCCCCTTCACCACCGCATGCTCGCGGTGCGGGGCGATCTGGCTGGTGCGCTTTCGCCGGGAGGGGCGCGGCGTCGGCCTCATCGCCGAATGGACCTATGGGCCGTGTGACCGCTTCTAACCCCAGCGCGCGCTACCAGCGGGCTGGGGCGCGCCTGCCGCACGCCAGTTTCGCTGAGCCGCCTCGCGGGGCTAACGTAGGGCACCCCCGAGCGAGCCGAACTCGGGGGTCACGTGTCTCGGACTTGCCGGTCGAGGAGCGGTCCCAGTGGGCCAACTAGACCTCCCCTCGAGTGATGTCCAGGTCTGATGTCCAGGTCTGATGTCCAGGTCCCAAGGCGGCCCCCCGCCGTCCCACTCCGCCCCGGGAGCGCGGACGGCTGCCCAGCAGGATGGCGAATCCCCCTCTTCGCCTCGGTGGGTCCTGCTGCAATCGGTGGAGGGCGCATCCTCGCCGTAAGGATGCGCCCTCCACCGTGCCATTGGTGACAGCGCCGCCCGCGCGCCGACATTACCGCCTCGTGGTGACCCTCAGTCGGCACCGCCCAGCGCCGCGCGCCTCCCTCCCCTGGTGATCGACCACCGCAGCTGCTCTTCCTCGAACTCCTCCGGGGCCCTCTTCCGGTAATCCGCCGCCAGAATCGGGCTCGGGTCGAGGCCGGCGCTCATCGCGATGCAGGGTTTCCGGTACAAACAGCTCGGGCAGTGTTTTTGAGAGGGATTCGGATAGATCCGGACCTCAGGCGCCCGCATCTCCAGCGCCTGCATCCCGATCTGCGTGCCAATGCTTTCAATCGAGGCTCGGCTCCTACGGATGCGTGTCCGGCGGAATTGCCCGTGGATCTCTTGCTGCTCGATTTTCGTGCGATCGCCCTCGCTTCGGCCACTGGGTGGGTGATCCGGTAGCTCTACCGGCTCCGCTTCTTGTTGGGTGGCCGGACTCCGGCGTATGTTGATATGGCGAGCCCTGCTCATATCTCGTTTGTCCCGCTCCCTCAGTACAGAGGCCGGCGGAGTCTCCCCAACCTCGCCTGGGGCGTCCATCCGGAGCTCGTTGTAGACTGTACCGGCGATCTTCAGTTGGGGATAGCACAGCTCGAGCGCCCACACGTACGAAAGGCCCACTCTATCGAGCAGCAACTCGCCAACGTCTTCCCAACCGCCTCGTGTGACTCTGTGGTCAACAACCCAGTATTCGTCGTTTGGGTCAGAGATTAACTGATCAACCCGGCCGAGGTAACGGATAGGCCGCCCATCCAGCATCGCCACTGCATGGTCAGGGTTCCGTGGGTCCGGGATATGAGTCCACACATCCTGGTCAGAGAAGATCGAAGCAAACTCGTCGACTATGGCGGCCCACTGGAAGTAGCGCGCCAGCATGGTCTCGCCACGCTCGAGGTGCTGCTGCCAGTCCTGCTCTTGCTCAGCGGTGAAGGGAGCGATTTTCTGGTAGATCTCCCGGTCTTGCCGCATTGACCTGTGGAACCCTTGGAGCGCCAATGGGCGGACAATCGCGCGGTCCCAATCGTCCATGGCGGGGAAGTAGTACACAGCAAGCGCGTCGTGGAGCGCCTTGCCCAAGTCGAATGCGTGCGCCGGCACGATCGGCACGTAGCTCTGCCGGGTCCGAGCACCCAGATCCCATGCCCTGCGGCATTGCCGGAACGAGTGCATCTCTTGGGGCCGAAGCACGAACGTCCAGCTCATCCGCCAAGGAGTGTAGCGTGGCGCGTGAGCCCAGCACTCGCGGTCAGCGAGCGAGAAGGTCGGCGGTCACCTCGCTCACCGCCCGCGCGCCGCATAGGGCGAGCGCGCGGGTGAACTCGTCCCGTAGCGTCTCGAGCACCGAGCGGACGCCGCACGAGCCGCCGTTCGCGAGCCCCCAGATCACTGGCCTGCCGACGAGCACGGCCCGCGCGCCGAGGGCGAGCGCCTTGACGACATCGGTCCCGCGGCGGATCCCGCCATCGACCAGCACCTCGGCATCGTGACCGACGGCGTCGGCGATCTCAGGTAGCGCGGCAGCAGTGGCGACTGCGGTGTCGAGCTGGCGCCCGCCGTGGTTCGACACGATGATCCCGCGCGCGCCCACGTCGACGCAGGCGCGGGCGTCGTCGGCGCGCAGGACGCCCTTGACGAGGACCGGCAGGTCGCAGACCCCGCGCAGCCACTCGATGTCCGTGAAGGTGATGCCGGGATCCAGGTTGCCCTGCGCGTAGGCCCTCAGGGCCGAGCCGTCGGCCTCTGGCGGCGGCGCGCCGATGTTCGCGATCACCATCCCGGGTGGGAGCTGGAACTGGCTCCGCTCGTCGCGCCGCCGCAGCCCAAGCACCGGCACGTCGACGGTGAACACGAGCGCCTGGTAACCGGCGGCGGCTGCCCGCGAGACCAGCTCTGCGGTCCAGCCACGGTCGGAGTGCACGTAGAGCTGGAACCAGCGGGCCGCGCCCGGTGCCGCGGTAGCGATGTCCTCCAGCGAGACCGTCGAGAGCGTCGACGCGATCATGATCGTCCCGGCCGCTGCGGCTCCCTGCGCGGTTGCCCGCTCGCCGTCATCATGCGCGAGCTGCTGGTAGGCCGTGGGCGCGACGAGCGCCGGGAGGCTTACCGGCGTTCCCAGCACCGTCGTGGAGGTCGTCACCGTCGAGACGTCCCGCAGGATCCGCGGCCGCAGCCGCAGGCGCCGCCAAGCGGCGACATTGTCGGCGAGGGTCAGCTCGTCGTCGGCGCCGCCCGCGAAGTAGTCATACGCCGACTGCGGGAGGCGCTGGTGGGCCTGCTGCTCAAAGTTGTCGGCGGCCATCACCGTCCTTTCATGCGAGTCACGCATGCCGGGATCCCGCAGCCGGGATGCTCTACCGGCGGAACAGCGCGAGCACCAAGCTCAGCACGATGGACAAGATGATCATCGAGGTGATCGGGATGTACACCCTCGTGTTGGCGCCCTGGTAGCGGATGTCCCCGGGCAGCCTCCCGAACCAGGACAGCGCTCCCGTCATGACGAGCGCCCCGATGATGAGCACAACCGCGCCGATGATCACGATGAGCAGGCCAATCGAGCGCGAGTCCATGAGCCGAGTCTAAGTGCACCCGCCCGTAGATACGGTCACGGGCACCAGGCGCTGCGCCGGTGCGGAGCGCATCGCGGTGTGGCGGTTCGTGATCGGTACCATCACGGGGCGTGCCACGATATGAGGTTGTGACGTTTCTGAGCGACTACGGGATGGTTGACCCGTTTGTCGGGCTGTGCCATGCGGTGCTCGTGAACCGGGCGCGGCACGTGAGGATCGTGGACCTGACGCACGAGATCGGGCCGCAGGACGTGCGGCATGGCGCGATCGTGCTTGCGGACTGCGTCAGGCACCTGCCGCCAGCGGTCCATCTCGCGGTCGTCGACCCGGGCGTGGGCACCACGCGTCACCCAGTCATCATCGCGGCAGGGGGGGCGCTGCTCGTCGGTCCAGACAACGGGCTGCTCTGGCCTGCTGCGGAGTGCCTCGGCGGCCCAGCTGCGGCTTGGATCATTGCCGCCCGCGCCCCAGGGCCATCGCGGACGTTTGACGGGCGCGATGTCTTCGCCCCTGCGGCGGCGCGGTTGGCGAGCGGCGGCAGCCCGGACTTCCTGGGCACGCCGGTGCCGGTGAAAAGGCTGGTGCGCTTCCACCTGCCTACCGCCACCGTGGCGGGCGGGAGGATCGAGGCCGAGGTCCTGCTGGCGGACCGGTTCGGCAACGTCCAGATCGCCGCCACGGCCGCTGACCTGGCCGCCGCGGGCATCGTCGTCGGCGCGCGGTTGGAGGTTCAAGCCCTGCCCGCGGTCTGCTGCGAGGCGTTCGCTGAGATCCCTCAGGGTGAGCTTGGGGTGCTTCCTGACGCGTTCGGCCGGCTCCAGCTCGCGGTTAATCAAGGCAGCGCTGCCCAGGTCCTCGGGAGAGCGCCCGGCCAGGTTGTCGCCATCACCAGGAAGCCGTGCTGACACGCTCTATAAAGGAAGCCACCTGCGCGCATGCGGGTGGAGATTTGGGCAGGGTGACAGCTTTCGGGTGCCATATCTATGTCGATATGAACGACCGGTGGGGATAAAAGTGAGCCAATCGATGAATTTGGTGGTCGTAGGGCTCGGGTATGTGGGGTTGCCGCTTGCCCGAGCGGCGCTTCGCGCAGATTTGCGTGTGGTGGGGCTCGATTTAGATACAGCCAAGATTCAGCAGCTCCGAGAAGGAAACTCGTACATCGATGATGTGCCGGCGGCAGATGTGCGGCAGATGCTAGATCTAGGGTTTGTCCCTACATGCGAGCCAGACTGCATCGCGGGCGCCGCGACGGTGGTGCTCTGCGTTCCGACCCCGCTGGACCACCACGGAATGCCGGATCTCGCCGCAGTGAAGGCGAGCGGGGAGATGGCGGGTCAACGGGTTCAGCCTGGCCAGCTTGTCGTGCTTGAGTCGACCACATATCCAGGCACGACCGAAGAGGTCCTCCGACCTCTTTTGGAGCAGCGTGGCCTGGTGGCAGGCCGTGATTTTCACCTTGCCTACTCGCCGGAGCGTATCGATCCTGGAAACCCGCATTACGGATTAGAGAACGTCCCTAAGATCGTCGGCGGGCTGACTCCCGCCTGCGCGCAAGCGGCGGCTGACTTCTACGGCAAGTTTGTCAACGAGGTCGTCACGGCCAAAGGGCTCCGTGAGGCGGAGCTTGCGAAGTTGTTAGAGAACACCTACCGGCATGTCAACATCGCCCTGATGAATGAGATGAAGATCTTCTGCCACGAGCTTGGGCTGGACTTGTGGGAGGCGATCCGGCTCGCCAGCACCAAGCCGTTTGGTTATCAACCATTCTATCCAGGCCCTGGGGTCGGGGGTCATTGTATTCCTATCGACCCGAGCTATCTTTCATACAAAGTCCGGACCGTTGGCTACCAGTTCCGCTTTGTTGAGCTTGCCCAAGAGATTAACAACCGTATGCCGTCCTATGTTGTCAACAGGACGCAACGGCTGTTGAACGAGCACGGCAAGCCGGTCAATGGGAGCCGTATTCTGCTGCTTGGTGTCACTTATAAAGAAAATACTGCTGATGACCGTGAATCTCCAGCCTATCCCCTAGCTCAACAATTGCTTAATCTGGGAGCACAGCTTTCCTTTCATGATCCTTACATTCATGAAGTAATTGTAAATGGTGAGAGATTGCAAGCCGTCAATGACCTCACGCTCACGATTATGCAAGCTGATCTGGTCATCGTGCTCCAACACCATGCGGTGTACGACCTTGAGGGGCTCTGCAGTAACGCAAAGCTCGTCTTCGATACCCGCGGCTCCATGCGTGGCCATAACGTGGAAACGCTGTAACGCAGTCGTTGTGGCTTTCCCGCAGGCATGTTAGGATATAGCATCTGAAACATCGCCAGTAGGCGCCGGGGAATCGCCCAATTTTTGGATGATGACGACGATAATGGCTGTTGCCCATGACCGCTCCCGTTGATGAAGGGATAGAGGCTTACCGCACGGGCCGGTCACCTGCAGAGTCCTTTGTGTATTGTTCTCTGAACGGAGCGCGATGAGCGCGCCAGCCAGGGGGCAAGCGCTCGACCACCGCGACCTTTTGCGGCTCACCAAATCGGCTGCGCTGCGCTGGCTCTTGCCCGCGCTCACCGGGATGGGGAAGGACGCCCACGTCGCGCTCACCTTTGACGACGGCCCAGACTCAACGTCGACACCAGCATTTCTCGCCGTGCTCGAGCGATTAGGCTGGAAGGCGACGTTCTTTATGATCGGCTCGATGGTCGAGCGATCCCCGCAATTAGCCGCGGAGGTCGCCGCCGCAGGCCACGAGGTCGCAAGCCACAGCTATGACCACCGTGACCAACGGTTTCGCTCTCCACGCGCAGTGCGGGCGGACATCGAACGCAGCATTGAGGTCATTGCTGATGCGACTGGGCAGCGCCCACGCTGGTTCCGGCCGCCTTACGGCAAGCTGTCGCCAGCCGCGTTGCTGACCGTTCGCCGGGCGGGTCTCCGTACGGTGCTTTGGACGGTCTCTGGAGAGGACTGGCGACCAGATACGACTGCGCAGGAGGTGACCGCCCGTCTCGCGCGGAGCCTCCAAGCGGGCCCCACCATCCTGCTGCACGACTCGAACTGCATGACGAACGCCGTCACCTGGCCATCAACGCTCGCCGCCCTCCCGCTGCTGGCTGAGCTTGTTGCCGAACGTGGGCTGTCGGTTGGACCCCTTGGCGACCACGGAGTAGGGGACCAGAATCGCTCATCATAACGAAACGGAGAGATCGTTGTTTGAATCCTCGTCTTCGTTTCTTTTCTTCGATTATTTTAGAGTGCCATATAGCCCTGTGTCCGCCGGCCATGATCCATGGGCCATGAGCCTGCCGGAGCAGCACCCTTTGCGCTCCTGTGGCTTTCTTCGCCCCACAGCCTCCCGCATGGCGCGTGGAGCGCTGCGTTGGCCGTCCTTCGAGGCCTTAAATAGTCACCTGAAGACGCTGCCGCCCGTTGGGTTCTACCATCTTGACTCAATCCTCATGTCCGGCCGCGTGCTGCCCGACAAGCTCTGTGAGCCATGGCTTCGCCATGCAGGAATCACGTGGACCCGCTCGGCGTCAATTATGGATACTCACGGCAAGCATGTTGCCTCAGAGTGGCGCGGGGACGATGGCAGCATCTTCCTTCCCTATGATCCCAGTGCCATCATCCGTGACTATTGGAGTGAGGCCTACCACGGGGCGATGCGCCACAGCGTGGTCTCAGCCGTCAAGAGATGCGCAATGGTGTCGTACTATCGCGTGCGCCCACTCCTCCCCCGCGCGAGCCAGATATGGATGCGGCGCTTGTTCAGCCGGATCCAGGCCCGCTCTCGCTTCCCTCGCTGGCCGATCGAGACCGCGTTGCAGAGCTTCTATGCCCGGCTGTTCCGCCATATCACGGAGGTCGCCCAGGCGCCGGTCCCGTGGTTGTCGCTCTGGCCGAACGGGCACTCATGGGCCTTTGTCCTGACCCACGATGTAGAGACCGCAGCTGGTTACCGGAACATCTCGGTGCTCAGGGACCTAGAGGTTGAGGCCGGTTACCGGTCGTCTTGGAACCTCGTCCCCAAACGGTATGCGATTGACGACGATGTTGTGGCTGATCTGATCGGGAGCGGGTTCGAGGTTGGGATCCATGGCCTCTACCATGACGGGCGCGATTTGGAGTCGCTCTCTACCCTCCACGAGCGCCTTCCAGGGATCCGTGCATACGCAGACCGTTGGCAGGCAACTGGGTTCCGGTCACCGGCCACGCACCGCGTATGGGAATGGATGCCCTTGCTTGGCTTCGATTACGACTCCTCCTACCCTGACACCGATCCATTCGAGCCGCAGTCCGGCGGCTGCTGCAGCTTGTTGCCATATTTCAACCAGAACCTTGTCGAGCTCCCGATCACTCTGCCTCAAGACCATACGCTGTTCGTCATCCTCGGCCATTCAGACGGGCGCGTGTGGGCAGAGAAAATAGACTATGTGCGAAGTCAAGGTGGGATGGCGCTCATGCTGACGCATCCCGATTACCTGTCACACAACGGCCTGGTTGACGCGTATAGGAGCCTCTTGCAACGGTTCAGGAGCGACTCCAGCGCCTGGCGGGCGTTACCGCGCGAGGTCAGCAACTGGTGGCGCCGCCGAGCCGCCTCACGGCTTGAGCCAACGCCGGCAGGCTGGCGGATCGTCGGCCCAGCCGCGGGCGCCGCGAAAGTTGTCTCCACGTCACCCTATGACGTCCATCAGGCGGTCAACTGAGATGCCCCCATAGGTCGATACGGCGGTTGTCGCGCGCGCTCAGGAGGGAGACACGGCTGCGCCGCCCCGCCCGAGGACCCGGTCCGCGAGGGGACGGAGCCGGTCGAGTTTTGGCGCCAGGCGCCGGAGGGCGCTAGCGAGCAGCGGCCGGTAGGTGTAGTCATATGCCGACGGGAACATTATGACCTCACCGCCAAAACCGAGCTTGAACCTTGCGACCCCTTTGACGCTCTCTGGTGATTGATCTCCCGCCAGAAGCCCCTGGACGATCGAGGGGTTCATGTTGTCGAAGTCATAGTAGCGATAGCCGCGTGCTCTCCCCCACTCCATCCCAGCCCAGTGAAGTAATTCATTGGGCGGGACGCTCTTCTTTACCCCGTACCACCCGCCCATCTTGAAGGTGGCGTCATTGGCAAAGCCGATGATGAGGTTGCTCGCTAGTACAGCGCCGTCATGCTCAGCAATAAGAAGCTGCGCATGTCCGCGCGATGCGAACGCACGCCACATCTGCTCGTAATACTGATGCGGGTACGCTGCGAAACCTTGGCGGTGGCTAGTCGCATCAATGAGGCTGCAGAACTCCTGAAGGTCCTCCTCGTGCCCTTCTCGCACAACCACACCCAGCCGCCGGCCTTTCTTAATATTACGCTGAGTGTTTTGCCGCATCGCGCCGAGCAACGACGCTGGAGAGCGCTGGAGATCGATTCGCACTGTGGCCATGGGCGCGGCCTCCAGGCTGCTCTCGACAAAGCCTCGCGCCGCCAGCTCACCTGCCATGTCGTGATGATCGGGCGGCGGTTGCACCTTGAGGTACACGATGCGCTCCTGGCAGGCGAACTCCCCAAGGGCGCTGAGCACAGTCTGGAGCGCCCCCGCCTCGTGATCGGCGACGACCGGCCCGCGTGGCGCGTAGGCAATGGCGCCACCGGCGAATGGGAGTGCCCGGAGCAACAGCTGGCAACCAGCGGTGATCTTGCCCTCACGGCGCAGCAGGAGGCGCGCGGACTCCCAACCCATGACCGCTTTGACCTGCGCCCACATGCTGCTCTGATGGTACGTGCCGCCTTGAGTGGCCTCGACGAATGTGTCCCATTCGACGTCAGGCAGCCCTCGACGCACTTGTATCTGGGACAGGCTGGACAAGTTCTTATCCATAATTGGTCACAACGCTAGGCGGCATATCGATACAGCAGCTCGCCGGCGGCTCGGCAAACCCACAGCGGGCAGTGGCGGATGACCGTGCCGGCCGCATCCTGGAGCCGATGCTCCCCAGGTGGCGCTGGGTGGTCAGCGATGGTCGTGTACAGCAGGTCCTCCTCGGGCGCCCAGCCACCTTTGAACTGGCGTAAGCCTTTGTTGCTCAGGTCCGAGCGACCGAAGTCGAAGGTGTCGAAGCCGTGCTCGCATCCCCAGCGGATCGCCGTCCACATCACGAGATGATTCGGGTGCAGATCCCAGGAGCGGGTATCTGAGGCGCCATATTTGTAAATAACTGTGCCGTTCCAGGCCAGGAACACCGCCCCGGCGATCGGCGTCTCGCCGGTATAGGCCAGCAGCACGAAGCCGCGCCCAGGCTCGAGCATTTTCCGCCAGAGCAGATCAAAGTAGCGGCGCGGTTGTGCCGGGACACCCAGCCGCCGCCGCGTTTGGAGGTGGAGGTGATAGAACACGTGCGTCAGCGCGGGAGAGGACTCGCCTTGGCGGATCACCACGCCATTGCGCTCGGCCCGGGTGATCCCTTTCCGCACTGACAGGCGCTTGAACCGCCGGTAGACGTGGTCCGGCTCCGGCTCGAGGCGTAGGCGGTGCATGACCGCAGCCGGGCTGGCGTGCGCACCGGACCCGGTCAGGTGGCCTCGGATCTCCAGCTGCCAAACTTCGGCCTGGCGGCGCGCGACGTCCAACTCCTCGACCAAACCTGACTCCGCAATTGCGGACCGCTCCAGCGGTGGGCACCAGTCGGTGAACGGGAGCGACACCCACCGGCGGCGGCGGAAGGGGCCGCTCACCTCGATCACGGGCATCCCCGCGATCACCTGGTCCTGCTGATCGAGCCGGGCGAGCGCGAAGGCCGGGTACCGGTAGCACTCCCCGATCACCTTGGCCCATGAGGGGTGGTGAAACGCCGTTGCGCTTGGGTGCCCGTCTACGAACGCGACCCAGCGGGGGTCGTCGATATCTAAGACGATCACGGCGTACCGCCCATGCTCATGGCTGGATCCCGCTGGCCAGGGCGTTTGAGCAGCCGGTCATAGACCTGCACATAGGCGATTTTCTGGTGATCCCAGGCCAGCAGCTCCTCGACTCGGCGCCGCCCGACACGCCCCATCTCGGCCCGCTGCTGCGGATCGTCCAACAGCGTGGCAATCGCCTCGGCGTAGGGGACGGCATCGTGTTGTGGCACGTAGACGGCCGCGCCAGCGGCGGAGGCCTTGGTCTCCTTAAGGTCAAAGGCAACGACGGGAAGCTCGAACGCCATGTACTCCATCGTTTTCACAACCGTGGAGATCTCTGCTCGTGGGTCCTTGGGATCGGGCTGTAGCCCGACGTCCGCGGTCGACAAGTAGTCAAAGATCATGTCGTCCTGCGCCCACCCGGTAAACGTCACCCAGTCATCGAGGCCGAGGTCATGCGCAAGGCGGCGTACGCCGGGTAACGCATCCCCATCCCCCAGGAACGCGAAGTGGCAATCGCGGCGGCCAAGCTGGTGAATGAGATAGTGCGCGGCCCGCACCGCCAAGTCGACGCCGTCGTGCGGCTCGATCACGCCCAGGAAGCAGCAGAGCAGCTGCTTGCCGTTTTTGAGCTCCGGCCGCGGTGGCCTGCGCCGCATGCGCTGCAGGTCAGGCCCATTCCGCACGATGGTGACCGACTCGGGCCGCTTCCGGCCCCGCATCAACGCAATATCGCGGTACCACTGGTTAGTGGAGATGACATGGTCGGCGACCAGGTAGGTGGCGCGCTCGAGGGCACGCAGCCCGGCCAAGAGGAGCCCGTCATTGCGCCCAAAGCGCGAGATGTAGAGCTCAGGCGACAGATCGTGCTGGTCAAACACGAACTGCTTGCCGATCAGCTTGAACGGGGCAGCGAGCGCGAAGTAGGTGTCTGGTGGGTTGCATGCCTGGATGACGTCGAACCCGTCGCGGGCGAGCACCTTCACCGCCAACGCGGCTGCCCTGAGCCAGGAGTAGGCGAACTCATAGATGAAGCCCAGTGCGCTGGGTGACTCGCGTGGTGCAGGGTACCGGTACAGGCGCACCCCCTCAAGCTCCTCGTACGCCGGCTCGCCCGGCGCCCTGGGGCCGATGACCGAGACGCCATAGTCCGCGGCGACCAGCGCCCGGCACTCGTCCCAGACGCGCCGATCCGCAGGCACCGTCTCATTCTCGATAATGATCAGGACGCGGGGCTGCAGCCGTGCTCGTCTCACGCCGTCCCCCTGGTCGCGCCTGTTCCAGCGGCTGGCTGTCCTCCGGCCCCAAGCATGTGGTGCCGGGACCCGCCCACACTGGCCAATGCGAGCAGCGAGAACAACAGGTCCGCTGACCCACGCATGGTGAGGTGCGGGTCTAGCGCCATCAAGACGGCTAGGACCGCAAGACTGGCGAAGCTGGCGATCGCCGCCACGCCGATGGCGTCAGCGCGCGCACGCGCGATCCGCAACGTGGCGCGCAACGAGATCCACAAGAACACGAAGAAGGCAACGAAGAATGGGATGCCACCAGTCCAAAGCAGCCATGTATGACCGCTCTCGATCCACACATAGTTCGTTCCGGGCTGCAGGACGCGGACCCGGGCCTCAGGCCGCACGCCAAGGATGAAGTTGAAGTTGGAGAAGAGCTTAGGCCAAAAGAACGTCTTAAGATTTTGTAATCGTGAGATCCAGCTGAGGGGGAGCCCCTCCAGGGGAGAAACCCCACGTAGCCGATCCTCAATGACTGGCTTGAGCGCCAACCCGGCGACTGGCATGGTCACCAGGACCACGAGCATCAGGTGGCCGAGGTAGCCAGTAAGCAGCCCCACGGCGCCAACTGTCGTGAGGAGCGCGATGATGCCCGAGAACTGCCCCGTCGCGACGATGCCAAAGAGGAACAACCCTACCGCGGCAACCAGAGCGAGCCGATGCGTGCCCCCCCGGATCAACCACCCCAAGGCGATGGCGAGGTTAAACGCAAGGAGATCCGCGACGGCGATCGGATACGTGAGCGTCGAGCTACCCCGGAAGTTCAAGAATTCCTCAACGTTCCCGCCGGCTGCGTAGTATCGAGCGAGCAGCTCTGGCACGCCGAGCAGCTGCAGCGACTGCAGGATTGCGATGATCGCGACGGCTCCACCTGCTGCCATCGCCAGCCACAGGCAGCGGCGGACCTGCGGCTCGGTTCGGACGCTTCCGCGCACGATGAGGTAGATGGCGTAATACTTCCATAATGTCAACGCATAGAGCACATCGTCCATCGTGATCGGCTGTGCCCGGGCCGCCATCCACAACAGCGGGAGCACCGAGCTGGCGACCGCCATCAAGATGATCGCCGCGTCGAGGGCGCGGACGCGTGGGCGCCGTAAGCGGCCCGCGAGGAGGTCTACCGCGCCGCGAGCGAGCAGGCCGGTGGCGACCAGGAGCGCGACCGCCTCGTGGGGCCGGAGGATCGGGATGACTAACCCACGATCCATCCCTGCGACTAACGGTGTGACGAGCAGCAGGGCGTACGCGGCCAGTGGCGGGTGAGCGTACACACCGACGATCAGCGCCAAAGCGCCGAGCCCGGCGATGAGCATCAGCGGCGGCGCCATAACCGCGAGTGGGGCGATCACGATCGCTGCCGCGAGCGCGGCCACCGCCACCCAGATCTGGGGCCGGGTTACCGGTGCAACGTTCTCCAACATGGAGCTATCCGTCCCACTGCGTCCATGGCTTTTCGGCGAGGGCTCTTTGGACATTCTCGACGTAGCGCTCCCCGCCCCGCTCCTTCCACCCGCCTGACCAGTGGTATCCCACGCAGCCCCACAGGTCGCCGGCGCGATAACCGCCATTGCGGTTGAGGAAAGGTATCCATCCCTCGTAGCAAGCTCGAAGCTTGGCTAATACGTAATCAACATTAAATGCTGTGCTCCGAATCGAGTCCGGGAAGGTCCCCGGGAAGTAGTAGTGCTTGATCTGGAGCAGACCGAAGCTCGTCGGGCATGGCGGGGAGTCTCCTGGGACGCAGTCGTCCTCGTCATTCTCGTAATCGCCCACCTCATCTTGCGTCCAGTTGCTCTCCCGGACGGCCATCGCGCGAACAATGTCCTCATCGAATCCCCACTTGCAAGCGCCCCACTGGATGATCTCATCCGTCGTGCCCGTGAAATTGCCATCAATACGGGGGAGGAGCTGGTCATTCGCGCGAGGATCGTAGCCCTCCCAGTCAGGCAGGGAGACCTCCTCAGGGGTCGTGTGGTTGGCCTCCGTGTTCTCCGGCCTGGGCTCCCAGCCGGAGCGGCGGACCCGCTGCGCGCACTCCTCGCCGTCTGGAAGCGGTGAGCCAGGCGGCAAGGTTTCAAAGCGCGCGGCCTTGGACGGCAAAGGCGTCCTGGTTGAGGGCGGCGCTGCCGCCTGGCTGATCGTGATGCCAATCAGGATGCCGACAAGCAGCAGGCCCAGCCCCCCAAAGAACCACCGAGGCCATGTTTTCGACCTCATTGCTGGGTGCCTTCGGGTTTCATAGATGTCATTACTTGATGCTCCTTTTGCTCACACCCAACCCGCCCCGTCCGCGTGGGTGTGGTCTGGTCGCGCTCCTCGAAGGCTCGGATCACCAGTAAATGCTTTCCGGCTCTGGTGAGCGTGATCGGCTCCGAGGTGCTTAGCGTGACCATGAGCGCCTGGCCGCAGAGCTTCTCTAAATCCTCGATGATGGCCCGACCCTCCTTCTCGTCATATCCCGGCCCAACGTCTAGGCGGACCGTGATATGGCGGGGATCGGTCTGGACGATCTGCCAGCGGCGAACGTTGTGGGTCCTTTCGAACACGTAACTCGTGGGTGCGCTGCTCAGTTCCGTTCCATCCGGCAGCATCAGCCGCTCGGCCTTGCGCCCAGCGACTCGCTCGAGCGTGACGCCAGGTCGTCCGCATGGGCATGGCCCCTCGCCGAGCACCGCACGATCGCCCACTTGGTACCGCAGGAACGGCAGCACCCGAGCGTGCAAATTCGTCACAGTGACGTCGCCTTCGACCCCCGGTGGGCATGGGTTCTCGCCGTCGAGAATCTCCAGAATCGAGACGTTCTCCGCCACATGGAACCGTCCACGCCTGCAGGTCTGGCTCATCATGCCGCCGTCATTGCAGCCGTACTGATCGAAGACTGGTGCGCCAAAGACCGTTTCGATCCGCCGGCGCCATTCTGGTCTGAGCGCCTCTGCTGTCGTCACAATCAGCCGTGGGCCGGTAAGCGGCGCCCCCTCGGTCGCGACCGCATCCGCCATCGCGGCGATGGTTCCTGCGTACCCGTACCATAAGGCGCCCTGGGCGGCGCTGGCGAGCATCGCTCGCCGCAGGCTCGTGGCGTCATCAATGTCGATGCCCGCGGCAGAGAACACGTGCCGCTCCATCATGTTGCGCAGCCACACTTTCCATGTGTTGCCACGGGCGAGGGTCGTCGGGCTACCCAACATCACGACCCGCTCGCCGTACTGGTAGCCCTCACGCTCCCAGAAGTGGAGCATCGCAGCGTAGATATGCGCCCACGCTTGCCGGTCCAACGGGTAGCGAAACGGCTCTCCCGTGGTACCGCTCGACTCCTTGGTGATGTGGGGTATGCGCGCCCAGTGCTCACCATGAAAGGCGTCCATGTCCTGGCGGATGCGGCATTTGTCAATAACCGGCAGGTCGGCCAGGCGGATACCGCTCAGGTTCCGGCCTCCAAGCAGGGTGCGGTAGAAGGGCACGTGCTCCGCAGCGTAACGGATGATGTCCCGGAGCCTGGATTGCTGGTATGCGCGCCGGCGCTCCTCAGGCCAGGAGGAGAAATCGCGCAGCCACCTCGCGATCGTGAGGTACGGAGCGCGCACGAGCGGCTCGATCAGCAAGGGCACCGCCAGCCCAAGGAGGTGCGGATACAACGACCGCCTCGGTCGAGAAATCGGTGTGCTCATGAGTGATCACCTTGGTGGAGGCGGGGCTGCCGGAATCCCCCGAGGAGCAGGCTCAGCTCCGGCGAGCGCCACAGCCGCTGTACGCCGATGAAGATCACAAGGCCGGCCACCACCGCAGCCAGCATTCCGAGCTGATCCGCCCACCTGCCACCCAGCCAGTCCGGAAGGTGGACGGCGAGGAGGTAGGCCGGGCCGGCCATCAGCACCGACCCACCGAGGGCGCGCAGCAGGGCCGGCGTGAGCCGCGCCCCCGTCGCCGGCAGCTTCAGCCTCACCCGGCCGGCGAGATGCCATGCGCTGATCAAGTCCGCCGCCGAGATCGTCAGCCCAAGGGCGACGAGCACGGCTGTCCCATCGGTGAGCAGGAAGGCGAGCAGGAGGCCAGCCAGCGTGAGGCTGGTATGGATCACCATGGAGCGGAAAGGCGAATGAGCATCGCGCTGCGCATAAGCGCTGTGCGTGGCCATGACGAAGGCCGAGTCCCCCAGCACGGACAGGCCCAGGGCGGCGAGCGCCGCGGCGACAAGCGTGGTCCCGGAAGGGGTTGCCATCCTGCCGAAGGAGACAGCCTCTGCCAGCGGTTGGGCCAAGATGACGTAGGCGACCGTGGCCGGGATGATCAAGAGGCAGGTCAGCGAGGCGCCCCGCACGAGCTCATCACGGAACCGCTGCAACCTACCGCCGTCGAACAGCCGCGAAAGCTGTGGCAGCAGCGCGACAGCGACAGGCTCGGCCCCGACGGCGATTGGGAGCGAGATGAAGTTGAAAGCGAGCGCGAACGCCACGACGCCGCCTGGGACATGGTTGGCCACTACCAGCACGGCGAACCACTCGAATGAGTGGAGACCCGAGTATCCGAGCGAGGGAATCGTCCGCCGGATGATCTGGCGGACCTCCGGGTTGCGCCAACCCGGGCGGGGGAGGAGCCGGACGCCAGCACGGCGCGCGCCCCACCACTGCGCCGCTGCGTGGAGGCCAACCGCGGCGGTCGTCCCCCACCCGAGCAACTGGACCTGGGCCATGCTCACGCTCTCGAGCGAGGACGAGGTGCCGAAGATGACCGCAACGGCCCCAAGGGTGACGATGATGCCAATGTTCTCCAGCGCCGAGGCGGCCGCCGCTAAGGCGAAGCGGCCGTGCGCATTCATGACGGCTCCGCCCGTGCCCGCGATGGCGTAGAAGATGACTTGAGGCATCAGCATCGCCAGCAGCGGCCAGCCGACCTGGCGCTGGCTGGCGGCGACGAGAGGATCCTCGACACCCAGTGACAGCACCCAGAGCAGCAGCGGTCCCGCGATGATGACCAGGAGGGTCACGGCGGCGAACCCAAGGACCACGACGCCGAGGAATCCCCCCGCCAGCTGCTCTGCCGCCCGGCGGTCCTTCGTATCGACATGGCGCACAAGCGGCGGCACGAGCAATGTGGCAAACAACGAGCCGGTCAGCACCGCGTAGGTCAGGTTGGGGATGCTGTTCAGCGCTTGGTAGGTGTTGCCGAGATAGGTGGGACCGAGCACAGCCGCGATCGTCACGACCCGGCCGAACCCCGTGATCCGGCTGACGGCCGTCCAGAATGCGACGGCGAGCGAGTTCTTCGCCAGGTCGCGCGAGCCGGTCTCCGCCCCCTCAGAGGCGACCGGCGGGTGAGCGTGCGACGCCTGGTCGAGCTCGGTCATCGGCCGTCGAGCCCGGACCTCTCATTGCGTGCGATCCGCGGCCATGCCAGCACGCCAACCAAGCCCGCGGCAATGAAAATGCCGGCTAACGTGCCGAGCGCGAGCGCTTGAACTGGCTGCGGCCTCACGTACTTGTCAAGGAGATGGGGCGGAGTCAAGACCGACCACCGCATGGTTTGCGCCACTTCGGCCGTGTTGGCGGCGAGGGCCCCTGCGGGGGCCGGGTTCATGGCGGCGTTGAGAGCCGTAATTTGCTTCCTGTACTCGTCGGTGATCATTTGCACAAGTTGTTGCGCCAAACCGGGATCGCGGTTGGCGACCGTAAAGCGGATGACATTGCTCTGACCGACGATCTCGACCGCCAATATCTTGTTGAGGCTCCTGACCGGGATGCCTGTGGCAGCAGATACAGGCCCGAGGACGGCTCCACTGCGCAGGACCACCTCCTGGGTGAGCAGCCACCGGGTAGCTGCGGTATCTGAGAGGTCAGATCCTGGATCGAAGATAATGTCGGTTTGCGCCCCGTAGAGGCGGGGCTGGCTGAGGCTGATGAGGAGTGCGGTCAGGGCGCTGAGCACCACGACGCTGACCGCCAGGACCACCATGACGCTGGTCCTTACCCGCCACCGGCGCCATCCCGAGCTGGGTTGGGGAGGAAGCGGGTCCTCTGTGACGTGTCGAGGGCTTATCGTTTGCGACGGGCTCCAAGTCATCGGGCTCCACCTCGCAAGAGCGCTGGAAGGGTCATCGCCAAGATCCGTAGATCCAATCCGAGGTTCCAGGACTGGACGTATCGTACATCAAGGTCGAGCGCTTCGTTCATCCTGAGCCTATTTCGGCCAGATACCTGCCAAAGGCCTGTTATACCAGGCTTCATCTGAAATCGGAGATGATGGTGATGCTTGTACAAATCAACCTCCCACTGGAGCGCGGGGCGAGGGCCGACGAGCGACATCTCCCCCCGCAAGACGTTGAACAGCTGAGGTAGCTCGTCCAAGCTGCTGCGTCGAAGGAAGCGGCCGAATGGCGTGATCCGCGGATCCTCCTCAATCTTAAACAGGCCAGTTGGCCCACTTTCCAACTCATCGTCATGGATGAGCATTCGGCGTACATAGTCTCGATGGCACCGATCGTCATTGCCGTCGTACATCGTGCGGAACTTGAGCATGACAAAAGTGGTCATCAGATAGCCAACGCGGGTTTGCCGGAACAGCGCCGGCCCTGGACTCGTCGCGCGGACAACAACCGCGATCACCACCAGCAGAGGGGCCAGGACGATCAACAGCACACTGGCGATGATGATGTCGAGTAGCCGGCTGACGCGCTTTGAGGCGCGTAATGTCTTTCCAATGGGGCATGAAGCGACGGCAGGCGCATCAGGGGTGAGTGTATGCTCCAGGCGCTGGAGGGCGTGTGATCGCTCCTTGGAGACCACGCCGTTGCTTCCAGCAATACCTTGGTACTGGCTCGCACGTGGATACATATTGATCAACGCTCCCGCAGTCGAGATCCTGCGACTGTGTGTCTCATCCATGCGGGACTCACCGCCATTACCCTCATATGATCTCCCCAGGGTCGGCCTGCATGATTGCCGCGCAGACTGCCTCGACCTGCTCCAACGTCATGTGGGGGAACATCGGCAGCGAGAGGATCTCTTCGGCGGCTTGCTCAGCTACAGGTAAGGGCTCGTTGGAAAAATGTCGCAGCCCGGCTTGCTTGTGGCAGGGCAAGGGGTAGTGAATTCCAGTGGCGATGTGACGGGAGGCCAGCGCTGCCCTCAACCCACCACGATCAGAGGTGCGTATCACAAATAGATGAAAGGCGCTGCATGCCTCCTCGGCGACCTTCACCGGCCGCACCGCTGCGTGCGCAAGCCCCACGCGGTATGAGTGGGCAATCCGTCGCCGAGCCGCGTTCCATGCGTCGAGATGAGCGAGCTTGGCTGACAGGACCGCTGCCTGCAAAGCATCGAGCCGGCTATTGACGCCTACAAAATCATGGATGTGCTTGGATCGAGCTGAACGTCCGTGATCGGCCAAGGATCGCACGCGCTCAGCGATTATGGAATCATCAGTGACGACGGCCCCTGCGTCACCAAACGCGCCGAGATTCTTCCCCGGATAGAAGCTGAAGCAGCCGATATCAGCCAGCGTCCCAGCCTTCCGGCCGCGCCAGGTCGCGCCATGCGCTTGAGCCGCGTCTTCAACGACCGCCAGATTGGCCCGTTGCGCGACGTGCGTAATCGCATCCATATCTGGTGGCTGCCCATACAAGTGCACAACAATGACCGCAGCCGTCCGTGCGGTGATCGCGGCCTCGATCAGGCTCGCCGACACGACGAGGGTCTCAGGATCGACATCAATAAACCGGGGAATGGCGCCGGCTGCGACGACGGCCTCAGCAGTGGCGACAAACGTGTTCGCAGGAACAATGACCTCGTCACCGTGGCCGATGCCTAGCGCTTGAAGCGCCAGTTGCAAGGCATCAGTGCCATTCCCTACTCCGACGGCATGACGGCGACCGCAGTAGGCAGCCCACGCGCGCTCGAAGTCCTCCACATACCGGCCTCCCACGAAGTCAGCGCGTTGAACGATGTCCTGCCATGAGGCGTTGACTTGCGCGCCAATCTCCAGGTTCATGGCGGTAAGATCCAGAAACGGTACGGCGATGCGTTGGGCCGGACTGTCACGCACTGGTCGTGTCACCGGAGCGTCAGCGCCTGTTGCTCGATATGGACTGGGCAGCCTTCCCGTAAGGAAATCGTCGCTGCCTCGAGCACTTTCACGACCGCCAAGCCGCTGGCGCCATCGGTGTTTGGGGTTCTGCCTTCGAGGATGCATTCCACGAAATGCTGATCTTCGATGCGTAGGGGCTCTTCGAACTTGATAAACGGGGAGACGATAGCGCCGTAGCGGTATGACATTGGCAGATCAGCGAGCGAGGCGCCCTCAGCGACTGGTGTGACGCCCTTGTCATAGATGCGTAGACGCTCATCAGTGACGAGGTCGTTGTAGACTGCCATTTTGCTGCTGCCGACCACGGTGACCCGCCGGACTTTGCAGGGGTCGAGCCAGCTCACGTGCACGTGGGCCGCGACGTCGATCTCTTTGTATTCCAGGCGTAGGTAGGCGACGTCCTCTAGGAAATGGTGGGCGTGTGATCCACCCCATGCGTGGACACGCTGGGGTATTGATCGAAGGATGTAGTTCGTAATTGATACGTCATGCGGGGCAAGATCCCAGATCACATTGACATCTTGTTGATACACGCCAAGGTTAAGGCGTGCGGTATCGATGTAGTGGATATCACCCAACTCGCCGCTCTCTAGTATCTCTCGGAGATGCCACACAGCTGGGTTGTATTCAAAGGTATGACCCACCATCAGCGTCATCCCGGTTGCCTCAGCTGCATCGACCAACGCTTGTGCATCTTTCGTATTGGTCGCGAGGGGCTTCTCGATCAAGACGTGCTTCGCGGCGTGAAGCGCCCTGAGGCCGAGGGTGGCGTGAGAGCTGGGCGGAGTGGCAATGACAATTGCATCAACGTGCGCCAGCGCTTCGTCAAGATTGTTGAACGACAGCAGTTGGGGAAAGGCCTTCTCAAGCGTGGCGCGGCTGGCCTTACGTGGATCGATAAGCGCCACTTGCTCGACATCGGAAAGGCTTTGCAACACTCGGACGTGCTTGGCTCCCCAGTAACCGCAGCCCACGACTCCGACACGCATGGATAGCCCCTCTATTTAGTACGACGGCTGGGCTACAGCCGGGATGGCGGTGGGTACGACGATGAAATAGCCAGTGACACCCCTGGCTCTCTTCGTACCGAATGCCACCTCATTGAGTGCGTGTGTAGAGATGGTGTGGAGGGGCCGTGTCTCGTCACGGCTTTGAAGGAGGAACTGTTTAGCTCGCTCCGCTACGGCGAGGCACAGTTCCCTTGCGAGCTGCCTGAGCGGGTTGCTCAGCCGCTGGCAGCGGACCGAGCTGGGCGAGGTGAGCGGTGTGAGTTGCTCCCAACTTGTCGTGCCTGGGCGGAATGGGAAAGTTGTGATCCCCTTGAGGCGCCCACCGCGCTCCGCATTGATCCGCGGGAGCCGCGCGGCTGGATGAGCAGGGGCAAGATCGTTGCCGATGCCCCTTTGGATGTCCGCCAAAGCGGATGGTCTAAGATGATCGTGCATCGTGGGACCCCCAATTCCGTGATGCAGGGACCACGGTGCGATGAACACCACGGTCCCGGTGGGCTGGGGGGACCGGCTCGTCGCCTGATGACGCTCCGGTCTCCCCGCTCACTCACGTATAGATCTCGTGCGCGTCTCCCTTGCCTGGCTTTGGTGGCTGGTCAGAAGTCACCGCATGCGGGCTGTCCCCTACCTGCCACGCTTGCATGCTGTTTGCGATGCTCCTACAGCACCTGATGCGTCGGAGCCATAATTCATGACACGTCTACCCTACTCGGGGTTCCCCTCCCCTCCGGGTTTCCGCAGTATGCACTTATACACAAAACGGTTCGGGCATCCGCTGCCTAAGCGTGTAATTGATACACATCTCCTGCCGCGGACTCTCCCTTTCCGCTACAGTTGTCCTGCGATGTGCGCTTAGACGCAGCATTCCCAAAGCTACCACGAGGGGACTGCCACCGTATCGATCGGCCCTAGGGTGCCAGGCCCCGCCAGCTAGGCTGTCCCACCTCGCGAGCGGCTACGCTACGCCAGCGTAGGCTCACCGTCAGTCAAAATTCGACCTAGGGTAAGTCTACGGAAAGTCTACAGAAGGCGATCCAGGCAGGCAATGGCTCCCGAGCCCTTTTGGGGAATTTTGGGTTACCTCAACATGGCCAAAAAGAAACAATCCCCTATGGGGGAAGGATCCGACTTATCGAGAAGCGACGAGTTGGATGATGAACGCGGCGACGATGGCGAGCATCAAGGCGGTGATCACCATCGTGGTGGCAGGCCGCATCCTGGTCAGGGGGTCGGGGCGGACTCAAGGTCGCCAGCGAGCAGGCGCTCGGCTTTGACGCGCTCACGGGCGAGGAACGAGACCAGCGCCTCACGGCTGTCGAGGTGCGCGCGGCAGTCCAGCTCAAGAGTGATCGTGCCGGACCAGCCAGAGGCGCCGACGTGGGCGAGGAATTGCTCGAGCGGGAGGACACCGGCTCCGATCGGGGCATGGCTGTCTGTTCCGGTGCCTAAGTTGTCAGAGACGTGAAGGTGGACGACTTGGTCGGACAGCGCCTCCCAGGCCTCGAACAGGTCGACGCCAGCGATGGCGAAGTGGCTGGTGTCGAAGACGACGTGCGTGAAGGGCGCAAGCTGCTCTGGGGTGATGACGCAGGAGAGGGAGAACCCGCGAACGGGGAAGAGGTTCTCCATCGCGAAGGCCACCCCCAGATCGGCCGCCTCGGCGTCGGCCTCAGCGGCGATCCACCCTCGGGCGAGGCGCTCCCAGCGCAGCGGTGCGTGCGCGACCAAGGTTCGCGCGCCGACCTCGGCGGCGATCTGCAGTGACCGCCGGCTCTTGTCGATGTAGTCCGACCCGAGGACGTTGCGGAGCAGCAACATGTACGGGCCATGCATCACCGGCACGTCAAGTCCGGCGTTGCGTGCGTAGGTGAGGACAGTGTCTGGCTCGCGGGTCTCTGGGTTCATCGCGAGCAGGACCTCGACTCCGCTGTAACCGGCGTCGGCGATGGCGTCCATAACCCATCCGAGCGGGCTTAGGAGCAGCGGGCCAGTCGCAGCCAGAAGACGAGGTGCGCGGGCCTCCTCGGAGTGATCCATAGCCACCAGAGTACGCATCGTTCCTCGGCTGCCGTGGCGGCCCAAGGCCGCCGATCGTGATTCGGCCCGCGCAAGGGCCGCGCTAGGCTCCGTACTACCCATGAACCTCGCCGATCGCCTCCGTGCGACCGCCCAGCGGCTTCCAGAGAAGGTCGCCGTGTACATCGCTGGCCATCGAGGTCGTCACGGCCATGACCTCACCTATGCCGATCTAGACGCCAGGGCGGATCGCGCGGCCTCGGCGTTTCAGGAGCTGGGCCTTCGACCGCGCGACCGGGTGGGGTTGGGGCTCGGCAACTCGCCCTACTTCGTCGAGGCTTGGTATGGGGCGATGCGCGCGGGGCTCGTCGCCGTGCCGCTCAACACCGGCTCCACAACCGAGGAGGTGGCGTACATCCTCGGTGACTCTGGGGCGCGAGCCGTCGTGGTCAGCGAAGCGTTCTACCCGGTGCTCGCCGGGCTGGAGCAGGAGCTACCGGGGCTCGACGAGGTCGTCGTCGCTGGGGCCTCGGCGCCGCCGATCGGCGCGCAGACGTGGCAGCAGCTCCTGGATGCGAGCCCGGGCACGCCGCACCCGGTCGAGATCGGGGACGGCGAGCTCGCGCTGCTCCAGTACACGTCCGGCGCGACCGGTCGCCCCAAGGGCGCAATGCTCAGCCACCGCAACCTGCTCGCGAACCAGGAGCAGATGCGCCAAACGCGCCTACGGCCGCTTGAGCGTGATGTGGTTCTCTGTGTCCTCCCGTTGTTCCACCTCTACGCGCTCAATGTGGGGCTTGCGCTCCCGCTCTCGTGCGGAGCGAGTGTCCTGCTGGCTGAGCGGTTCGACCCCGTCCAGACCATCGAGCAGATCGTTGCCTACCGCGCGTCGGTGATCATCGGCGCTCCACCCATGTACATCGCCTGGGCGAACCTGCCGGCTATCGAGCGCTACGACCTCGCGTGCGTGCGGTTCGCCGTGTCGGGCGCGGCGCCGCTCCCGCATTCCGTGCCGCGCTGGTTCAACGAGCAGCTCGGCATCCCGTTATGGGAGGGGTATGGGCTGACGGAGACATCGCCGGTGTTGACGTTCGCGGCGTCAGACCCCCAACCCCCCGGCAGCGTCGGCCAACCCGTCCCTGGCGTGCAGCTCCGCCTCGTCGATGACTACGGCCGGCGTGTGCCTGAGGGTGAGCTCGGGGAGGTGGTCGTCCGTGGCCCGAACGTCTTCTCGGGATACTGGAACGCGCCCGCAGCCACTGTCCAGGCGATCGACTCCGGCGGCTGGTTCCACACGGGCGACATCGGTTACCTGTCGGACGGGGAGCTGTTCCTCGTCGACCGCAAGTCAGACCTCATCGTCGTCAGCGGCTTCAACGTCTACCCCCGCGAGGTTGAGGACGTCCTCTACCGCCACCCAAAGGTCGCCGAGGCCGCGGTCATCGGCATGCCCCACCCCTACACCGGTGAGGCCGTGAAGGCTGTGGTGGTCCTTCGCCCGGGCGAGGAGGCCACCGCCGAGGAGATCACCTTGTTCTGCAACCGGTGGATCGCTCGTTTCAAGTGCCCCGAGGTCGTCGAGTTCGTCGACCGGCTGCCGCATCTGCCCACCGGGAAGGTGCGCCGGCGGGACCTCCGGAGCTGATCCGGAGCGACGTGGTGGCGGCGCTCGCGCTCACCATCGCGCTAGGCTGACCACCGTGCGTCGGCGCCGCCGTCCGGTCGTCACGGTCTACACGCGTGAGCGGTGCGGGCTGTGCCGGACCGCGGAGGAGGTCGTCGCGCGGGTCGCGGGTCGCATCGCGGACATTGCCGTCGTTGACATCGACACAGACCCGGAGCTGGTGGACCGCTATACGGTCCGGGTGCCGGTGGTGGTGGTCGACGGGGTGGAGGTCGCTGAGTACCGCGTCGATCCGCGCCGCCTGCGCGCCCAACTGCGCGCCGCGCGGCGCCGCGCTGGTAGGGACTGAGGGCGGCGGATGCCGCCAGAGGGTGGGGAAGGGATGAGAGGAGCCCACGAGGTTTTGAGCGCCCAGATGCACGCATGTACGATTGTGAACGCTATGGCCGGCAGATCGGAGGGCTGTTGACGTCCCGGGCCATCCCAGAAGCGAGCGTCGCCCGGCTCCCGCTCTACCTCCGCGCGCTCGTGGACATGGCCGAGCGGAACATCCACACGGTGTCGAGCCAAACGCTCGCGGCGATCGCCGGTGTCAACTCGGCCAAGATCCGCAAGGACCTGTCGTACCTTGGCTCATACGGCACCCGCGGCGTCGGCTACGACGTCGAGTATCTCATCCACCAGGTCAGCCGCGAGCTCGGCTTGACCCAGGACTGGGCGGTCGCGATCGTCGGTGTCGGCAACCTGGGCATTGCCCTCGCGAACTACGGGGGGTTCGCCGAGCGCGGCTTCCGCATCGCCGCGCTGCTCGATGTGGACGAGGCGAAGGTCGGGCAGATGATCGCGGGCATCGAGGTTGCGCACATCGACGACGTCGAGCGCGTCGTCAAGGAGGAGGAGGTCTCGATCGCGATCCTCGCCGTGCCAGCCGCGATCGCGCAGGATGTCTGTGACCAGCTGATCTCCGCTGGGATCACCTCAGTGCTGAACTTTGCTCCCACTATCGTCCAAGTGCCGGAGGGGGTGAGCCTGCGCAAGGTCGACCTCTCGATTGAGCTGCAGATCCTCTCCTTCTACGAGCAGCGCAAGGTCGCCGAGGAGTCGGTGCGCCGTGGCACGGCCCGCCAGCGCCTCGAGCAAGTTGAGCACCGACCTGACGGTGCCGGCCATGCCGACCCTGACCAGGCCATACGTTAAGGAGTGAGCCGGCACTCGGGGTGGGTACCGCTCACAGTCAGGCTGAGCGGGCAGCGCGTCGTCTGCGTCGGCGCGGGGCCGGTGGCGGCGGCGAAGAGCCTCCCACTGCTTGAGTCAGGCGCGGAGCTTGTCGTCGTCGCCCCACAGGCGGTCGCGGGCATCCAGGCCGCCGCGGCTGATCAGCGGTTAATGTGGCTGCGGCGGCGCTACCAGCCGGGTGACCTTGACGGCGCGCTCCTCGTGATCGCGGCGACCGCTCACCCATCCGTCGATGAGGGCATCGGCCGCGACGCCGCTGCCGCCAGGATCCTCTGCGTCCGCGTGGATGGCCAGGGCACGGCCGCGCTGCCGGCTGTGGTGCGGCGAGGGCCGCTCCAGCTCACCGTGTCCACGAGTGGGCAGGCGCCAGCCCTCGCCAGGCGGCTGCGTGAGCAGCTCGAGTCCACATACGGGCCGGAGTGGGGAGAGCTGGCCGCCTTGCTCGGAGAGCTGCGCGCGCGACCGGAGGTGCGCGCCGCGCTAGAGGGGCTGGACCCCGCCGAGCGGCGCCGCAGATGGCGTGCTGCCCTCGATGCCCTGCTTGCCGGCCAGCGACCGCGCCTTGACGCGGCGGCGGCGCTCCGGCAGCTTGGATGCGCTCCGGGCATGCCGATATCCTCACCTATGAGACCCCCTGTCGGAAGCTAGGGTTGCCGCGTGTCCGTCCTCGTCTTTGGCCTCAGTCACAAGACTGTGCCGGTTGGCCTCCTAGAGCGCGTGGCAGTCCCCGCTGAGCGGCTCCCCAAGGCGCTCGCCTCGCTGGTCAAGCGGGACCATGTGGCCGAGGCCGTCGTCCTTTCCACGTGCAACCGGGTCGAGGTCTACGCCTTCGTCACCCGCTACCACGACGGCGGCGCTGACCTGCGGAACTTCTTCGCGGAGTGGGGCGGGCTCGCGCCCGAGGAGTTCGCCGACCGCGCGTACCTCTACCACGACGAGCGGGCCGCCGCGCACCTGTTCGCCGTTGCGAGCGGGCTGGACTCGATGGTGGTTGGCGAGCGCCAGATCCATCTCCAGGTCAGGCAGGCGTTTGTCGCCGCCGAGGCCGAGGAGTCCTGCGGGCGCATCCTCCACGCCCTGTTCCGCCGAGCCCTCCACGTAGGGAAGCGCGCCCGGGCCGAGACGCGCATCGCCGCGGGCGCGTCCTCGATGGTCGACGTCGGGCTCCAGGCGGCAGAGGGGGTGCTCGGCGATCTCAGCGGCCGGACAGTCCTGCTGCTCGGCGCTGGGAAGATGGGGGGCATGGGCGCGAGGAGCGTCCGCGACCGGGCGGAGCGGGTGCTCATCATGAACCGCACGGCCGCCAAGGCCCAGCGGCTCGCCGAGCGCGTCGGTGGTGAGGTGCTCGACCTCGCCGCCCTGGGCGAGGGGCTGCGCCACGCCGATCTCGTGATCACCTCGACCGGCGCCCCGGTCCCGTTGATCGATGCCGAGCTGGTCACCGCCGCGATGGCGGCCAGGCCAGCGCGGCCCCTGGTGCTGCTCGACCTCGCGGTCCCACGCGATGTCGATCCGGCCGCGAATGACATCGAGGGCGTCACCGTGCTCGACATCGACGCGGTCCGCGCGCTTACCGACACCGGCGCCACGGGTGTTGAGGTTGCGAAGGCTCGCGCCCTCGTCGAGGAGGAGACCCGCCGCTTTATGGCCTGGACGCGCGCCGTGCGTGTCGAGCCAACGATCGCCGCCCTCCGCGCCCGCGCCGAGGCCGTGCGGCATTCGGAGCTGTCGCGCCTCGCCAGTAGGCTAGGGGATCTCGATGAGCGCCAACGCGAGGCGCTCGAGGCGCTGACAAGGGGGATCGTGAACACGCTCCTGCACGAGCCAACCGTGCGGCTGAAAGCGCTCGCCGACGTGCGTGGCGGGGATCTCTACGCCGCCGCCCTCCGCGAGCTGTTCGACCTCCCCGACTACTGATGCTCCGCATCGCGACGCGGAGGTCCGCTCTCGCGCGGACCCAGGCCCTCTACGTGGGGCGGCTCGTCGCTGAGCGCACGGGCGAGGACTTCGAGCTGGTGCCCATGGCGACGACCGGCGACCTCCACCCGGACCGCGCGATTACGGCGTTCGAGACGAAGGGGCTGTTCGTCGACAAGATCCGCCAGGCGGTCCTGTCCGGGGAGTGTGATCTGGTAGTCCACTCCTCTAAGGACCTCCCGACCGATGCCGCCCCCGGCCTCGTCATCGGCGCCGTTCCACCCCGTGAGGACCCGCGCGACGCGCTCGTCACCCGGGGAGGGCATACGCTCGCGAGCATCCCAGATGCCGCGACCGTCGGCACGTCCTCGCAGCGCCGCCGCCTGCAGCTCCTGTTCGCCCGCCCGTCCCTGCAGATCCTCCCGCTGCGCGGGAACCTCGACACGCGGCTGCGCAAGGTCGCCGGGGGCGAGCTTGACGCGGTCGTCGTCGCGCTCGCCGGCCTGCGGCGGCTCTATGGCGCTGGCCCGCTTGAGCCTCCGCTGGCCGCCGCGCAGCTTGAGCCGGGCGAGTGCCTGCCCGCCCCTGGCCAGGGGGCGTTGGCGGTTGAGTGCCGGGCCGATGACGAGGACGCGCGCGTGGCCTGCCGGGCGATCGACGATCACGTGGCGCGCTGCGCGGTGCAGGCGGAGCGCGCGTACCTGCAATGCCTCGGCGGCGGGTGCCTCGCGCCGGTCGGGGCGCTGGCCACGGTCGTGGCTGCGGATCACCTGGAGCTGACCGGGATGCTCGCCTGCCCCGTCACGCAAAAGGTGCTGCGCCGGACGGTGTCGGGGCCTATGGGCGACCCCGAGGGCCTTGGCGCCGCGCTCGCCGAGGACATCCGCACCGCCGGTGGGCAGCCGATGCTCGACCTGATCGAGGAGCTGCGCGCTCGGCAGGCTCCTGAGCCCGCTGAGCGCACACCTTGATCCCATTCGGCGGCCCTCCGGCGCAGCGGGGGACCGTCTACCTGGTTGGTGGCGGCCCCGGTGATCCTGGGCTGCTCGGCCTGCGCGCCGCGCGCCTGCTGTCGACCGCCACGCTTGTGGCCTATGACCGGCTCTCGCCCCCAGAGGTGCTCGCACTGTGCCCTGATGGGTGCGAGCAGGTCTATGTCGGCAAGCGCCCGGATTGCCACGCGTTGCCGCAGGGGGAGCTCAACCGGTTGCTCGTCTCGCGGGCGCTGGGCGGCGATGCGGTGGTGCGCCTGAAGGGCGGGGACCCGTTCGTGCTTGGGCGGGGATCGGAGGAGGCGCTGGCGTGCGCGGCCGCTGGCGTGCCGTTCGAAGTTGTCCCGGCGGTGACCTCCGCGACCGCCGTGCCAGCCTATGCCGGCATCCCGGTGACCCACCGTGGCGTTGCGACGGGCTTCGCGGTCGTGACTGGGCATGAGGACCCAGCCAAGGGGGATGCCCAGGTCGACTACGAGGCGTTGGCGCGGTTCGATGGGACCTTGGTGCTGCTGATGGGTGTGGGGCGGATTGGTGAGATCGCAGCGGCGCTGATGGCCGCGGGCAAGGATGCGGGCACGCCGGTCGCGGTGGTGCGTTGGGGGTCGACGCCACGCCAGGAGACGCTGGTCGCCACGCTCGGCGATGTCGGCGAGCGCGTGGCCGAGGCCAGGTTCAGGCCGCCCGCGGTGACGGTGGTCGGGGAGGTCATTGGCCTGCGCGAGCAGCTGGGATGGTTCGACCGCCGCCCGTTGCACGGGGTGTCAGTGCTGGTTCCCCGGACTCGCCATCAGGCGAGCGGGCTGTCGGACCGGCTGCGGGCGCTTGGCGCTGAGCCGGTTGAGGCGCCGACGATCGCGATCTCACCGACCCGTGATCCAGGCGGGTTGCGCGCGGCGCTCGTAGAGATGGCTGGCGGCGCGTACGACTGGGTGGCGTTCACCTCCGCGAACGGGGTGGACGCGGTGTGGGCGCAGGTTGAGCGTTTGGAGTGTGACGCGCGGATGTTCTCGCGGGCGCGGGTGGCGGTTGTCGGGCCGGGCACGGGTGAGGCGTTGGCCGCGCATGGGCTGCGCGCTGATCTCGTGCCGGAGCGGTATACGACCCGGGGGCTGGCCGAGGCGTTGGTGGCGGCTGGGGGGCGGCGTGTGTTGCTGCCGCGCGCGGACATCGCGACGCCAGCGTTGACACGGGCGCTTGACGAGGCGGGGTGGGACACGGTGGAGGTTGAGGCCTACCGCACGGTACGCGCGTGCGCGTTGCCTGGCCCGGTCGCCGAGCGCCTTGCGGCTGGGCGCGTGGATGTGCTGGCGTTCGCGTCGTCTTCGACGGTCCGCAACCTCGTCGAGCTGTTGGGTGGCCGGGTTAACCCGGTCATGCGAGTCGCCTCGATCGGCCCGGTGACCACAAAGACCTGCCATGAGCTTGGCCTCCGTGTCGATGCTGAGGCCGATCCTCACGATCTGGATGGTCTCGTTCAAGCGGTGGTGGCCGCCGCTGCCACCGGCCCTTGTCGGTGACGGATCTATGCGGCTTGCTCGGCTAGGCGGAAAACGCTTTTTCGCCTTCACTCATGTACGCTATGCGCACATGGTCTTATTTCGATCCACAAACGGGGGATGTGATTATCCCATTTGGGTGATGCAAGCCCTCCCCGTATTGTCACATTGAAATTCACAGTATTCCTGAAGCTACCGGTCGTAAATGCGATAGCTTTGTGCTTTGTCCATCTGGACGGGTAGCAAAGCGCCTAGTGAATTGGACTTGTGGGCCACTTCCCTGTAGCATTACGAATCTCTCAACATTCGGTGGGAGGCTTCCAGCAAATGAAGTCCTGGGAGCGATTGTAAGGAGACGCTACTCCGGTAGCCGAGGTAGCCGATAGACCCCCAGTTGTGGAAGACGCCTTAGGGCTCCTTTGCCAGTTGGGCTCTGGCGTTGCATATGGCTGGAAGGTATGGGGGGTGGCGAGATGACGCTAGTCGAGCGTGATGCGCTTCTGCTCGCCGACATGCTGCAGGACGAGGGGGCGGGCCTCGCCGAGCCTGACCCGGCGGCGGTGCGCCACCTTGTTGGCGAGGCAGGCGGGTACCCAATGCCGCTTAGGCGGGCGTATGACCAGGTCTACCGGCGCTGGAGCCAGGGCGGCGCCCCGCGCGACCGGCTCGCGTGTTTGCTCCTCTCGCACGCTCACCTCGCGGCGGCTCGCGCGACTGCTGATGGTGGTCTGAAGGCCCGGCCGGCGCAGGGCATGCTCGACCTCGGCGTGCTTGGCGACTGGAGTGACGACAAACGCCCAGTATGGTCGGTTTCGCTTCATTACCACCGGCCAGGCTGGGACGATGCTGACCTCCCCCGCGAGGCCGCCGAGCTGATCTCCTCTGAGCTTCGCAAAACGGGCATGACTCGTCGTGTTCAGGTCACTATTGATCCCGATGGGAACGGCTACAGCCTCTCCTTTCAGCTCAAAGCGAACGACCATGTACAGGCCGAGGCCACCGCGGAGAGCATCGCGTGGACCTGCCTGGACACCGCGGGTATACCGTTCTCTAGAAATATCAGCGCCCGCTCCGCCGCACGTTGTGAGACCTTTGCCGGAGCATTTGTGACGACTTCTACCTGAAAGCCCCTGGGTGGCCGCTCCGGGCCTCCCCTTCCAACCCCCACCCGGAGCGGCCACCCCGTACGGGGCCAGCTAACCTCCACCACACCAACCGCCTAGAGCGGAACCGAAAGTCCCGTGATTTTCCCGGAACTCACCGCGTTCGCGGAGGAGTGCGCCGCCGTTGATCGCACGCTCGCCATGGTTACGGCCGAGGATTGGGGACGGCCCGGCCTGGGGGAATGGACCGTCGCCGAACTCGCCGCTCACCTGATCCGCGGGGCCACCCGGATCGACGCCCACCTCAACCTGGATCCCGGCGGGGCGCCCGCTTACGACCGGGTGAGCTACTTCCAGTTCGATGCGCGGCGCGTCTCGCCCGCCGTCGCCGAGCGCGCCCGGCAGGAGGCCGCCGCGATCAGCACGCGCGACCTGCCGGCGCGGTTCGCCACCGGCTGGCGGGCATCGGTGAACCGCGCGACCGCGTTGCCTCCGGAGCACGTTATTGCGACGCTGCGTGGGCCGATGCGCCTGGATGAGTACACCGCCACACGGGTTGTTGAGATGGTCGTCCACCACATGGACCTCTGTATGGCGCTCGACCAACCCCCAGCAGCGACACCTGCGGCGGGGCGCCTGACCATGGGGGTGCTTGAGGGGCTGCTTGGCTCGCCCCGCCCGCGCAATCTCGGCCGGACCCGGTTCATCTTGACCGCTACCGGCCGTATCCCCTCGGCCGACGCCCGCTTCCCTGTACTGCGCTAGGCCATGCTCGAGGCTTCAAGGGGACGGTCCCTCGCGCGGGGGAGTGCACGAGGGACCGTCAGGCCCGGACCAGGCGGGAAGGTCAGGCCTTACGCCTATGAGATCGTGCCCGGCGGCGGACCGGCACGACCGCGATAACGTTGCCTGTAGCCCCCCATCACCCGCCGCCACCGGGAGCGGCCGGCTCGGAGAGCCACGCCCACCTACCCAGACGCTACCGCATTCAGGAGCTTCGGGGAAGGTCCCAACCCTATGCTGGAAAGACTTGGGAATTCAGTGTAGCGCCCTGCGGTTCGGGCATCAGCCCTGTTTTTGGAGGGAGTCGCCCCTAACGCGGGCCATGGCGATCCCCTGATCTGCGGTTAGCCACCAGCCACCGCAGGGATAATCGAGACCGTCGCGCCGTCCCAAACGGGCGTGTCGAGGCCAGAGGCGAACCGGATGTCCCCGTCATCGACGAAGATGTTCACGAACCGGCGGACTTGCCCAGACCCGTCGAGCAGGCGCTCACCAATGCCGGGATGCGCGGCGTCGAGAGCCTTTACGACCTCACCGACGGTCGATCCGGAGACCTCGACGGTCGCATTCCCCCCAGTGACGGTACGCAGGGGGGTCGGGATCCTGACGGTCACACTCACGGTGCTCGCTCCTTAAGAGTTCAGCGCGACTTGGAAGTCCTCAAGGCCGGGAGGAATGGTGTAGGCGGGGCCAACATGGTCAGAGATCGCGTCGATGGTCTTGAGCCCGAGGCCGGAGATGACCGCGACGGTCCGCTCGTCTGGCGTAATGTGGCCCTGCTGGATGAGCTTGCGGAGCACCGCGACCGTCACACCGCCCGCGGTCTCAGCGAATATCCCCTCGGTGCGGGCCAGCAGCCCGATCGCCTCGGCGATCTCGTGATCGGAGACATCCTCCATCCACCCACCAGTGCGCTGCACGGCGTCAAGGGCGTAATAACCATCGGCGGGGTTTCCGATCGCGAGCGACTTCGCGATTGTGTCCGGCCGCACTGGGCGGACGAGCCCAGTGCCATCCTTGAGCGCGGCCACGATCGGCGCGCAGCCGGTGGCCTGAGCGCCTGAGATTCGCCATGGGCGGTCATCCACCAGGCCGAGCGTAATTAATTCAGTAAACGCTTTGTCGATCTTCACCAGCATCGATCCGCTCGCCATTGGCGCGACCACATGATCTGGCAGCTGCCAGCCGAGCTGCTCAGCGATCTCAAAGCCGATCGTTTTTGAGCCCTCCGCGTAGTAGGGCCGGACGTTCACGTTGACGAACGCCCAGTGGTACTCGCTCGCGATTTCCGCGCAGAGCCGGTTGACGTCGTCATACGTGCCCTTCACCGAAACGAGGCGTGGGCCGTACACCGCCGCGGCGATGATCTTCTCGGGCTCGAGGTCCGACGGGACGAAGACGTACGCGCGCATCCCAGCGTGCGCGGCATGCGCGGCGACGGAATGCGCGAGGTTGCCGGTCGAGGCGCATGCGGCGACATGAAAGCCCAGCCGCTTCGCCGCGGTGAGCGCGACCGACACAACCCGATCTTTGAAGGAGAACGATGGGTTGACAGTGTCGTTCTTCAGCCACAGATCGTCCAGGCCAAGCGCCTCGCCAAGCCGCTGGGCCGGGACGAGCGGGGTGAAGCCAGCGCCCAGATCAATACGATCAGCGGGGTCGGTGCCGGGCAGCTCGGGGAGCAGCGGGGCATAGCGCCAGATCGTCCGGGGGCCAGCCGCGATCTGCTCCCGGGTCGCGGCCTTATACATCGCTCTATAGTCGTATGCCACCTCAAGCGGGCCGAAGCAGAACTCACACACATGTACCGCAGCAATATCGACCTCGCGACCACACTCGCGGCAGCGCAGGCCCTCGACGTAACTCAACCTTCCTCCTCCTGTTGGCCGCCGTAACAAATCACGCCCCCCGCGAGCGGGAGGCGTGGTGGCGTGGGCGACCATCTTCCCCCAGGCGGGGCCGGATTTCGCACCTTCCGCAGCGAAGTTGATGCGTGCGGTGGTTGCGGAGGCGTCGTCGGGCCGGATCCCTCGACCTCTCCTGATGGCGAGCTATTCAGTTAGGTATGTCTCCCGCCACAGTGACAGGGCAAAACCCTGCTGGCAAGTCTTTGTTCTAGGGTCCCGGCTGCGGGGGGAGCTAGCGCCAGTCGCTCCCCACAACCACGTGGAGCGCAACGCGCTGGTTAAGGTTCGGGTTCTCGTCAATCTCCACGAACCGCTGGTCCCGCGCATGCAGCGCGCGCGCCGACGCCTGCTGCCCCTGAGAGTAGAAAACGGTCGTCACCGTATAGTTGCGCACCGCCTTGTTGACCGCGACGACCTGGTAGCCAAGCGACCTGAGGGCCGCCACAACCTCATCAGTGCGCTGCCGGCCCGCGCCACCATCGAGCACCTGAACCGTCGTGTCGGCCGGCCTTGGCGCTGCCACCACCAAATCCTCGCTGGGCGTGGCGCTGGGCGCCGGGCTCGGCATGAGCCACGATGGCGTCTCCTCTGCTGCGGGCGCCGGTTGCGCGGCGCGGCGCGGCGCCGGTTGCTCCGTCGAGGTCTCTGTGGACCGCAGCGCCACAGGAGGCGCCTGGCCGCCATCCCGGATGCTCGCGAGCACCGCGTACAGGCCGAAGGAGAGGAGCAGCGCAAGCAACCCACGCAGCATCGCCCTTCCCAGCGAGATGTAGAAGGGAACTGGGTCTGGATCGTCGTGGCGGCCCATGCGCGGCTGACTCTATACGGCCTGGTCCGGACTAGTGGCCCAAACCGGACCACTAGTTCCCTGACCGGTCCTCCAGGAGGCGGGCGATGCGCTGGCGCTCACGATGCTGCTTATGCCGGCGGAGGCGCTTCGTGGTGAGTGGGTCGTACGCTGCCGCTGCTGGCAGCTCGATAATCTTCGCGAGCAGCTGGTAGTAGCGCGTCGCGGACAACCCGAAGCGGCTCCGGATCTCGAGTTCCTTCCGGCCCTGATGCGCCACCCACTCCCGCTCGAAGTCGAGCATTGCCCTCGCCCGCTCACCCAAGCATGCACTCGTCTCACTCATTCTGGGCCTCTCCCGTACCGACGACTGCTTGGAGTCTATGGACTGCACGGGGAAGCCCAAAGCATCTCCACCCGCTAGGCTCCCCGTGGCGCCATCCCGCTGGCCACCAGCGCGGTCGCGCCAGCCGCCGGGATAGCTCAGTCGGCAGAGCAGCGCTCTTGTAAAGCGAAGGTCCGGGGTTCAAATCCCCGTCCCGGCTCTTACGAAAGACGAGGTAGCAGGGCTGGTCGTTGGTCTGGTCGGTGGAGCATGGCAGTCATGCTAACGGCCATGCTGACGGCTCGTGTGCTACAGTGCCGCCCATGGCGCGCGGTCACATCAGGAAGCGGGCGAACGGCAGCTATGAGGTCTTCATCTACGCGGGGCGAGATCCACTCACCGGCAAGGAGCGACGGCGCACCGGCACCGCGAAAACTCGCAAGGAGGCCGAGGTCCTGCGCACCCGGCTGCTCGGCGAGATCGACCGGGGACGGGTGAGTGGGAACAAGGCCACGGTCGCCGAGCTACTCGAACGGTGGCTCGACACCGCCGACCACGAGTTCACCACCCGCGACGGCTACCAGCGCTACATCACCACCAAGATCCTCCCCGCCCTCGGCGGCGTGCAGGTGCGCAAGCTCACCGTCGAGACGCTCGATCAGTTCTACGCCGAGCTGCGCAAGCGCGGTGGCGTGGACGGGCGACCGCTTTCTGGCTCGACTGTCCGCAAGGTTCACTTCATCCTCCGCGCCGCGCTGGGGTTGGCGGTGAAGTGGGGCTGGATCCCCAACAACCCCGCGGAGCTGGCGACGGTGCCGAAGTTTGTCCGCCAGGACGTCGACCCGCCCACGCCGGAGGATGTGACGCGGTTCTTGGAGGCGGCATGGACGCGTGACCCTGAACTCGGGACGTTGCTGTGGCTGGCAATGATCACCGGGGCCAGGCGCGGGGAGTTGTGCGGCCTGCGCTGGTCACACGTCCGGCTGGACGATGGGTACGTATTGATCGCCCGCAGCTTCGTCCATCGGGGGCGTGAGCGACGGGAGAAGGACACCAAGACCCACCAGAGCCGCCGCGTTGCGCTCGACGGCGTTACAGCGGAGATCCTGGCCGAGCACCGTGCCCGGTGCGAGGAGCGGGCCTCGGCGTGCTCGGTAGCTTTGCGGCCGGACGGGTACGTGTTCTCGTCCGCCGTGGACGGACGCGAGCCGGTCCTGCCGGACTCGCTGACCCGGCGTATCCAACGGCTGTCCGGACACCTCGGCGTTCATATCACTCTGCGCGGCCTCCGCCACTACGCCGCCACCCAAATGCTCACCCGCGGCGTCGACCTCCGCACCACCGCCGGCCGCCTTGGCCACGGCGACGGCGGCACCACGACCCTCCGCGTTTACACACACTTCTTGCCCGCGCCGGACCAGCGCGCCGCCGAGATCCTCGCCGGGACCGTGCCACGGCCGGCTATGGGGAAGACCTGATCCGTAGTCGTCAGCGGTGCGTCCAGGCGTGGTCCGAAGGATGCTGTGGTCTTGAGCTTGTGGCCCGAGGCAGTCCTGCTTCGTCCGTTCGAGTCCGTGTCATTGGGTCCCTGAATGGTCCCCTTGGTCTTCCATAGGGGTGGTTTTCAAGCTTCACCAACCAATCGTTTCGCTCACCGTTCGGTCCGTGATAAGCGTGTCCGGCTTGACTACGCGGACTTGCCGGGAGACCCGCCGTAGCTACATGAGCGTGATAGGCATGATGGGGATAGTACGAGGGCAAGCGGCGACAGGGTCTCTCAAGCAGGGCTGTGGTATTCGGAGGCGTGTAATGGCAGAGGAAGGGTCGGATTTCTTTGTCAGCTATGCGCAGGCGGATCGTGTGTGGGCGGAGTGGATTGCCTGGCAGCTAGAGGAGGTCGGCCAGAAGGTCGTGCTGCAGGCGTGGGACTTCGGTCTCGGTAGCGATTGGGTGCACGAGATGCACAAAGCCGCCGCGACCGCGAAGCGGACGATCGCGGTGTTGTCAGGGTCTTATCTGCGGTCGGTACATGGGCAGGCGGAGTGGCGAGCGGCCTACGCCAAAGACCCCACGGGTGAGTTGGGTGTGTTGGTGCCGGTGCGGGTGGAGCCCGTCGAACCGCCTGGGCTGCTGGGGACCCGAAGTTACCTTGATCTTGTGGGGTTGAGCGAGACCGCCGCCCGTGCGGCGCTCCTTGGCCTGTTGGGCCAGCCAGGTGTCCGGCCGACTCGCAAACCTGCATGGCCAGGACGACAGACCAGTGAAGATGCCAACGATGCGCAACCGCGTTTTCCTGGCCAGTTGCCGGTGACCTGGCATGTCCCTTACGGACCCAACCGCAACTTCATTGGGCGGACTCGGCTGTTGGAGCGGTTGCGCTCAAACTTCAGGAACCTTGAGAGCTACCGGGTGTTTGCGCTGGTCGGATTGGCTGGTGTGGGCAAAACCCAGCTGGCGGTGGAGTACGCCTATGCCGCTAAGGCCGAGTACGACCTGGTGTGGTGGGTGCGCGCTCAGAATCTCGGTGTTGCGCTCACTGACATGGCGCAGTTGGCTGCCGAGCCTGTCCTGGACCTCGGTATTAGCGCCGAGTTCGCGCCGGAGGAAGCGGTACAAGCGTTGGGTCGGTGGTTGCAGCGGCACGACCGTTGGCTGTTGATCTTGGACAACCTCGAAGATCCCACTCAGTTGAGAGTGTTGTTGCCGCCCACTGTGGGTGGGGATGTGTTGGTGACCTCATGTTACGGGTTGGACTGGAAAGGCGCGGCTGAGCCTGTACCGGTGGATCCGCTGGGATCGGAGGACGCCGCCAGATTCTTGTTAACTCGTAGCGGCGAGCAAGATCACGCTGCGGCGGCGGCGCTGGCTGAGGTGTTGGGTGGGTTGCCGTTGGCGCTAGAGCAGGCCGCGGCGTTCATGGCCGAAACAAAAATTCTTACCCTCGCTGACTATCGGACCGCGTTTGCCACTCGCAGCGCCAAACTGCTCAAGCAGGGACGGCCGGACGATCGTGAGCACGGACTCGACGTTGCGTTTTCTTTGCTGGTCGAACGGCTGAAGGGTGAGTCACCTGCGGCAGTGGAGCTGCTGTATGTGGTGGCGTTTCTTGCTTCGGATGATCTTCCTTGGAAGATTCTTGCTGAGCACGCTGATGTGCTTCCTGCAGTGTTGAGCGTGGCTGCGGCTGATCCGTTGGAGTTGCCGGTCGTGGTGCGGGCGCTTCGTCGTTATTCGCTGGTCAAGACTTCCGAGGAAGGGTTGGTGGTCCATCGGCTAGTGCAGACGGCTGTGCGTAACACGTTGAGCCCAGACCAGCAACAGCAGTGGGCCGAAGTTGCTCTGCGTCTGCTTCTTGCTGCCTTTCCTTCCGACATTCGAGAGCCTGAGTCCTGGCCGATTGCTCAGCGGCTGTTGCCCCATGCGCTGCAAGCCACGGAGTTTACCGATGTGTTAGACACGGATTCGCGGTCTGTGGGGCTGCTGTTTCAGCGTATCGGGAACTATCTGGAGCAGCGTGGCCAGTACTGGCGTGCTCGGGGCCTTTTAGAGCAGGCACTGGCTTTTTATCGACGCTTGGATCCAGTAGATGAGGTTTTGGTCGCTGGATGTCAAGTCGACCTTGGTTGGGTGCTGTACCGGCTGCATGATCCTGAGGCAGCCGAGGATTTAGTGGGTACTGCGTTGGCTGTATATGAGCGGTTGGAGGGTTCGGATAGTCGTGATGTTGCTCATTGTCTGAGGGTGATGGGAGCCGTCTATAGCCTTCGAGGACGTTGGAAGGAAGTACAGGCTGTATTCGCGCGGGCTCTTGGTATCCGTGAGCGGGTGTTAGGGCCTGACCATCCCGACACCGCCCGAAGCCTGAGCAACCTTGCGACCGCGTTTGGTCGGTTAGGTGAGCTGCAGCAGTCGCGGGATCTTCATGAGCGGGCGTTGGATATCTATGAGCGGGTTGTGGGCCCTGATCATCCCCATACCGCCAACAGCCTGGGCAATCTCGCGGTTACGTTTCGGAATCTGGGTGAGTTGGAGCGATCACGAGAGCTTGGCGAGCGAGCTCTAGGCATCCGTGAGCGGATATTAGGCTCTGACCATCCCGATACGGCTCAAAGCCTGAACAACCTCGCGCACACGCTGCGGGATCTGGGTGAGCTGGAGCGATCACGAGAGCTTGGCGAGCGAACTCTAGACATCCGTGAGCGGGTGTTAGGGCCTGACCACCCCGACACCGCCAACAGCCTGAACAACCTTGCGAACACGCTGACGGATCTGGGCGAGCTGGAACGGTCCGAGGAACTGCGGCAACGAGCGCGGGCGTTGCGTTCTGCTACGTAGATCGCGTACTGAGCTGACGCGTTCTGGTGGACCGAGGACGGCGGGTAATACTGCACCGCTTGCAACGCCCACTGCCGAGGCTGGTATTCACATGGGCGGTAGGACGTGGCGGGCGCCCCTTCGGTGAGTCGCCCGCAGGCCCACCCTTGAAAGTGGTAGAGAACTGCTCACAATCACAAAAATATATTGTCTTATTCAAGTAATGCTTGGGCAACTGGGTTCTGGCTCGTTTTTACGCAGTTCCGGTTGACGTCTAGGCGATGACCGGACGGTTACACCCACTCGGCGTCTGTGCCCGTAGGAGACGAATACGCCCCACGCCCGCTCGTTCATCCTCCTCAACGCTAGCTCGCACCTGGCGAAAAGGAGCCTGCGCGAAACCCGAGCGTCGTTCTAGTCGATCCAGATCGCGGTCACGGAGACGCCGGAAAGCCCGACGAACTCGACGCTGTACGTTGCAGCGCAGCCTGGGCAGTCAACGACCGCGCCGAGCACGAACCGCTCGCCAGGAATCGTCACCACCTGCTCACAGCACGGCGTCTGCGTGGCCATGCTTCCGCTCTCGTCATAAGAGACGCAGGTCCGCCTACTCGTCATCGCCTGCTCGTTCATCTGGACTCCTCCGGTCCGTGACGCTGGCCCACGTCGCGATCCACTCGACGCCCCGGCGATGGAAAGTGACCGCCCAGCACCTCCCGCACCTCGGGCAGCGCACAACGGCTCGCTCAAGCAGTCGGTCCGAGGGCAGCCGGACCGGATACCGGCAGCAACACGTGAACGTCAGGATGTCCTCGGATCCCACGATCGCCGGGCCGGTGAACTGCCCGGGCCTGCGCTGCGCGGTCATGGACCATCGGCGCGGCCGGGACGGCGGCCGGGCAAGACGCCGCAGCCTCCACTGCGGCGCAAGCACACCCACGCCCCATTCACGTGACCTCGCGAGACTGAATCATAAGTAATCAAAGCGAATAGTGGCTTGCTATGGCTGGCCCGTCAAAGACCGAGGCAGACGCGTTATGGAGCGGCGAGGAAGGTGGTGTGGAGCCGGTCGAGCAGGGCCGCGCACTGCTCGCCGACGAGCGCGGCGGACCGCAGGATCTCGAAGCGGCGGACGTGGGCGGCGACCTCGTCAGGGTCGGTGATGTGCAGTTCGCGGCTGGCGGTCTCGACAGTCACGAGGTCCAAGTCGTGGGCCACGAAGCTGTGATGGAACGCGACCGCGCGGGCGTCGAGCGGGAGCACGCCCACCTCGACGTGGGGCAGCGCGGCGACGTTGGCGATGTGGCGCATCTGCGCGGCGAGCATCGCGTTGGTGCCCGGCCGCCAACACAGCGCGGCCTCGGTGACGAGGAGCTCGAACCGGCGGGTCTGGTCGTACAACAGCTGCTGGCGAGCCAGCCGGGCCGCGACCGCAGCCTCCACGTCGATGGCGCCGAACTCCTCGACCAGCGTGAACACACCTCGGGCGTACTCGGCGGTCTGCAACAGCCCGGGCACGAGTTCGGTCTGAAAGACCCGCAGATGGCGCGCGGCCTGCTCGAGCTCGCCGACCCGCGCCTGCTTAGCGGCAACGCCGGAGGCAAGCTCGTCGTCCCAGCTGCGCGCCTGGGTCAGGACACCCTCGGCAAGGGCGATGAGCTCGGCGGTCTCCTGCTCGGAGGCGCCGGTGGCCTCGGCCCAGGCGCGCACGTCGGGGATGCTCGGCGTCTGGCGGGCGTTCTCGACCTTGCTGACCTTCGGCTGGGAGAACCCGCAACGCCGCCCAAGCTCCTCACCGGACAGCCCGGCGTGCAAGCGCAGCCGCCGCAGCCGCTCGGCCAGGCGGCTGCGGGCTGGATCGGGCCGATCGACGGCGCTGTCGACCACCCGTTACGCGGCTCCGGCGTGGGTTAGGAACTCGGTGAGCGGCACCGCCGCTGCCCAGGCGAGGTCACGCCAGCCACGCAGCCGCGCAAGCTCGTCGTTGGGCGCGCGCTCGGGGCCGCTCAGTGTCCCGTCGGCCTGGTAGCGCATCCGGATCGGGACCCGGTCGTCGAACAGCCAAAAGTCGGTGTCGAGCGCAGCGAGATCTGGATGCTCGGCCAGGTCGACGATGCGGATGTCCTCACCAGCGGCGACGCTGCTTTGCTGCCAGGCGAACTCGAACCGCAGGTAGCCGGTCAACGGCAGGCGCACGAGATGGACGCGGCGCATGCTCCGGCCGGCGGCGGCGTGTCCAGCGAGCATGCTCATCCAGGCAACCGTGTCAGGCTCATCGGTCCGGATCTGCCCCGTGGCCTCGAAGTGTGCGATCGCCGCGTCTTCTGAGGGCTCCCGATAGACCGGCAGTGTCTCCAACCGGAACATCGACTCGCTGAACAGATGGAACATGCGCGACAGATCGCTCATCGTCATCGGCTCACCGATCTGGCAGACCGCGTCGAGCACCAGCAGCGATGAGATCTCCACAGCAGTCTCGCCAGGGTCAAGCGGGACGGCCGGGTCGTGGACCTCGTCGCCCTGGACGACGAGGATACGGGAGTCTCGCTGGTAGACCGTCGGACAGCCGCGACCGCCTGAGTCGCCGGACAGCCGGATAAGCGCCATCGCTCACCTCCAAAGTATTCCGAGTCATTCGTTTATGTGCGTCAGTATGCGCTCCTGAGGACGTGCAGGCAATGCTCGGTTAGAGCCCGTGGCGCTATCGAGCATTCATCGGCGGCCTGCCGGCTTCATAGCCTTTGTCGCAAGCGGTCGGACGCTGCGCCGTTGGCAGGTCGGTAGGCTTCGCCGCGCTGGTCGTGGCCTGCGGCGCTGTCGCAGTGGCGGGTATTGGGACACTAAGGGGGATAGACCCCGGTGAGGAGGTTCGAGGGTGTCAGAAGGCGCGGACAGTGGCCAGCCCTCACCCCCGGATTTCCGAGGTCGACCTCATGCTGAGCGGATGCGGGATCATTGGTGGTGGCGGCCGGGTTGGCGGGTGGGACGGCGGTTTTACACATGGTTTTTGACCTTCGGGGGGCAGGAGGATGCTCATCGGCTGGCGCGGGTCTATCAACGTCGCCTGGATGCGCCGAATCTCGACCTCGTGCCCCTGGAGTGGTTGCACTTGACGATGCAGGGAGTTGGTTTTACCGATGAGGTGAGCGAGGAGGACGCGGGGCGGGTGGCAAGCGCCGCCGCGGCTCGCTGCGCCGGTCTGCAGCCGTTCACGCTTGCGTTGGGGCCGGCGCGGGTCGCCTCAGAGGGCGTCGTGCTCGATGTGACCCCGGCGGAGCCTGTGCATGAGTTACGGGAGGCGTTGCGCGCGGTGATCGCGGATGCGCGGTCTGCCGGCCAGGCCGATCGGGTGCCAGAGGGTGGCAAGGAGTTTGTCCCGCATGTGAGTCTTGCCTACTGCAACGCCGCCGGTCCCGCCGCGCCGTTGGTGGAGGTCGTCGAGGGTGTGCCCGCCGAGCCAGCGAGCGCGACGATCAGCGCCGCGCGGTTGGTGGTGTTGAGCCGTGATGAGCGCGTGTATCGGTGGGAGGTGTTCGCCACAGTTGGTCTCGGCGTCGACGCCGGGGGTGGTTAGACGTCGGATCTCTCGTCTGGTGGGGCGGGCTCTTGGGGAATGGGGTACTCGTCGACGACCATGATCCGGTCGGCGGGCCAGACGGACTCTGAGATCTCCAGGATGTCGTCGTTGGTGTCATAGGCGGTGTGGATGACGTGCAGGACGGGGTTGCCTGGGCCGATGCCGAAAGTGGTGGCCTCGTAGACGGTGGGCATGCGGGCGATGAACCGGTCCCGCGCCTTGACATACCGGCGGCCGGTGAGCTCCTCGACACAGAGGAACAGCGCCTTGGGGACGACCTCGGGCTGTTCGAGATAGGTGCCTGCGGCGAACTCCAGGGGGATGTAGCTCGCGCCGCGCTCGACCGCTTTGTTCGTGTCGGGGTCATACAGGGTGCGCCGGCGCACGATGATCTCTGTGTCCAGCTCGACGCCCATGATCTCTGCGATCGCGGTCGGGATGGGGGCGCGGCCGGCGAAGTCGATCTCGTGGCGGAACTGTGAGGCGAGTAGTTGTTGGTCGGCTCGGGCGCGGCCGTAGCGGTTGCGGGAGACGCGCTGGAGGCGGCGGGGCTCGCGGACGAAGGTGCCGCGTCCGTGGACGGAGTTGACGAGGCCTTCTGCGCGCAGCACGGCGATCGCGGCGCGGACGGTGGGTTGGCTGACGCCGAACCGCTCGATGAGCTGGGTCTCGGAGGGCAGCTGGTCTCCGGGGGCGTAGACGCCGTCTTGGATGTCGCGGCGTAGGTCTGCGGCGACGCGGTGGTACTTGGACATTCCGCCGGTGCTGAGGTCAGTCATCACTACTCCTTAGGTCCCCATAAGGTTATGCCGTCCCCAGGCGTCCGCCAAAGTCCCAGCCCATCCCTCCCCGTCCGCCAGAGCCATCTCCTTAAGAGGAGTTATTGACAGCTGGACCGCAGGACATTAGCTTCTTCTAAGGAGCTGAGGACTTGGGTTCTCTGACGGCTAATGGGAGGCGCTGGTGAAGGGAGAAGATCGGGTGACCTGGACCGTCCGGGAGACGGCCGAGCGGTTGGGGATCACGCTCTCGACCGCGTACGCCTACGTCGAGTCCGGCCAGTTGCCCTCGATCAAGCTGGGCCGGCGGCTGCTGATCCCGCGCGCCGCCGTGCTCCAGCTGGTGGACGAGGCGATGGACCAGTGGGGCGGCTCCGATGTCGCCTAAACCACGCCAGCCGCAGGACAGGCTCGACTCCGCCGTCCCCGTAGCGCTGGTGGGCGTCCTGGTCGTCGCCTGCGCGCTGGCTTGGGCAACAGGCCAGCTGGCCGGGCTGCTGTTCGCCCGGACCTGGTTGGAGACCGGGCTGGTGGATCTCCCATGGATCGTCTACGGCTGGGCGCGGACCTGGCGGAACCCGGCTCTGGCGTGGCCCGCCGGAGCGCGGCAGCTTTTGCCCGGCCCGATCGGTATGTACCTGTGCCTGGCCCTGGTGGTGGCGGCGCCATTCGCGCTGGCGCGCTCGGCGCGGCGGAGCCTGCCAGGACCACACCGGCGTGGCCTGTGGGCCTCGCGCGGCTCGGCGCGGGCGTCGAGCTGGGCGTCGCGTTGGCAGGTCCGCCGGCTGGCCGTCCGCCACGCCACCGGCTGGACACCGGACACCCGAGCAGCAGCCGCCCACTGGTGGGCTACTCGCACCGAGACCATCGCCAACCCCGCGACGGCGGCGTTGGTGCTGCCCGCCGCGGTCGCCGTATCCGCGCTGCGCCTAGCCAGTCACGGCGGCCGAGCCCTCGGCGTGGTCAAAGGTCAACCGGCGGGGCGGGTGGTGCTGGGGCGTCGCTGGCACGGCTGGTGCCGGCCGCTGCTGGCAGCCGAGGCGTGCGCGTCGGTGCTGGCGTTCGGCCCGCCTGGGTCGTTCAAGACCGCCGGGCTGGTCATTCCCGCCATCCTTGAGTGGCGCGGGCCGTTGGTGGCCACGTCGATGAAGCCCGACCTGGTCCGCGCCACCCTGCGCCACCGGGCATTGCGGGGGCAGGTGTGGATTTACAACCCGCTGCAAGCCGGCGGGCTGCCGGCCAACACCTGGACCCCACTGGCCTCCTGCCACACGTGGGCTGGCGCGAGGGAGATGGGCGGCTGGCTCGCCTCCGCCGCTGACGTCACCGGCCAAACCCGTGACGACCAGCACTACTGGACCTTGCTGGGCGCCAAGCTGCTCGCCGTCCTCATGTACGCGGCCGCCGGCACCGGGCGCTCGATAGCTGATGTGGTGGGTTGGGTCGACACCCAAGAGCAACCAGAGATCGACCACGCCCTCGCGCAGCTGGGCGATGCGGGAGCGGCGGACGCGTGGGAGGCGTGCAAGGCCCGTGAGGAGCGCACCCGCTCGTCGGTGTACGGCACGGCGGAGACGTTGCTGGACGCCTACGCCGACCCCAGAGTCGCCGAGACCGCCGAGAGCTGCGAGATCGACCTGGATCTGCTGCTGTCCGGCGATCACAGCTTGTACTTGTACGCCCCGGCGCATCAGCAACGCCGGCTACGGCCCCTGTTCGTCGCGCTGCTGTCCGCCGTTGTGCGCCGGGCGCAGGAGCTTGCGGCGGAGCGGCCGGACGGGATGTTGGACCCGCGGTTGCTGTTGTGTTTGGACGAGGCCGGCAACATCGCCGCCATCCCCGACCTGCCTGAGTTGGCCACGACCGGACGTGGCCAAGGCATCCAGCTGCTGTCCATCTTCCACGACCTCGGCCAGGTCCAGCATCGCTACGGCAAACGCGCGACCACCGTGCTCAACGGGCATCGCGCCAAGCTGTTCCTGTCGGGCCAGGCCGATACCGAATCGTTGAGGCTGGCCTCTGCGCTGATTGGTGAGCAGGTGGTCACTGAGACCTCTGTTTCGGTCGGTGATCGCAGGTCGCGGACGACATCTGAGCGGCGTCGGCCGCTGGCTCCGCCTGAGCGGTTGCGTCAGTTGCGTCCTCGTCAGGCGGTGCTGGTGTATGGGCATTTGCCGCCGGTCAAGGTGCGGTTGCGGGCGTGGTGGCGCACTCCTGGCCTGCGCCGCGCAGCTGGTGGGGGTGGCCGGTGATGGCCGGCCACGCCGATCCCAAAGACCCGCGCGGCGAGGCGGACCGTCATGGCGGTGACGCCAGCCGGCTGCTCACCCCGGCTGAGGTGATGGCTGTGCCCGCGACCGGCGACCCCGGCTGGAGGGGCCGGGCGGCGTGCACAGGCGGCGTGCACGACCCTGAGCTGTGGTGGCCCTACCCATCAGAGCCGGCTGTTGAGGCACGGGCGATCTGCGCGGGCTGCCCGGTGTTGGGGGACTGCCGCGACGCCTACCTTGCCAATCCGTGCGACCGGGACGGTATCTGGGCGGGTATGCGCGGTCATGACCTGCTCGCCGCCTCCCGTACCAGCCGGGCAGACCGTAATACCCCCGCCGGGCCGACCCGCGCCCACGGCCAGCCTGCGGACCGGCGCCCGGGCGCTGAGCGGGAGGGGCGGTCACGGTGACCAGGTGCGGCCAGCCGCCACCGGCAGCGACGGCGGATTGGTCCCGGATGCTCCACGCCGCCTTGGGCTACGCCCACCGGGGCCTGCCCGTCTTCCCCTGCCAGCATCCCGTGCCCGTCCACGGCCAGCTCGACCGTCTGGGTTGCTCGTGTGGCAACCGGGGTTGCTCCCGGCCGGGCAAACATCCGTTGACTCGCCACGGGCTACACGACGCCACCACCGACTCTCAGGTCATTCGTGGATGGTGGAGGCGGTGGCCGGACGCGAGCATCGCCGTATCCACCGGCGTCGCGTTCGACGTGCTCGACCTCGACAGCCCGGCCGGGGTTGAAGCCATCCGCAAGCTCGTCGCCGGCCACGGCTTGAGCCTGTCGGGTCCGGTGGTGCGGACCGGCTCGGGCGGCTGGCACTACTTGCTCGCCCCCATAGGTGAGGGCAACCGGGTCGGGCTGCTGGAGGGTGTGGATTGGCGCGGTATGGGCGGTTACGTCATTGCTCCGCCTTCCCGCCATATCAGCGCAACCCGTTACCGCTGGGTTCGCGGTCTGGACGACACGGCGCTGCCCGCGACGCCGCAGCCGCTACGCGATCTGCTGGCACGACCTGGGCCGGCCCGCCATCCAGCGCCAGTCCGGCCTGTGGCTGTTGGGGATGGTTACGGGCGGGCGGCGCTGGCTGCTGAGCTGGATTTGTTCGGTCAAGCTCCGGTAGGCCAGCGCAACTACTGGCTGAACCGGCGCGTGTTTCGCTGCTACCAACTCGCCGCCGACGGGTTGTTAGACCCCGATCAGGTCACCGCCCGGTTCTCCGACACCGCTCACGCCATCGGGCTTGGTGAACCCGAGACCCGCCGCACCCTGGCCTCAGCCCGCCGAGCCGGACTCGCCAACCCCCGCACCATGCGCGCCGACACACCCACCGGTCGTAGCCGCAGCCGCGGCACGCGCGGCGACCAACCACCTGAGCGTTGTGACGGAAGGAGCCGGTGATGAGCACTGCCCGCTGGTCGATCCAAGCCATAGACACACGACTGAACAGCCCCGACCAGGATCTCGAAGCGCTGGCCGGCGATCTTGGGCTGCCTGTGACGCAGGTGGAGGCGTTCGCCCGGCTCCGCCGCATCCTGCTCGCCGGCCGCGCCAACAGCTACCCCGACCACACCGCGCTGCAGCCCGACGACCTGCACGCCGCCGGGGTCAGCATCGCCGAGGTGCTCGCCTACCTGCACGTCGCCGAGCGCATCCACCAGCTGCGCGCGGCCGAGCAGCCCACCCGGCCCATCGACCGTGACCGTCCAAGGAGGGTGGAGCGGTGAGCACCCGCGGCTACTGGATAACCATCCTGTTCCTCCTGGTCGCGCTCGTCGGCCAATGCGCCGGGCCTTCTCACCCGCATCCCGGCACGCCGCCGCCGGTAACCACGGTGCAAGCCAACAGCAACGCCAACGGTGCGCCGTGCATGGCTGGAGGTCAGCCCGATGACCGCTGACTTCTCCACCACGGCGGCGGGATGGACGCCAAGCGTGCCTGCCACGCTGGTTGATCCGTGGTTGCGTCGGCTGCTGTCAGCAATCGTGACCGCCATGACCGGGGTGGTGGCCACGGTCGCGGTGTTGGCGTTCGTCGCCAGCTTCGGCGCGATCCACCACTTCGCCTTGCGCTCCGGTGGCATCGCACCCACCTATGCGTGGATGATCCCACTGTTCGTCGACTCCTTCGTCTTCGTCGGCGCATGCGGAGACCTATGGTGCGCGCTGACCCGCACCGAGGCTGACCGAGGATCTGGTTGGGAGCAGGCGACCGTCTGGGCGCCCAAACTGCTGCTGATCGCCGCCGCAGCCGCAAGCTACGGACTGAACATCGCCCACGCGCCTGCGAGCAGCGCGGCCAGAACAGTCGCCGCGCTGCCGCCCACCGCCCTGGTGGTCACCGAGGTTGTGTTGATGTTGATCGTGCGCCGCGCCGCCGCCTACCGCACCCTCCGACTAACCGTCCAGCACCTCGGGCCTGGCCAGTCCCAGTCTGGCGACATCGAAGGGGCAGGTGCGGTGCGGGATCTGCGTGCTGAGACCGGCCGGCTGGTAGACACCTGGCAGGCTCGTGGCCGTCAACTCACTGGCACCGACCTGGCCCGACAGCTCGGCACCAGCCCCCGCCACGCACGCCGGCTGTTAGCCGCCCACCGCGCCACCGCCTCGACAACCAACCGCCAACCCAGCCACAAGGATGAGGTTCGGTGACCATGCGGATACTCGCCGGCATCCTCGGCGGCCTGCTGCTGGCGGTCGGGCTGGTCAGCGTGCTGCTGTCCTGGGCCGGCCTAGCGGCGTTGACAGGCGCCGGGCTATTGGCCTGGGCGCGCCCCCTGCGCCTTCCCACACGCCCACACCACACCCGCCCGACCAACCACTACGAGCATGAGCCCGACTATCACGACTATCGGCCGCCGCCTGCCCGTGCGTGACCGTTATCCAAACCTACGCCGTCAAACTCGACCCACATTGCCCCTGGCACAACCCCACCCCCTAACACCTTCCGGGAGCAGCCGCTATTGCGAGGGCATGCGTGGCCTCATGGTTAGCTGCGTCCGTCAAGGAGCGAGCCCCGCTGTGAGCAGGGACGGTACCATTCTCTCCAGGAGAACAGCCGTGCGCTGACACGGCTAACAATGCGGGTCATATCATGACATCAGATGACCTTACCGGAAAGAAGATAGTTGCTATCTGGCATGCCAGCTTGCCCTGGGCGGCGAACAAGCTGCTGCTGGCTCTTGGCCGCGAACGGCTCCGCGACCATCTGAAGATTCACTCTGGCGAGCACCTCGCTGCTATCCTCACGACCGCCTTCTTAGGCACCGCACCACGCTCAATTGATGTCGAGGGAGGCGTCGACCTTACATTCGAACTCAAGGCAGGACACCACTTGCTCGGCGATTGCCGCTCAGCGGCGTTCGAAGTGAAGTCGATGGGTGACCGCTTTCGAAAGTTCCGTAGCTCCATCGACCAGATGACGTGGCGCGGTCAGGACCCAAGTGGGCTGAGGAGCCCGCTGGGCGTCGTCCAGACCGCAGACGACATCCTTATAGAGGCTCGCCCGATACTCGCTGCTGCGGCCAGGCAGCTCAAGGCTAAGGTCGGCGACTCGGCCTCCAAGCATGCATTCCTCATCATCCACCCGTTCGACCGTCTCGCTATAGAGGTCATAAAATACGATTTAATCGCTCCATTCCTAGCGCCACTTACTGACGTCACAGGACTCGACACGGTATGGGTGCTCTGGGCACCAGATGATCTCGCCATGTGGTCAAGCGAAGAGGGTGTTTGGACCGAGCTGTTCTTTAGGGCCATATACCGAGGCGAGATGGCAGAGCTGTCCTTCGAGCTTTCTCCGCTGCAGGACGTCGAAAGTAGATTCCTTGCTCAGATCGACCATGCCGGCAGCTCACCATATCTGTTCGACTTTGAAGTCGAGGGTCCTTCGGCGTGAGTCTCGCTGTGGGGCTTCGCCTTGGCGTCTGCGCTGCGATGGCGGCCTTGGTGACGGTGATCCGGTGATCCGGCGATCCGGCTGCGTCCCCGCACGGGCCAGGCCGTTGGTACGAGGAGTAGCATAGCGGCTTGGGAATTAGTTGAGTTTGGTCGCTAGCGTTTGGTTCACGTGCCTCGTCGTCTTGAGGTTGTTGTTCTTGCAGTTCGACCTGGCGGGCCTCGGGTACGAGTTCTCTGATTTTGCGGATCGCAGCGACCAGCTGGGCGACGGTGTCCTGGGTTGCCACCGCGTCATCGAGCACGGTCGAGTCCAACGCGCGGCCGGCCGTTCAGGATCCCGATCTGGACGGCGACGGTCTTGACCGCCTCGTCGAGGCGGTGCGGGTTGCTCCGACGCCGTTCAGCCGATTGCGCCAGTACACGAGCACGGTGTGGTGGAACGCCGGATCGTCCAACGCCAGCCCGGCCGCGGCCTTCCAGCGGATATCGGTCGCCAACGCGGTAGCGGCCTGGCCGGAGTTGAACAGTTGGTAGGCACGCGGAGGCCCGAAAGTCGGGGTTGACTTGCGAGTTAGGCATGGGTGAAGAGAGCGGGCGTGTATCTACAAGCTGCGAGGCTTCGGGGCCGGCGAGGGCTCAGTCGCTGGGAGCGAAGTCGAAGTAGCGAGGCGGCTCGGGCAGCTCAAGCTTGGCGAGGATGGCGCGCTGGCGGGGAGTGGTCAAAGTGCGTTGAGTGACGGTGCCGTCGGCGGTGGCGAGGGTGACCATCTGCATGCGGTCTAGCTCGTGGGCGATGTTGCGCCAGGTGTCAGCGACGGCGTTCTCGGCGATACGGATGAGCAGCAGCCCCAGCCAACACAGCTGCGCGTGCGCGATGATGCGGTCTTGGCGGCGGTGGAAGATCGGACGCAGGTCTAGGTGCCTCATGTCTCGCCAGCCGCGCTCGACCTCCCATAGCGCCTTGTAGCCCAGCGCGATGTCGGTGGGTGACAGCGACTGGTCGCTGGTGCGCAGAAGGAGCTTGCCGTCGAGCTTGGCGTCGTTGCGCGCGGCGGTGCGGTCGATGCGCAGCAGCCCGTTGGGGGTGGTGCGCAGCAGCCGCCGGTAGCCCGGCATGGCCTTGAGGCGGCCGGCTAGCTCGGCGCGCTCGGTCACTGATCGCTTGTCGGAGCCGGCGATCTCGGCTTGAAGCTGCTCGCTCAGTTGGGCGCGGACAGCGGCGTCACGCTTGGCGACTTGCAGGTTGCGGCAGATGACGAACCGTTGCTCGTCCACGTTGCGGCCGACCCGAGCCTGTTTGACCTGCAGGCGCTCGTCGACGATGTGGTAGCGCCCCTTCGGCTCGCCACGCGCCGCGGAGGTCGGCCTCGGCGACGCGGCGCAGCTAATGGGGACGGATCGGTTGGCTGTTGTATGGCAGGCTGATCCCGAGTCCGGCCGGCAGGTGAGCACTTCGTCGCAGCTGAGTTGTTGCAGCTCCTAGAGAAGACCGTGCCCCTGCCGGCGGGGATGACCGTACGGCTGCTGGGGTGTCGTGCCTCGAGCACTGTCCATTAGCTCGCCGCGGTGTGTCCCTCCTTCTTCCTTGGACTCGAGCAGTGACCGTCAGTGACCGCGAACTCGTCCAAGGAGAATGACATTGCTGATATTTGTTGGGATCGACTGGGCCGAGGACCATCACGACCTGCGCATCCTCGATCCCCAGGGCCGGCCGCTGGCGGCCCGTCGTGTGCCTGAGGCCTCAAGGGCGTCAGGTCGATCCACGAGTTGGTCGCCGACTACGCCGATGACCCCGGCGAGGTCGTCATCGGCATCGAGACCGATCGTGGGCTGCTGGTCGGCGCGCTGCTGGCCGCCGGCTACCAGGTGTATGCCGTCAACCCATTGGCGGTTTCCCGCTACCGCGACCGGCACACGGTGTCCGGCGCCAAATCCGACAAGGCGACGCCAAGCTGCTGGCCGACCTGGTCCGCACCGACCGGTGCAACCACCGCCTGATCGCCGCTGACAGCGACCTGCTCGAGGCGGTCAAAGCGCTGGCCCGCAGCCACCAGAGCCTGATCTGGGCCCGCCAGCGCCAGACCAACCAGCTGCGCTCGACGCTACGCGAGCTCTATCCCGGGGCACTGGTGGCGCTCGACGACCTGGACCACCCCGACGCCCTGGCCGTGCTGGCCAAAGCCCCCACACCCGAACAGGGCAAAGCGCTGAGCGCGACCCAGATCGTGGCAGCGCTACGCCGAGGCGGCCGCAAGCGCAACATCGACCGGCGCGCCACCGAGATCCGCGACGCGTTACGTCTGCCACAGCTGGCCGCTGCGCCGCTGCTCACCGACGCGTTCGGTGTCAGCGTCGCCGCGCTCGTGCCGGTCATCGCGAGCATCGGCAAACAGATCACGCTCGTCGAAGCTCGCCTGATCGAGCGTTTTGAGGCGCACCCGGACGCCGAGCTGCTGCTCAGCCTGCCAGGACTCGGCCACGTCCTCGGCGCCTGGGTGCTGGCAGAGCTCGGCGACGCGCCGAGCCGCTATGGCGATGCTAGAGCGCGCCGCAACTATGCCGGCGCGCCGCCAGTCACCCGCCAGTCCGGCACCAGCAAGATCGTGTCCGCCCGGCTCGCGCGCAACAGCCGGCTGTTCGACGCGCTGTGGCAGTGGGCCTTCTGCGCGCTCTCGGCCTCACCAGGCGCGCGCGCCTACTACGACGCGCACAATCCCGGGCCGCACACCAGCAAGACCGCCCGCCGGAAACTGGCGAACAAACTCGTCGGCATCCTCCACGGCTGCCTCACTCACCGCACCGCTTACGATGAACAACTCGCCTGGGCAAACTGGACCGATCAAGACGACCTCGCCGCTTGACACTTACGAACCTGGGGTGTCTTCTCCGCGACGATGTTCCCATACAACCCCCGCGTTGCAGCTCCCGACGGTTGTCGGCGGAGTTGAGCCCGGAGTCGACCACCCATACGACGCGGTTGAGTCTCCAGCCGGCCAGGTCGGCCTTGACCTGGGCGATCACGGTCTGGTCTTGGGTGTTGCCCGGCCAGGTCCATAAGCGCACGGGGATCCCGCCGCGGGTGACGGCCATGCCGATGACCACCTGCGGCAGGTCGGGCCGGTGGTCCTTGGACTTACCATGGGTGCGGAACCCCGCTTGGGCGTTGCTGCCCTCAGGCGGCGGGTCGGCCTGGTCGATCTCGAAATATGTCGAGGTGGTGTCGAAGAACAGCAGGTCGACGTCGAGGTGAGCAGGTCGGCGACGGTGAAGAACACTGTGCGCTGCAGCTCGTCGAGCGCGTCGAGCAGGAAATCCATCGCCCGGTAGCAGGATGTGTGGTCCATTCGATCCAGACCGGGGATAGCCACCTCCTCGGCTACCCAACGGGTGGCCTCCAGCTTCGAGGACGGCGCCAGCGCCCGGTTGGCCACCAGCGCGAACAACACCCGCTCCACGCTCGCGTCGACCCGCCGGCCCGCGGCCACCTTGGCGATCGCAGCGCCGATCCCCAGCCGCGTCCACAGCTGATCGAGCACCCATGCCCCACCCAGATCGCGGCCGTCCACCACCGACACGTCCCCCGGCTCCAGCGCAGCGACCGCTTCGGCAGGCTGCAGCACCCTGGCGATCGAGCGCACCAGCCGGGCCAGCGCGTCACGGTCGACCTGATCGGCGCGGCCGAAGTTATGGACCACCCGTGCGGTCGACACGGTCGTGCCGTCCTTGTTCCGCCGCTTGGTCTCGCGCAGGTACATCTGCCCATGCTTCTACCATAAAACTCAGCACAAGCAGAGTATCCTCAGCTTGGTGTGTGCCTACGTTGGCTGCGGTTCTTTGATTCTTTCTGGTCGCTGACCAGCGTAAAGCCCCTTGACAGCCGCCAATTTTGCCTACGAACTGTTCAACTCCAGCCTGGCGGTCCGACAGACCCTCGAACTCCTTGAGGACCATCGCGACCGCGATCGCGTCGGTCGGGATCGCGTCGGTCGGGATCGACGGGCGGCCCTGCTCAGATTCGAATAGGTCGGCGAACAGTCGTCGGGAAAGATCTGTTTGCGATGCTGGGCCAGGAGCGTACACCGAACCCGGCCGGCACAAGGCGCCCGCACAGCGCCGCGGTGTCCAACAGCTCTCGATCTAGAAAGTTGGTCCTTTGCATGCCATAACGGAAAATGCAGGCACGACTTCTTCAGCAGCCTCCCAGTGAGGGCTGCGCCCTCGGACCCCAGCCTGATGTAGGTATACTAAAGCGGTCTGCGGGGCATGAAGGCATGCTTACGCAGACCTTGCTGGTCGGCTACGCCGACCCCAACCTGTCCCCGCTGCGCTTAAAGGTGTCGACAACGCCGGGTCGACTCGGTCACAGCCTGGCTGTGAAGTGCTGGCTTACAAGGAGCCACAAGGGTGGAGCGGAACACAGGCTCACCTGAAGCCTTGCGCACGCCCGCGACCGCGTCAAGAAAACTCGTCACAAAAGCAAGAGTTTCAACCACCGAGGCGCCCTAGTCGTGGAAGCACGTCGCCTTCGCTTTGCATTAGCATCGTGCTCTGCCGCTCACGCTTAACCCGTCCATGGCCCTGCCGGGCCGCCCATGAATAATGAAAATGGGGGCATACGCCCCACGCCAGGGCTATTTTCGTCTCACCTGCTCGCGAAACCATTTCTTAACGTCTTCTTCGGTAAAGTCTGGTGGGAGCCGCTCGGCCGGCAGTGGCCGGTCATCGAGGTAAGCGCGGATCGTGTCGTCCACCGACACGAGATACAGCCTGACCTCCTGAAGCAGCCTCCTACTCAACTCGCGGCTGATGTAACCGCCGCTCCGCCTGGCGGTCCAGAACGCCATCCCTGTACAGAACTGGTGAAGGCGCTCCCACCGCTGCTGCACATCCTTGGACGGGACCAAAGCCACCTTCGCCTGTCCGACGCGCAGCGCCTCAAGCGCCGTGGCTACACGTTCGGCGTGGTCCTGCGTCCAGTCGGCGTAGTTCCACTCGTCGAAGCTATCGCCGTGGTTAACGGCGACTTGCCACCGTCGGCTGACGAAATCGGGCAGCGTGTCGCTCACGATGTTGAGGGTATGCAGCAAGTCGGTGCATGCCTCCCGGGCCGCCATCGTCACGGCGTGCTCGCGCTCCGCGGTGATCACTTGCCTTGACAGCTCCCGCTCGTGCTTCATGCTCAGCAGCGCGGCGACTAGAGTGGCAACTCCACCCACGGCCGCACCTGCTAGGGCTGCCCAGAACTCGTTCATGTCGCTCTGATCGCCGACTGCAGTATGACCCTGTAGCTTGAGTCTAGGCTGCTGCTGAAACTGGGCGACTGCGGGATACGACTGTGCGTTTGCTGCGCTGGCGCGCCGCCTTCCAACTGAGCGTCTGGGTTCGTCGGAGCGCCAGTTAGTGCCACCTGGCGAGCGGTGCGGCAACAGCAGTTACGCTCGACGCTCTATCTCTGCATAGATAGATTACGGTGTATGAGAAGAATTCACGCACTCATGCAGATCATGCCTTGTAGCGTCTGGTGAGGTCGATGCCAGATCCGCGCATAGCGGCATCCCTGAAGGAACGGGGCCGTGTCAAGCGCGGCGTGAAGGTTTTTAGCCAGTCGGCAGGAGTGTAACGGCACGCTGAAACGGTCAAGAGCGCGGCGCCTTGCTCCCATGGTTAGCTGGTCTTGACCGGGTAGAAACGAATGAGTTGTCGAGCTTGCGGCGAGCTGCTTCTACTTCCTACAGGTTGGCTACAAGATCAGGGTCAGCTTCACGGTCAGCGTGGGCGAGGCAGGTCCCGGACTCGGGCGCCGGACCAGGGCCTCGGCAAAGTCCATGCGGTAGCTGCCTACCTGAGCTAACGCTCCGGTACTGGCTTTTTGCGCGGGTGGCTGGTAGAAGTCTGGTGTGCCGAAGAGCGTGGTTGAGGGTTTAGCAGTGCGGCCTGTCCGCCATGACGAGGTCGACCGGTTC